>Ga0247732_10001030_pt1 | contig 11677 bp, 9 predicted proteins | sample UWRJL163409C2_FD_180940 | JGI IMG/M metagenome (GOLD analysis project Ga0247732, IMG submission 180940) | Plant litter microbial communities from Arlington Agricultural Research Station in Wisconsin, United States - UWRJ-L163-409C-2 | ecosystem: Environmental > Terrestrial > Plant litter >...
CCGCCGAAGAACGACAGGCGAAGCAGCATGTCGGCGATGAACCCGATCGCCACGACCAGGCCGAACACGATCATCGACACGCGGATGTCGTAATTCTGCACGTGGCCCATCTCGTGGGCCATCACGCCCTCGAGCTCGTCGTCGTCCATGATGTCGAGCAGACCGGTGGTCGCCGCGACATAGGCGTGCTTCGGATCGCGGCCGGTGGCGAAGGCATTGGGTGCCGGGTCATCGATGATGTAGACCTTCGGCATGGGCAGGCCGTCGGTGATGGCGAGGTTCTCGACGATGCGGTACAGCCGCGGGTTGTCGGCCTTCTGGATCTCGTGACCGCCGGCCACCCCCAGCGCCAGCCGCGACGCGAGGAAGTACTGGATGATCGCGTACCCGGTCGCCACCACCAGCACCGTGACGATGATGCCCCAGTTGAGGGTGCCGTCAGCGTTGCGGTAGACGTAGCCGGCCAGCACACCCAGACCGCCGATGATGACCAGGAACAGCAGGATGATGAAGACGGTGTTGCGCTTGTTCTTCGCTATCGCGCGATACATACTGCCCTGCGGTTAGAACTGAACACGGGGCGGCTCGGCGATCGCCGCCGCATCCGCCACCTCGAAGAACTCGCGCTCGGTGAAGCCGAGGCGGCGAGCGAAGACGTTGTTCGGGAAGGTCTTGATCTTGGTGTTGAGCTCGCGCACGCCACCGTTGTAGAACCGGCGCGAGGCCTGGATCTTGTCTTCGGTGTCGACGAGCTCGCCCTGCAGCTGGAGGAAGTTCTGGCTCGCCTGCAGCTGCGGGTAGGCCTCGGCGACGGCGAAGATGCTCTTCAGCGCGCCCTGCATCTGGTTCTCTGCGACGGATGCCTCGGCCGGCGTCGTGGCATTGAGCGTGGCCGCGCGGGCCTTGGTCACGGCCTCGAAGACGCCGGACTCGTGGGTCGCATAGCCCTTCACCGTGTTGATCAGGTTCGGGATGAGGTCGGCACGCCGCTTGAGCTGCACCGTGATGTCACTCCACGCCTCGTCGACCCGCACGTTGAGCTTGACCAGCGAGTTGTAGGTGGCGATCAGGTAGATGCCGATGATGACGATCAGCAGGACGATGATGCCGATGGTGATCAGAGTGCCAGTCATTACTGCTCCCTCGTGGGCCTGCCGTGTCGATGCGCGGTGTTCAGCCACAACTATAACGGGCACTCTCCCCGTGATAACGGGCTTGGGGGTATCTTCGGAGCCACCTCACGGCACGCGCCGCAGCTATCGGTGATGCCAGAATTGGCGAGCGACGGTTCGGCGTGAGAGAAGCCATCGATTCCCGTCGCGCGAGGAGATGACGGATGTCGTTGGACGAGGCCCGCGAGGCACTGGACCGCTTGACGAGGGTCGTGCCCGACTTCCCCACCCCGGGCATCTCGTTTCGTGATCTCACCCCGGTCTTCGCCGACGGCGCGGCCCTGCGGTCGGTGACCGACGCCCTGATCGAGCCATTCGCCGGGCGTTACGACGTGATCGCCGGAGTGGAGGCGCGTGGCTTCGTGCTGGCGGCGAGCGCCGCCTATGCCTCCGGTCGCGGTGTCGTGATGATCCGAAAGCCCGGCAAGCTGCCGCGACCCGTGCTGGCCGAGGACTACGACCTGGAGTACGGCAGCGCCACCCTGCAGGTGCACGACGACGAACTGCCGGCCGGCACCCGCGTGCTGCTCATCGACGATGTTCTCGCCACCGGCGGCACCCTTGCGGCGAGCTGCTCGCTGGTAGAACGCGCGGGGTGGACGGTCGCGGGCATCGGGGTGGTACTGGAGCTGAGCGGCCTCGGTGGGGCGGAGAAACTGCCGGGGCGCGATATCCAGAGTCTGCAGGTCGTGTAGATGTTCGGAGAAATCTAGGTGGCCGGCCGATTCAGGCACTGGCTGCTCGCGGGCCTCTCGGAGACGGTCGGCCAGCACCAGGGGCCGCACGTGAAGGTTGCGGAGAAGACCCACTCCTGGTGGCGCGTGATGTGCCTCACGGGTGTCGACTACTTCTCCACCCTCGGCTACCAGCCCGCCATCGCCGCGCTCGCGGCCGGGCTGATCTCCCCCTTCGCCACCCTGGTGCTCGTTCTGCTCACGCTGCTCGGCGCGCTGCCGGTGTACCTGCGGGTGTCGCGCGAGAGCTTCAAGGGATCGGGCTCGATCGCGATGCTCGAGAAGCTGCTGCCATGGTGGGCGGGCAAGCTGTTCGTGCTCGTGCTGCTCGGCTTCGCAGCGACCGACTTCATGATCACCATCACCCTGTCGGCGGCGGACGCCTCCGCCCACGCGATCGAGAACCCCTTCGCCCCGGAGTGGTTCCACGGCAACGAGGTGCTGCTGACGCTGTTTCTGATCGCCCTGCTCTGCGGTGTGTTCCTGCGCGGCTTCAAGGAAGCGATCAACATCGCCGTGGTGCTGGTCGCGGTGTATCTCACGCTCAACCTGGTCGTGATGGTGGTCTCGGTGTGGCAGGTGGCGACGCATCCGCTCGCCGTCGACAACTGGTGGACCGCGCTGACGACACAGCACGGCAACCCCCTGATCGTGGTCGGGATCGCGCTCATCGTGTTCCCCAAGCTCGCGCTCGGTCTGTCCGGATTCGAGACCGGCGTCGCCGTGATGCCGCAGATCACCGGTGACCCGACCGACACCCCGTCGAAGCCGACCGGCCGCATCCGTGGGGCACGTCGGTTGCTCACCACCTCCGCCCTCATCATGAGCTGCTTCCTGATCGTGTCGAGCCTGGTGACGACGATCCTGATTCCGCAGAAGGCGTTCCAGCCGGGCGGTCCCGCCAACGGCCGCGCTCTCGCCTACCTCGCCCACGAGTACCTGGGGGCGGGGTTCGGCACTGTCTACGACGTGAGCACCATCGCGATCCTGTGGTTCGCTGGCGCCTCGGCGATGGCCGGACTGCTCAACCTCGTGCCTCGCTACCTGCCCAAGTACGGCATGGCGCCGACGTGGACCCGTGCGGTGCGGCCGCTGGTTCTCGTGCTCACGGCGATCGCGTTCTTCATCACCATCGTCTTCCGGGCCAGCGTGGATGCCCAGGGCGGTGCCTACGCCACGGGTGTTCTGGTGCTGATCACCTCCGCATCCGTGGCGGTGATGCTCTCGGCGATCCGCAAGCGCCAGCGCCGAGCATCGATCGCCTTCGGGGTGGTGTCGCTGGTGTTCGTCTACACGACGATCGCCAACATCATCGAGCGGCCGGAGGGCATCCACATCGCGATGTTCTTCATCATCGCGATTCTGGTGGTCTCGATCATCTCCCGCGTACAACGATCGCTGCAGCTGCGCGCGACGTCGGTGACGCTCGACGAGTCGGCGTTGGCCTTCCTCCAGGCGGATGCGCTGAAGGGCGCCATCCGCATCATCGCGAACGAACCCGACGACGGCAGTGCGCAGGAGTACCGCGAGAAGAACAAAGACGAGCGGCGGCACAGCCACATCCCGCAGAAGGACAAGGTGGTGTTTCTCGAGGTGCATAAGGCCGACTCCTCCGATTTCGAGGAGGACCTGGTGGTGCGCGGCGTCGACAAGTACGGCTACCGGGTGCTGGAGGTGCGCAGCGGCAACATCCCGAACACGATCGCCGCCGTACTACTGCAGATCCGGGACGAGACCGGTGTCGTGCCGACCATCTACTTCGAGTGGTCGGAGGGCAACCCCTTCTCCAACATGTTCAAGTACCTGATCACCGGGGTGGGCGATGTGGCGCCGGTGACGCGAGAGGTGCTGCGCGAGTCGGAGCCCAACGAGAAGCGTCGCCCGTCGGTACACGTCTCGTAGGCGACCGCTGGTGAGCGGGCCGCGACGACCGACCAGCGTCAGCTTCCGAGCACGCGGCTGAGGTAGGGGTTCGCGAAGACACGGGCCGGGTCGAGTCGATCGCGCACCCCGACGAAGTCGGTGAAGCGCGGGTAGAGCCCGGCGAGCGACTCCGCGTCTTGGTAATGCATCTTGCCCCAGTGTGGCCGGCCGCCGTAGCCGCGCATGATCGCCTCGACCGCACGGAAATACTCCTCGGGGTCGTCGCGGAAGTGCCGGTGCACGGCGATGTAGCCCGAGTCGCGGCCGTGCGCGGTGGAGAGCCAGTTGGGGTCGGCCGCGGTGACCCGTACCTCGATGGGGAAGGAGATGCGCCATCCGCGGTCTTCGATGAGGGTGCGGATGTCGCGCAGCGCAGCGGGCACCGCTGCACGCGGCACCGCATACTCCATCTCGCGGAAGCGCACCGCGCGGGGACTGACGAAGACGCGATGGGAGTGGTCGGTGAAGTCCCGGTTTCCCACCAGTGTCGTCGCCAGACGGTTGATCGCCGGGGTGGCGCCCGGCACGAGGCGACCGACGGTGCACATGAGAGCCAGCGCGCCGTTGCTGAGCACGCGGTCTTCCCACCACTCCGCCACCGGATGCAGCGGCACGCGCTCGGCATCACCCGGCAGTCGCGTATTCGACTTGGTCGACACCCCGTCGGTGTGCGGCCACCAGTAGAACTCGAAGTGGTCGACGGCGGTCGCGCGATGCTCGAACTCCGCCAGCACCGCATCCAGCCTCTCCGGCCGTTCGACGGCGCTGAGCAGGTAGGCGGGCACACACTGCACGGTGACGTCGACGATCACGCCGAGCGCGCCGAGCCCGAGACGCACGGCGGGCAGCAGCTCGGCGTTCGTGGTCTCGGTGACGCGCAGGATGGATCCATCGCCGATCACCAGCGTGACCCCGACGACCTGGGTGGCCAGACCCCCGAACGACGCGCCGGTGCCGTGCGTGCCCGTGGAGATCGCGCCGGCGATGGTCTGCCGATCGATGTCGCCCATGTTGGCCAGCGCCAGGCCGTAGGGGTGCAGGATGTCCGGGAGCTGATGCAGATTGGTGCCGGCCCCGAGCGTGACCTGGCCGAGCTGCTCGTCCACAGAGAGGACGCCGTCGATCCAGCCGAGGTCGAGCAGCACCCCGTCTGTCGCGGCGATCGCGGTGAAGCTGTGCCCGGCACCGACCGTCTTCACCGTCAGGCCGTTCGCGCCGGCCCAGGTCACGATGTCCACGATCTCGCCGACGTTGGTCGGACGCGCCACCCAGGTGGGGTGGGAGGTCTCGGAGCGCCCCCAGTTGCGCCAGATGCCGCCGGGCGCGAGCACCCGGGGCCTGGACTCGGTCGTCTCCGTGCTCACAGGAAAACCTTCCCCTCTCCCCGATAGGTCAGTTCGGCGCCGATCAATCGCCCGCCGTCGACGATGGCGAAACCGTTCAGGTGCTCGCTCAGTTCGCCGGCCTTGGTGTGCCGAAGCCAGACTGTGTCGCCGATCTGCAGGCCCGCGGCGCCGCGGCCGGTGAGCGGCGTCTGCACCTCGCCGGCCATCTCGCGGGGAACCAGCTTGGTGTCTCGCGGCCAGGCCACCAGGGGCAGTCGCGAGGAGTCTGGGGGCCCGGATGCCACCCATCCGCCCCCCAACAGCGTCGCGATCTCGGGGCGTGCCTTGCGCACCACAGACAGGGCGAAGGCCGCCGCCGGGGCGGGGGCGAAGTGGGTGTAGTGGTCGAACAGGTGCGGGCCGAACAGGCCGCTGCCCGCCGCGATCTCGGTGACCGCGGCCTCGGCGCTGGTGCTCTCGAGCGACCCGGTGCCGCCGCCGTTGACGAACTCGAGATCGGCGAGCTCGCGCAGCGACGCCACGACGGTCGCGCGGCGGTCGGCAAGCTCGGCGACCGATTGTTTCTGAATCCAGCGGGTGACCGCCCCCATGGCCGCGTTCGCCGGATCGTTGATCAACCCGGCGACCTGACCCTCGTATGCCATCGTGCCCACCAGGGCGAAGCCGGGACGCGCGACGATGATCTCTGCCAGCGCCCGGGCCTCGGCCGGCGAGGTCACGGGCGACCGCCAGGTGCCGATGTGGCCGAGCAGCCGGGAGTTCCAGGAGGCGTCGAACTCGAGGCAGACGCGGATCGTCTCGCGGCGGGACGGGTCGAGAACGGCGTCGATGACGTCGAGCTGCTCGACCGAGTCGATCATCAGCGTCACCCGGGCGGCGAGCGCGGGATCGGTGGCGAGCTGGCGGATTGCGGAACGGTCGACGGTCGGGTAGCCGACCACGACATCCTCGATCGCGTCGTGCCGATCGTCACCGGTGGCGAGCCACAGTGCCTCGGGCAGGGTGTAGGAGAGCACACCGGCATAGCCGGGCAGTGCCAGCACGGCATCGAGTACCCCGCGCACCCGGATCGACTTGCTCGCTACTCGGATGGTGGTGCCGTTGGCCCGACGCAGCATCTCGTAGGCGTTGTGCGCGAGGGCGGGCAGGTAGATCGCGCCGAACGGCGGGTCGAGCTCCGCCGTCGCGGCGCTGAGCATCGGCCAGTAGGAGGAGGGCTGGGTCCAGGGCGCCCGGGTCTGCGGTCGCAGCGTGATGGACATCAGCGCACCGACTTCACGGGGAGCACGGCCAGCGCCCCGAGCAGGGCGGCGAGCGCCGCCAGCAGGAACAGCCCGACGAATCCGGAGAGCGCTGCGACGATCAGCGCGCCGAGCAGCGGCGCGAAGGCCTGCGGCACCGCGGTGGCGATGTTCATGATGCCGAGATCCTTACCGCGACTGTGGGCGTCCGGCAGCACCTGGGTGGCGAGCGCCTGGTCGACCGAGAGGAAGCAGCCGTAGCCGAGTCCCAGGATGCCGGCGGCGACCATGGCCACCTCGTACGACGGCACCAGGGCGAGCATGATCGCGGCCACCGCCTGCAGGCTCGACGAGACGAAGACGAAGGGCTTGCGACGGCCGATCCGGTCGGAGACTCGACCGGCGACCAGCGACGCCACCACCACGAAGACCAGATAGATCAGCACCAGCATGATCAGATCGTCTTCGGCATGCTCGCGGCGCAGGCCGTACTGCAGAAACTGCAGCAGCAGTGCCGTGCCGAAGGCGTTGCCGAAGTTGGCGAGCACGCGACTGGTGAGTGTCCAGCCGAAATCCGGATGCTGGCGCGGGCTGATCCAGAACCCCGCGATCATCGCCTCCATGGTCAGTTTCTGGCGGTCCTTCTTCTCGAGCACGGCATCCGGAACGACCAGGGCGAAGGGCAAGACCAGTACGACGACCAGCACCGCGACGAGGGTGTAGCCGACGAAAGTGGAGAGCATCAGCGTGGTCACCAGCAGCAGGCCCAGGATGGTGCCGATGGCCTGCGGAGCCGCGATCCAACTGGAGATGTGTCCGCGCTGGTGAACCGGAACCTGATCGGAGATGACCGCCGTGAGCGAGGCGCTCAGCACGCAGAAGCCCGTGAGCGACAGCGACCAGAACACGCCGATGCCGAACATGCTCTGCTGGGCGCCGAGCAGGATCAGTCCGATCGCGAAGAGCAGTGCACCGCCCACGATCCACGGACGACGGCGCCCGAACCGCGAGGTGGTGCGGTCGGAGAGCGCCCCGGTGAGCGGGAAGGCGATCAACGCACACACGCCGGCGATGCCGGAGACCACGCCGAAGGCGACGACGTTGGCCACCCAGTCGGTCGAGCCGAGCCGAGCGTTCACCTGCTCCACCTGGGTGGGCAGCAACAGCTGGATCGGCGTGAGCTGCGCCATCCAGATGCCGAGCCACGCGGTGGCGAACAGCGCGATCCAGGCCCCGGACACGAGTTTCTTGGGCTCGGTGAAGAGTCCTGGCGTGGTCGGGCTCCCGACGCCTACCTGTTCGGCTGTCACTGTGCTCCTCCCTGAGACAGGGTGCGGTCTGACGCGACGGGTGCGGCGCCCGACTCGGCGGCGGGTTCTGCGAAGGCCGCGATCGTGTCGGCGATGTATTCCATCAGTCGACCGGCGGCAGCATCGTCGCGATCCGCGAGCCAGGCATAGGTGAGGCCGTCGGTGAGGGCGACCAGGATGCGTGCCAGCTCGTCCACCGGGCGTCTCCACGTGATGCCGAGCAGAGGCCGGGCCGCCTCGAGAAGAGCGATGGCGGCGGTGCGATAGCTGCCGTGCTGCATGGCCGGGAGCGCTTCGAGCTCTGCGGTGCGCATCGAGTAGTGCATGAGCTCGAACATCGCCTGCTCGCGCTCCGGGTGCTCCTTCAGCAGGTCGAAGTATGCCTGCAAGGCGGACCGCACCGTGCCCCGCACGTCACCGAGCGGAACGATCGCGGCCAGCGAGGCGTCTTCCTGTTGGTCGACCACGAAGGTGATCACCTCGCGGATGAGCTCGTCGCGCGACCGATAGGCGTAGTGGAAGCTGGCGAGCGACATGTCGGCCTCGGCCACGATGGCACGGGTGGTGGCGGCATGGACGCCGTCGCGGGCGATCACCGCAAGGGCGGCACGCACGAGCGCTGAGCGTCGGTCGTTCGCCGAGAGCCGGGCCATGCAGTCCCCTTCGACGGGCTCGGTGGTGGAGCAGCTGGGTGGAGCTTCGACCTGGACCTGCCGAACTGGGTCGTGTGTCCCAGTCGTGTGACTAACAGTGCTGGACCGCCTGGGACAAAGTCAAGAGTGTTGCGCGGGCGATTGACAGGGGCGAATCCGCCGTGCTGAATGGGGGGTGGTGCAGCAATCCCTCTCGAACGTCCATCGACGTTCGTTTCGCGAACGCGGAGCGAGCGGGGTCGGTCGATTCCTGATGCTGCTGACGGCTTTCGCCATCGCACCGGTGCTGATGGCGGCCAGCGCGCCGCCCGATTCCGGGGCTGCGCCGTCCCCGTCCCCGGCACCGCTCGCCGTGAGCATCAGCGTGCCGACCTTCTCTCCCACCAACGCGGTCACGGTCAGCGGGGCGAAGGATGTCGACAGCAGCATCATCGTCACCACCGGCCAGACCCAGCTGTGCACCGTCGCGGCAGACAGCACACAGACCTGGAGCTGCATCGCCTCGATCCCCAGCGGCGCCGACATCGTGCTCACCGCGACCGAGACGTTGAGCGGCAGCACCGCAACGGCCCAGTCCGACCCGCTCGACGTGCTCGGTCCACCGACTCTCAACACGGGCGGAGCCACCCCCGGCATCGTCTCCGGCCTGGGCTACGCCGGGTCGACCGTGACGGTGACGGTGAGCGGGAACCCGAGCGGCGGATGCTCCTCCCCCGTCACCCCGGAGGGCTACTGGTCGTGCTCGCTCGCCGTGCCGTCCGGCGCGTGGTCGGTCACCGCGACGCAGCGGAACGCCGCCCTCGGTGCTGGGGAACCGTCATCCGTCTCCGGCTCGCTCGGCGTCACCATCGACAAGGATGCGCCCGCCGCCCCGGTCGTGACGTCGCCGCGCGCCGGGTCGCTGATCACGACCCCCACCGTCACCTACCGTGGCACCGGGGAGGACGGCGGCATGATCGACGTCTACCTGGCGAACATCCCGGTCTGCAGCACGACCGTGAGCGGTACCGAATGGCGCTGCACGACACGGTCGCCGGCCAAGGGCAGCTACGCGGTTCTCGCGGTGCTGCGTGACCGGGCTGGCAATTACGCCTCGCCATCGGGAGAGGTGCGCGTGAGCTTCGGCCCCTCCCCCAGCCCGAGCGCGACACCGAGCGCACCAGCCGCACCACCGCCGGCGACCGCTCCCCAGAAGCCGGCGCCCACGCCGAGCGCTCCATCGACACCCGGTCTGCCGAACGACCCGGGCTCCGGCGGGTCGTCGGATGGGGGCAGTCCCCCGACCGACTGGCAGACTCCCACGGCGTTCGGCGCAGACATCCCGACCCCGGTTCTGTCGATCAGCCAGGGCAACTGGCCGATCGCACTGCTCGCGGCGCTCGCCTTCCTGGTGCTCGTCGCCCTGCCGCTGCGCTTGCTCGCGACCACCCTGCACGGTCGCCGCTTTCCGCGCGCTCCTCGATTCACGGGCCGTAATCGCCGCGGGGAGCCGGAGGCGGAACCGGGCCCGCCGCCCGCGCCGTGGATCGGGATTGCGCTCTCTGTCGCCGCCGCGACGGCGGTGGTCGTGCTCTCGGCACCGATCAGCGGCGAGGTTCGCTATCTGCGGCTGACCATCGCGGTCGCGCTCGGGCTGATCATCCTGAACGCGGCCGTGGTGATCACCGGGCGCATCACCGCGCCGCGGCTGGGTGTGTCCGGGCGCCCGCGACTGCTGATCGTGATGCTGGTGGCAGCACTGCTGACGGCTGTGCTGTCCCGAGTGACGGGAATCGATCCGCCGGTTGTCACCGGCGTGCTGCTCGGCATGTCCTTTGCAGGGCGGATTCCGGCCAGACCACGGGGCGGAGTCCGCCTGGCAGAGCTCGTGGCTGTGCTGGTGCTCGCCCTCGTCGCCTGGACCCTGGTCGGGCCGCTCGATGCGGCATCGGGCTTCTGGGGAGAGTTCGGACGAGAGCTGAGCACGACGATCGCTCTCGCGGGGCTCGGCTCGGCCCTGGTGATGGTGCTGCCGGTCGCGAATCTACCCGGCCGCGTCATCCTGGAATGGTCAGCGCCGATCTGGATCGGCACCGCCGCCGCCATCGCCGCCATCGCGGCCGTGGTATTCGTCGGCACCGGCAGCGGGTTTCCCGTGCTTGCCTCCCTCGCTGTGGCGGCCGGGTTCAGCGCGCTGAGCCTCGGCCTGTGGGCCTGGCTGCGGTTCTCGGAGTCGCTGGCCTGAGTTCGACCCCGGCCTCGTGCCGAATAGCATTGTTCGAATGCTCACCGTGCTCGTGCCCTGGCGCCCCCAACCCACCCGTGTGCCCGCGTTCGCCGCGGTCGAAGACTGGTACGCGCAACACCTGCCGGAGGCCGTGATCCGCGTCGTCGACTCCGACGACGCGATCTTCAATCTCTCCCGCTGCCGCAATCTCGGTATCGCGTCGATCGCCGACCCCCGCGAGGTGGTCGTGATCAACGACGCGGACACCCTGCCGCAGAAAGATGCGTTGCTCGAAGCGATCGCCGCGGCATCCGTGTCGGGGCTCGTGCACTTGCCCTATGACGAATACCACTGGCTCGGCGCGGACGGCACCGCGCAGTACGCGGCCGGCACCGCGCTCGACGAGTGCGAGTTCGAGCTGGTGCGCGGCGCGTGCTCGGGGGTATACGTGACCACGCCGCAGACGTGGTGGGCGCACGGCGGCCAGGACGAGCGCTTCCGCGGCTGGGGATTCGAGGATGCCGCCTGGTATCTGGCGCACGAGACCCTGCTCGGCGAAGCCCCGCGTCGGCATCACGGACGGGTGTACGCGCTCCACCACACCGCGGAGGTACGCGAGGGGCTGCAGTACGAGGCGAATGCCGCGCACATGGAGCGGTATCGCGCCGCAGCGGTCTCTGCGGATGCGATGCGCGCGCTGGTCATGCCCGCCGCTGGCTGAAGCGCCCGTTCACCCCGTCCGTCAACAGGCTCGAAGGTCCCGACACGCCGCTCCCATCCTGGTGAGGGACGATTCGGCGAGCTGAGCCTGTTCACGGACTGGCGCGCATCTTTCGCTGGCGGACTGCTCCTTCGTCGCGGCCTACTCGACCAGCGGTGCGCGCAGGGCCTCGTAGGCGCGCTGCGGTCCGGGATGTGCGCGCAGGTCGGCCGCAAGCGGTACCCGCGGCAGGGCGAGCACGGTCTCGACCGCGGCGGCGAGCTCGTCGACGCTGGCCGTATTCGGCGGTAACGCGATGCCGAAACCGGCATGCTCGATGGCGGCCGCCCCGGCGAATTGATCGGTGGAGAACGGCAGCACCACGAGCGGCA
>Ga0247732_10001031_pt1 | contig 11661 bp, 10 predicted proteins | sample UWRJL163409C2_FD_180940 | JGI IMG/M metagenome (GOLD analysis project Ga0247732, IMG submission 180940) | Plant litter microbial communities from Arlington Agricultural Research Station in Wisconsin, United States - UWRJ-L163-409C-2 | ecosystem: Environmental > Terrestrial > Plant litter >...
CGGGCCGGTCGTCGCCGCGTTCGACGATGAGCGCGTCACCATCGAGCTGGTGCTCGACGGCCTGCACGTGCACCCCGCCGTCGCACAGATGACCTTCGCCTCAGCGCCCGGTCGGATCGCCCTCATCACCGATGCCATGGCCGCGGCCGGCTCCACCGACGGCGACTACCGTCTCGGAAGTCTCAACGTCTCGGTGCGCGAGGGGCTCGCCCTGCTCTCCGGTACGACGACCATCGCTGGGTCGACCCTGACCCAGGATGTCGCGCTCCGCTGTGCCATCGATCGCACCGGCATCCCTGCTCAGGATGCGATCACCGCCCTCACCCTCACGCCGGCCCGGGCCCTCGGGCTGGAGCACCGGCACGGCCTGCTCTCTCCCGGGTTCGCCGCCGACGCGGTGATTCTCGACCGCGACTGGCGCGTCGAGTCGGTCTGGGCCGCTGGCGCGCTGATCGAGTAGGGGAATTCCGCCGATGAGGTAGGCCGCGAGGCGCGAGCTGCCGCATCGACATCCGCGCGAATCGCCCGAAAGCGCGACCCGCCACCCGCCACCCGCGAGACTCTGCTCAGTCGCGCGACTCGGTCACGGTGGTCTGCGGTCACAGTGGTCTGCGGTCACGGTGGTCTGCGGTCGGCATCGCCGTGGCGACTCTCTCCCTGCCGCGGCCCCTGTACGAAATGAAGGAGTTCTTCGAGCTCGCGCCCGGGATGCCGGGGCGCTGGCCGCGCATCCTCCACTTTTCCTTCATTTCAAACAGGCGGGGCGGGCGGCATCCCGAACAGGCGAGCGGGCGGGCAGCGGCGTTCGAACGGGCGGGGCGGCGGCATCCCGAACAGGCGAGCGGAGGGAGGCGTACAGCGGGGAAGGGAGGGGGTGAGCGGCGGGCTAGTACGGCAGGGGCGGCACGCGCTGCCAGTGCGGCTTGTGCTCGTAGACGTAGCGGTAGTAGTCCGTGAGACGGAGAGCGGATGCCGCCCCCGCGTCGATCACGATCGTCGCGTGGGGATGGTGCTGCAGAATCGATGCCGGGACCATGCTCGAGACCGGACCCTCGATGGCGGCGGCCACCGCGTCCGCCTTCTTGGCGCCCTGCGCCACCAGCAGCACGCGCTTCGCCGCCATGATCGTGCCGAGCCCCTGCGTCACGCAGTGCGTGGGCACCTCGTCGAGAGAGGCGAAGAAGCGCGCGTTGTCGTCGCGGGTCTGTGGCGCCAGGGTCTTGATGCGCGTGCGCGAGGCGAACGAGGAGGTCGGCTCGTTGAAGCCGATGTGCCCGTTCGAGCCGATGCCGAGCAGCTGCAGGTCGATGCCGCCGGCCGCCGCGATGTCGGCCTCGTACGACTCGCAGGCCGCATCGATGTCAGTGGCCCGACCATCCGGCACCTGCACCAGCGCGGGGTTCATCCGCAGCGGCTCGACCACCTCGGTGCGGATGACGAAGGCGTAGCTCTGTGGGTGGTCGAGCGGGATGCCGACGTACTCGTCCAGCGCGAAGGCGCTGGCCTCGCCGAAGTCGAACAGCCCGAGCTGCACGCCGCGCGCGAGCTCTGCGTAGATGCCGAGCGGCGAGGATCCGGTGGCCAGCCCGAGAACCGCGGCCGTGTTTCGCGCGACCAGGTCGACGATGTGCGCGGCCGCGGTGCGCCCCACCTCCGCGGCGGTCGGCAGGATGATGATCTCCATAGGGCTTAAACGCTAGAGGCTGAGCGCGTCTGCCGACCCGTATGAGCCCACGAACGCGGCACCGACCGCCGCGGCCGAGAAGCCCTGCGGCACCAGTTGCACCCGATCGGGCAGGTCGAGCGAGGCTAGGAACGGGGATGTCGCGGCCCACCCGCGCAGAACATCGCCGACCCCGTCGAGCAGGGGCTGGCCGAGCGAGCTGATGCCGCCACCGATCACCACCGTGTCGACGTCGACGGTCAGCACGAGCACCCGCACCGCCGCCGCGATGTTCTCGATCAGGCTGCTCCGCACCGCGATGGCGGCCGGGTCGCCGGCATCCGCTGCCGCGAACAGAGCCTGCACCGGTCGGTCGCTGGTGCTCGGCCACTGGCGCGACACGGCGCCGCCCGAGGCGACCGTCTCGAGGCAGCCACGCTGACCGCAGGTGCAGATCGGGCCGTCGGGATTCACCGGGATGTGCCCGATCTCGCCGGCGGTGCCGCGCGAACCACGCCAGAGCTGACCGCGCAGCACCAGCCCGGCGGCGAGCCCGGTGCCGAGGTTCAGGTAGGCCATCGAGTGGTCGTCGGGCAATCCGAGCAGGTGGAACGCTCCCACCGCGGCGGCATTCACATCGTTCTCGACCCGCACGTGCATGCCCAGGCGCGCGGAGAGCTCCGGCCCCAGCGCGAGGTCTTCGACCCCGAGGTTGACCGCATGCGACACCCGTCCGGCCACGCTGTCGATCGCCCCGGGAATGCCAATGCCGACCGACTCGAAGCCGGCTACCGCCACGCCCAGCGACGCCGCCAGCCGGGTGACGGCATCCGCAGTCCCGTCGACCACGGCCTGCGCCCCGAAGCCTGTCGGCACCACGACCTGTCCGACGACGCGATCCCGCTCGTCGATGGCGACGGCATCCGTCTTGGTGCCCCCGATGTCTACGCCGACTCTCACCGTATTTCCTCTTTCGTCGTCTCGTTCGCCGTGGCATCGAGCCAGGCGAGAAGTGTGTCTGCCGCGTGCCGTGACGCCCCGAAGGTCGCGATGTCGGCATATCGGCGGTCTGCCGCCGGCCAGCCCATGTCGACGACCACGGTCTGCGGATGCCGCGCTCTCAGGTCATCGATCACGCCACGCACCCACTCGTGCCGGTGGTTGTCCCGCCCGATCACCACCGGGGTCAGCCCGGGCGGCAGCTCGATCGACTCCCCGTCGCGTACGGTGATCGCGGCGACCGCCTGACTGCCGTCACCCCAGGGCGCGTCCCCGACCGCGATGTTCGCGGCCGTCTGCAGTTTCACCAGGATGCGCTCGGCGGGCACGGTGAGCCCCGACCGCACATCGAAGGCCTGGAGGGTGCGGTACGGGTCGAACGCCGGCTCCGCGCCTGTGCGCGCATATTCCGGAATCGGAATGTCGCGGCGGTCGGTCTCGAGGCTGATCGCCAGCGCGCGTACGCGAGCCGCGGCATCCGTCAGCCGTTCGCTCGGGATTCGCTCATCCGCCACCGCGGCCACGAGCGCCGCCTCGATCTGCTCCAGTTGCGCGTCGGTGTTCTTCGTGCCGATGCAGAGCAGGTCGCAGCCTCCGGCGATGGCACGTACCGCGGCCTCGGGGATGCCGACGTCGCCGCTCGCGCCGGCCATGTCGAGCGCGTCGGAGACGATCACCCCGTGGAAGCCGAGGTCCTCGCGGAGCAGCCCCTGCAGAATGGTCGGCGAGAACGTTGCCGGGTTGTCGGCGTCGAGCTGGGGCAGCAGGATGTGCGAGCTCATGATCGTGCGGGCGCCGGCCCCGATCGCCGCCACGAAAGGCACGAGCTCCCGCTCGCGGAGGGTCTCGAGCGGCAGATCGACGACCGGGAGCGCCAGGTGCGAGTCCTGCGCGGTGTCGCCGTGGCCGGGGAAGTGTTTCGCGCTGGCGGCGATACCCGTGGACTCGAGACCGCGCACCCAGGCCGCGCTGTGGCGCGCGACATCCGCGGGTTCGGCACCGAAGCTGCGCACCCCGATCACCGGATTGTTCTCGTTGGAGTTGATGTCGACATCCGGGGCGAAGTCGACGGTCACGCCGACGTTCCGCAGCTCCCAGCCGACGGTGGCAGCGACGAACTCGGTATAGCTCTCGTCGTCGATGCGGCCGAGGATGGCGTTGCCGGGATAGGGCGAGCCGAGCGCCTGGTAGAGCCGGGTGACGTCGCCACCCTCCTCGTCGATCGCGATGATCGCGAGCGGGTTGGCGGCCCGGATCGCGTCGGTGAGTGTGCGCAGCTGGGCGCGCGACTCGACGTTGGTGCGGAACAGGCAGACCCCGCCGAGGCCATCACGCAGACGGGCGGCGAGCCATTCCGGCAGTGTCGTTCCCTCGAACCCGGGCAGCAGGGTGGCGCGAGCGTCGCGGGCGACATCGGCGGCGGTCATCCCTTCACCGCCCCGCTGACGAGCCCACTGGTCATCCGCCCCTGCACCAGCAGGAAGAAGATGATCACCGGCAGCGCGACCAGCGTGGATGCCGCCATCACCTGGCCCCAATCGATCGCTTTCGAGGCCGAGGCCTGGATGAATCCGCGCAACCACAGCGGAAGCGTCTGGTCCGCGTTGCTCTGCAGCACAACCAGCGCGACGGTGAACTCGTTCCAGGACTGCAGGAACGCGTAGACGCCAGAGGCGACGAGGCCCGGCGCGAGCAGCGGGAAGGTGATGCGCATGAACGCCTGCACCCGACTGAGGCCGTCGACCATCGCGGCCTCCTCGAGCTCGGCGGGGATACCGGCCACGAAGCCGCGCAGCATCCAGATCGTGAACGGCACGACGGCGGCGATGTAGATGATGCTGACGCCGAGCACCGTGTTGAGCAGGTTCACCGAGGCCATCAGTTTGTACTGGGCGATGAACAGCCCCTCGGCCGGCAGCATCTGGATGAACAGGATCGCCAGCACGAAGCCCTTGCGCCCGCGGAAGCGGAACCGGCTGATCGCGAGCGCCGCCAGAAAGGCGAAGAACAGGCAGACGACGACCACGAGCAGCGCGATCACCACGCTCATGCCGAGCGCGGGAAAGAACGTGCCGCCCTCGAACACGGCGGCGAAATTGTCGAACGAGCCCCCGAACGGCAGGAAGCTCGGCGTCGTCGACTGCAGCACGACATTCGGCAGCAGCGAGGAGTTGACCATCCAGTAGACCGGGAAGATCCAGACCAGGGCGACGACGATGCCGACGACGGAGAGGATGACGCGCGTGGGCGTGATTCGTGTCGTCACGATTCGTCCTCCTTGAGCATGCTGCGCACGTAGAAGGCGCTGATCGCGACCGTCAGGATCAGCACGAAGATCGACACGGCCGATGCCGTCCCGAAGTCGCTGCGGCCGGTGCCGAGTTGGTAGATGTAGGTTCCGAGCAGGTTGGTGTCCGCCGCGATGGAGCCGGCATCCTGCAGCAGCTTGATCTGGGTGAAGACGCGCAGGTCCCAGATCACCTGCAGCAGCAGCACGATCGAGAGCACGGGACGGATGATCGGCACGATGATGTAGAGGAACCGCTTGGTCGGCGTCGCGCCGTCCATCTGCGCCGCCTCCAGCACCTCGCCCGACACCTGGGTGAGCCCGGCGTAGACCGAGAAGGCGACGAAGGGCACGCTCATCCAGACCACGATGATGAGCGCGACCAGGTAGAACGACAGCGGTTCCTGCAGCCAGTTGTGGTTCTGAAACGGCAGACCGACGGATGTCAGGGCCCAGTTGACGACGCCGCGTCGCCAATCGAACAGCCAGTTCCATACCGTCATGGCGGCAACCACGGGCATCGCCCAGGCCAGCAGCAGGGAGATCTGCACGATCACCCGCACCACGGAGCCGACGGCGCGCATGAGAAGCGCGACCAGGATGCCCACGGCCATGGTGGTGGCGGCCGCGGCGAAGCAGAACAGCAGTGACCGCAGGATCACCGTCCACATGTACGGATCGGTGGCGAGCTTCACGTAGTTGTCGAGCCCGACGAAGGGGGCGGGCTGACCGAACTGCTGGGCCAGGCCGAACTGCTGCAGCGAGGTGATGATCTGCCAGACCAGCGGGTAGCCCATGGCAACCGCGAGGATGACGACCGCCGGGATCAGCAGAAAGTACGGGGTGAACGCGGGGCGTCGTCGCCGTGCGAGCGGAGTGGGTGCCGGGGGCAGCCGCGGAGTCTCCGCGAGGGCAAGACCGTCGATGGTTTCGGTGCTCACGGGTGCTCCTCTCTGGTCGGGTCACGGTGATTGTGCCCGTTTGTGGCGGTTGTGCCCGCGCGAGCGGGAACATTCGCCTCGAACGGGAACAATCGCGCGGGGTGTGAGGGGGGTGAGCGGGCAACCGGCGTCGCCCGCTCACCGTGGTGCTACTTCGCGTTCAGGAGCGGGTTCATCTTGGCGTCGTACTGCTTGGCGAGCGCCTCGAGGTCATCCGCATCCTTGATCTTGCTGAAGAACTCCTCGAGCAGGTTGCTCGACTCGACCGAGGCCCAGCCCGGCGCTGCCGGGGTGAGCTTCGAGTTGGATGCCGACGCGACGAGCGCCTTGGCGAACTGGTCGTCGCCGAGCGAGGAGGTGTACTTCGAGTTGGCCGGGCCGAGGCCGTTCTCGCCGAGCATCTGCTGGTACTTCTTCGAGAAGATGATCTTCAGGAGGGTCTTCGACAGCCCGGGGTTCTTGCTCTTGGCCGAGATGCCGATGTTCGATCCACCGGCGAAGACCGGTGCGGGCTTGCCGTCGGTGCCCGGCAGCGGGAAGACGCCGAAGATGCTGTCATCCCAGGTGCGGGTGACCTTGCCGTCTTTCTCGCCCTTCACACCGATCGACCAGTGCGCCCAGCCCGGCGCCATGATCGTCGCGGCGGTCAGCGAGACGGGGGTGGCGGCATCCGCGTCGGTCGCCCCGGGGATGCTGTCGTCGTCGTTGATATAGACGTACTGGTTGGAGTCTTTGGCGTCGCTCGGCGCCTTGGAGGCGGTGCGGTAGATCTCCTGCAACTGCTTCAGACCTTTCAGGGTGTCTGCGCTGCTCAGCGCAGACGTCCACTTTCCACCGGACTCCGTCGCCAGCTCACCACCGTTGGCGAAGATCCAGCTGACGCCGTCGCGCCAGTCCTGGCCGCCGAGGTAAAAGCCGGAGAGGTCGGGGATGCCGCCCGGGTCGGCCGCGGTGATCTTGGCGACATCCGCGTTGAATTCCTCGAGCGTGGCGGGCACCGAGGTGATGCCGGCCTTCTGCCAGATGTCTTTGCGGTAGAACACGTACCGCGAACCGAAGTAGTACGGCAGCGTGTAGTTCTTACCGTCGACCTTGCCGGCGTCGACGAACGACTGCAGCAGGTCGCTGCCACCGAGCTTCGAATACTGATCGGAGATGTCGAGGAAGGCACCGACGTTGGTGAAGGTCGGCGATTGCGTGTTGCCGATCTCCGTGACATCCGGGGTGTTGTTCGCGTCGGGCAGGGCGGTGGTCAGCTTGGTGACCAGGTCGCTCCAGTCCTGCTGCTCGATCTTCAGCGTGCCGCCGGTCTCCTTGCTGAACTCCTTCTTCAGGTAGTCGCGCAATTTGTCTGGCGTGTCTGCGCCGGCGAGCCAGAGCGTGATCGTCTTGCCTTTGCCGTCCGTGCTCGCTGCCGAGTCGGACGATGCGCCGGAGCTGCAGGCGGCGAGGGCGAGAACCGAGGCGAGGGCGACAGCAGTGGCGCCGATGAGCCTTCTCTTCATGGGAGGTTCCTCTCAGGGTGTCGACGCCGACCGGGACGTCGTCGTCGTGGTGGTTGTGGAGCCAGTGGATGGAGAACGTGTGGTTGCGAAACGCGTGCAGAGCAGGTGAAGCGATGTGTTTGTTAGTCAAACTTACAAACAGGCGCTCCGCAAGGTTTGTAAGTGACATTTACAAACCTGTAACACGCGCTATTTGACGGCCCCCGCGGTCAGTCCGCCGACCAGGTGCTTCTCGATCAGCGCGAACAGGATGACGACCGGCACGATCGCGATCAACGAAGCGGCGAACAGCTGCGACCAGTTCTGCTCGTAGGCGGTGACGTACGAGCTGATTCCGACGGTGAGCGGCTTGAGCGCGTCATCCTGGATGAGCGTCAGGGCCACCACGTACTCGTTCCACGCGGCGATGAAGGTGAAGGTGATCGCGGTGACGATGCCCGGCAGGGTCAGCGGCAGCATCACCCGAAACAGCGTGCCGACACGACTGCAGCCGTCGAGCGCCGCCGCCTCCTCGATGTCTTTCGGGATCGCGGAGAAGAACCCCCGCAGAATCCAGAGCGCGAAGGCGATGTTGAAGGCGGCATCGGTGAGGATGAGCGCAGCATAGGTATTGATCAGACCGAGGTCGTAGAACTCGCGGTACAGCCCGACGACGAGGCTCGTCGGAGCGAACATCTGTGTCACGACGACCAGCCCGAGGAAGACCATACGCCCGCGGAAACTGAACCGCGCGGTGAAGTAGGCGGCGGGGATGGCCACCACGATGACGATGATCGTCGCCGCCACCGCCACCACGAGGGAGGACCTGAGCCAGTTATGGAAGGCCGGATCGGTGACGACCTGGGCGAAGGCATCCGTCGTCCAGGTCTTCGGGAAGAACGTCGGCGGCGTGGCCAGCACCTCGCCGCTCGGCCGCAGCGCGTCGAACAGCATGACGAGGTATGGCCAGAGGAAGAACAGGATGACACCGAGCCCGCCGAGGGGCATCACCCAGCGCCGGGCGGCCTTCCAGCCGGTGCGACGACGACCCTTCAGCAGTGCCGAGTTGCGTGCAGTCAGCGTGCTCATGCGTTCTTGCTCCCTTCGCGCCAGTTGACGAAGCGCAGGTACACGGCGACCGCGATGAGGATGAGCAGGACGTTGAAGACGCCCGCCGCGGCGGACAGTCCTACGTCGTGTTGCGCGCTGCGGAAGGCGAGCTTGTACATGTAGGTGATGAGGGTGTCGTTGCCGAAACCGGGGTTGGAGCCGTTGAGGATCCAGATGACCGGAAACGAGTTGAAGACGTAGATCATGTTGAGCACCACCGCGATCAGCAACGTCGGTCGCAAGAGCGGAAGGGTGATCGCGCGGTAGATCTGCCAGGGCGAGCCGCCGTCGATGCGGGCGGCCTCGTAGACGTCGCCCGGGATTCCGTTGAGTCCGGCGACGAAGAGATATGCCGTGAATGGAATGGTGACGAAGATGCCGACCGCGATCATCGACGGCAGGGTGAAGTGCGGGTCGCCCAGCCAGTCGATCGGCTGCGCGATGATGTGCACGTCGAGCAGAACCTGGTTGAGGATGCCGTGGTAGTAGTCGAGGATCAGCCGGAACAGCTGGCTCGAGATCACCAGCGCCGCAGCCCACGGCACGATGACCGCCCAGCGCACGAAGCGTCGGCCGAAGAACTCCTTGGAGAGAAACTGGGCGAGCGCGAGGCTCAGGATGATGGTGATCACGACCACCGCCGCGACCCAGATCGCGGTGTTGCCGACCACCTTCGGCAGGTCGGGGCTGGTGAGGAAGGTGGTGTAGTTCGTGATGCCGGCGTCGCCCTTGCGGAGCCCGGTGATCGAGTAGGAACTGAACGAGGTGGCCACCAGGGTGATCGCCGGGTACAGCACCACCCCGACGATGAGGATCAGGGCAGGCCCGAGCCAGAGCAACGCCTCGACGACACTCGCAGTACCGCGTTCGCGGCGCCGTCGACGCGCAACCGGCTCGGACCTGACCGTCACCGCTACTTGTTCGCTTCCGCCTGCGCCTGCAGGTCGTCGAGGAACTTCTTCGGGTCGCCGTTCTCGCCGACCGCGAGCCCGATGTTCTGCTGGATGGTGAGCTTCACCTTGTCCCACTCGGGGTCGTCGGTCGGGGTGAGGTGGATGTTCGGCAGCGTGTCGAGGTAGACCTTGAGGTCGGGGTCATCCGCGAACTCCTTCAAACCACTGGTGGTCACGGGCAGGAAGCCCTCGGACTTGATCCATTTGTTGATCTGGTCGGCCTGGTAGTAGAGCTTGTAGAAGGCCTTGACCGCATCCTTGTTGCCGTCTTTCTTGAACGCCATCAGGTAGTCGGTCACACCATAGGTCTGCGGCTCGGCGCCGTCGCCGGAGGGCATCGGGGCGATCGCGTACTTCACGTCGGGGTGATCGTCGGCCAAGGCCTGCTGCAGCGGGCTGAAGCCGACGACCATGCCGGCCTTGCCCTGCTCGAACAGCGAGAAAGCGCCATCCGTGCGGTTGGTCGAGCCCGGGTTGTTCTGGGTGACCTTGTCTTTCACGTTCAGATCACGCAGAAACTCCAGCGTCTTCACGTTGGCGGCGGAGTTGAGCGTCCACTTGCCGTCGTCCTTGAACTCGCCACCGTTGTTGAACAGCCAGATCGCGAACTCGGCCTGGGCCTCCTCCGGTCCGAGCGGCAACGCGTAGCCGACGTTTCCGTCACCCAGAGCCTCGACCTTCTTGGCGTCGGCGACGAACTCGTCCCAGGTGGTGGGTGCCGCGGCGATGCCGGCCTTGCTGAACAGGTCGGTGTTGTAGAACAGGGCCCGAGCGGAGGAGAGGTCGGGGAAGCCGTAGAACTTGCCCTTGTACGTGCCGCTCTTCACGAAGGCCGGGATGATGTCCGCCTTCGTCGCCGCCGGCAGCACCTCGCTCGAGTCGTAGAGCAGGCCGTCCGCCGCGTAACTGGCGTATGCATTGAGGTTGAGGATGTCGGGCGCGTTGTTGTTCTGCACCATGGTCGAGGTCTGCTGGTCGATATCGTTCCAGCTGATGACCTGCAGCTTGAGCTCGACGCCGGTCTGCTTCTCGTAGGTCTTCGCGAACTCGTCCCAGAACTTCTTCGTGTGGTCTTTGCTGTACTCGGCGATGACGACCTTGATCGACTTGCCGTCGGTAGACGAACCGCCGGACGACCCGCAGGCCGCGAGCGCCAGGGTGGTGACGGTGGCCGCTGCCACGATCGCCCCCCACCTCAGTGATTTCTTCACGGATGTACTCCTCTTGGTTGATCGGACGTCCGCGGCATCGTTCTGCCCGGCTTCGACACCCGCTGCGAGGGATGCCGCGCCGCCCCTCCCTGGGGGGACACCTGAATCCTGCTGTTCACCGCGAATTACGTCAAGACCCCTAACAAATCTTGTAACAGGGTGTTCACACGCGGCGGTGCCCGCTGTCGAACCGTAGGCTCATCTCGTGAGCACGGTGAAGAAAATTCGCATCTGGTTGACTCTGTTCATCATCGCCCTGGTGCTGAGCGGGCTGACCGCATTCCCACTCGAATCCGAGCTGCGGTGGGGCGCCGGCATCCTGCATTCGTCCCCCGCCCCGCAACTGCTGCCCGGTCTGGTCGAGTGGGTGGACCGCGTACGGAACGCCCTTGTCATCACGAACGACCGGTTTCCATTTCTCGCCTACGGCACCGACTGGCTCGCGTTCGCGCACCTGGTGATCGCGGTGGCATTCATCGGTCCACTGCGCGACCCGGTGCGCAACATCTGGGTCATCCAGTTCGGCATCATCGCCTGCGTCGGCATCATCCCCCTCGCGCTAATCGCGGGCGCCGTGCGCGGCATTCCGCTCGGCTGGCAGTTCATCGACATGAGCTTCGGCGTGATCGGCGCAGCCCCGCTGCTGATCGTCTACCGCCTGATCCGCCGGCTCGAGCTGCAGCAGGTGGCCGAGCAGCACCGGGTAGACGCGCAGCGCGCTGACTAGGCGCCCAGCCCCTGCAGGGCGTGGAACACCACGTAGGCCGGCCAGACGATGGCCTGCAGCAGCCCGAGAATCACGCCCCAGAACGAGCCATCAGAATGTGAGATGAAATAGATCGCGGCACCGACGTAAGCCACGAGGAAGACGAAACCCCACGGTCCATCGCGAACCACTCTCGAACCGCCGTTGCGTGCCATGGTCTTGTCCTCTCGGTTGTGCCCCAACGATACGACCTCGACGAGGACCAGCCCAGAGGCATCGCGCGGATCCGCCCTGGCGGTAGCGGATG
>Ga0247732_10001034_pt1 | contig 11634 bp, 11 predicted proteins | sample UWRJL163409C2_FD_180940 | JGI IMG/M metagenome (GOLD analysis project Ga0247732, IMG submission 180940) | Plant litter microbial communities from Arlington Agricultural Research Station in Wisconsin, United States - UWRJ-L163-409C-2 | ecosystem: Environmental > Terrestrial > Plant litter >...
AGCTCGCGCAGGAACAGGGCTCCCGGCACGGGTTCGTCGAAGGTGTAGGGCTCGAGCCCCTGCACGATGCTGCGCGCCGCGGGCGGCACGGGCGACGCCCCGACGCCCTGCGGCTCGCTCGCGTCGTCGTTCGCCTGAGAGTCCAAGACACCCGGAGTCGCGCCCGCGGGCGTCCGGGTGTTGTGGACTCTCGACGGCAGGCCCGCGCCCGTTTCACGCACCGGGCCCAGAACGGATGCTTCGATCGCCTCGCGGATCGGACGGTAACCCGTGCAGCGGCAGAGGCTTCCCTTCATGTGGCGGTGCAGGTCGGGCAGGTCGCCGGGGGCGAGCGTCGACGCCGTGACCGACATGCCGGCCGTGCAGAACCCGCACTGGAAGCCGAAGCCGGTGGCGATCGCCTCCTGCACCGGGTGCAGGTCGTCGCCGGGCGCGAGGCCCGCTGCCGTGGTGACGGCGGCACCCTCGACCCGCATGGCGGGGATGATGCAGGAGTGCACGGGCGCGCCGTCGAGGATGACCGCGCATGCGCCGCAGTCGCCCGCGTCGCACCCCTTCTTGACCTCGGTATGGCCGTGCTCGCGCAGGAGGGTGCGCAGCGACTGGCCCGGACGGGGCTCCGCGTCGACGCCTGCGCCGTTGACCTCGAACCTCATGCGCCCTCCTCCAACGCCGCGCGGATGCGCTCGGCGAGCACGATGCTGACCCCCCGGCGCCAGTCGGCCGAACCGAGCGGGTCGGAGTAGTAGCGCGGGGCAGCACCCACCGCATCGGCGAGGGTCGCAGCATCCGGGAGCCCCTCGAACCGCAGCACCGTGGGCGCCTCGGTCGCCGCGGTGATCCCGAAGACGCACGCGCCGTCGGGATCGATGCGGCCGGTGACGACCGCGCCGGAGCGGCCGAGTTCCGCGAGCGCGATCTTCTGCAGCAGCATCCGCGAGCGCAGGGCGTGCGCGGGGATCTCGATCGCCCGCAGCACCTCGCCGCGCGCGAGGGCGTTCTCGGCGTTGCCGGTCACGAGTTCGGCGACGCGCAGGCGGCGCTCGCCGCCGTCGGGCGTCCAGACGACGGCCGTCGCGTCGAGACCGGAGGCGAACGAGGTCATCGAGCCCGCCGCGAACGACTGGCAGACGTTGCCGCCGACGGTGGCGGTGTTCCAGATCTTGAAGCTCGCCAGCAGGGCGTTCGCCGCATCCGGCACCCGGGCGACGGCGGTCCAGTCGGCGGGCACCTCGGAGCTTCGCGACCACGCGACGAAGCGGGCGATCGTGCAGGTCGCGGCGATCCGGAGGCCCTCGGCGGTGATCTCGAGGTCGGGCCACGGCATCGTGGTGAGGTCGACGAAGCCCGTCGCGTCGGGCTGCGGCTCGCTCATGAGCCAGGTGCCGCCGCCGAGGAACACCTCGCCGGGAGCAAGCGCGAGGTCGTCGCGCGTGCGAGCGCGGCGGAAGCTCGTCACGGTGTTGATGTCCATGGCGCGCCCCTCTCTTCTGCGGTGGCGTCAGTCAACCATCCGCGGATTACTCGAATGTTTCCTGGGTCAACATCGGCGGGTGCTTCGGAGGTTCGGACGCGGATGCTGCGTAGCCCCGGGCGGGCTGCGCGGTGCGATGGTTCATGCCGCATGCCCGGAGTCGTCGGCCTGCGGCCGTCGGCTCCCCGCCAGTCCCGGTGCCAGCGACTCGATCCATCGCACCGTTTCGCCTCTTCGGTTGAGTGGGGGTGTCCCCTCCTCCCCAGGAAGGGCATTCTGCGGGTTCTCCACAAAGCCTTTTTCCGCCCGTGATCAGGGGAAGCAATGTCGCACCCCCTCGTCAGAATAGAGGCATGGCAGACACCGCTGCGGCGCTTCGCGACCTCGACGAGGCGCTCGCCGCCGTCGTCGACGCGCAGCTGCGCGACGGCGATGTGCAGGGCCTGGGTGCGCACGATCTCGTGTCGGTGATGGATGCTGCGGCGTCGATCGTGCGGCGTGCCGAGGCGTTGCTCATCGACGCCGTGGGGGAGGTCGACGCGCGCTCGGATCAGCGCGACCTCTCGGTGCGCATGACGACCGACTTCGGGTGCCGTTCCGTGAGGGAGCTGGTGCAACGAACCACGCGGTTCTCCTCGCGCCGTGCGGGTGAGTTCGTGACGGCGGGTCGCGGAATCCGTCGAACGACGGCCCTCGCGACGGGCGAGGTGTTGCCCGCAGTCTTCCCGGCGATCCGCGATGCGCTGGCCGACGGGTTCATCGGCGTGGACGGCGTCGTCGCCATCGCGGGCCCGCTCGCCTCGTTGCCGGTCGGGCGTGAAGCGATCATCGCCGCCGACGGAGAGCTCGCGGCGGCAGCCCGGGGCGACGGCGCCGACGGCATGCCGCCCCTCGCGGCCGACGACCTGCGGGCGCAGTCCCTCGTCTGGGCGGCATACCTCGATCAAGACGGCCCTGAGCCCCGTGACGAGCGCGCGATGCGCCAACGCGGCCTCACCCTCGGCGTCTGCCGCGACGGGCTCGTGTCGGTGCGGGGCGCGTTGCTGCCCGAGATCGCGGGTCAGCTGCAGCGCATCTTCGACAGCGTCAACAACCCGAAGCTTGAAGGGCCCGCGGGGCCGCGCTTCACGGAGCACGACGGCGACGCAGACCCCGACGCGCGCTGCGACACCCGCACCCGTGCTCAGAAGCAGCACGACGCACTCGCGACCGCTCTGACGGTGGCCGCCGCATCCGGTCAGTTACCGGCCATCGGTGGCGCGGCGCCCACGCTGATCGTCTCGGCGCGCGCGTCCGACGTCGCCGACGGCGCCGGCAGTGCGTACGTGCAAGGGGTCGACGAACCGGTGTCGATCGCGGCCGCCCGTCAGATCGCGTGCACCGGCGGCGTGCAGCGGGTGAGGTCCGACGAGAACGGCCGGATCATCGCGATCACGGTCGATGACCGGGTCTTCACGCATCTCCAGCGCAAAGCCATCGTGCTTCGCGACGGTGGGTGCGTGATTCCCGGGTGCCACGTTCCGGCCGCCTGGTGCGAGATCCACCACGTTCTCGAAGCGGCTCGCGGCGGACCCACGCACACCGACAACGGCGTGCTGTTGTGCTGGTTCCACCACCGAACGATCGATTCGGGTGGCTGGAAGGTCAGGATGAGCCGCGGGGTGCCCGAGATTCTTGGACCGGTCTGGTGGGATCCCGGCCAGCGCTGGCGGCCGGCCACGAAATCGCCGGTGAGGCGCCGAGACCTCGTTGAGGCCGCCCACCCTCGATGAGGCGGCGCATCGGTTCCCGACGAGATCGCCGCGTTCGCTGAGGCGGCGGGCCGAGTTCGTCACACACGATTGCGCGGCTGCGCTGGCCCCGCTTTCACGCTGGACTGGTGCGGCGGACGGCATGCATGGCGGCGGAAGGGTAGGGCTGTCCGACGTATGCGGTGAGAAGAATCATGAGTTGCGTGAGCCCGTCGTCGTCGAGGCCATTCCTGCGGGCGAGGTTCAGGTAGACGTCGAGCCGCTGGTCGTTGACGTCGCCGGCGACGAAGGCGCTGATGACGGCGACGCTGCGATCGCGGTCAGTCAGTGCCGAACCGTGCCATCCTGGCCCGCCCGCGGCTTCGTAAGCCTCGTCGACGTAGGCGGCGCCGGCACGATCGATCATCAGCTGCTCGGCGGTCTCCTCGTCGACGCCGAAGTTGCGTGCGTACACGGCGCGGCCTCGCCGGGCGCGGTCGGAGTGCGCCGTGTCGTCGTCGCTCATCGGGCAACGACCTCGGAGGCCGCCAGGAGGGGGATTCCCACATAGCCGCGCGCGTCGTGGGCGGGGACGACCTGCATGCGGTCCTGCAGCGCCATGATGCGCTCCATGTCGCGGCGGACCTGCGTGGTGTCGCTGTCCGCGAGCATGCGCATCATCAACGGCTTCTCGAGTCGTCCGGTGATGCCGTCGAGCTGCCAGGTCAGGTCGCCGATGAACGCGTACCGTTTCCCGGACGGGATGGTTACGAAGACGACGACGGAACCCGTCGTGTGCCCTGCTGCGGGGACGATGACGACCGACCCGTCACCGTAGAAGTCGAAGCTCGACGGGAACCCGAGATAGGCGGGGCCGTCCACCGCGTACTCCCTGACCTCATGGTCTCGCGAGACCGCGGCGAAGACGGCGTCGCTCTTCGACTTCGCCGCGTACTCCCTCTCCGCCTTCGTCATCAGCACCGGCACGTGAAGCGAGTCCAGGCCGCTCACATGATCCCAATGGGAGTGCGTCAGCAGCACGCCGAGCAGTCTGGTGCGGTCATAGCCGGCCGCGTCCAGTTGTGTGCTCGCCGTGTCGGCGAGATCGTGAGGCGCGCGACGGAACGAGGGGAGGGAGTCGATGTGCGCGTCAGCATCGGCACCGAAGCCGGCGTCGATGAGCAGATCGCCCTTCGGGTGCTGGATCAGCACTGCGGTCGACGCGAAGTGTCGCTGCTCGGTGAAGGCGCCCCCGACGACCGCGAATGCCGCTCGGGTCATGTAGGTCCCCGTCGGAAGCTGGGCGATCTTCATGTCTGCGGGGGGTGCGGCGGCCGGAAGCGGTCCGGTCATCCGCCCCGGCTCCGGCAGTTGGGCACTGATCGGCACGACCGATCGGCCCCACGCGACGAGTGCCGCCGCGGCGGCGAGCCCGAGGTTCGTCACGATCTCTGATGCCTCCCCGCGGACGAGGTAGAACACGACGGCGGACAGCATGAGCAGAACGACGCCGACCGCGGCGGCGACCGTCAGCCGCGGAACAATCCGCACGAGAGAGGGAAGGATCACACCCACCCCGCCGACAACGTCGAGGACCGAAGTGACCGTGTACAGCAGGGGGACATCGGCGGCCCAGGGGAACATCGCGACCGCCTGGTCGAAGGGAAGCGCAAGCTTCAGAACGCCCGCGATGATCAGCGACAACGCCAGGAGCCACTGGACAACCCACAGGGCGTAGTACAGATGCCGACGAGGCGGGGTGGAAGTGGGGGCGGAGGCGGACATGGCACCCTTTCGGAGAACTCGATCGCTAATGGACTGGCGCATAACTACTGGACACTATGTATAGCAGTGTCCACTAGGTACAGGAAGCCCTAGGATGAGATTCATGACGGATGCCCTCGACCCCCGTGTCGCGCGCACCCGACGCGATGTCGTCGATGCCACGGCAGCTCTGCTGCTCGACGACGGGTGGGACGGCGTCACGCACGCGGAGGTCGCCAAGCGCTCGGGGTACTCGAAAGCAACCATCTACACGCACTGGCCAACGCGCTTAGACCTGGTGGGAGCAGCGATCGAGCAGATTTGCGACATCGCGCATCATCCGCCTGCGACGGGGGACCTGCGAAACGACCTGCGCACCTCCCTGCTGGACTTCGCCACCGACCTCACTGACGGTCGTCTCGATCGTCTCCTTGCCGGAGTCGTGGAGCGCGCCAACAGCAGCGAGGTCGTGCGCCGCTTGCGCACCCGCCTCTACGAGACGGGCACGAGCGGTCTGCGATCGATTCTCGAGGCGCATCTGGACCCCGTGAACGTCGAACCGCTTCTCGCGCTTCTCACGGGAGCAGTGTTCGTGCGAGTGACGTTCGAGGGGGTGCCGGCGACCGAGGCCTTCATCGACGACCTCATCGAGCGCGTACTCAGCGGCGCCATCTGACGTCGTGACGCTGTCTGCTACCCGGGGTGACGCGGATCAGCCCTCCGCCAGCATCCGCATCATGTACTCGACGAAGCGCTCGCGGTCGATCGCCTCGATCGCCGTGGCGTTCGCCGGCGGGGCGACCGCGCGCCAGTCGAATACGGTCGCGCCGCGGGTGAGTTCTCCGCGTGTCTCGACGGCGACGAAGTACCCGCGTTCCTCGAGCACGATCGCCGGCTCCAGCGCGACGAGCACCGACAGCGAGTCGCAATGGATCGACCCGCCGACGCCCACGGCCACGTCGAAGTCGAAGGTCTGCTGATTGGCGGTGACGAAGAAGTCGCTGCGGCGAGTGCCGAGGGCGCGGATGCTGTCGATCCTCGCCTGATCGAAGACCACGTCGCGCAGCGACAGCGGGTCCCACGTTACGAACCGCACTGACGCGAAACCGGCGTCGAGCACGATCTGCGCGGCCTCCGGATCGACGTAGATGTTGTACTCGGCGGCCGCGGTGATGTTGCCGCGCGCGTTGATCGAGCCGCCCATGATCACCAGCTCCGCGACATTCGCCGCGAACCCCGCGTCGCGCTGCACGGCCAGGGCGATGTTCGTCAGCGGACCGATCGCGATCACCTTCAGCGCCCCGGCGTGCTCGCGGGCGAGCCGCACCAGCGCGTCGGGCGCGGGTTCATCCGCGGCCTGCTCCGACCCCTCGCGCTGCTGGCCGCCGACGCCGTCGCCGTGCACGTCGGAGGCGCTCGCCCACTCGCGCTCGAGCGGCTGCCGCGCGCCCAGGTGCACGGGCACCTCGCCGCGGCGCCCCACGACCTCGAGCGTGAGGAACGCGTTCTCGACCTGCTGCTCGAACCCGACGTTGCCGGCGACCATCGTGATCGCCCGCAGGTCAGCGCGCGGATCGGTGAGCCCGATCATCAGCGCGAAGCAGTCGTCGGCCGCCGTGTCGGTGTCGATCACGAGCGGAATCCTGTCGGTCATCGTCATAGCCTTCCCGCCAGTTCTCTGGATGCTGCGGCGACCTCGGCCGCGATCATCCGCTCGTCGGCGGTGGTCAGCATCCCGCCGTCGACCACCACCCGCCCGTTGACGATCAGGCGCTCCACGGGCGGCATCGCACCGAGCCCGAGCGCGGCCACCGGATCGAGGATGCCCGCGTGCTCGACCCCGTCGATCCGCCACACCGCGATGTCGGCGAGCTTTCCCACCTCGAGCGAACCGATCTCGGCCTCGCGCCCGAGCACGCGTGCCCCTCCGATCGTGGCGATGCGCAGCCCGTCGCGCACCGAGAACGAGTCGGCGCCGGTGCGCAGGCGGTTCATCAGCACCGCCTCGCGGATCTCGATGCCGAGCTGCCCCGATTCGTTCGACGCAGACCCATCGACGCCGAGACCGACCGGCACGCCCGCGCGCAGCATGTCGCGCACCGGCGCGATGCCGGCGGCCAGTCGAGCATTCGACGACGGGCAGTGGGCGACTCCCGTGCCGGTCTCGGCGTACCGGCGGATGCCCTCGTCGTCGAGCCGCACGGCGTGCGCCATCCAGACGTCCGGACCCAGCCACCCGAGGTCGCCGAGATGGTCGGTCGGTGATTTGCCGAACGTGGCGAGGCAGTATTCGTCCTCCTCCGCGGTCTCCGACGCGTGGGTGTGCAGCCGCACGTCGAGCGACCGGGCGAGCACGGCGGCCTCGCGCAGCAGGTCCTCCGTCACGGAGAACGGTGAGCACGGCGCGACCGCGACGCGCACCATGGCCTCGAACGACGGGTCGTGGTACCGCTCCACCGTCTCCTGCGAGGCCGCGAGCGCCGCATCCGTCGACTCGACGGCGAAGTCGGGCGGCAGCCCGCCCTGCGACTGACCGCGGTCCATCGAGCCGCGGGTCGCGTGCAGGCGCACGCCGATGCGGGCGGATGCGTCGACGATCGCCCCCACGATGTCGCCGCCGCCGCGGGGGAAGACGTAGTGGTGGTCGCCGACCGTCGTGCAGCCCGAGCGCGCGAGCACCGACATCGCCCCGGCGGCGCCGGCCCCGACGAGATCGGCGTCGATGCGCGCCCAGAGCGGATAGAGCGAGGTGAGCCAGTCGAACAGGATCGAATCCTGCGCGTAGCCCCGCGTGAGCCACTGGTAGAGGTGGTGGTGGGTGTTGATGAGCCCGGGGGTCACGAGGCAGCCGCGGGCGTCGACGACACTCGCGCCCTCGCGGAGCGCGTCGGGCGCACGGCCCGGGCCGACGGCCACGATGCGGGTGCCCTCGATCACGACGTGTCCGCCGTCGTACTCATTGCCCACCGCACCTGCGCTGAGCTGCGTCGAAGCGTCCACCGCGACGACATAGCCGCCCTCGATGATCGTGCGTGCCATCACAGCTCCAATTCGACCGCGGTCTCGAGCGCCGCCTCGATCGAGCGCATCCACCCGCCCTTGAGCGCGGCGTTCTTGTCGGAGTAGAGCGAATCGCCGTCGACGAGGTTGCTCGAGCACGCGCAGATCATGCCGGCCCGCAGGCCCCGCAGGCGGGCGACGACGTACATCGCCGAGGCCTCCATCTCGATGTTGAGCACTCCCATGGCGCTGAGCTCGGTGATCAGCGCGGGGGTCTCGGCGTAGAACGCGTCGCTCGACGTGCTGATGCCGGTGAAAGACCGGGTGCCGGATGCGGCGGCGATGCGCTCGGCGTGCCGCGCCAGCGCGACGGTGAGCCCGAGGTCGGGGACGGCCGGGAATCCGCGCGGAACGTAGGCATCGGTCGTGCCGTCGGCGCGGAGGCTCCCCTCGCTCACGAGCAGGTCGCCGGGGGCGATGCCGGGCTGGAGCCCGGCGGAGCTGCCGACGCGGATGAACGAGGTCACGCCCACGCGGGCGAGCTCCTCCACGGCGATCGCGGTGGACGGGCAGCCCATGCCGGTCGAGGTCGCCGTGATGTGACGGCCCTTGTACCAACCGGTCATCGTGCGGTGCTCGCGGTTGTGCGCGACCTCCTTCACGCCGGTGAGGAACTCGGCCACGAAGGGCACGCGGAACGGATCGCCCGGCAGCAGCGCGACGGACGAGACCTCACCCGGCGTGATACCGATGTGGTACTGCCGTTCGGTCAGTCCGGCCTGGGATTTGTCGACGGTGGACATGGTTCTCCTTCGAGGATGCAGTGACGTGATGTCGCCGCAGTCCCCGCCCTGAGCCGGCCCCGCTCGAGAGGAACCGGTCCGGCCATGGTGATAGGACACGCAGTGCCGCCGAGCCTACCGACCGCCTGTTGCGGCGGTGTTTCGGTGCCTCCGTCAGTCCCAGAAGCCGGCGTGCACCTCTCGGGCGCCCTCGACCTCGACGGGACCGACGACCTCGATCGCGCGGCCGCCACGGGCGAAGACCTCGCGGCAGGGCATCGCCATGGTCGGCACGCCCTCCTGCTCGCGCACCATCTCGATGAGCTCGTCCTCGCCGATCGCGTACACGACGCGCCCGATCCCCGACCAGTAGATCGCGCCCGCGCACATGGCGCAGGGTTCGGTGCTGGTGAACAGAGTGGATGCCGCGAGCTCGACGCTCTCGAGCGCGGCACCCGCCGCCCGCACGAGGTTCGTCTCGGCGTGACCGGTGGGATCGCTCTGCGTGAGCACCGAGTTCATGCCCTCGACGATCGTGCCGGCCGGTGTCACCACGATCGCGCCGAAGGGGTGGTCGCCGCGGTCGCGGGCGGCCTGGGCGAGCCGCACGGCGTGGGCGAGGTGGTCGAGATCGTTCATCGGGTCACGTCCTGGAGGGAGGGGATGCAGACGGCGTCGGCCGTCGTCGGGCTGCGGCGGTGGAGGGGTCCGTCACCGTCGCGGAGGGGGGAGCCGGGCGCGCCGTGCCGGGCGGCGACGACCTCGGCGAGCACCGCGATAGCGGTCTCGGTGGGCGAGGCTCCGCCGAGGTCGAGCCCCAGCGGACTGCGCAGGCGGGCGAGATCGCTGTCGGCGACCCCGCTCTCGCGGAGCAGGTGCGCGCGGTGCGCGACCGTGGAGCGCGCGCCCATGGCCCCGACGAAACCGACGCCGAGACGCAGCGCTGCGGCGATGGCGGGAACGTCGACCCGCTCGTCGTGGGTGAGCACGCACACGGCGGCGCGCGCGGGGTCGGAGACGAGCTCGCGCAGCTCGTCGGCCGGCAGTCCGACGACGAGGCGGTCGGCGGTGGGGAAGCGCTCGGCGGTCACGAGCCGCTCCCAGACGTCGCAGACGGTCACCGCGAAGCCCGCGGCGCTTCCGACACGGGCGAGGGCCATGGCGTGGTCGCCGGCACCCACGATCACCAGCTCCGGCCGGGGCCGGTGCACCAGCGCGAGCACGCCGCATCCGTCATATGCGTTCTCGAGCATGCGGGTGTCGTCGAGCGCATCTGCGCCGCCGAGATCGACGATCCGCCCCGCGTGGACCCCCGAGGAGACGAGCCCGACGGCGGTGGGGTGATCCTCGGCCGCCGATTCGAGCGCGGCGATCGCCGCCGCATCCGTCGGTGCGATCCTGTGGACCACCACCGCGACGCTGCCGCCGCAGGCGAGTCCGGCGGCGTGGGCGGCGTCGTCGCTGAAGCCGAGATCCGCGGTACGCGCGCACCCCGTGGCCAGCACCTCGGTCGCCAGCAGGATCGCGTCGCCCTCGACGCAGCCGCCCGAGATCGAGCCGATCACGTCGCCGCTGCGGGTGAGGGCCATCGCCGTTCCGATGCCGCGCGGCGCGCTGCGGGTGACCCGAGCCACGGTCACGACGGCGACGGGCTCACCGCCGCGGAGCAGCGGCAGGAGGGCGGACGCGAGTTCGAGCATGCTTCCACGGTAACCCCGCGATGTTTCGGCCAGACGACGCGAGGCTGCGCGGGTAGGGTGAGGCGCCATGGGCGAGGCGAGTCGGATCTGCGGCATCGTGCTCGCCGCGGGTGCCGGAAGCCGCTTCGGCGGTCCCAAGGCTCTGGCCCGCACCCCCGAGGGCGAGCCGTGGGCGGCGCGCGCGGTCGAGGCGCTGCGTGACGGCGGCTGCGACGAGGTCGTGGTGGTGCTGGGGGCCGGGGCGGATGCGGCAGCCCTGCTCGTCCCCGACGGCACGCGCGTGGTGATCGCCGCCGACTGGGCGGGCGGTCTCTCCCACTCGCTGCGGGCGGGGCTGGCCGCCGCGGCGGGGGCGGACACGGCGGTCATCGTGCCGGTGGACACCCCCGACCTCCCGGCCGCCGCCGTGGCGCGGGTCATCGCCGGGGCGGAGCGGGCGCCGCTCGTCCGCGCGGAGTACGACGGCCGGCCGGGCCACCCCGTCCTCGTGCGCGCCGACCACTTCGCGGCCCTCGCTCACGCGGTCACCGGCGACGTCGGCGCCGGTCCGTACCTGGCCCGACACGGTGCGCTACGGGTCGACTGCTCCGACCTGTGGTCGGGCGAGGATCACGACCGCCGCTGAGCCGTCCGTCGCGAAGGTAGGACGATCACGCAGGTGCAGGAGGATCGGCGCGAAATCCTCCTGCGCCGGCGTCATCGCCTACGCCGGCGCCGTCCCCCGGCGCCGAATCGGCCGCCTCAGCCTCCGAGCACGACGTTCAGTGGTGGCTCTCCGGCCACGAGCCGGTCGATCTGGCGCCGGACGAGTCGCGCGATCCGCGGGCCCATGGCGCTCGATGCCCCACCCACGTGCGGCACGACGAGCGCCCCGGTGAGCGACCACAGGGGGTGGTCGTCGGGCAGCGGTTCGGGATCGGTCACGTCCAACGCCGCTCGCAGGCGCCCGGAACCCACCTCGGCCACGAGCGCGTCGGTGTCGATGAGCGGTCCCCGGCCCACGTTGACCACGAGCGCGCCGTCGGGGAGCGCGGCGAGTGCCGCCGCGTCGAGCACGTGGCGGGTCGCGTCGCCCCCGGGAAGCGACGCGATGACGATCTCCGTATCGGCGAGCACCTCGTGGAGGTCGTCGATCGCGCGGACGACGATGCCGTCCTCCTCGCGCGCCCGGCTCGCGACCGCGG
>Ga0247732_10001038_pt1 | contig 11590 bp, 10 predicted proteins | sample UWRJL163409C2_FD_180940 | JGI IMG/M metagenome (GOLD analysis project Ga0247732, IMG submission 180940) | Plant litter microbial communities from Arlington Agricultural Research Station in Wisconsin, United States - UWRJ-L163-409C-2 | ecosystem: Environmental > Terrestrial > Plant litter >...
TCCTTGATCTGCATCCGGCGAGCGTGCCGACGCACCCGGCTGATCGCCCGTCGCACGTTCTCGATGTCGCTCTCGGTGAGGAACGGCTGGATGACGACCTCGTTCTCGCGCGGCGCGCGGGAGGCGATGGTGGTGAGCACGAGGTCGGCGTCGAGCTCTGCCCAGTCGACGTCGGTGCGGGTGATGACGATCGCCACGTCGAGCTCGTCTCCGAGGGCGCGTTGGATGCGCTCCGTGAGCATCTCGTGCATGTCGTAGTAGTTCGGGCACACGACGGCGCAACGGAGCCTGTCTCCCCGTCGTTGCTTGCGCTCGAGATACGAGCCCACGTGCAGGGCGATGAACGCGATCTCGTCGTCGTTGATATGGATGCCGGCGCGTCGCTGGAGCTGGCTCGCGATGTAGACGGACAGCTCGTAGGTCATGGGGTACGACGTCTTCATCGACCGGGTGAGCGGATTGGCCGAGTAGGCGTTGTCGTGCGCCCGTGCGACCAGGTTGCGCACGTGCAGCGACAGCCGCACCATGAACTCCTCGTCGGCGAGGTCGATGAGGTACTCCTGCTGCACGAGCTCGACGATCTCGCGCACGGTCGCCAGCACGTCGGCGTCGACGTAGTTCTCGACGACCTCGTCGGTCGGCTGGTCGTGGCCCGGGGTGACGACCCGGGTGGTCAGCAGAACCGCGAGATAGTCGAGGTCGGTGGAACTGAGCGACACGGAGAAGTGCTTCACGACGAGGCCGGAGAGCGCCGATGCGATCTCGGCGATGCGGGGCCCGCCGGCCACGAGGGGTGCGTCGCCGGCCTGATCTCTGTCTTGCCGTTCGAGAGCGATCATGAGGTGCAGCAGCACGTTGTTGACGCCGTACTCGTTCACGAAATAGCCGTGGGCGTCGAGCATCTCGATCAACTCGGTCTTGAAGCCGCCGAGGTTCTCGGACTCGAACTCGCGCTGCACCCGCTCGAGCTCGAGGAAGCCCTGAGCGCTCTCTTCTCGGAACATGCGACTCAGAAGTCGGCGGTGGTTCGCCTCCGACCCGACGAGCGAGACGTGGTTCACGCGCCTGACGAGCGACAGGTCCTCCGACTCGACGAGGAGCTTGACCTTGCGCAGGTCCTGCTCGAGGGTCGAGTCACTGACGAAGAGCCGGGCCGCGAGGCTGCGGGCGTCGAGACCGTCGGGCGCGTTGCCGAGCAGTCGCACGAGCTGGTAGATGCGGTCGCGGGGCGTCTCGGGCTCGGAGCTGCGCCCCTCCGCGCGGAAGGCCGCCAGTGCGTCGCGATCGACGCGGTATCCCAGCACGCCCGACTGGATCGTCTCGTGCGGGTGCGAGGCGGTCTTCGCGGCGGTCACGTAGCTGCGCACGCTGCGCGTCGTGACGCCCAGGCGGTCGGCGAGCTCGGCAGCGGTCACCCAGCCATCGGCCTGGGACAGATAGTCCAAGAGGCGTTCGTACTTCTCATTCATGCTGATGGCTCCCGACCCGAGTCAACCATCCCGGGCGCCTCCAGACTAATTGCCGCGAGCCCGCTTCCTCCCCTGCGGAAAGTTTTCTGAGGCCGGATGGGGCGCGAACCCGTGACTTCTCCGAGAGTATTGGTTGTGATCGCAAGGAGGCGGGAGATGCACAGAGTACTGGTTGTCTGCGGTGCCGGTGCGTCGAGCACCTTTCTGGCCCATCGTCTTCGTGCGGCCGCCCGCGGTCGGGGAATCGATATCACCGTCGCGGCATCCAGCATCGATGGTCTCGCCCAACGGCTGGGCGAGGTCGACGTGCTGCTCGTCGGCTCCCACCTCGCGGCGCAGTTCGACGAGCTCACCCGGCTCGCCGATGCAGCCGGGGCGAGAAGCGCCCTGCTGCCGGACACCGTGTTCGGCACGCGCGGCGAGGAAGCCGCGCTCGATCTCGTGCTGGGCAGCGACGCCGAACAGACCACCTCGGCATGACCGACCGAACGACATACGAAAATCAAGGAGAAATCATGGCTGAACGCACCGTCACCATCGCTTCGACGCACGGGCTGCATGCCCGTCCCGCATCGATCTTCACGCAGGCGGCCGCCAAGGCCGGCGTGCCCGTCCAGCTGACCAAGGGCGAGAAGACCGTGAACGCGGCGAGCATCCTCGGCGTCATCTCGCTCGGCATCGACCACAACGACGATGTTGTGCTGTCTGTCGAGGGCGACGATGCGAGCGCGGTGCTCGACGAGCTCGCGGCCCTGCTCTCCACCGACCACGACGCAGCCTGAGCGGCGGCGGACATGACCTTCACCGGAGTAGGAATCGGCCGCGGAATGGCCATGGGCACGGTGCTGCAGATGCCGGCACCGCTTCCCGAACCGCAGGATGCGCCGTCGGCGCTGAGCGTCGACGCTGAGAAAGAGCGGGCCGCGGTCGCGCTGGCCGCCACGGCCGCCGGCATCCGGGCCCGGGGCGAGCGTGCGGGGGGATCCGCGAAGGACGTGCTCGAGGCCCAGGCATTCATGGCCGAGGACCCCACGCTCTCCGACGACGTCAAGGCGCGGCTCGAGACGGGCAAGACCGCCGAGCGCGCCGTATTCGAAGCTTTCGCCAGCTTCCGCGACCTGCTCGTGAGCATGGGCGGATACATGGGGGAGCGCGCGACCGACCTCGACGACGTGTCGCAGCGGGTCGTTGCCCAGCTCCAGGGTGTCGAGGCCCCCGGGGTGCCCGACCCCGACCACCAGTTCGTGCTCGTCGCCCGCGACCTCGCTCCCGCCGACACCGCTCTGCTGAACCTCGACAAGGTGCTGGGCCTCATCACGAGCGACGGCGGTCCCACCTCGCACACGGCCATCCTGGCGCGCGAGAAGTCGATCGTCGCGGTCGTCGGCGTGGCCGGTGCACTCGACATTCCGAACGGCACCACCGTGATCGTGGACGCCTCGACGGGTGCCGTCACGGTCGACCCGGACGAGGACGCCCGCTTCAAGGCGAAGATCGCGATCCAGGAGCGCGCCTCGTTGGCCAAGGCGCCCGCCGGTCCCGGTCGTCTCGCCGACGACACGGCGATCCCTCTGCTGGCCAACCTCGGTTCCTCGGGCGGCGCGGCCGAGGCCGTGGAGCTGGGGGCGGAAGGCGTGGGCCTGTTCCGCACCGAGTTCCTGTTCCTCGACTCCGCGCAGGCCCCGACGGTCGCCGAGCAGCAGTCGCAGTACTCGGCGCTCTTCGCCGCGTTCCCCGGCAAGAAGGTCGTGGTGCGGGCACTGGATGCCGGGGCCGACAAGCCGCTCAGCTTCCTGAACGACGCCCCCGAGGAGAACCCGGCGCTCGGTCTCCGGGGCCTGCGCGCCCTTCGCGCGAACGAGCAGATCCTGCGCGACCAGCTCACCGCCATCCGCAACGCCGAGGCCGAGAACACGGCCGACGTCTGGGTCATGGCGCCGATGGTGTCGACCCTCGAGGAGACGCGCTACTTCACGTCGATCGCCCGCGAGGTCGGCCTGAAGACGGCCGGTGTCATGATCGAAGTGCCCTCGTCTGCTCTGCTCGCCGATCGCATCCTCGTCGACGCCGACTTCGCGTCGATCGGAACCAACGACCTGACGCAGTACACGCTGGCCGCCGACCGCCTCCTCGGAAGCGTCGCGTCGTTCCAGGACCCGTGGCACCCCGCCGTGCTCCGCCTCGTCGGCGAAGTGGGCAAGGCCGGGGCCGCCCTGGGCAAGCCCGTCGGCATCTGCGGCGAGGCTGCTGCCGACCCGCTGCTCGCCGTCGTGCTCGTCGGGCTCGGAGCGACGAGCCTCTCGATGTCGCCCGCAGCGCTCGCCGACGTTCGTGCGGAGCTTCGTCTGTACACGATCGAACAGGCCCAGCACTTCGCCGAACTCGCCCTCAAGGCGAACAGTGCGATGGAGGCCCGCGCAGCGGTGTCCGCCAGCGCGTCCTCCTGACGTACCACCCGCACCACACCACACCCGATCACACACACCCCTTCAACACAGAAAACAAGGAGAACCCTCATGACGACGACGTCAGAAACGACCACGTCGGGAGGTGCCCGAGTTCGCGTCCAGCGATTCGGCACGTTCCTCTCCGGCATGATCATGCCGAACATCCCCGCCCTCATCGCGTGGGGCCTGCTCACGGCCCTCTTCATCGATGTCGGATGGCTGCCGAATGAGCAGCTGGCGACCATCGTCGGGCCGTTCATCCACTACCTCCTGCCGATCCTGATCGCCTACACGGGCGGCCACATGATCTACCAGGTGCGCGGCGGTGTCGTCGCCTCGATTGCCCTCATGGGTGTCATCGGCGGGTCGGACTACCTGATCGCCCAGATCAACGCGGCCGCGCTCGCTGAGAACCCCGACGCGTCGGAGCTCGGACAGGTGCACATGTTCATCGGTGCGATGATCATGGCCCCGATCGCCGCGTACTCGATGAAGTGGCTCGATGGATTGTGGGACGGCAAGATCCGTCCCGGCTTCGAGATGCTGGTCAACATGTTCTCGGCCGGAATCTGGGGCTTCATCCTGCTGATCATCGGGTTCTACCCGGTGGCCTATGTCATCAACGGCATCATGTCGCTGCTGAGCGGCGCCGTCGGATGGCTCGTCGACACCAACCTGCTGCCCCTGACGAGCATCATCATCGAGCCGGCCAAGGTGTTCTTCCTGAACAACGCCATCAACCACGGCGTGCTGACCCCCCTCGGCATCGAGCAGGCCGCCGGCGAGAGCCACAAGTCGATCCTGTTCCTGCTCGAGGCGAACCCCGGCCCCGGTGTCGGCCTGCTGCTCGCGTTCGTCGTCTTCGGAATCGGCGCCGCTCGCGCCTCCGCTCCCGGAGCAGCGATCATCCAGTTCTTCGGCGGCATCCACGAGATCTACTTCCCGTACGCCCTGATGAAGCCGACCCTGATCATCGCCCTCATCGCGGGCGGCATGACCGGTGTCACCACCAACATGCTGATGGACTCGGGCCTCCGTGCCCCGGCTGCACCGGGAAGCATCATCGCGATCTTCGCGCAGACCGCATCGGACAGCTACCTCGGCGTCGCGCTGTCGGTTCTGCTGTCGGCCGCGGTCACGTTCTTCGTCTCGATGATCATCCTCCGGGCGAGCCGCAAGAAGGACCTTGCAGCCGAGGCGGCCGGTGAGGACGCCCTGGGCGCAGCCCTCGCGGCGAACGCCGCGAACAAGGGCGGCGAGAGCCGCGTCGGTTCGCTCCTTGGTACGGATGCCGCCTCCTCGACGGCCGCCGCTGGTGGCGTCGCGACCGCTGCGAAGCTCGAGAACATCGTGTTCGCCTGCGACGCCGGCATGGGATCGAGCGCCATGGGAGCCTCCGTTCTGCGGAACAAGCTCAAGAAGGCCGGCATCACCGACGTCTCCGTCAGGAACCTCGCCATCGCGAACCTGACCGACGACATCGACCTGGTGATCACCCAGAAGGAGCTCACCGACCGGGCGAAGCAGAAGACGCCGAACGCACAGCACGTGTCGGTCGACAACTTCATGAACAGTCCCCGCTACGACGAGGTCGTGAACCAGGTCGCAGCGCAGCACCCCACGGATCAGGCGTAGCCTGATCCCTCACCCCAGGACGCCCCCGGCCGTCGGAGCACGACTCCGGCGGCCGGGCGGCCCTGGCCCCAACCCCGACGAAGCCCCACGAAGCGAACGAAGGACGTCATGAGCGACAAAGTACTGGACCTCGAATCGATCAGTGTCGACGGCACCGCGACCACCAAGGAGGACGCGATCCGCGAAGCGGCATCCATTCTCGTTGCAGCCGGAGCCGTGACCGACGACTATGTCGACTACATGCTCGAGCGCGAGACCAGCGTCTCGACCTACATGGGCAACTTCCTGGCCATCCCCCACGGAACGAACGAGGGCAAGGACACGATCCTCGCCTCCGGCCTGTCGTTCGTGCGCTATGCGAACCCGATCGACTGGGAGGGCAACGAGGTGCGCTTCGTGGTCGGCATCGCCGGCAAAGACAACGGCCACCTCGACATCCTCTCGAAGATCGCCATCATCTTCTCCGACGACGACGAGGTTCAGAAGCTTCTGGATGCGCCTGACGCCCCCGCGCTGTTCGCGCTGCTCGGCGAGGTGAACGAATGAAGGCTGTGCACTTCGGTGCCGGCAACATCGGTCGCGGCTTCGTCGGACTGATCCTTCACAACGCCGGCTACGAGGTGGTGTTCGCCGACGTGAACGCAGAGCTCATCGACGCGCTCGCCTCGACGCCCAGCTACCGGGTGCACGAGGTGGGAGCGTCGTCGAAGAGCTGGACGGTCGACAACTACCGCGCACTCAACTCGGCCACGCACGAGGAGGACGTCGTCGCCGAGATCGCCTCGGCCGACATCGTCACGACCGCCGTGGGCCCGAACATCCTGCGTTTCGTAGCACCGCTCATCGCCCGCGCCATCAATGCTCGGGACGCGTCGTTGAAGCCGCTCGCCGTCATGGCCTGCGAGAACGCCATCAACGCGACCGACCTGCTGAAGCAGGAGATCGTGGCGGGACTCGACGACGCGGCGCTGGCATCCATCGACGCGCGCGCCGTGTTCGCGAACACGGCCGTCGACCGCATCGTTCCCGGCCAGGCCGCCGATGCCGGACTCGACGTGACCGTCGAGGACTTCTTCGAGTGGGCCATCGAATCCGGCCCCTTCGGCGAGAACCTGCCCGAGATCGCCGAAGCCCACTTCGTCGACGATCTCGCTCCGTACATCGAGCGCAAGCTCTTCACCGTGAACACCGGCCATGCCACCACGGCCTACTTCGGCTTTCTCGAGGGAGCGGCCACCCTGGCCGACGCCATGCGCAGCCCCGAGGTCTTCGCCCGGGTCGCGGCCGTGCTCGACGAGACCAAGACGCTGCTGATCGCGAAGTACGACTTCGACGCCGAGGTGCAGGAGGCGTACGTTCAGAAGAACCTCACGCGCTTCGCGAACCCGTTCCTGCCCGACACCCCGGCCCGCGTCGGACGCCAGCCCGTGCGCAAGCTCGGCCGGCACGAGCGCTTCATCGGCCCCGCGGCGGAGCTCGCAGAGCGCGGCGTCGTGCCCGAGGCCCTGCTGGGCGCGATCGGAGCCGCCCTCCGCTTCGACCTGCCGGAGGACGCGCAGAGCGTGGAGCTGAAGGAGCTGCTCGCCACGTCGACCGCCGAGGACGCGACGTCACGCCTGACCGGGCTCGACGCATCCCACCCCCTCTACGCCCACGTCGTGCGCGTGGTCGAGCGGGTGCAGAAGAGCTAGCCGAGTCAGTCGTCGCTCTCGAGGATCAGCTTGAGGTTGTCGAACATCTGCTCGATCGTGTTCTGGTTGATGCGATCGAGCAGAGTCGCGTTGACGACCTTCTGCAGAACGGTCGGCTCGACCTCGTAGAGGATCTCGGTGGTGATGCGGGTGGTGCCGTCGCCGAGGTCGTCGAACGTGTAGTCCCAGGTCGCGTTCACATCGCCGGTGAGTCGCAGGGTGACCTTCTTGTCGACCTCGAACGCGATTCCCTCGGCCTTGCCACGCAGGTCGGCGCCCGCCATGTTGAAGCGCCAGTCGAAGGTCTGGTCGACCCCGGCCTTCTCGGGCGTGATGTTCGTGTTCTCGTTCAGGTTCGGAATGAACGCCGGACCGTTCTCGGCACTCGCGGTGTATTCGAACACCTCGGAGACGGGCTTGCGGATGACGATGAGTGCTTTGGCGCTGGCCATTGCGGTTCCTTCCTGGTTGCCGGTCAGCTTCGACCGAGGGAGTAGTTCTGAACAGTCTTGCGCAGAACGTTGCGGAAGAGGGCGATCTTCTTGAGGCCGGTGGGGTTCGATGCGCTCACGCGAATCGTGACGAGCTGAACGCGGGGCAGCAGCCGACCGATCCGCAGCCGTGACCGCTCGCCCATGACGAAGCTGCGATCGTCGACCGGCACGCGCTTCACCCGCACCATGGTGGATGCCTTGACCACGGCCGCCAGCATCTGCTCGGTCGTGGGGCCGATCGCCACCCAGGGCCGCCACACGAGCGCCACGACGAGCTGCGCGACGAGCAGCACCAGCGCGGGCAGGGTCCAGAGACTCAGGAACGCCACGGCTACAATGACGAGGGCGCCGAGCGTGTAGGACTCCGCCCCGCGGAGGAGAACCGGTCGTCGCTTCGCCAGGGGCAGCAGCACGAGGTGCGCCAGGATCGCCAGAACGACGCCGAACGCACATACGGAGACGATGACCATCGGCACAACACTATGAGGGGCGCGTGGATATATCTACGCGAGCGTTTTCCCCTCGCCCTCGTCGCCCTCATGTCGGCCGCGTTCGCTGCGGCGTCCGTGGGACTGTTCGCACCGACCGCAGGCACCTCCGGTGCGCGCACGTGGTCCTCGGCGATCCTGCTCTTCGTGATCTATCTCGCGCTGCTGCTGCGCTACCGGGTCACCGACGAGTGGAAGGACTTCGCTCACGACAGCGCCGTGTATCCCGATCGTCCGGTGCAGCGCGGGGTGGTCTCGCCGCGAACACTGCTCGCGATCGGTGTCGGCGCGTTCGCGGTCGAGCTGCTCGGCGTGCTGCTCATCGGAGGCGCTCTCGGGTTCGTGCTCTACCTCCCCGTTCTCGCGTACTCCGCCCTGACCGTCTTCGAGTTCTTCTCCGGGCCTCGGCTCGAGCGGCACTTCACGCTGTCGTTCGTTCTGCACGAGGCGATCTACCTGCCGCTGTTCCTCTGGGTCGCGGTCGTGCTCGGTGCGGGCCCCGACGGGCGGGTCGCCGTGGGAGTGCTCGCCTGCACGGCCCTGTTCGTGTCGGTCGAACTGGCCCGCAAGTTCAGCCCGCGTTTCGACACCGAAGGCCGGGTGGTGCTCGACACGTATTCGGCCGTCTGGGGGAGGGGCCGTACGCTGGGTGCGATGGTCGTGCTGGTGGTTCTGAGCGGAGTGCTCGCGACGGCGGCGGGCGCAGGCCTCGCCTCCCCTGTGATCGCGGTCGTCGCCGCGGTCGTCGCGCTCGTGCGGCCGGCATCCGATCGCTGGGTCACGACGGTCGTCGCCATCCACCTTCCGCTGCAGGCGGCGGCGATGCTGTCGTGAGCGCGCGAGGAGACTCATCCGACTCGCCCGACGCATCCGTCGGTCGCAAGGCGCTTGGACTGGTCGAGCTCGACCGCCTGTATCCCGGCCTCGTTCCGTCGTTCATCGTGCTCCCCGTCGAGCGGCTCGTCGAGAACTGGCCAGAGCTCAAGGCCGGCGCCGAGGCCCTTGTCGCCGAGTTCTGCGGGGGCGCCGACGTCTCGTACGAAGCGCGCGAGACGCGACTCGTCGCATCCATCGCCCTCGACGACGTCGTCGTCGCCGAGGCCCTGTCGTCGGCGGCCGGCTGGCGCGCGGTCAGCGTGCGCACCTCCGCGCTCGCGGAGGACGGCGCCGATCACTCCTTCGCCGGGCAGTACGTGACGACCCTCGACGTGCCGGTGCAGCCCAAGCCGGTCCGCGATGCGATCCGCGCCTCCGTGGCCAGCCTGTTCTCCGCGCGAGTCGCGGCCTATGCCCGGGCGCGCGGCCTCGCAGCGCTCGAGCTCGGCGGCTCGGTCGTCGTGCAGCAGATGTTCGTCGGCACCACGAGCGGCGTGCTGTTCAGCGAGAACGGCCGCGGCGAGCTGACACTCGCGTGGAGCAGATCGGCGCGGAACACCACCGTCGAGGGCGAGAACGCGCTCGAGCTGCGGGTGTCGAAGGTCGCTCCCCGGCCGTCGGGCCTGCCCGCGCCCGAGCGGCTGCTCGATATCGCCGTCGAGAGCGAGGCGAGGCTCGGTCGGCCCGTTGACATCGAGTGGGCGGCGCGGGGAACCCGCCTCGCCTTGCTGCAGCTGAGGCCGCAGACCACGGTCGCGCTCGACTACGAGCTGGCGTGGGACTGCACGAACATCGCCGAGAACTATCCCGGCATCACGCTTCCGCTCACCTACTCCTTCATCCGCGGCCTCTACTCGCGCGTGTACCCCGCCTTCTTCCGCAAGCTGGGCGTGGCCCAGAAGGTCCTGGATGCGAAGCAGCAGGTGTTCCGCAATACGCTCGGCTACCTGGGCGGTCACGTCTACTACCAGATCGACAACTGGTACGAGATGGTGCGCATGATCCCCGGTCCCAGCAGCAACCAGGCCTTCTTCTCGGCGATGCTGCAGCCGCAGCGTACGCCCGGCGAGGCGCCTCGGCGACGGCTCGGGCTGAGGGGAGCGATGACGATGGCGCCGCTGGTGGGCCGTCTGGGCTGGCTCCTGCTGCGATCCAACTCGATGTCGACGGGTTTCAGCCGCACCTTCCAGAGGCGGCTGGCGCGTTTCGAGTCGATCGACTGGGCGAGCCTGCAGGCCGACGCGATCCTGTCGACCCTCGAGACCATGCGCGGCGAGCTCCTCACGCTGTGGGCGACTCCGGTGTTCAACGACCTGCGGGTCATGATCTTCCACGGGCTGCTGAAGACCTACAGCTTCGGCCCCGAGCAGCACGCCGACTACCTCGGATACCTGCACGGCCTCAGCGACCGCGCGTCGATCGCCCCGCTCACCGCTCTCGGCGCTCTCGGCAACCGACTGCGCGAGCGTCATGGCAGCGATGCGACGGCCGACGGCATCCTGTCGTCGCCCGACTGGGCGGCGACGCGCATCGACATCGACGACTATCTCGCGCGGTTCGGCGGGCGGGCACCCGACGAACTGCAGCTCGAGAACCCGCGGCTGGCCGACGACCACGCCTCGCTCCTGGCGCTCGCGCTCGGCACCGACCCCGAGGGTCGGCCCCCGGTGGATGCGACGGCGCGCTCGATCCGCGGACGCTTCGGCACCCGGTTCATCGGCCGGAACACGAGGCAGGCGATCGACTGGCGGGAGCGGTTCCGCTTCAACCGGGCCCAGGTCTACGGGCTCGCGCGCACGGCCTATCTCGCGTTGGGCCGGCGCCTCGTCGAGGCGCGGCTGCTCGAGGCGCCCGACGACGTGTTCTGGCTCACGGAGCAGGAACTCGACGAGGCGGTGTTCGGGCACGCGTGGAGCTCCGATCCTCGAGCCGTGGTGGCCCGGCGGCGCGCCGAGTTCACCACGTTCGAGGGCCGTTCCCTTGCGCGCCGGGTGGTCGGATCGGGACTCATCGCGCCCGCGCGGCTGCGCGACGACGAGCAGCGTACGGCGGCGGGGATGGCCGCGGGCATGGGCGTCTCCCCGGGGGTCCTCACCGCCGAGGCGATCGTGGTGCACGAGTTCGACCCGACCGTCGACGTGCGCGGCAAGATCCTCGTCACCAGCCACATCGACCCCGGCTGGACCCTCCTCTTCGTGCAGGCCGCAGGTGTGGTGACCGAGCGGGGCAACGCGCTCTCGCACGTGGCGATCATCGCCCGCGAGCTCGGCATGCCCGCCGTCGTCGCCGCGATGGGCGCCGTCGACGCCCTGCGAACGGGGCAGCTCATCACGATCAACGGAACAACGGGAGACATCGATGCCGCGCTCTAGCTACTGGATGAAGGCCATCGGGCCCGCGGGGGCCGTCTCCCTCGCGAGTCTCCTTCTGGCCTGGATCGCGATCGGCCTCGCCATCTCGGGGTCGCTGCGCGCGAGCGTGCTATGCGCG
>Ga0247732_10001039_pt1 | contig 11589 bp, 13 predicted proteins | sample UWRJL163409C2_FD_180940 | JGI IMG/M metagenome (GOLD analysis project Ga0247732, IMG submission 180940) | Plant litter microbial communities from Arlington Agricultural Research Station in Wisconsin, United States - UWRJ-L163-409C-2 | ecosystem: Environmental > Terrestrial > Plant litter >...
CTCTGGGATCCGAGCCTCATTCCGCGCAAACTGCGATCCGCCATTGTGTGGTCCTCTCTCGCGATGCCTACACAGTTATAAACCCCGAAGCTGGGCAAATCCTTTCCCGCCACGATCGTTCCCAGACAGTTCCCAGCCATTATGCGGGAAAGGTAGTCCGCGGTCGATGGCTGCGACGGGGTCAGGACTCCGCTGCACCCCGCGATGCAGCGCACAGTACCCCGCACGATCCGTCAGCGCAGGGGGACGATGCTCTCGCGCAGTACCTCGATGGCGATGTCGGCCCGGTCGGTGAAAATGCCGTCGACACCGCGGCCATAGAGTTTGCGCATCGACGGGGCGTCGTTGACCGTCCAGACGTGAATCTCGAGGCCGGCGCTATGGAAGGTGCGCACCGTGCGCGCGGTAACGGTGCGGAACCCGGCGATCCGTTCGGGAATCTGCACGGCATCCACATTGCGCAGCAGCCAGCGCGCGAGCGGCGCGATCGCCAGGCGCGCGGCAATGAGGGCCGCGACGAATGAGGGGGCGGAGGCGGATGTCGCGACCCCGGGCATCCGGTCGGTGGCGGCACGGCGGCGCTTGTCGTTGAACGACGTGATGAGCACCCTCGCCACCGCCCCCGCCGCGATGATGTCGTTCGCCGCGGGCTCCGCTGCCGCCGCCGCCTTGATATCGATGTTGAACCGTGCGGTCGGGAAGGCCGCCAGCAGTTCGGCGAGCGTCGACACGGTCTGGCCCTTGCCCAGATCGATCTCGCGCAGTTCGGCGAGGGTGAGTTGCTCGACCCGCACCGGCCGTTTCGCGGTGCGCTTCAGGTCGCCATCGTGAACGATGACGGCGACGCCGTCCTTCGACGCGTGCACGTCGGTCTCGAGGTGAGTGACTCCCAGGGCGAAGGCCTGCTCGAACGCGAGCATGGTGTTCTCGGGCGCGTCCCGCTGCAGCCCACGGTGTGCGAGAACCCGCGGGGGAGCCGGAGTGAAGTAGGTGGTCGCGACAGAGGGACGGCCGTCGAGCGGCCGTTGCTCCTGCGCACCCCTACTTGGTCGGCGGGGTTCCACCCAGGTTTCCGAGGAAGCCCGTGCTGATGTTCTTCACGGCCTCGGTGAGTTCCGACGGGATGATCCAGAGCTTGTTGGCGTCGCCGTCGGCGATCTTGGGCAGCATCTGGAGGTACTGGTATGCGAGCAGTTTCGGATCGGGATCGCCGTCGTGGATGGCGTTGAACACCGTCTTGATGGCCTCGGCCTCACCGTTGGCGCGCAGCACCTGGGCCTTCGCGGCACCCTCGGCCTCGAGGATGGCGGCCTGACGAGATCCCTCGGCCTGCAGGATCGCCGCCTGCTTGGTTCCCTCGGCGGTGAGGATTTGCGCGCGGCGGTCTCGCTCGGCGCGCATCTGCTTCTCCATAGAGTCCTGGATCGACAGCGGCGGGTCGATCGCCTTGAGCTCCACCCGGCCGACGCGAATGCCCCACTTGCCTGTCGCCTCGTCGAGCACGATGCGCAGCTGGCCGTTGATGTTGTCGCGCGAGGTCAGAGCCTCTTCGAGGTTCAGGCCACCGACGACATTACGGAGCGTGGTGGTGGTGAGCTGCTCGACAGCCCCGAGATAGTTCGCGATCTCGTAGGTGGCGGCCCGGGCATCCGTCACCTGGAAGTAGACGACCGTGTCGATCGAGACGACCAGGTTGTCTTCCGTGATGACCGGCTGCGGCGGGAAGGAGACGACCTGCTCGCGCATGTCGATGAGGGGACGCACCCGGTCGATGAACGGCACCAGCACGTTGAGACCCGGCATCAGCGTCTTGTGATATTTGCCGAGGCGCTCGACGACACCGGCGCGCGCCTGGGGGATGATGCGGATGGACCGGAACAGGATCACCAGCACGAAGATGACCGCGACGATGATCACGATCACGAGGATGATCTGGCCGAACAGCTCGGCAGGGGTCACAGTGGATTCCTTTCAGCAGGGATGACCACGGCGGTCGCCCCCTCGATGGCCGTCACCACGACACGGTCTCCCGCATCGATGGTCTCCGCGTCGGTGAGACCGGACAGCTTCGCCGTCCAGGTCTCGCCGTTAGCGAGCTTCACGTGACCCTGTCCGGCCACGAAGTCTGTGGTCACCGTGCCGCCGAGCCCGAGCAGCGCGGCGACGTTGCTGGGCGTGGCATCCCCACCCTTGGAGAGGGTGCGTTTCAGCGCAGGACGAACGAAGAAGATCAGTGCCAGAGCGACGACGCCGGCGATGATCACCTGGGCCCACCAGACGGCGCCGAACAGCCCGGCAATCAGGCCGGCAAGGCTGCCGAGGGCGATCATGAGGAAGGTGAAGTCGACGGTGGAGACCTCGATGATCACGAAGATCAGAATCAGCGCCAGCCAGAAGATCCACGAATACGTGGTCAGAAAATCAGCGGCCATTCAGCTGCCCCCTTGCGCATCGTGTTCTATCGAAACTATCACCACCCGCCAGAGCACGGGGTGAACCGCAGGTAACGCTCAACCATTGGTATTCTCGGGAACCGGGCCGATCGGTCCGATTCCGTCTGTTCTCGTGCCTGCTGAAGTGCTCAGGCTCGCCTTTCCAGGAGTTCTCCGTGACCAACCCCATCGCCGCCGGTTCCCTCCAGGGCCTGCGTGCCCTCGTGACCGGCTCATCCCGCGGCATCGGCGCGGACACCGTCAGCTACCTCGCCGAGGCGGGGGCGAGCGTCGTGGTGAACTACCGCAACAAGGAAGCCCGCGCCAACAAGCTGGTCGAGAAGCTCGTGGCCACCGGCGCCTCCGCTATCGCCATCGGTGCCGACCTCACCGATGAGGCCTCCGTCGCGGCGATGTTCGACACCATCCAGACCGACCTCGGCGGACTCGACATCCTGGTGCTCAACGCCTCCGGCGGCATGGAGGCCGGCATGGAGGCCGACTACGCCACCAAGCTCAACCGCGACGCGCAGCTGCGCGTTCTCAATGCCGCACTGCCGCTACTGCAACCGGGCTCGCGCGTCGTCTTCGTGACCAGTCATCAGGCGCACTTCATCCACACCACACCGACCATGCCCGAATACCTGCCGGTGGCACTCAGCAAGCGAGCCGGCGAGGATGCCCTCCGCGGCCTGATCCCGACGCTCACCGAGGCGGGCATCGGCTTCGTCGTGGTCTCTGGCGACATGATCGAGGGAACCATCACGGCAACGCTGCTCGAGCGGATGAACCCCGGTTCGATCAGCGCGCGGAAGGATGCCGCCGGCAAGCTCTACAACGTCGCGGAGTTCGCTGCGGAGGTCGCCCGGGCCACCGTCGATCCGATCCCGGAGGACCACACGATCCTGGTGGGCGACACCAGCGACTTCGCACCTCTCGACGACTCGACGAAGTAAAAAGGGGCACACGCGTGAAGGCCACCGATCTGCCGCTGCTGAACACCCTCTCGCGTCCGACCCTCCACCCGGACGGCAGTCGCGCGGTCGTGGCCGTGAGCCACCCCGACCTTGCGGCGGATCGCAACGTCGGCCAGCTCTGGAGCGTGGCGCTGCCCTCTGGCGAGCGGCGTCGCATCACTCGCGGTGTGGCCGACGGCTCGCCGGCCTTCTCGCCCGATGGCTCGCTGCTCGCCTTCACCCGGGCGGACGCGGACGGAAACGGTCAGGTCTTCGTCATCGTCGCCGAGGGTGGGGAGCCCATTCAGGTGACGGATGCCCCGCTCGGCATCGAGGACTTCGTCTGGTCGCCAGACTCCCGCAGCGTCGCCTTCACGGCTCGCGTGCCCGAACCGGGCCGCTACGGCACGGTGGCAGACCTCGGGCCGAACGCCGAAGCCCCGCGCCGCATCACGACGCTCAAGTACACGGCCAACGGCGTGGGCTACACCACCGACCGCCGCGCGCACGTCTTCGTGGTCGAGGTGCCGAACCCGGGGGAGGAGCCGCGCTACCGCACAGCTCCGAGCGTCGGGGACGAGCATCCCGAAGCCCCCGCCGCGGCGCCGGTGGCCAGACAGCTGACCGACGGCGACGCAGACGATACCTCGCCACGGTTCTCACCGGACGGCGCGACGATCGCGTTCGTCACCGAACGCCACGCGCACGCCGACACCGATCTGCTGAGCCAGATCTTCACCGTGCCCGTTGCCGGCGGAGCGATCGAGCGGGTGACACCGGAGGACTCCACCCTCAGTATCGGTCAGGTCGCCTGGGCTCCCGACGGGCACCTGCTGTTCACCGCCATCGACGTCGGGTCGGATCGACGCGACTTCATCGGCCGTTCCGGCGGACTGTTCCACCTCGATCCCGGTACCGGAGCTGTGACCCGCCTCAGCGACGACGGTTACGACCTGGATGGGGAGATCACCTTCCAGGGAAACGACGTCCTGCTCGGCACCGTGAGCCGCGGACGGGTCAACCTGGTGAAGATCACACACGACTCCCGGCTGGACCCCGAAATCTCCGTCATCGCCGGAGGTGACGTCGACATCTCGGGTACCGCGGTGTCGGGCGACGTGATCGTGGTCTCGTATTCCGCCGCGGACAGTACGGGCGAACTCGGGCTCGTCGCCGACGGCGGAGTGCGTGCGCTGACCGACTTCTCCGCTCCGCTGCGCGAGACCGGAATCGTCCCGGCACCCGAATTCACGGTCGACTCCCGCGACGGTCACCCGGTGGACGGCTGGGTACTCACTCCGGCGGGGGAGGGCCCGCACCCGGTGCTGCTGGTCATCCATGGCGGCCCGTTCGCGCAGTACACGGTCGGTTTCTTCGACGAGGCGCAGGTCTACGCGGATGCCGGCTACGCGGTCGTGATGTGCAACCCTCGCGGCAGCGCGGGCTACGGCGAGGAGCACGGCCGGGCCGTGCGGCACGCCATGGGCACCGTGGACATGACCGACGTGCTCGACTTCCTCGATGGCGCCATCGCCGCGAACCCGACCTTCGACGGTTCCCGCGTCGGCATCATGGGCGGCTCCTACGGCGGCTACCTCACCGCGTGGACCATCGCGCACGATCACCGTTTCGCCGGTGCCATCGTCGAGCGCGGCTTCCTCGACCCCGAGGGTTTCGTCGGGACCTCCGACATCGGCTCGTTCTTCGGTGACGAATACGTGGGAACGGATGCCGCGGCCATCGCTCGGCAGAGCCCCCAGGCGGTCGTGGGCCAGGTTCGCACCGCCACCCTCGTCGTGCACTCGGCAGAAGACCTGCGCTGCCCGCTGTCGCAGGGCGAGCGCTACTACGCGGCGCTCAAGCGCGGCGGGGTGGAGACCGAGCTGCTGATCTTCCCGGGAGAGAACCACGAGCTCAGCCGTAGCGGCCGTCCGCGCCACCGCCTACAGCGCTTCGAGGCGATCCTGGACTGGTGGGCCCGTTACCTACCCATCGAGAATTCCGACGAGCACGTCTCCTCCGACGGCAGCGGGGCCTGATGACGGGCGGGCTGCGGCTGACCTCGAGGATCCTGCTGTTCGATCGGCACGACCGCATCCTGCTGTTTCTGACCAAGGCCCCCGACACGAGCGGGGCCGCCCGCTGGCTCACGCCCGGCGGCGGAGTCGACCCGGGCGAGAGTCACGAGCAGGCGGCGGTGCGGGAGCTGTTCGAGGAGACCGGCCTCGTCGTCGACGATCTCGGCGCGCCGGTCTGGGCGCACGACTTCGACGTGAAATGGGATGCCGCCGACCACTCCACCGGTCATGCCGTGTTCTACCGCCACGTCGTCGACGCCTTCGAACCGAGCGACGCGCACTGGACCGACGACGAGAAGGTCGACGTTCTCGCCCACCGCTGGTGGACCGCGGCAGACCTGGCGACCACCGATGAACCGTATGAGCCGGCAGAACTGCCAGAGTTGGTTCTGCACAATCTTCCGCACGCGCGTCCGAACGCACCAGCCCAGGAGTAGACCATGCCCATCTTCGAAGAACTGCCCGTCTTCACGATCGCCGATCTCGAGCAGCTCACCGGTCTCGACACCGAGCTGTTCGACAACGATCACGGCGTACTGCTCGGCGTGATCGCGGTGGGCGTCATCCAGGATTGGAACCTCGACCTGGCCGTGCAGGTGCTGCTGGGAGACGAACTGGTCTTCCGCGCGAACCTCGGCACGACCGGCTCGGGCAACGACCCGTGGTTGGCGGGCAAGGCGGCCGTGGCGACCGCGTTCAACGAGCCCTCGCTGCTCGTGCGTCGGCGACAGGAGGCCGCGGGTACCACCCTCGAGGAGCAGGGTTACGACTTCGAGACGTACCGGGCGCACGGTGGCTCGATCCCGATCCGCATCGACGGTCTGGCGGTCGGCACGATCACCATGTCGGGGGAACCCGACGTCATCGACCACGCCGCGTGCGCGGAGGCCGTGCGCAGGTACCTCGCGCGCTAGCTCAGCGCCGTTCGAGACACGCCGATCTAACTCTGGAACAGGCCGGGAATGAGGGTCGGCGAGAAGGCGACGCCGATGCCGATCACACCGACCACCACGATGACGACGGCCATGAAGGCCAGCAACAGGATGCCCAGGTACTTGATGATGCCGAAGAACGTCATGGCATCAGTATTCCGTGATTCGAGAGGGAACGCATGCCAGACGAGCGCAACATAGCCGAGGGCACCACCGAGAACACCCGCCCGCTCGAGGACGGCATCGTCACCGACTTCACCAAGAAGATGAACTACGGCGGGTACCTCGCTCTCGACGAGTTGCTGAGCCTGCAGCGCCCGGTCAGTGTGCCGGAGCACCATGACGAGCTGCTGTTCATCATCCAGCACCAGACCAGCGAGCTGTGGATCAAGCTGATGTTGCACGAGCTGCGTTCGGCACGGCAGGCCTTCCGCGACGACGACATCGGTACTGCGCTCAAGCGCATCGCGCGCGTGAAGCACATCCAGGAGACTCTGACCAAGCAGTGGTCGGTGCTGGCCACGCTCACCCCGACCGAGTACTCCGAGTTCCGCGACTTCCTCGCCAACTCCTCCGGTTTCCAGTCATTCCAGTACCGCGCGCTCGAGTTCATCCTCGGCAACAAGAACGCGAAGATCCTCAGCGTCTTCGCGAGCGACCCCGTGTCGCAGGCGATCCTGGCCGAACTCCTCGAGGAGACGACGCTCTACGACGAGTTTCTGCGCTACCTCGATCGGCATGGCTTCGCGATCCCGCAGGCAGTGCTCGACCGCGACCTCACCACGGCGTGGACTTTCAACGCCGACCTGGTACCTGTGTTCCGCGAGATCTACGAGTCGGCGGGCGACAACTGGCGTCTGTACGAGGCCTGCGAAGAGCTGGTCGACCTGGAGGACAACTTCCAGTTCTGGCGCTTCCGCCACCTGCGCACGGTGCGCCGCACCATCGGGTTCAAGACCGGCACAGGCGGTTCGAGCGGCGTCGACTTCCTCCAGCGGGCGCTCGATCTCACCTTCTTTCCCGAGCTCTACGCCGTGCGCACGGAGATCGGCACGTGAGACTGATCTCCGCGCTCGACTCGTGGAACGGGCGAGGCTTCACCGGCCCCGCACTGTTCGCGATCGACGGTGACCGATTGACTCTCGTCGACGAGCGGATGACGGATGACCGCGCCGCTCACCCCACCAGCACTACCCACATCGCCGGAACGCTGTTCCCCGGCTTCACCGACTCCCACGTGCACCTCGGTCTGGTCGACCCGACCCTTCTCGCCCCCGGAGGCATCGCCCGTGTCGTCGACCTGGGCTCCGATCTCGACCTGGTTGCGCGCTGGGCAGGCGCCGACCTCCTCGACGTCGAATACGCCGGCGCGTTCCTCACCGCCGCCGGCGGTTACCCGGTCGGGCGTGACTGGGCTCCCGCAGCGTCGATCCGCGAGGTGATGTCGGCGCGGGAGAGCGCGGCCGCGGTGGACGAGATGGCGGTGGCGGGGGCATCCCTCATCAAGGTGGTCGTCAACACCGCGGGGCCCGTCTGGGACGACCGGATGCTGCATGCCGTCGTGCGCCAGGCTCACGATGCTGGCCTACCGGTCGTCGCTCACGCCGAGGGGGCAGGCCAGGCGATGCGGGCAATCCGTGCCGGGGTCGACCGCCTCGCCCACACGCCCTGGACCGAGCTGCTGTCAGACGACGAGGTGCACGAGGCCGCCGAGACCTGCAGCTGGGTCAGCACGCTCGACATCCATGGCTGGGGTGACCGCGGAGCAGAGTTCGGTGTCGCGCTGGACAACCTGAGTCGTTTCGCGGCAGCCAGCGGCCACGTGCTCTATGGCACCGATCTCGGCAATGGGCCGCTGCCGGTCGGCATCAACAGGCGCGAACTCGCGGCGCTGGTCGCCGCCGGCCTCGCCGCCGAGGCGGTCATCAGCGCCATCGCGCCGGGCCCGCTGCAGGGTCGGGTGTCGATCATCCCCGGGCCGGTCAGTGGCGATCCGTCGAGCCACTCCACCCGCGCGGGGCTCGCCGACTGGCTGAGCACCGCCACCGTTCACTCCGTACTCGACCTCGAGGAGACCTTCGCATGAGCGAGAGCATCAGCGGCACCCGCCACCACACCGGCCACGACACCAGCCACCGCACCAGCAGCGACGAGCTCGACGCGAGAGATCCGCTCGCCTCCTATGTCGAGCTGTTCGTTCCCGGGGAGCACGTCGTCTCGTATCTCGACGGCAACTCGCTCGGCCGCCCGCTGCTCGCCACCCGCGCCCGCTTCGATGAGTTCATCGTGAACGACTGGGGTGACCGGCTGATCCGATCGTGGGATGAGCAATGGATGTCCCTCCCGCTCGACCTGGGCGACCGAATCGCCGCCATCACCCTCGGTGCGGCAGCCGGTCAGACGGTCGTCGCCGACTCGACCACGGTGATGCTGTACAAGTTCATCCGCGCCGCGGTGGACACCCAGCAGGTGGCCTCCGGCCGCGACGAGATCGTCGTCGATGTCGCCAACTTCCCGACCGACCGGTACCTGGTCGAGGGCATCGCGGCGGAGCGCGGACTCACGCTGCGCTGGATCGAGGTCGACCCCGACCGGGGTGTGACGACGGAGCAGGTCGCCGCGGTGGTGGGGGACAGGACCGCACTCGTGCTGCTCAGCCATGTCGATTACCGGTCGGGCTATCTCGCCGACATGCCGGCGATCACCGCGGTCGCGCACGAGGCTGGGGCCCTCGTGCTCTGGGATCTGTGCCACTCGGCCGGCGTCATCCCGATGCAGCTCGATGCATGGGGCGTCGACCTCGCAGTCGGCTGCAGCTACAAGTACCTGAATGGCGGTCCGGGGGCTCCGGCGTTCGGTTACGTCGCGCACCGGCTCCAGGCAGAACTCGTGCAGCCGATCCAGGGCTGGATGGGGGCAGCAGACGTCTTCGCGATGGGGCCCGGATACACGCCGGCCGAAGGTATGCGCCGCTTCATCAGCGGAACACCGCCCGTGGTGGGGATGCTCGCGATGCAGGACATGCTCGATGCGATCGAGTCCGCCGGCATCGACGCCGTCCGCGCCAAGTCGCTCGCCCTCACGGACCACGCCTTCGCCCTGGTCGAGGAGTTACTCCTCGAGTTCGACGTCGGCATCGTCACGCCGCGCGAGCACGACCGTCGCGGAAGTCACGTGACCATCACGCACCCGCACTTCCGTGCCGTGACCGAGACCCTCTGGTCTCAGGATGTGATCCCCGACTTTCGCAACCCCGACGGCATCCGTCTGGGGCTGTCGCCGCTCAGCACCTCGTTCGCCGAGTTGAGGACCGGCGTCGAGGCGATCAGGGCCGCGCTTCTCGCGCTGCGCTGATCGCCCCGCGCCATCGTTCGTGACAGCTCGCTAGACCAGCAGCGCGTCGACCTCGGCGAAGGCGACCTCGGGAAAGACCTCGGCGGTGCCCGGGTGGGTGAGCGCGCCGGCGACAGTGGAGACCGACTTCGCCAGCGCGGGATCACGGCGGGCGGCCTCGCGCCAGCCGAGGCCCGCCACCTGCACGATGTAGGGCAGGGTCGCGTTGGTCAACGCGAAGGTCGACGTGGATGCGACCCCACCCGGCATGTTCGCCACGCAGTAGAAGATCGACTTCTCGACCAGGTAGGTCGGGTCGTCGTGAGTGGTAGGGCGCGAGTCTTCGAAGCAGCCACCCTGGTCGATCGCGATGTCGACGAGCACCGAGCCCGGCTTCATGCGCGAGACCAGCTCGTGCGAGACCAGGGTCGGGGCCTTCTTGCCGGGAAGCAGCACGGCACCGATGACGAGGTCGGCCTCGAGCACGCTCTTCTCGATCTCGTAGCGGTTCGACACCACCGTCTTCGCCCGGCCGCCAAAAACCTCGTCGATGTGACGCAGCCGCGGAATGGAGAGGTCGAGGATGGTGACATCGGCTCCGGCCGCCAGGGCCTGACCGAGGGCGTTCTGCCCGGCCATGCCGGCGCCGATGATCGTGACCTTCGCCGGTCGCACGCCGGGCACGCCGCCGAGCAGCACGCCGCGACCGCCCTGGCTGCCCATCAGGTGGTAGCTGCCGACCAGCACCGAGAGTCGACCGGCGACCTCGCTCATCGGCGCGAGCAGCGGCAGCGAGCCGTCGGCCAGTTGCACCGTCTCGTAGGCGAGGGCGGTGGTGCCGGAATCGACGAGGGCCCGCACGAGCGCCTCATCGGCAGCGATGTGCAGGTAGGTGAACAGCAGCAGGTCGCTGCGCAGGAAGTGGTACTCCGCGGCGACCGGCTCCTTCACCTTGACGACCATCTCGGCGCCCCAGGCGCCGTCGACATCGACGATCGTCGCACCGGCGGCGATGTACTCCTCGTCGGGGATCGCCGCACCCAGACCCGCACCCGCCTGCACCAGCACGCTGTGTCCTCGACCGACCAGCTCGAACACGCCCGACGGGGTGAGCCCGACGCGGTCCTCGTGGTTCTTGACTTCCTTCGGCACTCCGATGATCACGCTGTTCTCCTGCTGTTGATGACTGAAAAGTGCCAGGGCACACCGATAGCATGTACAGGATTTGTTACGACGGCATGAAATCGGAATCAGATTCGGAACATCGCCGAATTTTGCGCGTTTATTCGGTGCCGAGCCGTTCCGATGCCAGCATTGCGCACAGCATTCACCGAGGAGAGCAGCATGGACGAGATCGACCAGAAGATCGTGTGGGAGCTGTCGCGCAACGCCCGAATCTCGAACAAGGACCTCGCCGAACGGGTGGGTCTGGCGCCGTCGACATGTCTCGGACGCGTGCGCGCGCTCGAAGAGAGCGGCGCCATCCGGTCGTATCACGCACATCCCGACTGGGCCGCGCTCGGGCTCAGCGTCGAGGCGATCGTCACCGTGCGACTACGCGCGCAGGCACGTGGCCACGTCGACACCTACGCCCAGCGCGTCATTACGCTGCCAAATGTGCTCAACGTCTTCTTCCTCGGGGGAGCGGACGACTTCCTCATCCATGTCGCCTGCAGCGACAGCCGGCAGCTGCGCGACTTCGTCGCCCAGCAGTTGAGCATGGATCCGGCGGTCGCCTCCACCCAGACGAACATCGTGTTCGACCACCTCAATGGGCTGGAGCACATGGGTCGCGCCGCGAGCGGCAGCACCGTCGCGAAAGAGTGACGCGGGGCGTCGCTCGCTCTGACGCAATCCA
>Ga0247732_10001047_pt1 | contig 11562 bp, 9 predicted proteins | sample UWRJL163409C2_FD_180940 | JGI IMG/M metagenome (GOLD analysis project Ga0247732, IMG submission 180940) | Plant litter microbial communities from Arlington Agricultural Research Station in Wisconsin, United States - UWRJ-L163-409C-2 | ecosystem: Environmental > Terrestrial > Plant litter >...
GGCGTCCAGCAGGGCGAGCACCCGGGCGATCTCATCGTCCCTCCCGGTGAAGTCCGCCAGTCGGTGCGGAGCGAGCGCGGTGACCCTGGCGTGTCCCGAACGCGCTCGACGCTGCTGGCGGGCGGCGCGCACGAGTTCAGCCGTCTCGACCTCGTCGAGCGCGAGCCCGTCGGCGATCGCGGAGATCGTCGCCCGGTGGGGAGCCAGACTGACCCCACGCTCGATATCGCTGATTGTGCGATCGCTCACCCGAGAGCGCTCCGCCAACACGTCGATCGTCAGATCACGTCGCTGACGGTGGTCGCGCAGCAGGTCTGCGAGCGGGGCGTCCGGCATGATTCCAGCTCGGCTCGGCTACAGCGGGGTGGTGCGACTCGGGTACATAGTCACACGGTAGCCATCGCCGTGCCGGCTCGCGACAGCCGGAGTGCTATTGCGCACGGCGACTCCGATTTCACCCGATGCTCGCACTCCCGCAACATGATTACCCCTCGACTCGGCAGGTCGGTTCGCGTACGGTCACGGGCGTGGGCCACGAGTCCACGACGTCTGACCATGAACGGGAGTACACATGACCAGCATCACGGAACACATCGACCTCACGAAGGCCGCCCACGTCGGCATCTCCGTGTCGGATCTCGACCGTTCGGTCGATTTCTATCGCGCACTCACCGGCAACGACCCGGTGGTCTTCGACGAGACGATGAGCAGCGAGCGATTCGGTCACTCGCAGGGACTCAGCAACGCGGTGCTGCGCTACGCCACGATCAACCTCGACAACATCGGGATCGACCTCATCCAGTTTCAGGACCCGGAGGGCGAACCCACCCGCGGGGCCGCCAATCGCCCCGGCTCCATGCACCTCTGCCTGCTCGTCGACGACTTCGACGCGGTCTACGCACGCATGAAGGAGGCCGGCTTCGACTTCCTCGGCCCCGACTACACCTTCCAGACCGGCGAGGTGACTCCGGAGGACGCCGTCGGCACCCAGGTCGCCTACTTCAACGACCCCGATGGCACCAACCTCGAGATCATCGCGCCGAAGGGCGGCTTCGCCAACTAGTCGGCTGGCGAGCCGGAGCCTCCGACACGCTCCAGACAAACAGAAAGGCCCCCGATTTCTCGGGGGCCTTTCACTGTGGGTCGATTGCGAAACTGGGGGAGCGGCCAAACGTACGTTGATTCGTAGCGCACGCCTAAGGTCGATTCGTCAGTTTCTTATCGCGATCCTCCACTGAGCTCGACAGAATCCTCTCTCGATAGAACGCGGGAAACTACTAACCGATTTCTCTCCGAATCGCCCTATAGATGCTTCGCCCTGGTTCACTTCTTGGCCCCCTCGGGCCGATGGCCGCGGACACAGCTTTCTTCGAAGCGGCGCCTTTCGCCAGCACGCGAGCCAATCGAACCGATACAGCCTCGTTTTTCACGTCGCGAGACCAGTACCTGATCGCCTCCGCGCCAATCTCCGCCATTGCAGCGTCGAAGGTCGCATCGATCTCAATCACCTCCAGAATGGGAAGCGAGAGTGAAACCTCATTCGCAGATCGAGCGAGCGCCAGTTTCACCTCAGCTTCGATCCGGTGCCTGCTGGACGGTCCTAGGTTCGGGATCAGCGCTCGGGCTGCAGCGGACGATAGCTCATCCAAACCAGACAGTTGACCCACCACCACGTCTTCGACCGCGTCCGCGAAGTGGCCCGGCTCCAGTTGGCTCAACAACGACATCACTTGACGAGCCCAGTCGTCCACGCGAGCGCGACTAATCAATACTGCAGGTGCCTGCTGCGACAGCGCGATCTTTCGCTTGGCCGGTTGATCTGACATGAACTGTCGGAAACCTTCAACGACGCCGGCTCCCAGCTCAAGCACGAACCCAAGCGCGTCAGCAGGCGCCAGAAACGGCAACAGGTTCGTCACGACGTTAGATGTAACCAGAGCGCCAGTGAAGAGTCGGACTCCTTCTCGAGTCATCAACTCAAGTGTTGGTGGACTGATTGGGCTCTTCGCATAGACACCGAGATGAGCAAAGAACTCAACCATTAGCTCGTCCGTGAGTGAACCTAGATGCGATTCAATCAGTGCCAGCGCCTCGTCCGCATTAGCCGGCGGCCATGGATAACGGACTAGGACTTGCAAAGCTTCTGCCACAAGGCCATACGGAATGACCCGGCTCCGGAGAGCACCAATGATGGCGGCAGCGCTATCCGCTGTACCTGCACCAGTTGCAGACAACGCCAGTGTGGATTGAATTGATGCTTCCATCATCGGGCGCGAGTTGGAATAAGAGGTGGCGACCGCTTCCAGCAATCCGCCGGTCCAGCTCCGCCCGCGTGCTGATTTCATGAGATCGGGCAAAAGCGTTATTGCTGCAGCCCGAACATCGCTTGCTGCGCTGGGTTGCAATCCCGCTTCGAGGGCTTCCTTCAATCCAGGTTCAGCCGCGGCATCCAGTAGATCAAGGCCACGGAAGAGAACCAGTACGAGTCCTATCTCGTCAGAATCGAGGGCTTCAGTTTTGGAAGCCCAGACCTCAGAAATTGCCTTGGCCAGTTCAGTCAGATCCTTGGGATGTACAACCGACGCCTCGAGTGCCAGGCGATTAACTACTGGATAGGAAGTAGACCAGTTGGCTACAGCGCTAGCTAGTAGCGAGCTGGCGTGGGAATCAACACGCCGCTTGTTGATCGTGTATGTGTTTGCTTTTGAGTACAGCATTCGCAGCAGATACTCGCCGGCCTCAAGTTGCTCGTGCTTGATACCAGGCTTGATGGTGCCGGCACCGATGTCCATCGCACCCCGCAGAAAGCTATATGCGAGGTCCGCTATCTGTTGGGAGTCTGATACCTCAGCTGCTTCGATTGCTTGTGATGCAGTTGCCCCCGTCACGCTGGGGAGATTCTCTACGAGGACCGATTGCAACGCGCTCTTAAACTCGCCGCTCAGACTCTCCTTGGGCAGCAGGCTGGCGAGCTCTATAGCTGCCTTGGACCCGGCTTCGCTCAAGTCTTCATCAGCCTTCTTGCTCACGAGGAATAGAGCGACCAGCAATGGTTCTGCGAGGTCGGAATTGTCCGGAAGCGCCGCCCGCGTGAGGAAGCGTTCAACCTCAGCGACCGTTTCCGCACCCTGCAGCTCATGGACCGTAAGCCGAAGAAATTTGGCTACTTCGACACTGACGATGGGCTCGTCTGTGAGCTCGTGCCTTCGTGTCATGAGGGACTCTGTCCAGGCCGGCAAATCGGAATGAACGGGACCTACGAGCGCTCGGGCAACCTGTGTCCGCTGGAGGTCGTTCTCCATCCCGGAAAGCAGCGTGATGAGGCCGTCGACGTCAGGGGATGAGCCCTGCGCCCGATATAGAGCGTCGCCGATTGCAGCTGCCAACGATGTGTCAAGCTCGAGCACCGCGTCGGCGTTGGCGACCAGCGCCTCCACCGCGTTGTTCAGTTCGAATCCTTCTAGGGTCCTCGTAGCTTCCACGAGGAAATCCAGTATTGCTTCGCGGCGATCTGCGCTTGATCGCGTCGATTTCTCAAGCAAACTCCCCAACTCGGAGACTTGTCTGTTGGCTAGTAGGGACTTGGCGAGACGAGCCTCCTTGCTTCCCACGGACCGCTCAAACTTGCTTTGGCCGAGGTAGATGAACGGCAGTATGTCGTCGACTCCCCCGGCCCACGTCGCAGTTCGGCCGACGAAACGCTTGAGTCGAGAAAATCCTTCGGAGTCTGCGGCGAGACCAAGCCGGTCGTGAAAATCTTCCTCGTCAAATTCTGAGGTGTCGCCCCGCACTAGGCCCTCGACTGCGTCAAGAATTCTTGTGTCGGTGCTGAGTATTTCGTGAAAACTGGGAAAATCGACTCGAAAGACAGTCATTCTGGCTAAAACAACCGGGTTCGCCGTTACCAGCGCCTCGGAGATGGAACGTCGTCCATCAATCTGCTGCTCGCGCCGGTAGGCCAGGCGATAATCTCCGAAGAAGCTGTTGAGCAGCCGGATTACGTGTCGGGGGTCTTTGACCCCATCGTGGATCAGGACATTTAGGACTGATTCGACCTTATCCTCGAGTTTTTGAGCGCCCTCGTGAGGATTAGTAGACAAAAGCTCTCTCGCGAAAGTGCGAAGGTCTCCAGGAACGTGGGGCGGCATTTGCTGACGTTGCGTGAAGAGTCGATTCAAATAGTCATCTACGATTTGCGAACCGTCACCACCAGCGACTGGTAGTTGATTATCTGAAGCGATTGCGGTCGCCACTACTCGCTCGTCAACGGAAACGATGAAGGCCGGGCGCTTCTCGGCTTTCGCCGTCAACTGGAACGTTCGGATGGCATTGAGCGCGCTCAAAATATCGGACGCCGCCATGCGATCCACATCGTCGACAGCAATGACTAACCGGGGTCCCACAAGATCGACAAGACGCGCGAATGTTCGCTCGTACTCGTCAGCTGCTTCAGCTCGCGGCCGTGTGGCAGACCTCAGACCGGGTTTCGTCGGCTCAGTGCCGGCAATCATCTTCCGAAGGCCGGCGAAAACGGACCCGACCAAAGGAACGGAGATCGCAAGGGACAGCAACCCAGCTACAGCTCCGATCCAGCTTGCTACTGCGGAGGCAGTATTCACGCCAAACACCCCAGCGGTCGCAAGGATGATCGTTACGATGCCCAGGAACACTGCTGCAAGTACGAATACCATCACCGCCAGCCGGGCTGCGCTCTTCGTTGTCGCGATAGCAAGTCGCCGGAGCAGCCTAAAAATGGGCGAGAGCGTTAGATCCGACTGCGTCTTGGTCGACGCGTATTCGAGCGAATCCATTTCCCGCTGGACATCGTTCCGGTTGGCAAGGCCCTGTTCGATTAGCCTCTCCGCCGTAGAAAATACAAACGACCGGTGGAAATTCTCTATTTCGTGGCGCTCCGCAGACACCCGTATCAAAACCTGGTCTTTATCCCCAGCCAACGAGCTACGAAGTAGTTCAATTACGCTGCTCTTGCCAACGCCGAAAGACCCGAAGAGTCCGACCATGAGGCGTCCTCTTCTTGGCTCACGCAGCATCGTGAGTAAGTTGTTCGCGACATCCGCGTGACCGAATGCGTCCTGCTCCCCTTGACCGATAGGAACGTCCGCCAGATACCAAACGCCCTTCTCCGTGGGTTCTTTTGCTGGTGACATGAGGCCATCCTGTCAGGAAGGTAGGGCGACACAGCCGGTTTTCTCGAGCATTTGTTTGGAAGGCAAGCAACCGGGCACCGCCGTCCGCGGGTACGTCACCGGCACAAAGTCCGAAGTGGCGGTAGATCGACAATCCTCAAATAGGCGTCGGCCAGGTCGGGCGAAGGACAGACTGCAACCCGGACGGTGGTTATCGCTGGGGCTGACTACGAAGCGTTCGACTGCCCATGAAAAGATTCTCACCGGAAAATGGAGTCGATATGAGAGACGGAATGTCTAGGACGACGAGGCAGTACATAACAGATGGACGCTCGGGCATGGCCGCTTTGCAGAAAAACATGACATCGGCACTATCTGGCCTCCGAACCGGCGAAACCTTGCAGGCCTACGCGGCGCGACGGGACGAGGTCATTGCGAAACTCGTTGGATCAATCATCGCTGCCATCGAAGGTGCGGATGCCTTCGATGTAATCGATCTGATGAGGCAACGAGAGGTCATCGCGAAACGCTCGGGATATGACGAGTCGAAATTTGAAGCCACTCCGGTCGCCATAGAAATTGTCGCCGCAGTAGCGCTAGCCCGTGGAGCCCGCGTTCCTATCACCCCGGGTCCCCCCGATACCGCCCAAAAGAGCATTGATGTTCTTCACGATTCGGCTGGGGAAGCGCTTTCCATAGGTGGTCTCTCTTTCGTGGCGGACGCGGAATTCTCTACGGACGAACTTTCCAAACTCATTGCGGAGTACCGCGGCTCGCTCCTGCATATTCGCAACAGGCAGTATGAGGAATTTCACGATCGGCTCAATCAAGAACTGTTTTCGGGCGCCCCCGAATTGCTGGAAGCGCTCGGATTCACTTTTGAGGAGTTCGTCGCCGTTCGAACCGCAATCGACGAGGAATACCTAGACGATCTCAGCTCAGCCATGAGCGATCTCGCCAACATCGCCGAGGACTGGAAAGCAAACAATAGAGCCAGGCAACCAGATGAGACGATCGCACGAGGGCGAGCCGCAGTCATGGCGGCCCACGTCACGCCCGGTATTCGTGCGTCGTTCACTGCACGCGAAATCGCGGTCCGGTCGAAGATCGATGAAGCGCGAGTGACCACGATCCTCAACACCTTCAGCGCATCATTCTCGAACACCGACCCGGTTCAGGCAGTAATCGACATCCTCGACGGTAACAACCCGTTCACGGTCGCTGCACTCATAACCGACGGCGACGGCAATTACCTCCAGCTTGCACTCTCGATCGGGACTGACAGTTTCCGCCAGGTGGCGGAACAGAAGCTGAAGGGGTCGCCCCAATTCCAGTCTTACAACACCCGTCGAAAGGAAGTGAGCGAGAGGCTGAGTATTGAGTACCTGGAGTCGGCGCTCGGAGTGCCCGTCGCCCACGCAGACCTTCACTACTTCGCGCCGAAGAAAGACGTTTCCGCCGCTGAGCTGGGACCATCCGCGCAAAAAATCACGGCGGTCGGGCAAGACAGCGAAGCGGACGCTCTATTCATCATCGGGGATGTCGCCGTTTGCGTCGAGGTGAAAGCGTCGTCTTTCACAGCACTGGCTAAGCGTGGGGACGTCGCCACCATCCGCAGAGACCTCAAAACGACGATCGGAAGTGCCACCACCCAGGCCCATCGACTCGAAAACTTGATTGAGGAAAACGAGGGTCTATGGCTGGCTGATCGGACGTGGCTCGACCTGTCCGCAATTCGAGAAGTACGTTCTATCGCGATTTGTGTGGACGACCTGGGGCCGCTCGGCACCGCTCTTGATGCGCTAGTGCGAGGCGGGATCATTACGGACGAGAAGTTCCCGTGGATTGTGACACTCTCCGACCTCTCCACGATTTCCGAAGTTGTCGATCGTCCGGCTGAGTTCCTTTTGTATCTCCGCAGAAGAACAGAACCGTCAACCTCTCGCCGATTCAGCGCCATCGACGAACTGGACATGTTCATGCTGTTCCTCAAGGGCGGGCTCTATCTGCAGCCTGACCCTGATGCGATGCACGCTTTGTACCCGGAATCCCCGCCGCCAACGGATGCCGAAAGGTCGCTGTACGCCAGACAGGCTGACACTGTCCGCGTGCAGGTTCACACCAATCCACTCGATTCATGGATGGAAAGTCGCGACCGCCCGGATGCAGAGCCCAAACCGGCGTTCACCTCGCATCCTGGCGTGCTCGCAATTGTCGATTTCCTTGAGGACGGTCACAAACAAGGGTGGCTGAGGTTCGGCGCGGATCTCCTCAACCTCGCCGCCGGGACTCAGCGGAACGTCGCCTCCGCACTGGAGCGGATAGCCAAACAAACCCGTCAGGATGGGCTCCATCATTCATTCGCAATCGGATTTGCCGGGGCCTGGGGGTTCCCCATCCTTTTCGGGTACACGCGAGGGAAATCAATGCCGCTCAGCGAGGCTCTCGAAGGTTTAGAAACCTACATGGTTGCGAAGAAGCATCAGGTGAGAGCTGATAGAGCTCTTGGGATCCTGATTGATGACGGCGGACATATCCGAGCACTGAGATACGCGAACGACCCTTTCGCGCCCGACGAAGATATTGACGCGCTGGTGAAGGCGATGCGGTTGATTCCGCCCGAGAGGATGGGCCGGGCGGTCCCGCCGTCAGCTAAGCGACCGACAAAGCGCCTGAGAAAGTCGAAGTCGAAACGTTAGCCTTGTCAGGCTAGGTATGGCATCTCCGGTCGAAAAGGTACGTGGTCTGTTGCAGACCGACTCGACCCGGCTCGCTGACCTAGCCGCCCGCCGAACTGTTGGGCACCGCGGAGATCGAAGATCCTCGCAGTTCGTCGCTCCGCGCAACTCGCACCCCGGCAAGCCCGGTCTTCATTGGCACTCTCTGTGATCTGATGCTGCATTTCCTCCGGGGAGTGTGACTGCGAGACTGTAAGCGCGCACCTCATCTATGGAGGCCACCATGAGCGACGTATTCGACGCAGATAGGCTCCATTCAGCTGTCGCCAGGCGCCTGCGATCAGCGGGGATAACAGCCCCTGTCGAACTCGAAAGAGCCGTCGAAGACGTCCTCACCCAGCTGCAAAGTAGGGCAAGCCTCGGGATCGCAATCTCGAAAGCGCCGACGGTTACAGCCGGCTACACCCGCGCCCTGCAGGCCACCGAGAACGTCTGGCGCGAGATCGAGGAGGAGTTCGGCCTCCTGACGAGCTCAGAGGTCGCAGTGGCGATCGGCTCGAAGTCGCAGAACCGCTACCTCGTGTCAGAGCTTCGACGGAAGGGTAAGTTGCTCGGCATTCGTCGTCTGAACGCGTATCGCTATCCCGGTTTCCAGTTCCTGTCCGACGGCGCCATCCACCCCGCGATCAGCAAGCTGGTCTCTTTGATGCGCGAAGGGAGTTGGTCGGAAGGGAGCTTCATCATCTGGCTTTGCAGCCCATCGCGGGCTTTCGCCGACGGTGCCCGCCCCGTCGACCATCTAGATGACCCGAACCTGGTGCCAGCCGCGATCGAGATAATGGCTGCCGATTGGTGATATCAGAAAGTGCGTCGTTATTCGGCTAGGTTCAGCGACAGCGCCCCTCCTGCGAACATCTCTCCATACTGACGATCGCAACTTTGTCGCCCGGCCCTCAGCCTCAAGACGTCAAATGCAATGCTCGACAGCCGCCGCACCAGTATGTCCCTCGAGAGACCTTCTTCCCAGCTCGTGCCCCGCGTCGAATAGCGATCAGCGCGCGCCGCGCGATACTCGGTAAAGTACGGAATCACCATGCAAGGGTCCTGGCGTGCTCCGAATGAAGATGCTTGAATCCGGCACCGGCGTCTGCCGCCAACTTTAGACGTAGGTATGACTTTGCCCGAAGCCTCCTCACCCCAAAGCGTTTGAACGCGAGGCTCAGTTCGGGCGTTGGCCCTGCCGAGATCAGGCGTTGGTGCGCCGGTTCGTTTCTGCGCGACAGTCCTCTCGGAATTCAGCACGGCCGGAAGTGCGCCAAACACTGTCACGTTGCCATGTTTCCTTTAGTTCAGGAATGACGACGTGCGCTGCCTGCTGGAAGGCTCTGAGCCGCCTCTCAAGTTCGGCGAGATGTTCGTCTTCTTCGTCAATCGCCGTGAACTCAGTGGTCTTCATGGTGATTGAGAAACCGCCGTTCACTTTGAGCTCGAAGTCGAGGTTGATGCCGAGCCGATCGTGGGCAACGTTGAGACGCCCGGGCCCGAAGCTGACCTGGTCCTGGGCTACCAGATAGAGCAGTTCGCCTCGGGTCGCATCAATGCCGGCGCCCATGTTTACGGTGTGGTGGAGCGCGTCCTTCGTGTCCATACGACGAATTCCGTCAAGGCTCATGTCTTCAGTTATCTCGACGTTTTGCAGTGAGCGTGCGACAAGCCAAAGAAAGAAGTCATCGTCGATGAAATCGAGAATTGAGGTGTCGGCATGCAGGATTACATCTTGATCGAGAAGACCTACCAGAGATTTCAAGGCGTTCGATGCGTACGTTGTTTCGTCCCGATCCCAACTCGCGACCAGGACCGTGAAGCTGTTCTCAGCGTCGGGGATCGGGCTGATCAGCACATCGATCGCCTTCAGCACGTGGTAGCTGGACGGGTCTGCGTTTGCTGGTTCGAGTTTCCGGAGCGTGGGATTGCGCTTGAAGTAGTAGTACCGCGCAGCCAGTGTTTCTGGCTCCTCGCGAACGGCGGTGAAGCGAACTGGCGGGTGGACGGTCGGAGTGAAGTTGGGGAGATTCAGGATGTTGTCGCCGTCGAGGAAACTGCCCCACCCGGTCTTTTGAATTTGAGCCTGCGGGGCGGAGATGGGAAGGGTCATCTGGGCCTCAATTTCATCAAGGGTCGCAGTGGTGTCCAGGCGCATAGGGGTGGCGCGCAAGAATCGTTGGGTGAGGCTCATCGGGGACTTCCTATTAGGCGGAACTTAGTAATTTCGGGGTCAAGATGAATGAAGAGATATAGCCAGCTCCATCGCCACGACTTCACGTGACGGATGTAGTCCACGCCAACGTTCATGGTTGTCTCCGGCAGCTCATCTGTAGACACCGTCACCCGGCTCCAGTGCCAGACACCGTCGGTCGCGAGGCCCAGAGGCCGGTAGCGGATCGAGTGACGGGGTTGATGACCATCACCCTTCTCCAACACGATTCCGGCAAGTGTGCTGTGAGTTGTCACGCTGAAGGCGAAGCCAGCGCGTCTGATTGCGAAGCGCATCAGCTGAGCCGCGAACGGTCCCGTGCCGCTCCATGACGTGTCGAGTATGAAGGATTTGCTGTACGAATGAGCGGTAACAGCGATGTCCGCCGTTGGTCCATTCAGGGTGAGTTTGGCGTCTTCATCTTTAAAAGCGAAGTGCACCTCGCTTTGATTGAAAGCCAACCAACTGAGAAACAAGCTGGCTGCGACTGAGACCACAAGCGAAATTAGCCATCCCGCAGGAATTTTCGAGAAAGTAGGGTCGACAAGCTCAAAAGTTCCGACACCGACGACGAGCTTGACTGCATCGCCGACCACTTCCCGCGCGTTGATGCTCACCCGGCGATCGACTCCCGCCACACGTTTTTGAGCAGCTCTATGGTCGCAGTACGGTTGCTCGTTATGACTACGCCTCCGCGTTCGACAGTCACGCGGCGTGCGCCAACTAGCATTTCGACGCCGGTAACAAGGACATCGTGGTAGCGGCCCTCCAACAACGCAGTGATGGTCGCTTGTCCTTCAGCGAGCGCATTGACGAGCTTCTCTGATAAAGAGTCCTGTTCGTTCCTCGGCAGCGGATTTAGACGAAGATCACGCAACTCGAATCGGACGACGTGAGCGTTGTGTGCGGCCAGGGCGGACGCCAATGCAACCACAGCGGATGATCCGAGGCGCGGGACCCACCTACCGTTTTTCTCGAACGAGCGGGGGGAGAGCCCATCGACATTTGCTACGAGGCTGAGATTGGGATCCTCGACCTTCCCATCGAGTACGAGCTGAAGTGGAAATGCACTAGAGGCGAAGGCGGCCATGGCCGGGAGCCCCTTTCTGGTTAGCGAGACGGATTCGCTACTTACGTGTGCGGCACACCTGAACGGTTCACGCGCTGCCTCCGGGTCTCGCTAAGACCTGATACATCCTCCACCACTGCAGAGCCTGTCTCGCTCGACACGCTGAGGGGCGATGCTCGGGCAGCTTGTATTTGGACAGTAGACCCAGCCTGCGACTTTGCGTAGACCGGGTCCACGCGAGGTGACACGCGCGTTCGTCGTGGGAGTGCTGGATCAGAACGCCCCAGACAGATCCGCGCATGTATAGGGCGGGAGTTGAATTCTCGCCTCCCTCCAGCCCAGACGAGGACCCCGATACATGCCCACCACCAAGCCCATCCAGATGACCGCCGAGACCTGGGCCGCGGTGCAGTC
>Ga0247732_10001049_pt1 | contig 11556 bp, 10 predicted proteins | sample UWRJL163409C2_FD_180940 | JGI IMG/M metagenome (GOLD analysis project Ga0247732, IMG submission 180940) | Plant litter microbial communities from Arlington Agricultural Research Station in Wisconsin, United States - UWRJ-L163-409C-2 | ecosystem: Environmental > Terrestrial > Plant litter >...
GGCCGAGGACCTTCGACCATCCGCCGAGACCGAGACTGCGCTGCTTGCGGGTTTTGAGGAAGTCATCGATGAAGCCGATGATTCCGAGGCCGACCATGAGGTAGATCACGAGAAGTCCTGAGATTCCAGGAGACTCCCCCACGACCCAGTGGCCGACGAAATAGCCGAGTGTTGCTCCGATGATGAAGACGATGCCGCCCATGGTGGGCGTGCCACGCTTCGTGTGATGGGACTGCGGTCCGTCATCCCGGATGAACTGGCCCCACTTGAGGCGGATGAACAGCTTGATGAACAGCGGCGTCAGAAGAAGCGTGAAAGCGAGCGCGAAGGCACCGGCGACGAGGAGGGAGATCATTCGCCGACCCCCGCCACGCGATCGCCGAGGAAGCGCAGACCGGCAGAGCCCGAGGATTTCACGAGCACCACATCGCCCGACCGGAGTTCCTCACGAAGCACATCGTAAGCCTCGTCAGCATCGGCGACGAGGACCGACTCTCCATCCCACGAACCTTCGAGACCAGCAGCATTGTGGATGTGACGCGCCGCGTGCCCTACGACGACGAGCTTGCGGATGTTCAGCCGCACGACGAGGCGACCGATGCGATCGTGCTCATCGTCAGCGAACTCGCCGAGCTCGGCCATCTCGCCAAGCACGGCGACGGACCGCTGGTCTGCCGTCGTCACCTGCGCGAGGGTCTTGAGCGCAGCCGCCATGGAATCCGGGCTCGCGTTGTAGGCGTCGTTGATGACAATCACGCCGTCCTCGCGCGGCTGCACCTCCATGCGCCATCGGGCGGCACGGGCAAGATCGCCGACGGCCGCGGCCGAACGTTCAAGGGGCACACCCAGGGCGCGGGTTGCTGCGATCGCCGCGAGGGCGTTCATCACGTGGTGCTCGCCGAGTATCCGGAGGGTCACGGGGATCGCCTGGTCATCCGCGTGGAGAGTGAAGGTCGTGCCGGAGGCGCCGCCTGCCACATCCGTCGCGCGGACCTCGGCGTCGGCGCCCAGCCCAAACCAGGTGACGGAAGCATGCGTGAGCTGAGCCATCCTGGCCACGCGCGGATCGTCGATGTTGAGGACCGCGACCGCCGTCTCCGGAAGGTCGGTCACCATCTCCGACTTGGCACGCTCGACGGCGTCCGGGCCGCCGAATTCGCCGACATGGGCGAGTCCGACTTTCAGCACGATACCGACGTCAGGCACGACGATTCCGATCAGGGAGGCGATCTCGCCTATCGCGCTCGCGCCCATCTCTACAACGAGATATCGGGTGTCATGGTCGATGCCCAGCATGGAGATCGGGGCACCAACGTGGTTGTTGAACGAACCGAACGGAGCAACAGTCGCGCCCTCGCGCTCGAGGATCGCACGGAGCATGTTCTTCGTGGTGGTCTTGCCGTTCGAGCCCGTCACCGCGACGACGCGCAGATCGCCTTTCGCGCGCACGCGGGCAACGACCTCGCGGGCGAGCGCTGCGAGTGCAAGGACACCGTCCGGCACCACGACCTGGCTGATCGGAAGCTCGGTCTGCCGTTCCACGATCGCGAGAACTGCACCGTTGCCGACCGCGGCGTCGAGGAACAGGTGACCGTCGGTGAATTCGCCAGGGAGCGCGAAGAAGATCGTGCCGGGCACAGCCTTGCGCGAATCAGTGTGGACTTCTCCGGAAACAACCGTGGACGGGGCATCCGATCCTGCCAGCACGAGCGTGCCGCCGATCGCATCCGCGACCTCCTGGAGGGTGAGTTCGATCATGACCAGCCGGCCTCTCGCAGCGCCAGGCGGGACTCGTCACGTGCGCTGAACGGCAGTTTCTCTCCCCGAACGTCGATGTAGTCCTCGTGGCCCGGGCCAGCCCAGAGAATCGCGTCGCCTTCGCGCGCCAGTGACACGGCAAGCCGGATCGCCTCACGCTGCGAGACCACCTCGTGGATCTCAGCGGGATGCTCGGCCGTCGCCGCGCCTGCCAGGAGCGCAGCGCGAATAGAGGCAGGGTCCTCGAAGCGTGGGTTGTAGTCGGTCACGACGAGAATGTCGGAATCCTCTGAGGCGATGCGACCCATCTCGGCTCGCTTGCCGGAGTCGCGGTCGCCGTCTGCTCCGAACACCATGATCAGTCGCCCCTCCGTGACCCGCCGTACCGCTGCGAGAGTGACCGAGAAGGCATCGGGGCTGTGCCCGTAATCCACGAAAAGGGCCGGACCGCGATCGCCGGAAATGCGCTCAACGCGCCCGGGAATCCGCGTCACGATCTCGCCGTCGCGGTCGAGAGCGTGGCCGATCGCCTCAAGGTCGAATTCTGCTTCCACGAGCATGACGATCGCAAGGGCGGCGTTGGCGGCCATGTGTTGCCCGATCACCCCGACGGAGCTCGTGAGAGTACGACCCCCGGGACCCGTGAGACGGAAGACCGTGGCATCCACCCGCTCCTCGAGCACGTCGACGATCCAATCGGCCTCCACGTCCGCGAGCGAGGTCACTGTCGTGACGGGGATGTGACACTCATCGACGACGCGCTGGCCCCACTCGGTGTCGAGCGACACGACTGCGCGCCGCGCCCGGTCCGGCGAGAACAGCGGCAGTTTTGCGGCGAAGTACTCGTCCATCGTCGCGTAGTCATCGAGATGGTCCCGGCTCAGGTTGAGGAAGCCGACGACATCGAACACCAGGCCATCGACCCGTCTATGAGTGAGCGCCTGGGCACTGACTTCGAGCGTCACTGCCCGAACCTCGCTCTCGCGCATCCTCGCGAGCAGGCCGTGAATCTCGGTGGCCTCCGGGGTCGTGAGTTCGCTCGTGATGGCGAGCGAGCCGATGGCGCGCTCGGCCGTCGTCGAAAGACCAGCAACGAGACCGAGCTGACCCAGAATGCCGTGCAGCAAATACGAAACGCTCGTTTTTCCGTTGGTCCCGGTGACCGCGAGCATGAGGGGCGGGGCCTCAGTCGTGCGGTACACCCACGCGGAGATGTCGCCGAGTGCCTCTCGCGGGGATTCGACGATCACCACGGGAAGGCCTGAGCTCTCCGCTCGACGCGCGCCCTCGGCATCCGTCAGGAGTGCGACGGCCCCCTTCTCGCGCGCGGCCGCGGCCAGATCGGCACCGTGGCGGTGCGCTCCCTTGAGCCCTACGAAGATGTCGCCGGGCACGACGCGACGGGTGTCGAGGGAGATTCCCGTGACCTCGATGCCGTCGGTGTCGCCCTCGGTGTCGAGGCCGAACTCCTCCACGAGTGTGGAGAGGGGCCTGGCGATCGGGTGCTCGGGACGGAGGATCGAAGTGTCACCGTCCTGCACTCAATCCTCCTGTGGTCTTGCCGCGCCTCACCAGGTCAGGGGAAGCGATGGCGACGACTGGCCAGACGGCGCCACGCGGAACGTGGTGAGTGTCTGGGCCATGACATCGTGGAACGTTCCCGCGATGTCGGTCGAGCTATACATGCTACTGGGGATGCCAGCGCTCACAGCAACCACGTACTGGGGGTCCTCCGCCGGAGCGAGCCCCGCGTAGGAGATAACGGCCTTGTCGCCGTAGACACCATTCTCGGCCACCTCCGCTGTTCCACTCTTCGCCGCAATGCGATAGCCCGGAATCTGGAGGGTTCCGGCATTCGGACCAACCGAGACCAGACTCTCCATCATGTCGAGCGTCTGGCGCGCCGCACCCTCGGAGATCACGCGGCGCTCCTCGCCCTGGGGCAGATCCGTCACGGTTCCGTCGCCGTGCTCGCAGCCCTCGACGAGTGCAACGGGCGAGCGTACCCCTCCGTTTCCGATGGCCTGGTACGCGCTCGCGAGCTGAACCGCCGTGAGCGAGAGTCCCTGTCCGAACTGCACTGTGTAGTTGGTCCGTTCGTCCCACTCCGACGTGGGATGTACGAGCCCCTCCGACTCGGAGAGGAAGCCCACTTCGGTCTCCTGGTTGAGGCCGAAGGCCAACATGTAGTTGCGTCGGGTCTCGGCATCCACGCTTCCGGAGAGAAGCGAGAATGCGGTGTTCGAGGAGTCGACGAGAGCGCCCGTCAGGGTGTACCGCGTGTCATCGTGAGCCCAGGCATCCTTGATGAACCCTCCATCGGAGAGGTAGATACGGCCCGGTGCCACGACCTGCGTGTAGGGATCCACGAGACCCAGGTCGAGGAGGGTGGCCGCCGTGAGCGTCTTCATGGTCGAGCCGGGCTCGTACGCCCAGCTGAAGGCGCGCGAACCGAGGGCATCACGCGGTGCCTTGCCCGGATCGTTGGGGTCGACCGTCGGGTAGTCGACGACCGACATCAAGTGGCCATCGCTGACACGCATGATGACCGCGGTGACCCACTCTGCCCCTAGGTCGTTGTAGGTCTGGGCCATGCGCTGCTGCACGAAGAACTGGAGATCCCGGTCGATCGTGAGGCGCAGGGTGCCGCCATCCTTCGGCTCCTTGGTGGTCACGAGGCTTCCCGGCAGGCGTGTGCCGTCCTCGCCCTTCTCGTACGTCGCGCTGCCGTTGGTTGCAGCGAGGCAGTCGTCCTCGCTCAATTCGAGACCGGCCTGTGGCCCATCGGTGCCGATGAAGCCGACAAGGTTGCCCGCCAGCTCGCCGTTGGGATAAGTGCGGCTCTGCCTCAGTTCGAAGTACACCCACGGCACATCGAGATCGCGCACGGCACGGAAGACGTCGAGGGTGACGCCCTGCTTGAGATAGACGAAATCGGACGTTGGGTCATCGGTGAGAACCGTCAGGAGGGCAGCGGGGTCTTGGCCGGTGACTCCCGCGATCTGCGCAAGCGCTGCCGATGCTGTCGCCGTGGCATCGGGGCCTGTGAGTGCACTCCGCGGCGACGCCGTGATGTCGTAGCGCTCGACGGTGCTGGCGAGCACCGCTCCGTTGGCATCGACGATCGTGCCACGCGTGCCGTAGGTCACGAGCTCCTGCGCGCGCTTGGTCAGCGCTTCAGCGTTGAGTTCCTGCGCCTGGACGATCTGGATATCCACGAGGCGCACAACGAAGACCGAGACGACCGCGAAGATGGCAAGTACCGCGACGGTGATTCTCAGCCGACTACGTCGAGTTCTCACGAGCTACCTGTCTTATCAGTACGTCACTGGTGCAGGGAGCGCGTCCACGGGACCCTGCGGCGCTGTGTCCGTCACCACGGGCGGCGTGGTGACGACGGTCGTGCCTGCGTCCAGTGTCGCCGTGGGTGCCTGCGGCGAGACCAACGGCATGCCGGTGAGGAGCGAGTTGCCCACGAGATTGCAGGCGCCGCCGCATCCACGGTCCACGGTACCGGGCGCCGCTGCCACTCCCCCGGAGCTGAGGTCGAGGAACAACGGGGCGCTGCTCGGGACCATGCCCAGATGGGCAGCGTTGGCGGAGAGGTGCTGCGTCGATCCGAGGAGGTCGAGCTTCTCAGCGAGCGCCTCCTCCTGGCGTACGAGTTCCTTCTGCTGGGCTTGCAGGGCAGTGATCTGGTACGCGCCGTCGGAGACCGCGATGCTGAGAAGCAGTTGCGCCGCGAAGATCACCGCGAGACTCATCACCGTGATGACCGCGTACGTCGCGCGCGGGCGTGCCCGGCGATCGGGACGATCGACCGGGCGCGGCGCCGGGACCGCCTCCGGTGCCGGCGCGATACGGGGCGCTTCCGGGCGCGCGATGGGTCGCGCATAGGCCACTGAACTGCTCACAGTGCACTCCTGACTCGTTCGGCGGCGCGGAGCCGAACGGACGTGGATCGGGGATTCTCCAACTTCTCCTCGTCGGATGCGATTTCTGCACCACGCGTGAGGAGTCGAAACTCGGGCTTGTGCTCGGGCAGCTCGACGGGGAGGCCGGCCGGTGCGGTCGACCTCGTCCTGGACTGCAGGGCCCTCTTGACGATGCGATCCTCGAGCGACTGGTACGACATCACGACGATGCGGCCGCCGAAAGCGAGCGAATCGAGAGCGGCCGGGATCGCCCTCTCCAGAACGGCAAGCTCTTGGTTGACCTCGATGCGGAGAGCCTGGAATACACGCTTGGCCGGGTGACCGGCTCTCTGTGCAGCTGCGGGCGTCGCCGCGATGATGAGCTCGACAAGCTCAGCTGAGGTCGTCAGCGGCGCCTCGTCACGGCGCTGCACAATACGACTGGCGTAGCGCGGGGCGAGCTTTTCATCGCCGTACTCGTAGAAGATCCGACGCAACTCCGACTCGCTGTACTGGGCCAGCACATCGCCAGCGGTCTGGCCGGTAGTGGCATCCATTCGCATGTCGAGGGGCGCGTCCTTCGAATACGCGAAACCGCGCTCGCTGCGATCCAGTTGAAGGGACGACACTCCGAGGTCGAAGAGGATGCCCTGCACCTCGTCGATTCCCAGGGACTCGAGCACCTCGGCGATCCGGTCGTAGACCGAGTGCACGAGGTCTGTGCGGTCGCCGAACGGTGCGAGGCGCGCGGTCGCGAGGGCCAAGGCATCAGTGTCTCGGTCGATGCCGACGAGGTGGATGCCGGGAAACCGCTCGAGCAGCGCTTCGGAATGACCAGCAATTCCCAGCGTCGCATCGATGACCACCGCTCCCGGCTCGGTGAGAGCGGGTGCGAGCAACTCGATGCAACGCTCGAGGAGGACCGGGGTGTGAATCGTGTTCTCTGCCATGTGGTGAAGGCCGGTTCCCGGGAGCTGATCCCCATCCGGTACGACCTGGCGTTGGGGAAGAACGTCAGGGCCTGCCGGCTGGGAGTCAGCTCCAGGGATCTAGAAAAGGCCCGGGATCACCTCCTCCGTGGTGTTCACGAAATCGGCTTCGGCGTTCTCGTAGTACTCGTTCCAGGCCTCGGTGTCCCAGATCTCGGCCCGATTGCCCGCACCGATGACAGTCAGTTCTCGATTGAGTCCTGCGTACTCGCGCAGCGACGCCGGAAGCGTCATCCGGTGCTGCTTGTCGGGCGTCTCCTGGTTGGCGCCCGAGAGGAAGAGCCGGAGGAAGTCACGTGCCTGCTTGCTCGTCACTGGAGCCTGGCGAATCTTCTCGTGCAGGGACTCGAACTCGCGCTGGCTGAACACGTAGAGGCAGCGCTCCTGGCCTCGTGTCACGACAACGCCCGACGCGAGCTCGTCGCGAAATTTCGCCGGAAGGATGATGCGCCCCTTGTCGTCGAGCTTCGGGGAGTAGGTGCCGAGAAACATGCAGGCACTCCCCCCTCGTACTCCGGCCCGGATTCAGGTGTGCTCCACTTTACTCCACAACACTCCACAAATCTATGATTTCTCGCAATCAGCGTGGCTTTATCGAGAAACTTCCCTGTTAATTCAAGGCATTCCGGAGTGGAGGAAGGTGGAGGAAAACGACCCGATTATGGGTCACGGTGGGCGCAAAAAAAGGCCAGCCCGAAGGCTGGCCTTGTGGCGCGCGGCTAGGAGCTAGCTATTGCCGTCCTGGCGACGATCCCAACGATCATTGAGCGAATCCATGAAGCTCGGCCCCTGAGAGCGATTGCTGCTGGATCGTGCCGCCGGAGGCGCGTCAGTTGCGGCGCCCCTGCGAGGAGGAGCGACCGCCAGCAGAACACCGACGAACATGATCGCAAACCCGAGAACTCCAACGAGGGGCTGCTGGATGATCACGCCAGCGACAAGGGCTGCGACACCCAGAACGGCAACGAGTACACCGACGGCGACGAATCGATAGTTGGTGCGGCCTTGGCCCGGACGAGCCGTCGCGACGAAGTCGGCGTCGTTCTGGTAAAGGCTCCGCTCCATCTCCTCAAGAAGGCGCTGCTCCTGTTCAGAGAGTGGCATCGTGAGTCCCTTCTGTCTCGGGATGGACCGCTGTGAGGGTTCCATAGTACGCCCGGCTGCGTGGCTAGGCTAGACGGATGGCTGAGAGTACCCGGTTGGTTGACCTGATTCAGCTGAGAATCGACGAATTTCTCGGGGAACGGCGATCGGAGCTCGTTGCCATCTCCCCCGAACTCGATCCCGTCATGACGCTCGCCTCGAGCTACCTCAGCGGGGGCAAGCGATTCCGAGGCCTCTTCTGCTACTGGGGCTGGCAGGCCGTGGCTGGCTCCTCAGGTTCGGATCCGCTGGCCGTGGAGGATGCCACGACCGAGCTTCCCGCTATCGTTCTCGCCGCCGCCGCCCTCGAGGTCTTCCACGCTGCGGCGCTGGTTCACGACGACATCATGGACAACTCCGATACTCGTCGGGGCGCACCGTCCGCTCACCGCCAGTTCCAGAGCATCCATTCCTCGAGTGGGTGGACGGGGCCTGCCGATGCCTTCGGCCGCTCCGCCGCCCTTCTTCTCGGCGACCTCCTGCTCGGCTGGAGCGACGACCTCTTCGATCGGGCGGGATCCCTCGTGACTCGAAGTGCTGAGCTGGCGGGCAGGGCCGAGTTCGCCTCCATGCGAACCGAGGTCTCGGCCGGGCAGTACCTCGACATCCTCGAGGAGAACGCCTGGGTCGCTCATCCGGATTCCACCGCCCTGGCTCGTGCTCACCGCGTGATCGTTTACAAGTCGGCGAAGTACACGATTGAAGCTCCGCTTGCCATAGGAGCCTCGCTCGGTGGCGGTTCGTTCGAGCAAGTGGCGAGCCTCCGTGCATTCGGGCTGCCCCTCGGCGTCGCCTACCAGCTGCGCGACGACCTGCTCGGGGTGTTCGGCGACCCCGCCGTGACGGGAAAGCCCGCAGGTGACGATCTCCGCGAGGGCAAGCGAACAGTGCTGATCGCTCTTGCACGACAGAGGCTGGCTGCACCCATTCGAGAACTGGTCGATGAGCTGCTCGGAGATGCCGAACTGGACGACGAGCAGGTCTCCATGATCCGCTCAGCGCTCGTGGAGTGCGGCGCAGTCGACGAGGTGGAGCGGATCATCGCGCACAACGTTGAACGCGCAACGCTCGCGCTGCAGGACGCTCCGCTCTCGGCCGGCGCGCGTCGGAGTCTTCACGACCTGGCGATTACGGTGACGCGACGCGCCTCGTGAGTCCACGGAGCTGTTGTCGACGGGTTCGCCCCTAGAACCCGAGCGCCTGTGCGATCCGTCGCACCTCTGCTTTGCGCCCCGCGTGGAGTGCAGTTATCGGGCTGACGCCGAGGCTCTCCTCCTCTGACAGGAGCCAGTTCATGGCTTCGTCGTCGGTGAAGCCTGCATCCGCGAGAACTACGAGCGTGCCTTTGAGTTCGTGCATGGGCTCGCCGCCGACGATGAAGAGGTCCGGTACCTTCCACACCCCGTCGATCTTGCGAGCGAGGAGGGAGCGGTCCTCAATGAGGCGTCGAACCTGGCTCACGCGGAGATCGAGGATCTCTGTGAGGTCGGGAATGGTCAACCAGGTGAGCTCGGGTGTATCTGACACACCTCAAGAATCCCATGCTCGAGCGGACCGACCACTCGGTTCACGGCATCCCAATATGTTTCAATCATGTAAATTCAAATCACATTGGCCTCACTAATTGACACAGATTAACATTTGTGACACGTTGGAGCGGATGCCAGATGTCCAGTGGCAGGTACTCCTCGGCCGGGAGAAGGGCAGCACATGACGGACACCGTGGGCCACGACACCCAAACGACAGCACGCCGCGTCTTTGACGGCCTCGCAGCGGCTCCTCTTCCCCCCAGCCTCGTGTCACCGGCGCGGGCGCGACTCGCCCAGGGCGCCAAGCACACCATGCCGATCCTTCTCGCGGGATCCATGGCCGCGATGACCCTCAACCTGACTGGTCCATTGCTCCCCGTCGATTCCGACGAAGCGGCCAGGGATTCGGGGTTCGCCGGCAACGATGTCGCCAGCCGTGGCACGTTCGGCGAGCCGCACCGCGACGCGGCCGCGTCGGCCTCCGCCGCTGCCACCGCGGTGGCCGTCGTCGAGGCCGCTGCATCCCCCGCACCGCCCACCTACGCTGTGGCCCCGGGCGACACCATCAGTGACATCGCCGGACGATTTGGGCTCGCCACGGCCTCCGTTCTTGCACTCAACGGACTGAGCTGGTCGTCGCTGATCTTTCCCGGCCAGGTTCTGAAACTGACCAGTGGAGCGCCCCTTCCCGTGGCCGAGCCCGTGGACGAGGCTCCAGAACTCGATCGGTACACGATCGCTTCCGGGGACACCATCAGCGCTATCGCTGACCGCTTCGGGACGACCTCAGCCGCGATCCTGACCGCCAACGGACTGAGCGGGTCGAGCATCATCTACCCCGGCCAGACCATCACCATTCCCGTCATCGCCCCCGTGGATGCACCCACCCAGGCCGCACCGGAGGTGGCGCCCATCGCGCAGGAGGCAGCGCCCACCCCGAGCGGCGCGGCGTACACCGTTGTCGCTGGTGACACGCTCTCCGGCATCGCCGCACGTCACGGCGTGGACCTGCAGTCCCTGCTCGATGCCAACGGCCTCACCATGGACAGCCTGATCTTCACCGACGACGAGCTGACAATCCCGGGCGCGGCCCCCGCATCGATCGAGAGCACGCCGGTCTCCAGCACAAGCTTCGGGGATGCACGTTCCTACGCCGCCACGATCGTTCAGGTCGGCAGGGACCTCGGCGTTCCCGACTACGGCATCGTCATCGCCCTCGCCACCGCCATGCAGGAATCGTCGCTCCGCAACCTCGACTGGGGCGACCGGGACTCCGTCGGGCTGTTCCAGCAGCGACCGAGCTCCGGGTGGGGCACGGTGGAGGAACTCACGAACCCGAGCTACGCAGCTCGACTCTTCTACGGCGGGCCGACGAACCCGAACGCGGGATACACGCGTGGGCTTCTCGACATCGACGGCTGGGAATCCCTGCCGCTCACCGTCGCCGCACAGGCCGTGCAGATCTCGGGGCATCCCGACGCCTACGCCAAATGGGAGTCCGATGCATGGTCTTTGCTTGCCGAACTCGGCTAAGTGACGTGTCTAGCGGCTCTCTCGCAGGGGCCCAACTTTAGACTTGGCCGGTGAGCGTCAACAGCACCGACCCGATGATCGGTCGTCTTCTCGACGGCAGATACCAGGTCCGCTCACGAATCGCCCGCGGTGGCATGGCCACCGTTTACGTCGCCACCGACCTCCGGCTGGAACGACGTGTGGCGATCAAGATCATGCACGGCCACCTCGCCGACGACAGCCAGTTCAAGGAGCGTTTCATCCAGGAGGCGCGGTCGGCCGCTCGTCTCGCCCATCCGAACGTTGTCAACGTCTTCGACCAGGGCCAGGACAGCGACATGGCGTACCTGGTCATGGAGTACCTGCCCGGAATCACCCTTCGCGAGTTGCTCCAGGAGCACCGCATCCTCACGACCGAGCAGACGCTCGACATCATGGAGGCCGTGCTCGCTGGCCTCGCAGCGGCGCACAAGGCCGGGATCGTTCATCGCGATCTCAAGCCGGAGAATGTTCTCCTCGCCGACGACGGGCGAATCAAGATCGGCGATTTCGGTCTGGCTCGCGCCGCCAGCGCCAACACCGCGACGGGCGCCGCACTCATGGGCACCATCGCCTACCTCTCCCCCGAACTCGTCACTCGCGGGATCGCCGACACCCGCAGCGACCTCTACGCCGTCGGCATCATGATGTACGAGATGCTCGTGGGCGAG
>Ga0247732_10001051_pt1 | contig 11552 bp, 14 predicted proteins | sample UWRJL163409C2_FD_180940 | JGI IMG/M metagenome (GOLD analysis project Ga0247732, IMG submission 180940) | Plant litter microbial communities from Arlington Agricultural Research Station in Wisconsin, United States - UWRJ-L163-409C-2 | ecosystem: Environmental > Terrestrial > Plant litter >...
TCAGGAGGCGGATGCCTCGGAGGAGGCCTGCACGCTGCGCGTGAGGGTGTGCAGCGAGTCGAGGAGTTCGCGGGCGGCGTCGATCTCAATGCCCATGCAGGTCGCGATCTGCGCCGAGACCCCGCTCATGCGTTCGCGCAGATCGAGCCCGAGCTCGGTGAGGGAGACCTCGACGACGCGCTCGTCATCGGAGCGGCGCGTGCGGCTCACGATGCCGGAACGCTCGAGTCGTCGAAGGAGGGGCGACAGCGTGCCGGAGTCGAGGTCGAGCGTGTGGCCGAGCTCGCCGACCGTGCGCGGGCCGTCGGTCCACAGGGTCACCAGCACGAGGTACTGCGGGTAGGTGAGGCCCCACGGCTCGAGCACGCGGCGGTACGCCTGGGTGGTGGCGCGGCTCGCCGAGTACAGGGCGAAGCACACCATGTGGTCGACTGCGGGCATGAATAAAGCATTGCACGCAATTGAATTGTGCGCAACCGAACATTTCGCCTCACGCGAGGTCGCGCAGTCGCGCGGCGATCCCTTCCCCCTCGCCGTCGCGGCGTTCGTAGGTGACCGCGATGATCAACAGCACCGCACCGACGACCGACAGCGTGATCCACCACGGCATCGATTCGATGCCGCGCCCGATCTGCACCACGAACGCGAGCACGTTCTCGACGGGGAGCACCACGATGCCGATGACGAACGGTGCGGCCACGCGTGCGCCCGCACCGACCAGGATGGCCGCCAGCGCCACCACGATCACGAGGATCGCGCGCCACGTGAGCGGGTCGGTGTACGTCGCAGCGATGGAGGCGCTGAGCATGACGAGCAGCCCCGGTGCGAGGAGCGCCCACGACCCGCGCCAACCGCGCGGCCAGTCGGAGAGTCGGGGACGCGCGGCCGCATCGCCGCCCGCGGCGCTCCCGGCCAGGGCGGTTGCGCCCGCGACGAGGAGGAACGCCCCGAGAGGAAGCGAGAACCACTCCACCCGTAGATCGCGCGGACTCCAGGCGACCACTGCCGTGGCGAAGGCGATCACGAAGAGGAACCACACCGGCGGCAGGCCCGTAGCCCTCGAGCGATCACGAACGGCGACGACGAGCATGATGGCCAGGGCCGCCACCATCAGCGCCCACATCGTCCAGATCGTGAACCAGTCGCGATGGATCGCGGGCCACGCCGCGGCGGCGATGTACAGCACCGCCGGGGCGAGCAGCCATCGCGATGACGCCAGCGGCGAGCCGGCCGCGCCGCCGCGACGCAGCGCACGACCGGCGAGAGCGGCCGGAATCGCTCCGGCCGCGCCGAGAGCAAGGAAGAGGAGGACGTCAGGCGTCGCCGAGAGAGGAGCCGTGTCCAGGGCGAAGCCCCATCGAACGGCCTGCACCGCCCCGGCGGCCCCGGCGGCGACGGCGACGGCGAAGGTCGGCACGCGCAGTCCCCGCAGCCGCTCGGCGATCCGCGAATCGCCGCGGCCCAGCAGCATCCCGATGCCCGCGAGCGCCCACGCCGCGACGACGAGTCCGTACGTCCGCCCGGCGACCGGACCGCCGGAACCGCTGATCGCCAGCAGGACGGCGACCGGGACGACGGCGAGAACGAGTCCGGCGCAGTAGATCGCGCGCCCCTTGCCGCCGCGCGCGGTGAGGACCAGTCCGATGATGGCTGCGCCGAGGGTCGGAGGGAGGACGTACGGTTCGAACGCGTCGACGCCGGACAGAGCCCACGCGCACCAGAGCGCGCCGGTGAGGGCGGCGCCCGCGAGCCACCAGCCGTATCGGCGACGGCCCCACAGGGCGGCGGCGCCCGCGCCGACGCCGAGGATCGTCAGCACGACCAGCGTCGTCCCGAGGCCCGCCGACTCGCGGGCGAGCGATAGTGCTACGGCGATGGCCGCCGTCAGCAGAGTGGATGCTTCGATTCCGCGCTCGGCGGCAGCGGCACCGGTTTCGCCCACGCGACCGACGAGAGCATCGCGGATGGTGGGCAGCGAGGGCAGGACGAGGGCGACGAGCGCCGCGATCACCGGCAGGACGACGGGCGATCCGCTGACCTCGAGGAACTGGGCACCGAGGCACACCGCGACCACCGCGAGCGCGGGCACGAGGACGGCACCCGCGAGGGTGCGCAGCGCCGCGCCCAGGCCCGGTCGCCGGGTGTGCACGAGGGTCAGGGCGAGGGCGAAGATCACGGCGGTCGACAGCGCGGTCCATCCGCTCCGTTCGAACACCACCTGGGCGACGCCGATCGCGAACGGCACCGCGGTGACGACGAGGACGGCCCACCAGGCGCGGGGGCGCACGGCGGGGACGAAGGTCGCCACGATCGCTGCGATGCCCCCGACCGCGGTGGTCAGGCACAGCAGGGCGATCGACCCGAGGCCGAGCTGATGCAGGGCGGTGCCGAAGACGACGAGGGCGTACGCGTAGCCGACCCCCACATGCCAGAAGCGCGCGGCGGCGGGCAGGGTGCGGGCGAGCAGAGCGACGGTCGCGACGATCGCCGTCCCGGCCCACACGACGACCGCGTCGTCGCGCCAGGACAGGAGCCCGGCGAGGATCAGAGCCGCGTGCGCTCCGGCGATGAGCGGCAGCCTCGTTGCGGCAGAGCTCGAGAGCAGGCGCGGGAGCATCACGGCCAGACTCAGGCCGACGGCGTAGCTGAGGCCGAGTGCGACGCGGACCCAGAGGGGGAGCGAGGTAGAGGTCAAGGTGACGAGCGCCGCGGCCATTCCCGACCAGGCGCCGAGCTGCGCGACCCACCGACGGTTCTCGCCGCGACGTATCGACAGCAGCCCGAACGCGATCAACCCGATCGCGACGGAGGCGAGGCCCGTCGCAGTCGCCCCCGTCACGGCAGGGTCGAAGAGGTCGTCCTCACTGTCGACGCCCCAGACGGTGGCTGACCCCAGGAGGCCCGCGAACGAGGCGGGCGCCATCGACGCGAGCGCGATGGCCGCCAAGGCGCCGGCGTGGAAGGGCTCGCGGAGAACGGGGTGCGGGGTCGGCACGAGGGCGCCGACGGCGACCAGGCCGACGGCTGCTGCGGCGGGAACAGCCGCGAGCCCGACCCACTCCGACGACGCGGTGCTCGTGGAGGCGACGGCCAGGGGGACCATCGCGGCGGCTGCGACCCCCGCGGATCCCGCGACGAAGCTCCAGAAGGCGCCGGCCGGATGTCTGGCCGAGAGGAGGGCGAGAACCGCCGCGGCGGCGAGTGCTCCGGTGGTGACCCAGAGCCCGCTGGCGTCGTCGGGCACCCAGACGGGAGGCACGGCGATAGCGACGAAGGCGATCTGCACGACGGTCAGCGCGACCCGTTCGGCACGGAGGCGCCCGTCGAACCGGGCGCGTAGGCGGTCGGTCGCGCTCATGAGGGCGAACGCGGCACCGGCCGTGGCGAGGGCTCCCGCCGGGAGGCCCACGCCCGGTCCTGCCGCGACGCCGAACATGACCGGCACCAGCGAGACGCCCACGACCGCGGCCCACAGCCATACCCGCAGCCGCACGACCGCACCGAGTGCGCCCATGGCGGTCCCCGCGATGAGCGTGCCTACGGCGGCGAGCACCCAGGGGCTCTGGCCGGCCGGGTTCAGTTCGGCGACCGAGCTCACATCGAGTCCGACGAACACGATCCCGAGGGCGCCGACCGCTTCGGCGGAGAAGCGCAGACCGCGGCGCATCAGCACGCGCGCCCCGAGGAGGAACACGACGGTGATCGCGGCGACGATCGCTCCGCGGACGGCCCGGTCGGTGAGGTCGGGGTTGAAGAAGGTGAAGACGATCGCGGCAATGGCGACGAGTCCCGCGCCGGCGAGGGCGAGCACGGACTGCACGGTCGCGCTCGAGCCCGGTCGGGACGTCGGTGGCGTTGCCGCAGCGCGCGGCGCCGCCGCCGGGGCGACGCGGGGGCGAAGAGGAACGCGGTCCAGTACGCCCTGGCGCGCCTCGAGGGCGTCGGCGGCCGACTGCGACACCTGCCAGAGCTCGTCGCCGATCTCGGTGAAGTCGGCACCGCAGGCGCGGCAGAACCTGTCGGCCACCGCGTTCACCTCGCAGACCGGACACGCCGGCGACTCCCGGAGGGCCCGCAGAGCGTCGACGCTCCACCTCGGCGCGCGTCGCACGCCCGTGGTCGCGCTCACCGCTCGTCCCCGCGATCTCCGGGCGCAGCATCCGGGTCGTCGGGAACCCAGACGAGGATGTCGCCAGGCTGACAGTCCAGCACGCGGCAGATCGCGTCGAGGGTGGAGAACCTCACGGCCTTCGCGCGGCCGTTCTTGAGCACAGACACGTTCGCCGGGGTGATGTCGATCGCGGCGGCGAAGTCCTGCACCGACATCTTCTTCTTCGCAAGCTCCACGTCGAGGTTGATGATGATCGGCATCAGACGACCTCGGACAGGTCGTGCTCGAGCTGCGAGGCTTTGCGCAGCAGGCTCCGCATGACCACGATGAGCAGGGTCAGGCCGAGGCCGACCACGATCCCCAGCAGGCACAGGAGGTTGATCGACGCCGTCGACATGCCGGTCAGCAGGAAGGTCACCAGCGCCACCAGCACGAGCAGGGTCGCGAATCCGACCGCGCCGAGGCTCACATCGACGTCGACGAACGCCCGTTCGCTGAAGATCCCCTCCTCGCGCACGAGCGACAGCAGCCGCCAGACGCAGATCAGCACGACCTGGACGCAGACGAGGAACGCGACCCCCACGATGATGCCCGGTATCTGCAGGTAGGCGACGTCACCGTATCGGACCGCCGACTGCGCGGCGACGGCGGGGACCACCGCGATCTGACAGAACAGGAGCAGCGCGAGAAGGAGGACGATGAGGATCTTCAGGACGAGGATCGTGTTGCGTTGCATGGCGCACCTATCGATATTCGAGGCATGAATATCGATAAACAATACACACCGGATGCCGCGTCACCACCGCCGGTGGCTGATGTGCCGCGTTCTGGGCGGTCGGGCGGTGCTGGGACCCTCGATCGCGGCACCTCACCGACGGGTGTCGCTCAGGGGGTCGACTCCCGTGCGCGCATGACGAGACCTGCACTGACGGTGGCGATGAGCACGAGGGCGCTGAAGACGAGCAGCACCGTGGTCTGGGGGACGAAGAGGAGGAAGAGTCCCACCGCGAGCACGGGGAGAGCGAGGCCGCAGTAGGCGACGAGGAACACCAGTGCGAGGGTCTCGCCGCGTCGACCCGGGGCGGCCAGTCCCGATGCCGTCGCGATGGACGCGCGGAACAGCAACCCGACGCCGACGCCCGCGACGACGCCGCCGACGAGGAACACCGCGAGCTGGGGGAGCACCGCCCCCAGCGCCACACCGACGAGGCCCACGGCGCAGCAGGTGACGGCCACCGTCAGCTGCACGCGCAACCGCACACGGGCGAACACGACCTGCCCGGCGGCCGCCGCGGCGAACACGGAGAACGCCGTGGCGCCGGCGGCCAGATGATCGGGCTGATCGAACGTCCCCACGAGGAACGTCGGCGCGAGGGATGTGAAGAGTCCGAAGAGCGAGAACCCCGCGAAAGCCGCGAAACCGGCGGCGACGAACGCGCTCCGAGACGAGGGAGGCGCCGCCAGCCGCTGAGGCCGGTAGGCGGGGCGCTCCGCGGGCACGTCGACGGTCTCGGGAACGGCTGTCAGCACGAGGGCGGCGGCCAGCAGCAGCACGAGGAAGACGACGTGCGGGAGCACGAGCGGAGCGGGGAGGAACTCGGCGAACAGTCCGCCGATCAACGGGCCGAGCGCGAGCCCGCCGAGGTTCGCCGCACCCGATACGGACGCGGCGACGACCGCATTCTCGTTCGGGCGGGCCCGCGACCGCAGTTCGCCGAGGTGGGCGGTGGCGGTCGCGGTGAGTGCGCCGATGCTCACCCCGTTGACCAGACGCGCCACGATCAGCCCCGGTACGGAGCTCCACACGAGGAAGAGCACGGCGGACGACGCGGAGACGAGCACGGCGATCACCAGCATCCGTCGTCGCCCCACCCCGTCGCTGAGGTGGCCGACGAAGAAGAGGCTGAAGACGACCCCCACCGCGTACGCGGCGAACACGACGGTCACGACCGACACCGGGAAGCCGTCCTGCTGCTGGTACAGCGGATACAGCGGCGTCGGCACCGTCGAGTACGCCATGACGAGGGTGAAGCACACTGCGACGACCCAGAAGCCCGCGTCGTGCGAGATGCGTGATCGTGTCTCGGCCATCGTCATTCCCGTCTCGCGGAGTTCGCCTGCTGGCACCGACGTTAGAGCCTCGAGGCCGCTCGCGGGGGAGGAGGGCAAACCGGAGCCGGGTGCGGCTCCGAAGAGCACGAGACAAGGGAGGATGGTTGGATGCGTCGAATACTCGCCGTCACATTGGCGGCCGTCGGTCTCACCCTCGTGGGCTGCGCCCCGCAGCAGGCGGCACCGCCGGACGACGACGGTCGTCCGCTCGTGGCCTTCTACGGCGACTCGTACACGCTCGGGACGGGTGCCAGCTCTCCGGACGTGCGATGGTCGACCCGTCTCGCCGAAGACCGCGGATGGCGGGAGTACAACCCCAGCGTGAACGGACTCGGGTTCGTGAACAACCGCGATGCGCGCGGCGCCGACCTCCCCGGCGACATCATCGACTCCCAGCCCGACATCGTCGTCATCACGATGGGGCTCAACGATGCGTTCAGTTTCGATGCGCGCGGAACCGAGATCCGCGACCGCATCGCCGACGACTTCGACCGCCTGACCGGCGCGCTCCCCGACGCGCGCTTCGTGGTCGTCGAGCCGTTCTGGTACACCGCCGAGCGCACCGACGGCCTCGAGACCATCATCGGCTGGGTGAAGGACGCCGCGGAGCGCATCGACGCCGACTACATCCCGGGGGCCTCGTCCTGGATCCAGGGGCGCGACGGCGAGATGGCGAAAGACGGTCTGCACCCGAACGACGCCGGCTACGACGAGATCTATCGCCACATGGACGCGGCATTCGCTGACATCGGCCTCTGAGGCCGCGCGGCGGGGTCTGCCCCCACGACGGCCTGCGCGCTACGCTGGCGCCCATGGCCACCCTCGTCCTGACCGTCGTCGGTGCCGACCGGGCGGGTCTCGTCGCGGCCGTCGCCGACGAGGTCGACGCCCACGGCGGCAACTGGGAGAACAGTCAGCTCGCCGAGCTCGCCGGAGCCTTCGCCGGCATCATCGAGGTGTCGGTCGCCGAGGCCCGCGTCGCGCCGCTGCGCGCCGCGCTGGCCCACATCCGCGGGCTCGTGACGGTGACGCTGCCGACGACGGGATCATCGCGCGACTCCGCCGATCGACGATTCGCGGTCTCGGTGCTCGGCAACGACCGGCCCGGCATCGTCCGGGAGGTGTCGACGACGCTCAGCCGGCGCGGCTTCGGCATCGAGCGGATGACGACGGAGGTGCGGGACGCGCCGATGTCGGGCGGGCGCGTGTTCGAAGCGACGATCGTGGCGATCTCCGCCGCATCCGCCGATCCCGACGATCTCGCCGCCGGACTCGAGCAGCTCGCGAACGAACTGCAGGTCGACATCGCGGCCATCGACTGACGTCGTGGGACGGGGTCAGCCCGAGGGGTTCTCGACCGGTGTGCCGTCGTCTTCGGTCGTGTCGACGTCTTCGACGGCGCCGCCCGACGCCGTCGCGTCGTCGATGTCGGTGCTGTCGTCCTTCGAGTTTCTCTCGCTCACGGTTGTGTTCCCTCTCAGCTGTTCACGGCTTTGCGCGCGGCCTTCTCGGCCTTGCGGGCGGTCTTCTCGGCCGACTTGCGCGCCTTCTTGAGCTGCTTCGCGGCACGACGACGGATCTTCTTGACCTCCGGGTCGTTCCACAGGGCGACCAGCGCGGCGGCCAGCGCCCCGTACTTCGCCACGACGAGGCGGACGCCGACGAAGACACCGGCGGCGGCGCCGAGGACGAGAAGGAGCTTGGCGAATCGGTTCATGACGGGGTCCTCCGAGTGTTCGGGTTCGAGTGCTGTCCCATCACACCGCGCACCGGTCGAGAAGCGCCCTCCCTTGCGCGGGGGCGCGGGGTGTGTCACGAACGGGTGGGCCGTGCACGCGCGAGGAGGAAGCCCGCGAGCAGGGCTCCGACACCTCCGACGGCCATGTCGCCGATCGTGTCACCGTAGGTGACGAAGATCTCATCGGTGACGAACGTCTTCCCGAGCCACTCGATCATCTCCCAGACTGCGCTCAGGGCGAGGCCGAACGCGGTGGCGAGCACGACCGCCGCGCGGCCGGTGAAGCTCGGCGTGCCCGGCGCCGCGACGATGCCGGCGGAGGCGCAGAGCACGTACACGAGGGCGGCGAGCACGCCCGTGCAGACGAGGTGGATGACGACGTCCCACCACGCGATACGGGTGTAGAGGTCGAAGACGTTGCTCCACGCCGCGACCAGGATCGTCACCGACGTCAGGAGGTCGAAAGCCGGACGCAGGCCGAGGAACCGGGGCGCCACCAGCGCCGGCAGTGTCAGCGCGACGATGCCGGCGTCGGTGGCGGTGAACCAGATCGCTGCCACGATCACGCTCAGCGCGCCGATCACCCGCACGGCGTCGGCGGCATAATCGCCGATCGTGCGAGGCGGGCGGAGGAAGTTCTCGATCATCGGGCCGCGCCGCCTTCGTCGACGCGGACGACGGCGTGCACGGGGAGGTGATCCGACGGCCAACGACCGTCGACGGGTTCGCCGTCGATCGCGGCGCGGAGCACGCGTACGTCCTTCGTGACGACGATCCAGTCGATGCGGGGAGCGTCGGCGCGCGGCCGACGATAGTTCACGAAGGTGCCCCAGCCGGGGGTGAGGTGCGTTCGGGCGTTCGCCCACGCGTCGCGCAGGACTCCGCCGGACAACAGCACACGCAGCGCGGGCGAAGACGCCGCGGCGTTCAGGTCGCCCATGACGATCACGGGCTCCGAGGCCTCTGCCGCCGCCCCTCTCACGATCTCACTCGAGCGCACGCGTGCGGCCGCGGAGAACGGATCGAAGTGCGTGTTCATGACACGGAAGCGGGCATCGGTCGCGCGGTCACGGAAGATGGCCGACACGACGATCCGCGGCACGACCGATCCCCATGATCGCGACCCGGGCTCGTCGGGTTGCGCCGACAGAGCGGTCTGCTCGGCCTCGATCAGCTCGAGCCGATCCGCGTCGTAGAACAGCGGACAGGCCTCACCGCGTCCATCGCGATTGCGGCCGCGGCCGATCGAGCGATAGCGCGGCCCGAGCGCGGCGGCGACGAAGGCTGCCTGATCGGGCATCGCCTCCTGTACGCCGAGGATCGTGGGGAGCTCCGCGGCGAGCAGGGCGCGCAGGGGCTCCTGCCGTCGTGACCACCGGTCGGCCGGACGCGGATCGATACCCAGGCGTCGGCGGATGTTGTAGGTCATGACATGCAGCTCGGGTGCGTCGACCCGTCCGATCACGCCGGTCATCGTGCTGACGACGACAGAGCACGACCGCGCCGGGCGCTGCGTCGGTGAATCGCGACCCGACGCCACCGGTGGGGCGGGAAATCGTGGGGCCAGTGCACGGTCACCGTGCGGAATCCCCTGTCGATCCGCCGTTTGAACCCCGAGAGGCTAGCGAAGGGCCGCATCGACATCCCCATCGCCGCCGAGGGGAGCCGCCCGATGCGGTGGCGCTCGCCGAGGTGGAACGCGAGATCGACGTCGTCGTGCAGCATCGCGTCGTGCCGGTGCACGGCCGAGCGCACGTCGATCCACGCCTCCCGGCGCAGCGCCACGTTCGAGCCGAAGAGGGGGAGGTGCCCGAGTGCCGGCGCCGTGACGAGGGTGTAGGCGAGGAGGTATGCGAAGGCCAGCGGACGGCGCAGCATCCGCGGTCCGTCGACGAAGCGCGCACCGCCGGTGAACGCCGCGACGTGCGGACGGCGGGTGAAGGCGGCGACGACCATCTCGATCCACGTCGCGTCGGGGACGCAGTCCGCGTCGAGGCGGAGGATGACCGCTCCGGTTGCGGCGTCGTAGCCGAGTGCGCTGGCCGCGGGTATGCCCGGGCGTGCGCACTCCACGACGCGCGCACCGGCACGGCGGGCGACGTCGGCCGAGGCGTCGACCGAGCCGTTGTCGACCACGATCGTCTCGTCGGCGAGCCGTGTCTGGCCCGCCAGGGCGGCGAGGCATCGCGCGAGCGCGACGGCGTCGTCCTTCACGGGGATCACCACCGAGACGGTCACGTAGGCGGACGACGCTCGGGGGCTGCGTCGTTCGGGGATGTTCGTCACGGCGTCTCCTCGGCGGGCTGACCAGCCACGCTACTGGCGTCCGGCGCCGGCTCCGGGCCGTTGACAGGCCGCACGGCGCGGGTTAGCCGGCGGTGCGATGATGGGCCGACCATGGCCGAAGACGAGAACGACCGCTGGCTGGTCATCGACGGGCGTCGATGGCGCCGCACGGATCCCTGCCTCCCCGACGATCTCGCCGCGGCGCTGCGCTCGCACCTCGGGAAGGGACGCTCGGGTGTCGGGGCGGCGAAGCGCGCGGGCGATGACGAGGCGGTCGCGGCGGCCCGGCGCCGCGTCGGACTCGCCAAGCACGGACTCGGAGAGCGTGGTCCGTACTGGTGGGACGAACCCGAGGACGACCGCATCGCACGGGCCCACGACGCGCTCGCCGAGCTCGACGCGCTCGATCGCGCGTCGAGAGGGTGATCGCGTCGCACCGTTCCCGTTCGGTGTCAACGGCGTGCGCCGGGGCTCGGAGAGGCGTTGCATAGGGGACACACCTCGACCCACCCCTGGAAAGGCCGCGTCATGACCGCAACCCCCTCCGAACTCGAGAAGCTCGCGAGTCTGCTCAAGGATTTCCGTTTCGCGATGCTGACCAGCCGCGATGAGGACGGCAAGCTCACCGCCCACCCGCTGACCGTGCAGGAGAGCGAGTTCGACGGCGACCTGTGGTTCATCATCGGCCGTCACGCCTCGGCCGTGGAGCACGTCTCCCGTGACGCGAACGTGGGCGTCTCCTTCAGCTCGAACGACTCCTGGCTGTCGCTGGCGGGCACCGCCAGCATCGTCGACGACGGCGCGAAGCTGCGCGAGCTGTGGAACCCGGCCGTCGAGGCTTGGTTCCCCGAGGGACCCGAAGACCCGAACGTCACGCTCCTCAAGGTCGACACCGTCAGCGGCGAGTACTGGGACAGCCCCGGAGGCAAGGTCGCCACGATCGTCGCCCTGGTGAAGCACAAGGTCACCGGCGAGAAGTACGAGGGCGACAACGAGAAGTTCGACCTCTGACGAGACGGCACCCACGGATTGGAGGGGGGCGCCGAGCCTGCGTACGCTTGCCCGGTGCCCTCCGTCCTGAACGTTTCGGCGTATCTGTTCACGCCGATCGATGATCCCGTGGTTCTGCGCCACCTGTTGCGTGCGCGCGCCGTCGATGCGGGGCTGAAGGGCACCATCCTCCTCGCCGAGGAGGGCATCAACCTCTTCCTCGCCGGAGAAGAGCAGGCGCTGCGGGGCTTCCTCTCCCAGGTGACCGCCGACGAACGCTTCTCCGCACTCACGGCGAAGGAGAGCTGGTCGGTC
>Ga0247732_10001052_pt1 | contig 11549 bp, 6 predicted proteins | sample UWRJL163409C2_FD_180940 | JGI IMG/M metagenome (GOLD analysis project Ga0247732, IMG submission 180940) | Plant litter microbial communities from Arlington Agricultural Research Station in Wisconsin, United States - UWRJ-L163-409C-2 | ecosystem: Environmental > Terrestrial > Plant litter >...
TCAGTACTTTCACAATCTCCACTCATCATATTTCTTAGTGTTCTCAATTGATTAAATTTGGCAGTAGCAATTGAAGCTGAAATAGAAGTCATTTTCTGTACCGAATAATCAAACCAGGCAGAAGTTTCAAATGTATCATAGTCTGTCAAAACTAAAGTTATTTCATCTGATTGAGTGTAGCCCATTTTACAACCTTGAATATTTTGACATAAAAACTTAGTAGTCTCTTGCATGTCTTCAATAAGGCCTTCATCAAAAGGTTTATTTAGTCCTTTCGTATAAGTATGAAATGCTTTTCCATCTAATCTAATAATAGTTGGAACTCTTCTAGTTAAATACTGTTTACTACGATTTTCGTAGTTTTCTTTCATTCTTGTTGATAATGCTGTATTGTCTGGCATAATTATACTTTATTTAAAAACCAAATTCTGGCTTTGTTACTCACTGCTGATTTTACTTTCTTTACATCAAATTGATTGGCTACAATTGTATCTGTTTCTTCTTTTATAACGTCTTTAACAATCCAACCTAGAAATTGACCTGTGCTCTTTTGATCTAAACTAAATCCCATTTCTGTAAGATATTGAATTCCTTGCTCTAACCTGTTTTCTGTTACAGCCAAATCTACAAATTCTTTAAGTCCCTCTAATAATTCAGTATCAACTGCATTTAATGTTTTAACTTTTGAAGCGCTGTGTTTTTCTCCTTTTGACTTAAATTTAAAGTCTTCATTATCAACACTTGTCCATACAATCCCTTCTCCGATTCCACTAACTCCAAAGAACTTACCTACTGGGCATTCCTCTTCAACCACCATTGTAAGTTCAATAAGTTTATTTTGAGAAAGCTCTGGGTTATTAAAATCAATATCCATTTCATATGTAGGAAATTGTAAGATATTGTAAATTTTATTTTCGTTATCTTGAAAATCTGATCTTAAATCAATCCAAACATCATCTATTTTAATTCCAAATATGATGAACATTTTAGGAAGCCCATTTATAGCCACACCTTTTTGAATATTTCCACCACACCATTCTCCATAAACTGCAACATAGTTTGTAAAATTAAATCTTCTTAATAATTTATGCCAATTTAAGTTTGACATTGAAAGCATGAAATTAGCATTATCTTGTTCTAGAGATAAAACTCTCTCTCTTGATTGAAATTCAATTCGTTCATCTGATTTATACTTAACAACTGCTGCGTTAGTTCCATGAATTTTAACTGTTCCTTTAAACTTTACTGTTGGGTAGTCGCTTGTGTGGGCGTAAATTGAATTACCACTTTCATCTTTTCCTTGGTAATCGTGATTCTCTTTTACTCTTCTAATTACATTTCTAAATTGTTCAATGCTATTGTACTTTTTCATATTTTATTGGTTTTTAATTGTTATTGATTTCGGTGGGGTAAGTTAAATAAAAAGTCTTTGAGGACAACTATCACTATGTTCACCTGTTGTCATATAGCAACATATACACTCATTTGAAGGTTGATTATTCTCCCATAGATCTATAATTTCTTGTTCGGCTTCAGCTAAACTTAAGGTTCCGTCATTTAAATCATCAAATATTTTTCTTATTTCGGCTATCATAATGTATTTATATCTATTGCTAATCCTTGCGGTATTAAACCATTAACATCTATCTTCCACTCATATAATTTTGATATAAACCAATCTGGTGCAGAATCACTTCTATTGAAAACATACAAATACATTGAAATTAACTGTAACATATCATCTTGCTGGATACCAAATAAATAATAATTATCTCTAAACCAAATAGTTGGTAAAAACTTTTCTCCGTTATATTCAATTTCCTTAGTTAAGTCGTGAGGGTATAAAATCGGCGTGCACTCATTAAAGAATCCTAATAAAGAAATACTGTTTTGATTTACATCTTCTGTGAAAAAGTGTATAGTCATAACATCATTATTTAAGTGGTGTATTCCTTCTAGATTAAATGGCAAGTATCTGTAGATATCTTTAAATTCTAAATGTCTCATAATTTATTTTTTATAACTGTTACAATAGTTTCAGGATTAATATACTGTTGTTTTAAATTAAGGCCTAAGAATGCACCAGTACCTCCTTCATGTTTTTCACAAAGTCTTTGGATACGTAATTTATCACATCCATATCTATAGCTTATAGACTCCCACTCAATACTAGAATTTCCTATCGTAAAAATCAATTCATCTCCTTGATTACCACAAAGATCCATTGCTGTCATTTGATTGGGTTTAAGATGTAATTTAAGTTGTTTCTCAAAAGAGTCTCTATTTATATTTTTTCTAAAAGCTAATCCATCGAGGAATACTGTGTCTCCTAGCTCAAAACCTAGTATAACATCCGACAGTCTTTTATTTGTTAATTTTTCCATACTACCGCGAAAAAAGATTTAAAAACAGTTATTTAATTTTTTGTAAATTTAGTTTATTTATTTTTATTGTGCAAGATAATTATTAAATATTTTCATAATCAACTGTATAATTATACATTGCTTGGTAAACTTCAGGCTCAATTAAAGGTTTCCATTCGTCTGCTAGCTTTTTTATATGCTTCTCTCTTTGTTCATTATATGCACTGACAGCATCTTCTAAAATATCAAAATATTCATTATAATCTTTCCCGAATTTAGCTCGGTATTTCTTACCACTAACATAAACTCCTTGAGGTAGATCTCTATTTGGGGGAACTACGAAAACACAATTTATTTCTAAAGGTATAAAACAACAAGAATTAGAAGAATATAACTTATTGCCTCTTATTAATACATCTTTATCTAAGTGCCATCCTGTCATATGGGGTTTCCAATTTTGCTCGTACCATTTCGCGAAGTTTTGAAAATTGTGCCATTCTTCAGAAATATTACAATCTACATAGGAAGGGTTCTTTTTATTATTAAAACATCTTGCGAAAATACTGTCCCATAGAACCTTAATTCGAGGTGAATTTAAAAATGTATATTTACCAAATCCCTCATAGCCTGTTTTATAGACAGAGGGATGGTATGGGTTTGAAACCTTCCCTGCTATAATATTGCTGTAGTTTATATCATACTTAATATGCCCATTTTCAAATTGAATTATGCACTTTTTTCTATTAGTTCCGTCAATTATTTTAACAGGGTATCCCTCATTTGTGATGTGAATTTCTCCAGTTCTATCTATCTTTTCTCTCATTTTTGTAAAAACAGAAAAAGTCTATACAAAATGCTAGTACGAATAGCAAAATGTATAGACTTAATCTAAAAAATAATTTTAATATTTTAAATGTAAACTAGGTTCGTACTTCTAATTTAACTTTGCAAACATACAATTTATTTTTCAATCTACCAACTTAATTATTTCTCTTTATTCATAAATTGCCACATTGGTATACTCCAAAAATCATTTGATTGCACTTCCTGATAGAAAACCTTGCTCTGAAACGCCTTTCCTGGGTCTGCAAGTTGATTTAGTGAATTTGAAAATGGTGCGATTTTACCCACACTACTTAAAACTTTACCTTCTTTCCAAGCATTTTCTTCTAACAATTTATTTAAAGATAAAATTTGATCAAAAGCTTGTAAGGGTTGTTTCACTGTTTGCCAATAATTGTTTGCTATGCCTGTGTTAGAGGCATGTAATTCTCCAACAAGTCTATAAGTAAGTAGGTTAGCCATTTGTAAACTCCAATTTTTACGCTCGGGATCGTCATCGGCTAGACCTCTGAGTAACATAGAAATCAACATTACCGTATTAATGAAGAGCAAATCGACACCTAAACGCTTGATCGATGACTTACGAAATTCTGATTTCTCAATACCACTTACAACTTCTTCTTTTAAGTCTTGCAATTCTTGATTTTCTTCAGAATTTCTGTTACTTATAGCTTCTAATTCTGTTATCCTTTGTTCTTGCTCTGTAAAATTACCATTATATTGGTTCTTAAATGCCTCTATAAAATTATTGCCATTTTGCTTCCATTCCTTTACAACATCTCCAAATAATCGATATATTCCTGAGTAAGATCCTCCCTCATATTGTCTCGATTGGGTGTTAAATCCTTCGGCCTTAAATCTCTCTGTGAAAGTTACAATCATATAACCTTTAAACATCATTAAGAAATTTAGTAGAAAGTGACGGTGGGCAGCCGTTTTATCTTCCGAACTGATCTGCTGGTCAATTCTGACATTAATATTTTTTATCTGAATTCTTAAGTCACCTGTAAAACGATTTATTTCTCTGTCTAATTCTTCATCTGAATACTCATTACCATTTGCATCTCTTAATATCGCTTTTAATTTTTCTCTATTAAAACTCACTATACCATCATCTGTAACATCTTGGAAATTATAAATTACATCATTTTCGTTTGACCATTTTTCTTTTATTTCTGCATTTGTTATTTTTAAATTAGCGATTCTTTGATTACGCTGAAAATCTGTAAATTTGACCACTTTTCCGTTAACAATTCTAAAATCATTTAAAACTGTAAGCATTCCTTTACCGTACAAAGGGTAATTGGTAGCTTGGTAAAGCATCATAGAACTTTTTGAAAGAAATCTAGGAAGTGCGCTAAATTTTGCACCATACAAACTGTTTTCTAATTCAAATGCCCCATAATATTGACCTAGGGAATTTAACTTAGATTTTGTTCTTACATGATTTATCTCCATCATTGCCTTACCTACTTGATCATGGTATATAGCACTTCCTCTTTTAAATGAATCACTGTTAATATATTGGCCAACTATTCTTTCAACAGTTTGTTTTGATTTAGCTGTTAAATAAGCTGTGGCTGGCACTATTACACTTCCCCCAAGGCCTTTGAACCTTAAAAAACTACCTAATCCATTAATTACCTTACCACCATCAACTTTTCCCACAAAAGGGACATCTATTGTAGCTGTAGTAGCTTGTTTTATACCGAAAAAGTCATTATCCATCGCACTAGATAAGGCTTTATATCTGTTTGTTGTAGTTCCTATTTTCCCGTCAGCATTCGTTCTTGTAGAAGCTTTGTCTATGATGGCCATAGCGTCTCCAAAGTATTTTACTCTGGAAGCATAGATATTCGCAGCTTTATTTGTCATGGCAAGTCCGTGGAAAATATCTTCTGTAATATCGGTTTGATTTTCTAATCTCGCATAAAAAGGTTTTGGGATACTTTTGTTTTCTGTTCCTAACCTATTATCCCCTTGTATCTGGTCATCCTCTGTAAATTGCGTTATATTCTCAAAAGCATCTTTTATAGACTGTCCTGACAAACTTTTTAATCCCCCTAAATAACGTTCAATTCCTTGTTTTCTAATTTGTGGAGTCAAATAAATATTATAACTCGAATCTCCATCCATTAATGCAATTTGATCTTTTCTTAGCTTTATTGTAGCTTTATAAACTTCAAATAGTTTTTCATTTTTTGTGGCCGAAACATAATTACCTTCATTATCTCTTGTAACTGCACCAAACAAATTATCAAATTCTGCATTTTTATATTTACTTAATTTAGGTTGTTGACTTCCCATTCCCGAATTAACAATATAATTTAGATTCATTTGTGAAGTATCCTCATCTTGGAAACTGTAATTTGGTTTTACTTCTACATATTGGTATTGTCCTTGCTCTAAATTATTCAGGATTTCGCTTACAGGTTTGTCACTATTTAAATCACTTTGAAATTCCACATATCCTTGAGGTGTATATCTTCTATAATAAGGTAATAATCTGCTTTCTGCAAAACTTCTTACAAACTGATTTTTAATTGTTGGTTCAAGTAAATCTTCTTTAGACAGATTTTGTTCTTCTAATTTTCTCATTACAGATTTAGGAAGTGTTTCTCTAAAACCGTTTATGTAGCTCTCAATGCTATCTTGCATTTGTTGAGTTGTTTTTCGGTTTTTTGCCGTCATATTAGCTTTTGCTTCTTCCGCGATCTTATTAGTTAAAATCTCAAGCTCAACTCCTGCTGTATCTGTTGTATCAAGTCCTAAATCTAAAAGTCTTTTATTCCAGGATTCATTTACTCCCGAAACTCCCTCTACAAGATTTTCAATATCTTCAGAAGTAATATCTGCTGTTAGTTCTCTTGCTTCGGCATAAAGTTCTTCTAAATTCTCTTGGATATCCCTCACTGTTTGTCTGGCCAATTCAGGCATGTTCTCAACATCAGTTTCTGAAGGATTTGAAGATTTAGTATAAACTTTAATAATGTTTTTAAGTCGAAAACTATTTGCCTTAATATCTTCTATTAAGTCTTCATTCCCTCCTATGTCTTCAAGCTTATCTACTAATCCCTTATTATTCCCAAAACTATCCCAGAAATCACTTGAAAAGCCTATTTGAGAGTTTAATTGTAATGCTTGTATTTGAGTTTGTCTATCGTCTTTACTTAGAATTAAATCTATGAAAGATTGTGGCAGTTGAGAACTTCCTTCAGGCGTTGTATTATCATAAGAATTATCTAATTTATTTAAGTCTAAAGCTTGTCTTGAAGGCGCTGGTAATTGGTCAATGTCGCCGATAGCTTCAATGATTGTTTTTCCTTCTTCGTTTTGGCTGTATTTTAAGCCTTCTTTTAGATTTCCAAGCTCATCTACAAAGCTTTTAAGTTGTTTTCTTTCTAAATTTAAAGTGTTTAACTGTTGTATGTCTTGCCCACTAAGTAAAGTTAAATCTATTTTACCGTTAGCATCTCTTGCTCTTTCTGTTATTCTTCTTTTGTCGGCGTTAAGACCTTGAAGAATATTTTGAGTATTTTTAGAAATATTTAAATTAACAAACTTTTGCTCTAATTCAGCATAATATTCATCTTTCATTCGGCGCTCAGACTCATTCTCATTTAGCTTTCTTGTAGCTTCGTAAATACTGTCTTTTTGTTCATCTGCCCATTCTAATGTGCCTTTACTTCTTTTATTTAGAATTTCTTCATCTTTAAGTTTAGTATCGGTAAATACTTTTTTGTATTCTTGCAAGAAGTTTTCATCTAATTGTTTTTGATAACCTGCAATATCTCTTTCTGACAAGAAATATCCATCCTTAACAAAGGTAGAAATGACTTTTTCGTCAAATCCATTATCATAAATAACTTTTTGCCAGTTTTTAATTTGGTTATGGTCTGCGCGCGATCCCTCAGAAATCATTCCTGTCTTAACAGTTGCAAAAAGAGACATCAAACTGTCTGGGCTGGATTCTAATGTGCCGAAGGTGCTACCAATCCATGAAATATCACTCTCTGCATACGTTGTCCAACGCATCATAGCCTCTTTTTCTCTAGCACTTAAGCCCCTGTCAATCGTAACGGCATTAATTTGCTTCTCAATACTTTGTTGTTGAGTTACATCTCTTTGTGCTTTTAAGTTAGATATATTTTGAATTGAGTCTCCAATGCTTTTAGACAGTGTTTGCCAAACAGTTAATTTATTTAAAGTAGTGTCATCTTCAATCAGTTTTTTGATAACTCCAAGAGTGTCTGTTGTTTCCCCTATAAGATTTTTAAAGATCATTACCTCTTCTTGTGATAAGTCGTAATTTTTTCCTTTATCTTGTGAATCTTTTATCGCGGCGAAAAGTCTATTTACATTATTATCTGCAATTCTGGCCACCGTAGCCACAGCATGTACTTCTAATTTATCATCAAGTTCTTTTTGTACAGCTAAAAGTCTGTTTTTATTAAATTGAGATCCTTGTTGGTTTCTGGATAAATCGTCATTTTCTCTGCTTAAAATATCAATCTGTTTTTTAGTTTCTTCCGCGATTCTCTTAGCATTTGTAGATGTATCTAAAGAATAAAATCTTTTTCTATTGTTGTCTAAGTTATCTAATTGTAATCCACTAATATCACCTGTATTTAAAATATCCTGAATATCTGTAATAATTCCATTTAAATCAGAAATATATTGCGGTTTGAAATAAGAAGCAATGTCTTGAAAAAATTCTTGGATAAATTGAATTGCGCTATTGAAGAAATTTTGAGTATTTTCAGAAACAGGTGCTGATTGTTGAACGGCATTTAAAGCTATCTTTCCTAAGACTTCTTTACGAACAGCCATTTCAGTTTCTTCTGCGTTATATTCTCTGCTGTAAACTTCTCTATATGTTTGCGCAAATTCTTTATATTCTTCCGACTTATCTATGTTTCTAAGTACATTTTCAAGTCTTTCTTGTGGAAGTGCTTCTACTATAAAGTGAATTGTTTCTTCGGTTAAGTTTTCTAGTGTTTCCGCGCCTGTTTGAAAAGCAATAACTCTTTGTGCAATATCTGCCAAAGCTTCAGCCTGGATAGGTACAGAGTTTCTAATTTGAAATTTCTCAGTGTAATTTGTAATTGAAGTTACAGTTACACCCATATTTTTAAGAAGCTTATATAAAGACAGTCTAACTTCGTCTTCTGTTTTTACAGTTTCTTTTTGTTCTTCCTCTGAAGTTTCTCTATATAAAGGTACATTTCTTTTATATTCTCTTTCCGCGAAAATCTCTTCATAATTCTCATAACGAGCTTTAAGTTCATCAATTGACAGTTCATCTAATTCTTGCGCTTCAATTATTTGTCTTTCCCCACTTTTATTATAAACTGCTGTTTTACCTAAATTCTCATTAAGCTTCACAGTTGTTCCAGAAACTTCGATTCCTAAAGAACCTAAATTAGTCATTGCTGAATTTGCCAATAAATCTAAAGAAACATTTTTCTTCATTTCTGAACTTCCTTCACTCTGAAGCAAATACTCATTACTTATTCTCACTCTGGTTTCGGCCATTGTTCCTTCCAAAATAGATGCTTGTGTAAATCCGTTAACTGAAGATTTATCTACGTTTTTGGTTACAGACATTACAGAAGTGAATTCATTATTTGAAGTGAATCCTAATTCTATTTTTTGGCCGTCTACTGCTTCTTTTAATGCGGATTTTAAAGAACTGAATTGTTTTCCATTTACTTCATGAACAAATTGAATATTTGATTCATTCTCCTGAGATATCTTAGGCGAATAAATGTTTTTGTATATTTCTAAAGCTTTCTCAGTATTTTCAATAAGTGGGTTTGAAGCTACATTTATAAAAAGTTTACTTTCATTACCCTGTTGATCTAATACTTTGATTATTTGATTATTCTCGTCTGTTTTGACTGTACAATTCATTGATTTCTATTTTTGTTTTGGCAAATATACAATTAATTTTTAACAATCCTGACTTTCATCAAAATTATTTTGCTCTGCTTTAGTTAAAATGTTTTTTGTTTCTATTTCTGACACTGAATTTATTGAAGGATATTGACTAGGATCTACATTAAGAACAGGGGCTTCAATATTTAATTCATAAAAATTAGGGTCTGTTTTTGTTAATTTAGAGAATAACTCATCTGCTGTTCTCTCATATATATCTCCATTAATGTTTATAAAATCCTCTGTAGTTTTTGTTTGAATAGTTTCGTTGTTTATCTTGGTATAGCCGTTTTTATATGTTTCTAATGTTCCTTCATTGGCGTAATAATCTCTCATATTTTGCGCAGTAATTTCATCTTCACTTGCTTCTAAATCTACATTAAAATTAGTGTTTTTAGATAATAAAAAGTAATTTCTTAAATCTTCATTATCTTTCAAGTAATCATTCATTTCTCCGACACTAATCTCATCGGTATATCTTAATGTGATACCTTTTTGATTGAAAACTAAATTTTGTAATACAGGGTGAACTTCTCTCAGCTGTTGATTTCTTACTTCTGCAATGTAGTCTGTTGTCAAGTATTCTGAATTTGATATATTTAAAGCCGAAATATCTGCTATTTTTTCTTGTGAAACTGTTGGTACTTCTTTATTTTCTATGCCGAAATATGTTTTATAATAAATTAGCTTCTTAACCGTATCTACATCAAATTCGGAATCATTCGTTAGAACATCGGCCATTTGGCTTTCAACATATGAATTTAAGTCTTCTAGTACAATACTCTTATTGTTTACATCTCCCTGAATAGTATTTTCTGGAAAAACATCTAAGTTAGTTGACATTAAATCTTCAACTTCTTCTAAAGTTTTTGTATTTCCATCAGTTTTTATATAAACATTATCTTGTATTTTTAAAAGTCCGTTATCTTTAAATGATTTATATTCAGAAGATGCTGTGTCTAACGAAATAAGAGGTAAATCTCTGTATTTAGGTTCTACCTTAACTACCTGTCTTTCTATTGTATCCACTACATTGGTAAAATCCTGATAAGTATTTACAAAATGATTCAGGCTTTCAGGTGTTGGATTATTCAACATAAAGTCTAAGGCTCTGGTAACATCCAAAACTTCTTCTTGTGTTTTTGTTTCATATGAATCGGCCAATCCTGTTAAATCAACATTTACATCAATAGCTTGTTTTTCAATGTCTCTTAATAGTGTTTTTATAGCTTCTGGGGATGAATTCCAAACTTCTGGTGTATAGCCTTCAATATTAGATAAACTTGTCTGTAATCCATCATTTGTAGGCTCTCTTAGTGTTGCTTCTAAAGTATCTTGAACATCTGTATTTATTTTATCTTGAAGACCTTGTTCTGTTTCTTCTTTTACCGCGACATTGTTAAATTCAGACATTTCTTCAAATAATGAAGTATCAGTTTTTAAATAATCTAAATCGCTGGCATCTAAAGCTTCTTTAAACTCTTCTTCGGTTTTGATTCCACCTAATTCCTGAATAGCTTCTGTTTCATTAATGAAAGGGTTCTCTAAATTACCTTCTTCATCAACAGTTATAAAATTAGGATCGGCATCTTGATAATATTCACTGTTTCTAATTTGCTCTTTTATATCTTTTGATTTATTTGTGCTGTAATTTAATTCGGCTAATAATTCATTGGCTTTTTTGAATAAGTCAGCTCCAATTTCTTTTTTAGTTTTTTGAGAAGCGCCTTTTATTGCTGTTTTTAAAGTATTAATATTTTGACGCATTACAATATCACTATCTCCTGGTAAAATGGGATTTTCGTCAAAGGTCTGTGTGAAATTATTATCTAATTCAGAATTGTTTATATAGGCGCTATAAAGTTCTTTTGCAACTAAATTTAATTCTGATCTTATCTCTATTTCTCTGGCTTCATTAGCTTGTAAAAACTCTTTATACCCTAATACATCAGAGTCTATTTTATTAGACATACTGAGCATTATCTTACTAGTTTGAAAAGGACTGTTGTCTAATCTTATTGCAATTGTAGCGTCATTTATTAAATTCTCTTTATTATAGTTTTTTGTGGCAAATTGCTCAATGTCTACAAATTGTTTTATTTCAGACAAATCTGATAAAGCATTAGATGTTTCCTGAGAATCAATCCAATTTTCTTTATCTGTAAAATCAATTCCATAAGATTGTGGATCTAGCCCATTTTGAATAAGTGCATCTACCAAAGTTTTTGCTTTTATTGCGGTTGTTGCTTCAGTACTGTTGAAAATATCTAAAACTGACTGAGACATATCTACTGTAACTGAATTTAAACTCACTGGAAATCCAACCACTTTACCATTGTAATTAAAAGCTATGAAAGGTATTTTAGCATCTTTATTAGAAGCACTTATTTTATTTATAAATTGATT
>Ga0247732_10001053_pt1 | contig 11541 bp, 9 predicted proteins | sample UWRJL163409C2_FD_180940 | JGI IMG/M metagenome (GOLD analysis project Ga0247732, IMG submission 180940) | Plant litter microbial communities from Arlington Agricultural Research Station in Wisconsin, United States - UWRJ-L163-409C-2 | ecosystem: Environmental > Terrestrial > Plant litter >...
CCAGGGCGCTGCTGGCCGAGTTCCCGATCCTGGTGCTCGACGAGCCGACCGCCAACGTCGACGTCGACCGCGCGGACGCCCTGATGGCCGACCTGCTGCGCAGCGCCGCCGGCGCCCGGCGGGCCGTGATCGTGATCTCGCACACGGTGGTCGACAGCGCCCACGTGACGGCGACCCTGCGCCTGGCCTGAGCGCCGGGCCGGTCGTGCGGAGGTCGCCCGCCTCTTCAGGCGCCCCGGTCTCGCCGGCGCCTCGGTCTCCCCGGCGCCTCGGTCTCTCCGCAAGCGCTCGGTCTCCCCGGTGCACCCTTCGGAAATTCAGGACTTCTGCCGGATGGTGTGCCGGCGTTTCCCGGGTCTCCGGGCGTGACCGCGTAGCGGCATCCGCTCTGTCCTGAATTTCCGAAAGGGGAAGGGGGAAAGGGAGAGGGGGAAGGGGCGGACGGGGGAGGCGGGGCTAGGCGATCGGCTTGCGCAGGGCGGCGAGGCGGGTGCGCCAGAGCTCGAGGCGCCCGGGGAGCTCGGCGGGGGCTGGGCCGTTGACCCAGCCGGTGACGATGCGCGGGCCGTGCAGCGCGCTGAGCGCCCAGATCTCGGTGCCGTCGAGCTCGGCGGGCGTGACCGACTCGAAGTAGATCTCGGTGCCGAGGGCGGTGGCGAGTCCGAGCAGCGAGCGCGCGGTGACGCTGTCGATGCGGTCGAGGTCGAGCGAGGGCGCGCAGAGGATGCTTCCGCGCCACCAGACCAGCGCGCTGTACGCGCCCTCCACGACGTAGCCGTCGGGGGAGAGGATGACCGCCTCCTCCGCTCCGAGCGGCTGGACGGCGGTGCGGATGCGCAGCATCGCCGACAGGTCGGGCCCTTTCACGAGGGGGCTGGTTCGCGGGTCCGGCCCGGGTGCGGTCGCTACGACGACCGACCGCGTGAGGGTCGGGGCGCTGCGCAGCCGGAACACGAGCAGCAGCGCGCCGGAACGGGACTGCAGCTCCACCCGCGGGAACCAGTCGCCCTGCAGCGGGATCGCGGCGACCGCGGCGTCCCAGAAGGCGTCGGCCGGCACCTCGGCGGGCAACGCGTCGAAGAACCGCTGCCGGTGCAGCCCGAGCGCGAGCGTCCGGCCCTCGGAGACGAGCCAGGAGTCCGCGGCGATCAGCACGGTCTCGCTCATGTCGCAGTAGTCGAGCAGCTCGAGCGCCCCGTCGTGCCAGCGGTAGATGGCCGAGGTGGGCGGTGCCGAGGAACTCATACACTCAGGGTATGTGTCCCGCAGCGCCTCCGCCCGCACGCGTGCTGCGGCATCCGCTCGGACGCTGGGTCGACCCGGCCGCCGCCTGGTGGGCGCTCCTCGCCGAGGAGGCGGACAGCTTCTGGCTGGACAGCGCCCGCGGCACGGGCTGGAGCTACCTCGGCGCGGGCTCGCGGGTGCTGGGCGGCAGCGACATCCTCGAGCAGCTGCGCGCGGAGATCGCCGGGCACGGCGGGTCTGACGAGGGCGTGCGGGCAGGGGGCGTTCCGGTGGTGGGGCCCGAGGGCGGCGTGACGCCCGGCGGTGCGCCGTCCGGCGGTGCGCCGTCCGGCGATGCGCCGGCCTGCGACGTAATGCCCGGCGACCTGCCGTCCGACGCCACACCGCCCACCGGCGGATTCGCCCTCGGCTGGGTCGGCTGGCTCGGCTACGAACTGCGCGCAGCCACCATGCAGGCGCCCGTCACCCGCACCTCCCGCTACCCCGACGCGGCGATGATGTTCGCCGACCGCGCCCTCGCCTTCGACCACGACCGGCGCGAGGTGTGGCTGATCGCCCTGGGCGGCGCGTGGGACGGTGCCCTGGCCGACTGGCGCGACGCAACGCTCGCCGCGCTGGAGTCCGCGGAGGCGCCGCCGCCCGCGCGCAACCCGCCGGCATCGGCCCGCTGGCACAGCAGCGACGACGACTACCTGCGCCGGATCGCCGACTGCCAGGCCGCGATCCGCGACGGAGACGCCTACCAGCTCTGCCTCACCACGGAGGCGAGCGTGCCTGGCAGCTTCGACCCCTTCGGCAGCTACCTCGCACTGCGCGCCTCGAGCCCCGCCCACTACGGCGCGCTGCTGCGGGTCGGCGGCGTCGCGCTGCTCAGCGCCTCGCCCGAGCAGTTCCTCGCGGTGTCGCCCGGCGGGGTGGTGGAGTCGCGTCCGATCAAGGGCACGAGAGCGCGTGGCTCGACCCCCGAAGCGGATGCGGCGCTGCGCGCCGAGCTCCTCGCCAGCGACAAGGAGCGTGCCGAGAACCTGATGATCGTCGATCTGATGCGCAACGACATCGGGCGGGTGAGCGAGCTCGGGTCGGTGGTGGTTCCCGAGTTGTTCGCCGTGGAGAGCTACGAGCACGTGCATCAGCTGGTGAGCACCGTGCGCGGGCGGCTCGCCCCCGGCCTCGACGCGGTGGACGCCGTGGCCGCCTGCTTCCCCGCCGGCTCGATGACCGGGGCCCCGAAACGCAGCGCCACGACGATCCTCGACGCCCTCGAGGGCCGGGCGCGCGGCATCTACTCCGGGGCCTTCGGGTACTTCGGGCTGGACGGGCGCGTCGACCTGGCCATGGTCATCCGCTCGATCGTGCTCGACGCGGACGGGGCGACGGTCGGCGCGGGCGGCGGCATCACCGCGCTGTCGGTGCCGCTCGAGGAGCTGGCCGAGGTGCGGCTGAAGGCGGCGGCGCTGCTGGCCGTGCTGGGCGCCTGAGCGGTCGCCCGCGGCGCATTCGGAAATTCAGGACTTTGCGGATGCCGCGGCCGCGTCGTCCGCGGAGACTCGCGGAGCGAGGCATCCGCCCTGGTCCTGTGTCCTGAATTTCCGAAGAGGGGCGCGGCAGAGGGTGAGGACGGTGAGGCGACACGGGCCGTGCCGCTACAGCTCCTCCGCGATGCGGCGGATGGTGTCGAGGCGGCGGTCCCAGGCGGCGCCGATCGACTCGAGCTCGCGCGCCAGGTCGCTCAGCCGGTCGCCGACCGCGCGGTAGCGGATCTCCCGCCCGGCCGGCACCGGCTCCACCAGGCCGACGGCAACCAGCACGGCGAGGTGCTTGGCGATCGCCTGGCGCGAGACCGGGAGCACAGCCGCGAGGGCGGAGGCCGAGAGGTCGCGCCGTCCGAGCTCGGCGAGGATGCTCCAGCGGGTCTCGTCGCTGAGCGCGGCGAACACGGGGGCCGGCCCGGCGGGAGGGGCGCTCACGCGCTCGTCAGGAACGCGACGAGCTCGTCGAGCTCCGAGTCCCAGCCGCCGCGGTTCTCCTCCAGGCGCGAGCCGCGGTGCGCAGCGTCGCCCGCGAGGTTGTCGAACCCCGTCTCGACCACGGTGAGCAGTGTCGCGTAACCGTCGTCGCTGAGGGTGAAGCGCGCCACGGTCGAGTTGTCGTCGCGCAGCGGTTCGTCGCGACGGCCCCAGCGGTAGGCGAAGACGGTCTCCGGGTCGAACTCGACGATGAGCACCGGGAAGTCGTCGTCGTAGCCGTCCCAGCGGAAGGTGCCGGTCCCGCCGACCGCGAGGCGGTCCAGCGTCGCCGACTGGCCGAACCACTGGGCGATGAGCTCGGGGCGGGTGATCGCGGCCCACACCCTCGACCTGTCGGCGGCGATCCGCACCGTGCGAGTGACGCTCCAGGCGTCCGCGTCGATGCGGGCGGGCGATGTGCTTGTCATGGTGTTCCTTTCGTGGATGGGGAGTTTGTGCAACTTGATGGTTGCACTCCGTCGGCGGATGTTGCAACCCCCGAGTTGCAGGTCGACGGCGCGATGTCACCGGCTGTTCCAGCGGATGCGCCGCGCGTCTCCCACGAATTCGCTAATCTTGGACGTTGGGCCACCCCGCGTACCGGGGAATCAGCTAAACGCGCGCCCCCTCCCGCAACGAATTGAGATCCACGTGGCACACGAGTACCCCGACGACGCCCCCGCGTACGACATCGACGCGATCCAGAAGAAGTGGCAGCCGATCTGGGACGAGCTCAAGCCCTTCGCCACGAACAACAGCGACGACAAGCGTCCGCGCAAGTACATCCTCGACATGTTCTCCTATCCCTCGGGCGACCTGCACATGGGGCACGGCGAGGCCTACGCCCTCGCCGACGTCGTAGCCCGCTACTGGCGGATGCAGGGCTTCAACGTGCTGCACCCGGTCGGCTGGGACTCCTTCGGCCTGCCCGCCGAGAACGCGGCGATCAAGCGCGGCGTCAACCCGCGCGACTGGACCTACAGCAACATCGCGGAGCAGAAGGCGTCGATGCGCCGCTACGCGACCAGCGTCGACTGGGACCGCGAGCTCGCCACCAGCGACCCCGAGTACTACAAGTGGAACCAGTGGCTGTTCCTCGAGATGTTCAAGAAGGGCCTGGCCTACCGCAAGGAGAGCTGGGTCAACTGGGACCCGGTGGACCAGACCGTCCTCGCGAACGAGCAGGTGCTCGCCGACGGCACCTCCGAGCGCTCGGGCGCCATCGTGGTCAAGAAGAAGAAGACCCAGTGGTACCTCAAGATCACCGACTACGCCGACCGCCTGCTCGACGACCTGAACCAGCTCGAGGGCGCCTGGCCGAGCAAGGTCATCGCCATGCAGAAGAACTGGATCGGCCGCTCGGTCGGCGCAGACGTCGACTTCGCGATCGACGGCCGCGACGAGCCCGTCACCGTGTTCACGACCCGCCCCGACACCCTCTTCGGCGCCACCTTCATGGTCGTCGCCCCCGACTCCGACCTCGCGGCCGAGCTGGTCTCGACCGGGTCCGACGAGACGAAGGCGGTCTTCGCCGAGTACCTCGAGCAGATCCAGAAGAGCACCGAGATCGAGCGCCAGGACGCCACCAGGGAGAAGACGGGCGTGCCGCTGCGCCGCTTCGCCGTGAACCCGGTCACCAAGGAGCGCATCCCGATCTGGGCCGCCGACTACGTGCTCGCCGACTACGGCCACGGCGCTGTGATGGCCGTGCCCGCGCACGACCAGCGAGACCTCGACTTCGCGATCAAGTTCGACCTGCCCGTGGTGGTGGTCGTCGACACGAACGCCCCCGTCACCGCCGCCATCCCCGTGCTCGAGCTCGACGAGAACGGCCAGGCGATCCTGCCCGACGACCTTCCCCCGCTGACCCCGACCGCGACCGGCGAGGCGCTCGTCGGCGACGGGCGGATGATCAACTCGGGTCCGCTGGACGGCCTCAGCCGCGGCAACGCCATCAAGAAGGCCATCGCGCTGCTCGAGTCGCTCGGCACCGGCCGCGCGGCCAAGACCTACCGCCTGCGCGACTGGCTGATCAGCCGCCAGCGCTACTGGGGCACCCCGATCCCGATCATCCACGGCGCGGACGGCGAGCTGATCCCGGTTCCCGGCGACCAGCTGCCCGTCGAGCTGCCGCCGACCGAGGGTCTCGACCTGCAGCCGAAGGGGCAGAGCCCGCTCGGCGCCGCGGCGGACTGGGTGAACGTGCCCGACCCGCGCGACGGCAGCCCGGCGCTCCGCGACGCGGACACGATGGACACCTTCGTCGACAGCTCCTGGTACTTCCTGCGCTTCCTCAACCCGAACGACCCCTCCCAGGCCTTCGACCCGAAGCTGGCCGAGGCGTGGGCGCCGGTCGACCAGTACGTGGGCGGCATCGAGCACGCGATCCTGCACCTGCTCTACGCGCGCTTCATCACCAAGGTGCTGTTCGACCTCGGCCACGTGTCGTTCACCGAGCCCTTCACCTCGCTGCTCAACCAGGGCATGGTGCTCTCCGGCGGCTCGAAGATGAGCAAGAGCAAGGGCGGCGTCAACCTCGGCGACGTCATCAACGAGTTCGGCGTCGATGCCGTGCGCCTCACCATGGTGTTCGCCGGCCCGCCGGAGGACGACATCAACTGGGAGGACGTCTCTCCCGCCGGCTCCGCCAAGTTCCTCGCCCGCGCCTGGCGGGTCGCGAACGACGTCACCAGCTCGCCCGACATCGAGTGGAAGACCGGCAACCTCGCGCTGCGCAAGCAGACGCACCGCTTCCTCGCCGACGCGCCGAACCTGGTCGAGTCGTTCAAGTTCAACGTGGTCGTCGCGCGCCTGATGGAGCTCGTCAACGCCACCCGCAAGACGATCGACGGCGGAGCGGGCGGCGGAGACGCCGCGGTGCGCGAGGCCGCCGAGGTGATCACGGTGGCGCTCAGCCTCTTCGCCCCGTACACCGCCGAGGAGATGTGGGAGAAGCTGGGCTACCAGCCTCCCGTGGCCCACACGCGACTGCGCAAGGCCGACCCGACGCTGCTCGTCGAGGACGCCGTCACCGCCGTCGTGCAGGTCGACGGCAAGGTGCGCGACAAGTTCGAGGTCTCGCCGAAGATCAGCGGCGAGGACCTGGAGGCGCTCGCCCGCAAGTCGGAGGCGGTCATCCGCAGCCTCGGCGACAAGCCGATCGTGAAGGTCGTGGTCCGCGCCCCGCGCGTGGTCTCCATCTCCACGAAGTAGCTCCTCCACAGCACCGCCGACGGCGGGTATCCGCACAGATTCAGCGGATGCCCGCCGTCGGTCGTCCGCCGTGCCTAGCCTCGGGGGATGAGCGCCGATCCGCCCCCTCCGATCGCCCGCTCGCGCGTGCGGATCGGCATCGGCGCGGCCGCGGTGCTGCTCTTCGTCGCGCTCGGCTGCGCGGTGCTCTTCTCCGCGCTGGCACCGCGCGGGGCGAGCTCCACTGTGGGTGCGGGGCCCGGTGTGGCCGGAGACGATGTCGTCGACGACGAGCCCGCCGCATCCGCCACGCCCGGCGGCGCGGTGATCTTCGTGCACATCCTCGGAGCGGTTAACCGGCCGGGGCTCTACGAGCTGAGCGACGGTGCGCGGGCCGTCGACGCGGTCGCCGCTGCCGGCGGATTCGGCGAGAACGCCGACCAGTCGCAGCTCAACCTGGCACGGTTCGTCGCCGACGGCGAGCAGATCGTGGTGCCGGTCGTGGGCGAGGCGCCGCCCGCGCAGTCCGGCGCGCCGCCGCCGGGTGCGCCGGGGGAGAGCGGCGCGAAGGTGAACATCAATACGGCGGATGCGGCGGAGCTGGAGACGCTGCCCCGTGTCGGCCCGACGATGTCCGCGCGCATCATCGCCTGGCGGGAGACCAACGGGCGGTTCACGGCGATCGAGGACCTGATGAGCGTGACGGGCATCGGCGAGAAGACCTTCGACGGCTTCAAGGACCTGGTGACGCTGTGAGCGCCCGACGCGCCCGGCGGGCCCGACCACGCACCGGACTCGACCTGCGCCTGGCGCTGCCGGCGGCGGCCGCCTGGTGCGCGGCCCTGCTGGTCGTGGCGGCACCGTCCGCCGCACCCGCCGTGGCGGGGGCCGGCTGGGTCGCGGCCGGGGCGGCGGTGGCGCTCGGGCTGGTGGCCGTTGTCCGCGGCTGGGCGGCGCAGCTGGCGGCCTGCCTGGTTGCGGTGGCGGTGGTCGCGACGGTGGTGGCGGTGCGGGCGCCGGCGAGGCAGCCGCCCGAGGTGCTGGAGCTCGCCGGGCACGGACGGGCGCTGACCGTGCTGGTCGTCGCGGCGGAGCAGATGGCGTCGGGGGAGGGCGCCGCGGGAGAAGGCACCGGGGGAGAGGGTGCCGCGCGAGATGGTGCGAGGCGCGCGCGGGACGGACCGGTGGCGGCCACCCTGGTGATGGTGGCGCCGCGGGGGTCCGCGGCGGTCGTTGCCTCGGGGCGGGCTTCGGGCGCGGCCTCGGGCGACGCGCTGTCGGTCTCCGTCCCGGTGCTCGTGTTCGGCGCGGAGGTGGACGATCCGGTCGGGATCGGATCGACCCTGCGGCTGTATGCGAGACTCGATGCCGCCGCACCCGAGGACGACGTGGGCTTTCTCATCTTCGCCGACGGCGAGGCGGAGCTCGTCGCGCCGCCCCCGGCGTACCTCGACTGGGCGAACGGCCTGCGGGCGGGTTTCGCGGCGGCCGCGGCCCGGCTGCCGGGCGACGGCGGCGACCTGCTGCCCGGCCTGGCGATCGGCGACACCTCGGCGGTCGGCGAGGAGCTCGACGCCGCGATGAAGGCCTCGGCGCTCAGCCATCTGACCGCGGTGTCCGGGGCGAACTGCGCCATCATCGTCGGCCTCGTGCTGCTGCTCGGGGCGCTGGCCGGGCTGTCCCGTCGGGCGAGGGTGGCGGCCGCCGTCCTGGTGCTGGTGGGCTTCGTCGTGCTGGTGACACCGCAGTCGAGCGTGGTGCGAGCCTCGGTGATGGCCGTGATCGTGCTGCTGGCCTTCGGCGGCGGACGTCCGGTGCGCGGGCTCCCCGTGCTGTCGCTCGCCGCGCTGCTGCTGCTCTGCGCCGACCCGTGGCTGAGCCGCGACTACGGATTCGCCCTGTCGGTGCTCGCCACGGGCGGGCTGCTCGTGCTGGCCCCCGCTCTCACCGGGCTGCTGGCACGCCGCCTGCCGCGCTGGCTCGCCGTCACGATCGCGGTGCCGCTCGCCGCACAGCTGGCCTGCCAGCCGGTGCTGCTGCTGCTCGACCCGGCCATCCCGCTCTACGGGGTCGTCGCCAACACGCTCGCCGAGCCGGCCGCGCCGCTGGCCACCGTTCTCGGGCTGCTCGCCTGCGTGCTCCTCCCGCTCGTCCCCGCGCTCGGCGGGCTTCTCGCGGCCGTGGCCTGGCTGCCCGCCGCGTGGATCGCCGCGGTCGCCGGGTACTTCGCCGGGCTGCCGGGTGCCGCACTGCCCTGGCCGACCGGTCCGCCGGGCGTCGCGCTGCTCGTGATCGTGACGGCGGGCGCCCTCGTCGCCGCGCTCGCTCGGGTGTCCCGGCGGTCCCGCGTGGCGTCGGGGGCCGTGGCGCTGGCGACGCTGGTCGGTCTCGTCGGCGCGGGCGCGGGCATCCGCTCGGTGCAGCTGCTCAGCCGTCCCGCCGACTGGCAGATCGCGGCCTGCGACATCGGCCAGGGCGACGCGGTGCTCGTGCGCAGCGCCGGCGTCGTGGCGCTCGTCGACACCGGGCCGGATCCCGAACCGCTCGCCGCCTGCCTCGACGACCTCGGCATCGCGCGCATCGACCTGCTCGTGCTCAGCCACTTCGACCTCGACCACGTGGGCGGCACCGAGGCGGTGCTCGGGCGGGTCGACCGGGCGCTGGTCGGGCCCTCGGGGGAGCCGGACGACGACCGGCTGGTCGCCGACCTGCGCGAGCGGGGAGCGGTGGTCGAGCGGGTGAGCCGCGGTGCCACCGGAATCCTCGGCGAGCTGCGCTGGGAGGTGCTCTGGCCGCGCGCCCGGCTCGGTCCGGTGGAGCCGGGCAACGACGCGAGCGTCACCCTCGCCTTCGAGCCGGTGGGCCGCTGTGCGAGCGGATGCCTCGGCTCGCTGTTCCTCGGAGACCTCGGCGAACGGGCGCAGGAGTCGGTGCTCGCGGCGGGAGACATCGACGGGGTGGAGGTGGTCAAGGTCGCGCACCACGGCTCGGCGGACCAGTCGGCGCGCCTGTACGCGCGCGCCGCGGCCCGCGTCGGGGTGGTCAGTGTGGGTGCGGGGAACGACTACGGGCATCCCACCGCGGCGCTGCTCGACGACCTCGCGGCGGCCGGCACCACGGCGGTGCGCACCGATCTGGGCGGCCTCGTGCTGCTCGCGCCCGGGCCGGAGCCGGGGACGGTGCGGGTCTGGACGCAGCGGCCGACGCAGCGCCCACGCAGCGCCCGGCCGAGCGGCGGCGGACGCAGCAGCGGCGCGGATGCGGGGACGCAGCGCGGCGGCGGACGCAGCCGCGGCGTAGGCGCAGGACTGCAGCGCGGCGGGCGGCGTCGTGGGCGGCGATTAGGCTGGGAGCAGTATCGATCGAGGGAGCACCGTGGCCGTCAAGCCAGCCGCCAAGGCCACCGCCAGCAAGGCGAAGGTCGTCATCCCGCAGCTCTCGTGGGACAAGATCCGTCCCGCGCACGTGGTACTGGTCTCCGGCACCGAGGGCTTCCTCGCCGACCGCGCCATCCGCCTGCTGCGCGACACGCTGCGCATCGAGGATCCGAGCCTCGAGCTCGGCGACCTCGACGCCGCGCAGTTCTCGCCGGGCGAGCTCGTAACGCTGGCCAGCCCCTCGCTGTTCGCCGAGCCGCGGTTCATCCGCGTCGACAGCGTCGAGAAGTGCACGGACGCGTTTATGGCCGAGGTGCTCAGCTACCTCGAGAACCCCGCGGAAGACTGCTACCTCGTGCTCCGCCACGCCGGGGGCGTGCGCGGCAAGCGCATGCTCGACGCCATCCGCGGCGGGCTGGGCAACGGCATCGAGGTGGTCTGCGCCGACCTCAAGAAGGACGCGGAGAAGTACGAGTTCGCGGCGGCTGAGTTCGCAACGGCCAACCGACGCATCACCCCGGGTGCGCTGCGCGCCCTCGTCTCGGCGTTCTCGGACGACCTCGCGGAGCTGGCCAGCGCCTGCCAGCAGCTGCTGGCCGACGCGAGCGACCAGATCACCGAGGTGACGGTGGAGAAGTACTACTCCGGCCGCGTCGAGACCACCGCGTTCAAGGTTGCGGACTCCGCCATCGCCGGCCGCCACGGCGAGGCGCTGATCCTGCTGCGGCACGCCCTCGCGTCGGGCGCCGATCCGGTGCCGATGCTCGCGGCCTTCGCCTCCAAGCTGCGCACTATGGCCAAGCTCTACGGCGTGCGCGGCAGCGACGGGCAGCTTGCCCAGCAGTTCGGGCTCGCCCCCTGGCAGGTCAATCGCGCCAAGCGCGACCTGCAGGGCTGGAGCGACGACGGCCTCGGCCGTTCGATCGAGCTGCTCGCCGACACGGACGCCCAGATCAAGGGCGGCGGCCGCGACCCGGTCTTCGCGCTCGAGCGCATGGTGGGCATCGTGGCGAACCGCGGCGGCAGCTGAGGCCTCGCGCAGAAGGCCACCGCAGAACCCGAGCCGCGGCATCCGCCTGATCGCGACGCTGACGTGTGACGCGCGAGGAGTCCGCCGTCCGCCCGCGGTCGCCCGTGCGCGCGCCGCACTCGCGCCTGCGGCACCCGCACTCGCGCCTGCGGCACCCGCACTCGCGTCCGCGGCACCCGCACTCGCGCCTGCGGCTCCCGCACCCGCGTCCGCGCCGTCCGCGCGGCACCGCGGCCGCGGTCGCCCGCTCGTGCGCCGGAGTTGGGCCCGCGAAGACCCCTGTTTCTCCGGTCGGGCGTGCGGAAGCCCCCGTTCCTCCGGCCGGGCGTGCGGGAGCCGCCGTTCCTCCGGCCGGGTGCGCGCGACACGGCCGTCCCGCGCGACGCGAGCCGCGGCATCCGCTGACCCGGGTATCGACTCGCAACAGGGGAGGAGCTTCCTTCCGATGCACGCGCGAGGAAGGACATTTCCGGGGTCGTTCCCAGAAGCTCCTCCCTTCCGGCACGAGGCCGCCCCGGGACGCGAAAGGGCCCCGCACGCCGAAGCGTGCGGGGCCCTTTCGGAAAGGATTCGGGGCTTAGAGGGCCGCGACAGCCTTGGCGATCGCCGACTTCTTGTTGGCGGCCTGGTTCTTGTGGATGACGCCCTTGCTGGCTGCCTTGTCGAGCTTCTTGGCTGCGATGAGGAGCGT
>Ga0247732_10001054_pt1 | contig 11532 bp, 11 predicted proteins | sample UWRJL163409C2_FD_180940 | JGI IMG/M metagenome (GOLD analysis project Ga0247732, IMG submission 180940) | Plant litter microbial communities from Arlington Agricultural Research Station in Wisconsin, United States - UWRJ-L163-409C-2 | ecosystem: Environmental > Terrestrial > Plant litter >...
CTGGACTGCCTTGTTTTTTTTTGGACTCTATCTTCATCCAATGAGGGCGAAGCGCCTAATTGGAGCTGGGCGTATTAGTCTCTGAGGTTCCCTTGTAATTTTCGGATTTTATTTAAGCCTTTTTCAGTTAAATGTTCTTTTCTTTGAACAATTCTATAAGCTTGTCTCCATTTTAAATATCTAATAAGCTTAGAAGAATTTAATTGGAACTTATCGAAGTAGTTAAATACCACCGCACTAGCGGTAGCAGAAGCCGAGTTATAGTAAAAAACTTGTTCTTTATCTAAAAAATAGATATTCCCGCCAAAAAATTCTTGAATTATTTTAAGAATTCGTCCCTGGCGCGGCAAAGCGCTCGGGCGGCTGCGGCCTTGTTTAATTTTATATCCAAAGACCAACTCCCTCTTTGCTTTCGTAGAAAGATGTACGCCGGTCAATTCCTGCTGGTTTGCCTGGCTATAGGGCGGCGGCGAGCACAGGAAAGGGTATGATACTAATCTTAAACACCCTGTCCCGTAGGGAAAGGGGGTGTTGGTCCCTGTGCTGGCGAAGCTCTGCAAAGCCTGGCGCGGCAAAGCGCTCGGTCTGGGAATATAAATTACAAAAGAACCATCTGCGTCAGAAAATCCACTTAACCAATAATTAGAATTAAGATCAAAATTCGCTGGAGGCAAAATCGCAGTGTTAAATTTTATGTCATACCCATGTTTTAATAATTGGTTAATTTTATAATTTGCTAAAAATTTTCCATTTACTAACCTAAGCACTCTTTTCAAACCCTCAGAGTGTCTTAAGACATATCTAACTGAATTTTTTTTAGCCCCTTTTAAATTTAAAACTGAACCATAACCAATTTTTTTTTTTATAAAATAGGCTAAGAAAGTATCTTCTGACGCAAAAGCTATTTCAAATCTATTATTTCCGAATCAGCCATCCCCTTCGATTAGTCCGGCCAGATAATAACCAAACTCTTCATCTGTTTCAGGTCTCACGTGTTTACACATATGATCTGAAATATACGAATCTACACCGGCCCTCCGTATATCGGGGAGTGCTTCGCTAGGGGGAACGGGACAGAAGCTCGTATAGCCCCCAGCCCCTAGCCGCAGGACTGAAGATAAAAAGCCGGGATGATGCCCGGGGGAGTGCTTCGCAGCGGCCTTCGGACTGTTATGCGGCGATGCGGTCCCTCCTTGCTTTTGAAAAAAGAGAAAGGAGGGCGCGAGGGTGGCAATTAATTTACTTAACTCTTGTGGCTCTACCTGTCCCGGAGGGAAGGCAAGTGAATCCGAGTGGTCAAGGTTACCTGCTGATTGCTCGTTTTCCATATTCAATCCGCCCACCTCCGGTACTCCAGATGGGCCCGGGGCGCTTCGCAGGCTTGTGTAACCCTCGTCAACAGTCCGGTATATAGGGTATATACCCTTGCAAGACAGGAGAGGGTACACATGCGCTCCATATGGCACGACCTCCTGTCCCTTTAGGGAAAGGAGATCGCTGAGTGACTCAATATGCTCTTTTATTAGAGATTGGATTTTTCCGAACAATGTCTGCTCCCGGTTTTTATTCCCGCTCCAACGTAGTGGGTCACCACTACGTAGTCGACGAGCCCGGCCGAAGGAGCTAACGGAGTAGACTAAATTGAGTGGACCAATAAAATATTCGAGTTTTCCAGCATATAGCCCAGTAATAAGGAGTAGTGTTGCCATTACTATTGACACAAGAGTATCAACCAAAATTAATTATTAGGCTTCTAATAATAATTCCGGACTATGCCTTAATCTTGTGTATAATAAAAATTATATTCAGCTGTCTTGCCCTTTTTATCTTTATTTTTATAAAGATAAAAATAAAGACAAAGGGGAAAGCGCATCGCCGGCCATTTATTAAACGCACGCTACCGTAGGTCGTGCAGACCATACCGAGCGCTTGTAGCCGGGTCAGGTAGCCAGTACGTTAAAGGTCCATACCCCCTTCGGGTCAGAAGCTCTGCACTGGGCCTGCTTTTTGTCGCTCGCTCGCTTGCAACTCTAGATCTAGAGTGTAAGGCTTAAGCGTACCTATCCCCCGTCCAAAATTTTTTTTTGGGCGGGGGAAAGGTGTTGCTGAAGAACACAAGATTTTCCCCGTATAGTCTCTGAGGTTACATTTTTACCTGCAAATTGTATCAAACTAATGATTGTCACGTGAAATCATCGTACATTAGCTTATAGATATTTTCTTGCATATAGGGGAATTATTATCCATAGTGTCACCACATATGGACGACGTTGTACAATTTAGCTAGATTCCCAATTTATATAGCATTGAGCTATGCATGTAAGGTAATACAAGATCTCTTACAGCTTGAACAGATTTAGCGAAAATGTATATACGATATCTACCATTAATTTTATGCAATGAACATTTAATATTGTAGGTTTTACTTAAATAATCTTTAAGTCGCTGAGCATCTGTGTGCGTAAAACTATCTGTACATAAGTATAGTCCACGGCAAGTTCCGCGAGACCCGTCCTGACAAATCCAATGAGCTAAAGCAATGGGAGTTAATAATGATAAATCAGTAGGAACTGTTTTTATATTGTCAATATAAAAGAGATTATAGAGTTCTGTTAACATAGGTAGAGCTTTAGTTCAAGTATTTTGTGATTTATATGTTTTTCCTGTTCTTTTGTCGACAAACGCGTATACCCTATATTTCGAAGAGGATATCGCAGCTAAAAAACTACACACAAAAACAAAATAATCCTTTTGTCCTTCACTTTGCGTAAAGCCAAATCTCGCATTTTTACTCTTAGGTGATAACTCAAGCTTACCATCTCCTAGCACAGATCCAAATAGTATTTCCTTTAATTGGTCCATATCCTCAATAGTTCCTTTTTCATCACAACCACGACCCCCTTTGCCGCAAATCAGTTCTGATGGAGGGCCCGTTACTTCAGAAGTTTCTAACTTCAGGCCTGACTTATCTGCTGTTCTGCTATTTTGGGAATAAAGAATTAAATTTCTCTTCTCATCTAAACCGACTGTGTACATATGGTGCATAAGGGGGGGGGCTTTCGCCTGATCCCCCCGTGGACTATATCTTCATCTTTAATTAAGCTTATCCCCAGTTTTGTTCGTTACACTGGTTACTAAGTTAATTTCTTTACTAATTTTTCGGATATTGCTAAGTCCTTCCTCTGTTAAGTGAGCATTCTCTTTCACTAAGCCGTATACTATGACTCACTTATCAAAAGATGCTTGTTTTTTAGTTTTTAATCTAAATGTATTTAGATATTCAACTATGGGTGGTACTTTCACAAATGAATTGATTTCAACTCTATGAACAGAGATAGTTTCTCTGTCTTTAAGTTTTCTGACTGTTAGAATCATATTTCATACTTCTTTTATAGGTAATAAGGCATCTAAGCTATCTTTTTGGTCAATCATGAATCTTAATTTTACTTGATAACCTAAAGTCATAGCTTCTCTCTTAAATAATGAAACGTTAAAACAACCTTCAGCGTCGATAAGCCCTGATAACCATCCACTAGATAATAAAATATGTGGAAGGAGATTATTCTCAATCTCTGCTATGTTGAGAACATCGAGTCATTTTTTTACATGCGTTTTCCTTTTACCTAAGACCAAATTTCCATTTAATAAAGCAGTTAAAACAAGAATACCATTTTTATCGTCGACATGATATCGACTAAAAGGCCCATACGTTTTAACTCTACCTATACCCAGGGTCTCGTGAATATGGTCGAGTATAGCTATTTCTTTTTGAGTTAGTACAAATCTGAGTCTATTATCTTTACCAGTCATAAAAGCACCATCCCCTTCAGCAAACCCAATAAACCATTCTAATCATGCATCGCTAATTTTATCAGGACTAATTCCTGATATTTCCCGATAATTTTTAAAATTAAAAGATGTTTCGCGTGTAGTCTCTGAGGAGCTCTTGTCAGTTTTTTTTTCTGATGCGTCTTGCATTTTTTCACCCTTAAGAGGTGAGCTAGAACTACCGGACACCCCATCTTCTTTCGCTAAATTAAGTAAACTTAAACAAAGTAGAAAACTAAGATTACCTGCTGATTGAGCATAGCCCATGAAATTTTGACTATTAAAAGTATCCATAGGCACTAAGCTGTTCCAGCATATAGCGAAATTTATTACCCAATTGTCACCAACTGGGAAAGCCACTCGACTTCATACCACAAAACCTAATACTCCGATAGACATCATGGCATAACAACTTTCTGCGTGTAAGTAAATTAAATTACGAGCTTGCGCCTAAGATTTATTTTAATCTGTTAGAATTCATTTCTAAATTAAAAGCTTTTATTTTATCTAAACCTTCTCGAGTTAAATGTTTTTTTGATTTAATCATTAACATACATTCTTTAAAACAAATATAATCTTTTTGTTTTAAATTTAAAAGAGGATATTGATCAAAATGAGGTATTATTTTATCTAATAAGGATGATGTATCTTGAACTATAAAATCACATCTTAGTGTAGCTGAATTAGATCTGAGATGCACTACTCCACAATTAAAAAACTTAATGAATAACTCCATAAGTTTTAGGTCTTTACTATGCTGAGCTATATGAAATCTACAGTACACCTTTTCTCCTAAGATATAATCCTTAGCTGATCTTATATAAATAGAAAATCCTCCATCTCCCGCCACAAACCCTGATACCCATTGTGGGTTTAAACTATCAGGTAAATTTATAACTGGTTTATCAATTGGTATAATATCAGTATAATGTTTTAAAACTTTTTTAGATACTCCCCTGTTTATAGAAGCATAAATAGTAAGAATAGTCGAAAACCCAGACTCAGTTAAATGATCTTTATTTAAAACCATTTTTATGACCTTAGATCATAACAAAAAATCTACCCCTTTTTTACTAATAAGGGGGTATTTTGTAAAATGCGGTATTATTACCTCATTTAAGTAATTCGCATTAGTTACTCTATATACAGATAGTTTTCTATCTGGTCTATTATATATAGCACCTACACCGAAAAAAGACTTAATTTTGTATAAAATATCTGCATCTTTTTCATGAAGATTAATTTCGAATGAAGTTCTTACTTTTCATTTATCCCGGAGGGGTGGCTCAGATACATCTATTATAATTGAAAAACAACCCTCAGCGTCTACAAACCCAGTTACCCACATAGGATCCAGTTTATCCCCATTTGTAGAATAATGATTATTATGGGGCGTTCCTCGAGATAAATCTTTTTTAGGCGCGCCGAAGGGCTCTGTTAATTTATTTAATCTTACATCTATTAACTTATTATTAAATAAGTTTGTACAAAAAACCGGACTATATCTAAATCCTACAAATAATTTTGAGTTTTGTAGGACTCTCCACGTATAGTCTCTGAGGGCACAAAAAAAAACCATACATCTTCATAGATGCATTAAGCTTAATCATCTTTCCAGATGGCTATTTTCGATACCCTGCTGATAGTTCATTGTAATATCCTTAACTTTTTTACATTGGATTTGCAAATCACAAGTATTTAAGGTCTTAGAACTTCCCAGCAAATAGTGGAGTTTCACGTAATTATTAGTTAACGTGGGCCTATTTTTGACCATTCCTAGATACATTTCAATTTAATGAAAATGGACCATATCTTTGTCAACCACACCCTTAGGGGTCCCCGTCCCTTTTCCCCCGTCCCTGTAAGGGCTGGGGGCTGGGTGGGGTAAGGTAGCGAAATACTCTCAACAGCCTGCTGTTTTGGTGTTGGAAAACCAAAAAGATGGCCCGGGGCTATTGCGGCGCGGGCTAAGTAAAGGTATACAGAAACCATTACTTAGCAGTGCTTCTCTGACGGGTGCCCACCGTCCCTAATATAGGGCTGACTCAGATTTTCTACTTACTACCTGATTTCATTTAACAGTGAAATTTTTCCAAGTTTTTCCTAATACTGAGCCAGGAGTTGCACTATGGGCATGTTGTCCTCTAAGATCATAAAATTTATCGACCATATACAATCTAACACGTTTTTCTGATCTGGGAGGATTAACTCTAAAGTAATCATCGACTAAAGATAATATTTCATTTTTTCTAAAACAAGTTCATTTAAACGCGCCTACCTTAGTCATAGCATATATTTTACCTCCATATAGTTCAACTAGAGCATCCAATAGGAATTTATTTTTCTGACTTGCAGTGATAAACAATTGACCAGATGACTCGTTCATATAAATACTTCCATCAGCGTCGAAAAATCCTGCAAATCAACCATTATGATAAGTTAACGGTTGGGGATTAATTAACTCAATGTCATATTTATCACATATTTTTCCCAATTGGAGCATTCTGATGGGATTTCGTATCAGGCCGTTCACGGCCTTGATAAGATTTAACATACCTGCTTTATGGTGTAATCTATATCTTAAATGGTTGTCACCTGCTCGCAATTTAACTGAACCACCAAATTTTTGTTTAATTTGATATAGACAATGTTTATCTCTTAGTTCCATAACTATCTCTAGACTAGCATACCCTTTCTTTGATAGTTGAAAACAACCATCTCCGTCAATTAGACCTGCCAATCACTCGTTAAAAGCAGGCCGAGGGCTAGCGTTAATATCGCCTATAGATTCAGGACTATCGTTGTTACTATCTTTAGCGGCCTCCTTACTCCCCGCCTCGGGCTCCGAGGGAGCTGGGATAGGGGAAGAGGAGTCAGTAGTCTTAACGTTCTTAAGCCCATTACTTTTTATGTTTATAATGCCCTCCAGCGCTGAGCCCTGACCCTGCAGTCCCCCTTCCCCTTGCTTTTGTAAAAAGATGGGGGCGGCATAGGATATTAAAGAGTATTTCTCTATATTGTTTATAAATTCTATTCTCACCCTGTGCTGTGCGAAGTATGCATGCGCCAGCAGGCTCGGTATACATGAGATTAATAATAAACAAGTTGACACAAACGTATGGCCTCTGAGATTCCTACTCACTTATAGTGATAATTTTTCATTTTTAGAAAATAAAAATGAATTAAACAATTTTGTCTCACTTATTTTTAAATTGTATTCATTGGTTGAATTTTTCAATATTATTGACATCTAAATTACTATGCTGCTGCAATAGATAAAAATCTTTTATTAAATTTATCTTTGAACCTTTACCAGATTTTAAAGGGAAATTTTTAAAATAAACATCTACTAAATCTAATACTTCTTTTTTTCTATAAATAGTATATTTAAACACTTCTCCTTTAGAACTTATAATATAAATTTTACCTCCGTATAGTTTTTGTAAAGGCTCTAATAAATATCTATTCTTTTGGGTGACACTAATAGTTAATTGCCATGACTTTTCATCTATATGAATCGAACCATCGCTATCTACCATGCCACTAAATCAACCATCATTATAAGTTAAAGGCTGAGGAGCTATAAGTTTTACATTATATTTTACACATATCCTGTTTAGTTGAAGCATTCTTATAGGGTTCCTAATTAAACCATTTATATCATTTACTAAATTGATTAAACCTTTGGGGTTTGTTAATTTATATTTCAATGCATTAGATCCTGCTATCTCTTTAACAAATCCACCATATTTATGTTTTATTGAGTATAATAAGGATTTATCGCTCATATTCATTACAATTTTTAAACTAGAAATATCTTTTTTAGTAGTATGAAATTGACCGTCTCCATCTATTAATCCCGCCAATCGTTGGTTAAAATGAGTTTGATCGGCTTTGTTTATTGTAGTTGAATAATGTCTTTTATTCCCGCTAAAGCTAAAGCTGGCCGGAGCAGATATACTTACACTTAATAGGTTTTTTATTTTTCTACCCTTATTCATGCCTGATTTTATTCGCTTAATCTCTGCTAACGATTCTTTAGTTAAAGAAACATAGGTATTTCCCTTTAGTTGCATAATATTTTTAAAATCTGATAAATCTAAGTATTTTTCACTTTGAAGAGGGTACTTATCAAAAAATGGGATAATCTTGCATCTAATATCCTCAAATTTAGTTACAATATAATCACCGTGTAAAGACGTAGAAAGTCTAACACAATATCTACCACACCCGAAATAGTCTACCAAACTATTTAATAGTTCTGCATCTCGTGCATGTTGTGTTACTAAAAACCTGAGATTAACTGATTCACCTTTGGAGGTTTTCGTAAATCTCACATTAAAACAACCTTCAGCATCCACGAAACCTGATATTCAATATGGGTCCGGGATAATTATATTTTGGACTTGAGGTCTTATAGAAGGAACAACATCTGGAAAAGCTGCTCTTAAATCTTCAGATAAACCCTTATTTAATGCAGCTCTGATAGAGACTATTTTTTGTAAACCTTCAGGCGTTAAGTGCTCTTTTCGTTCCACCAATTCTACAGCTTGTTTAAATAACTGATAGTCCGACCATTTTTGTGTTATTAAAGGATAATTATCAAAATGATTAACAATAACAAGTATATCTTCTAAAGCACCAACTCAATATTGAGCGTAATTTTCAGATACTGCTGTAAGTCTTCCAACCCCAAAAAAATCTCTAATCTTTCCCAATAAAGCTCTATCTCTTGAGTGTAAATGTAGCCTAAAAACTAATTCTACACCATAGCCACTATTCCTATTAGATTTAGGCCTTACATTAATAAGGAAACAACCCTCACCATCTGTAAAACCAGTTACAAATCAAGGATTTAATTTGTTAGTATTACTGTGTAAGGGTCTTAATTGTTTAAATATTTTCATTTTTTGTCTTTTGACAAATGAATTAATAAAATTATCACTACTACGAAATGCATACTTCAGACCCCAGAGGGCCTCTGAAATTCCTACTCGCATGCTTAATCCGAAAAAGTTTATTATTTCAGATTTGAAGTAAGGCGCCAGCCATGACTGGCACTGCCGTAGCGTGGGCGCCATATTTCGTGCTTTGGTTATCGGCGGATTGTTCAAGTCTATTACAAAAATTGTTACTAGAAAGGAATACACAGTATTTCTTACATTCTTAGTATTCTGTAATAGTGAGTTGATATTACAATTCTTGAATTTCCCGCATATAGTTTGTTGCATTAATTGGATAATTCCAACTAAAGGGCCATCTTGACCGAATATACTTTTATTTGAGCTAGCGGATACAACCGTACTTACTATACCGAAACCGGGTATGATCAGTATGTAGACCTCCGGGTGACCGAAAAACCAGAAGAGGTGTTGGTATAATATCGGATCTCCCCCTCCTGCAGCCTCAAAGAATGAAGTGTTAAAATTTCTATCAGTTAAGACCATGGTAATTCCTCCGGCAAGCACAGGAAGTGATAACAATAGTAACACAGCAGTAATGATAACAGCTCATCCGAATAGAGCAAGTTTGTGTAATCTGATACCAGGACTTCTCATATTGAGAATTGTTGTTATGACGCTTAATATAGTTATTGAAAATCATAACTATTAAAGTGGACTATATCTTCAGCGCACCGATTTTTAGTAATCGGAGCGGTGATTAACACTTAGTCTCTGAGGAACCTACTCCATATGGGTACCCACTTCGTTGAGCGGGAGAGGTTTTCTCCCCCCCCCCCTAATCCCCCCCTTAGGGGTCCCCTGACGGGGCTTTAGCCCGACCCCACCCCCGTTAGGGTGCCGTAGGTACGTTGGAAACACTCGAGCCCAGTTAGATGATCCCATATGTTTGGTTTCCTGCTGATAAAACATTGCCTACAGGATTTTTACTATAATAAGTACCTATAGACATTAAGTTGTCCCAGCATACCGTTAATATCTTTATATAAACCCCATAATGAATATTTGTTTTAACTAGAGGTCACGAACTTACAGATAAATCCGTGGTAAACTTTACCTGAATTTATATATTTCACCAGAGATTTTTGATTAGCGGGCAAACCTTTTTTTCTTAAATATTCTACACATTTTCCTATACTAAAAAAGATTTCTGTATTACTATTATTTATATCCTCCAATAACACTTATTTACTAAAGCTATTCACAGGTTTATTTTTATTATACACTACTCGATAAATGTCTTTCTCCAACATTAAAGCTAAATCTAAGAGAGAAATATCTTTAACTTTAGCCGTTAATATTGGCTCTCTAGTGAAATGGTATTTCCCTAGATAATAAGTACCATTTTTTAAATGTTTATTAAATGTAAAATGAGCAATGTTAAGATTAACAATAAAATCCTTTTGTTGTGTTGAAGAATAATACAATATACTCTTATCCCTATTGTACATGTACAAGGGCTTAGCATTTGACCCGCTAGGGTTATTTGCAACTTTTACAGTATTTAAAGTAAAAGATGGATCTAACAAATAGTATTGTTCTAACACTATTTCCGATCTAAAATCATAATTATCATGCAAAGGCACTATCTCTAAAGTAAAACTTGATAATTTATCCTTGGTTATAAGAGGTATTAGTTTACCTATCGATCTATGTCCATTTCTCTGGGAGAAATTGCCATATAAACGTAGACCTAGTTGTGAAGAAGATCCTACATACTTAGCTCCTGTCTCTTTATGTCTAAAGATGTAGATTCCAGGTACCTGTATTTTATCAAAAGGTCCCCCTATCTTGTCTTTAAGAATTTTCAATGTTTCATCCAGCCGCCCTAAATCATCTAAAACAAAGCTAGGAGCAGCGAGTAAAGATTTTAATATTTCTTCAGTTATTCTTATGCCACAATAAGCTAAGATGTCATTAATTATCTTCACTGTAATAGGCTTACCGCTTTTAATTTGCTCCTGTGCTAGTTTATGAGAAAAATAGTTAGAAGAACCCTTTCTACCTAAAATCTCTTTTCAAGTATTTTTGGTGGGCAAGCCCGCCCCTTTAGGTACTGGCGTAGCGTGGACCCTCGGGCTACAATCCTCATCAAGTTGCTCTGGAAGATCAGAGCTACTTTTAGATGATAAGTAACAAGCCCTCCGGGACATTGTGAGCTGAGTAAGTTTTAAGCGAGAGCCTCCTGGGGTAAAGGAAGTCGGTTCGCTTCTTGGATCTTTATTCTTCATTAAAACAAATATTGGCACTAGGAGATGTACAGTCTCCGTTGAGTTCATAGCCCCTAGTAAAGAACTTATCCCTGATAAGTGTAAACCAAATATAGCTAAATCAACACTGGCTCCACTATGACTTTGTATACCCGATAAAGGTGGGTAGCAATTGTGTTGGTAACCTCACTTTAGCCTGCTTAATCTACCCTTATCGTAGACCTGGCAGCGAAACTAAAACTATCGTTACACTCAACCTCTCTCAAGATTGTTCGGACTATACCATTATCTTTTCTTTTAATAATAATTATATTTGATTTGGAGTGCTGGCTACCATACCCCCCCCAGATGCAGATGGGGCCCCTAGCTTTTAAAAAAAAGACACCTCCTTCTCCGAGGGGGATTGCTTCTGTCCCTTTTTATCTTTATTTTTATAAAGATAAAAATAAAGACGGAGGGGGCCTAAAAAAAGCAGGGGGTCAGCGGTACCCAGCCCCAAGCTTGGGGACGGGTCAGGTCTGCTCTGCACTCAT
>Ga0247732_10001056_pt1 | contig 11522 bp, 6 predicted proteins | sample UWRJL163409C2_FD_180940 | JGI IMG/M metagenome (GOLD analysis project Ga0247732, IMG submission 180940) | Plant litter microbial communities from Arlington Agricultural Research Station in Wisconsin, United States - UWRJ-L163-409C-2 | ecosystem: Environmental > Terrestrial > Plant litter >...
GCTTCAGCCCGCTGTCGCCGATCCTCGCAACGTTCTCAAGCGCACCCTGGCGAAAGCAGCCGATCGTGGCTTCACGTTCTACACTCATCCCGAGATCGAGTTCTACCTGCTGAAGTCGAGCAAGTTCGGGCCGGAAGGCCCCGAGCCCGTCGACTCCGCCGGCTACTTCGACAACGTGCCAGGGGGCACCGCCCACGACTTCCGCCGCCGGTCCGTCCGGATGCTGGAGGACCTCGGCATTTCGGTCGAGTTCAGCCACCACGAAGCGGGCCCGGGCCAGAACGAGATCGACCTTCGCTACGCTGACGCGCTGACGACGGCGGACAACATCATGACGTTCCGCACGGTCATCAAAGAGGTCGCGATCGAGCAGGGCGTGTACGCCACGTTTATGCCGAAGCCCCTTTCTGGCCACCCCGGATCGGGAATGCACACCCACCTGTCGCTGTTCGAAGGCGACGTGAACGCGTTCTACGACGCGGGAAGCCAGTACCAGCTGTCGAAGATTGGACGGCACTTCGCCGCCGGCCTGCTCCGCCACGCGCCGGAGATCACCGCGGTGACGAACCAGTTCGTCAACTCCTACAAGCGCCTCTGGGGTGGCGACGAGGCACCCAGCTTCGTTACCTGGGGTCACAACAACCGCTCAGCGCTCGTCCGTGTTCCGTTGTACAAGCCGAACAAGGGACAGAGCTCCCGAGTGGAGTATCGCGCAATCGACTCTGCGGCGAACCCCTATCTGGCCTATTCGCTGCTCCTCGCCGCAGGCCTCAAGGGAATCGAAGAGGAATACGAGCTTCCGCCCGAGGCTGAAGACAACGTCTGGACCCTCAGCGATGCAGAGCGGCGTGCACTGGGCTACAACCAGCTTCCCGCCAGCCTCGACCATGCCCTGTCGCTTATGGAAGATTCTGAACTCGTCGCCGAAACACTCGGCGAGCAGGTCTTCAACTATGTCCTGTCGAACAAGCGTCGTGACTGGAAGGACTACCGGGCTCAGGTCACGCCTTACGAACTGGCGAGCAACCTGGAAATCCTCTAAAGGTCGTTATGCCCCGCCACCAGACGACGTTGACTGAGTTGGCCCGCCTCGGGTTCACCGAACTGGCTTCCACACGAGCCCTTCTCGACCCCCTGCCGGGCGAACTGGTCGCGTATTTTGCGTCGGCAGCAGATCCGGACCAGGCACTGCGCCTGCTCCTGCGGCTCCAGGAGCATGCGCCAACGGAGATCGCTGCACTCCTCCGGAACGAGGAGGCTGCTGCGCGCCTGATCCGTGTCCTCGGCGCCTCGGAGGGATTGGGCGATTTCTTCCAGCGGCATCCGGAGGAACTGGTGTGCCTGTCGTCAGCATTGGAGACGGCCCCGTCGGCAGGGGAGATGCGCGACGACCTCCAGTCGTCGGTCGATGGGCTCGTCGACGATGACGCATTCTCGGCACTGCGGGTTCGCTACCGCCGGTACCTCGCACAAATTGCCGCGTGGGACCTGGAGAACCGGGACCCGCTCGGTGCCGTGGATACTGTCACGGAGATGCTCGCCGACCTTGCGGGAGCAGCCCTGGACGCTTCGCTGAACGTGGCTCGTCGCATGGTTCGCTTTCCGGCCGACGAGGTCGCCCGCACTCGCCTGTCGATCATCGGGATGGGAAAAGCTGGCGCCCGCGAACTCAACTACGTCAGCGACGTCGACGTCATCTTTGTTGCCGAGGGTGTGGACGATCTGCCCACCGGCCGCGCGATTGAGATCGCCACCCGGCTCGCGATGCAGACCTCCCGGGGAATCCAGGAGCTCGCCGGTGAGCCGGGACTGTGGGAGGTCGATGCGAACCTGCGTCCGGAAGGCAAAGACGGTGCCCTGGTTCGCAGTCTCGAATCGCACCTCGCCTACTACGAGCGCTGGGCCAAGAGCTGGGAGTTCCAGGCGCTACTGAAAGCACGTCCGCTGGCCGGGGACCTCGACCTTGGTGCTCGTTATGTTGCCGCGGTCGCCCCCTTTGTCTGGTCGAGTGCGTCGCGCGAGCACTTTGTCGAGTCGGTGCAGCGCATGCGCGAGCGTGTGACGGACAACATCCCGGCCGATGAACGCGAAGTGCAGGTGAAACTGGGACCCGGCGGTTTGCGCGACATCGAGTTCACCATCCAGCTGCTGCAGCTTGTGCACGGCCAGCATGATGAGAAGGTTCGCCAGGTCGCCACCCTTCCCGCTCTTGTCGCCCTGGCCAGCCAGGGTTATATCGGACGGGTGGAGGCCGCGGAGTTCTCCCGCGACTACCGTTTCCTGCGCCTGATCGAACATCGTTTGCAGCTCACCAAGCTGATTCGCACACACCTGATGCCACGCGATGAGGAATCGGTGCGGGTCCTTGCCCGGTCGACCGGTCTCTATTCCGGTTCTGTCGACCTCACACAGGGGTGGCAGCGCACGAAGCTTGCCGTTCGCAGCCTGCACGAGCGACTGTTTTACCGTCCCCTCCTGTCCGCCGTAGCCGCGCTTCCAGATGGGGAGTTGAACCTCTCCAGCGCCCAGGCCACTGCGCGACTGGCTGCGATCGGGTTTCGGGATCCAACCGGGGCACTGCACCACATTGCAGCCCTCACCTCCGGGGTATCCCGGCGGGCGACGATCCAACGCACGTTGCTGCCGGTCATGCTGCAGTGGTTTGCCGAAGGTGCAGACCCCGACCACGGCTTGCTGGCCTTCCGCCGACTGAGCGACCGTATTGGCGAGGCGTACTGGTTTCTCCGGATGCTGCGGGACTCCTCCGGCGCTGCCCAGCGTCTGACCCATGTCCTGTCCAGCTCGGGGTTCGCCAGCGACCTGCTCGAGCGGATCCCCGAGGGTGCTGCGTGGCTGGAGAACGAAGACGAGCTGACGCCGCGTTCCCTGCAGATGCTCAACGACGAAGCCCGCTCGACGGTCGCCCGCCATCGCGACGACCCCGCGGCGGCAGCCTCCGCGCTTCGCGCCGCACGCCGACGTGAAGTGCTGCGACTCGCTCTCGGCGCGATCCTCGGCATCATCACCGTTGAACAGCTTGGTCACGGCCTGAGCGACATCAACGATGCGCTCGTCAACGGGCTTCTCGCCATCATTCGCCCCGAACCCGACGGCATCGAGTTCGCGATCATCGCGATGGGGCGCTACGGCGGGCAGGAACTCGGATTCGGATCCGACGCCGACGTGATGTACGTCTACCGCGTGACGACCGCCTCCGGCGAAGAGGGCCAGAAGCGGGCAGGTCAGATCGTGCAGGCCCTCGGCCGACTCAGCGAGGACATCCGACTGCCGTTCGACCTCGACGCAAACCTGCGGCCGGAAGGCAAAAACGGCCCGATGGTGCGTTCGCTCGACAGCTATCGGGCCTACTATGCCCGCTGGTCGCTGACCTGGGAGGCCCAGGCGCTGCTCCGGGCCCGGGGTGCCGCGGGCGATGGAGCGTTACTTGCAGACTTCGAAGCCCTCGCCGACGGTGTGCGCTTCCCAACAGCCATCAGCGAGCAGGATGTGCGTGAGGTCAAACGTATCAAGGCCCGGGTGGAGGCTGAACGTCTCCCGCAGGGCGCAGAACCCTCGCGACATCTGAAACTGGGCAGGGGCTCGCTCAGCGACGTCGAGTGGTTCGTGCAACTCCTGCAGTTACAGCACGGGTTCGCGGTGCCGGGTTTGCGAACTACTTCTACGCTGGATGCTCTTTCGGCGGCCGTCGAAGAGAAACTGGTCGACGCTGCAGATGCGGCGAAACTGCTGGACGCCTGGAAGATCGCGTCGCGGGCACGCTCTGCGCTGACCCTGTGGACCTCCAAAACAGCGGATGTCCTCCCGACCGACCGGCAACAGCTTGAAGGAGTGGCGCGTCTCCTGGAGTATCCTCCGGGGTCCGCGACAACACTCGACGACGATTACCTCAGGGTCACCCGCCTCGCTCGTCAGGTGTTCGAGCGACGCTTCTACGGCATCGTGAAGGGCCCGCTGCCTTCCACGGGTTGAGCGTCCGGCCCTCAGGCGGCAGAGCGTCGGATCGACCCGGGTAACTCGGGGTGCTCCACCTCTGTGGCAGGTGTCTCCAGGAAGTCGATCGCCGGGTCACCGGGCGCTCTCCGGAGTTCCTCGGTGCCTCGCGCCGGGGGTGCATCAGTTCTCTATGGGACAAAAGAAAAGCCGCGTCCCACCAGTGGTGGGACGCGGCTTCTCTCAATGGAGCCGGTGTTGATTAGACGCCGTAGTACAGCTCGTACTCAAACGGAGTCGGGCGCTGTGCAGCCGGGATGATTTCCTTTTCACGCTTGTAAGCGATCCAGGTCGAAATCAGGTCGGGGGTGAACACTCCACCGGCGGTGAGGAAGTCGTGGTCGGCTTCCAACGCCTGAAGTGCCTCTTCGAGGGACGCAGGAACCTGCGGGATGAGCTTTGCCTCTTCGGGCGGCAGCTCGTACAGGTCCTTGTCTACCGGCTCGTGCGGCTCGATCTTGTTTTTGATGCCGTCGAGGCCAGCCATCATCTGGGCAGCGAACGCGAGGTACGGGTTACCCGAAGCATCGGGAGCGCGGAACTCGATGCGCTTGGCCTTCGGGTTGGTTCCCGTGATCGGGATACGAACCGAAGCCGAACGGTTACCGGCCGAGTAGACCAGGTTTACGGGGGCTTCGAATCCGGGGATCAGACGACGGTACGAGTTGAGCGTCGGGTTGGTGAACGCGAGGACAGCCGGGGCGTGCTTGAGCAGGCCGCCGATGTACCAGCGCGCGATGTCGCTGAGTCCGCCGTAGCCGCTCTCGTCGTAGAACAACGGCGTGCTGCCATTCCAGAGGGACTGGTGGGTGTGCATTCCCGAACCGTTGTCACCGAACAGGGGCTTCGGCATAAACGTCGCCGTCTTGCCCCACTGCTCGGCGGTGTTCTTGATGATGTACTTGAACTTCAGCAGGTCATCCGCAGCGTGCACCATGGTGTCGAAGCGGTAGTTGATCTCTGCCTGGCCGCCGGTACCCACCTCGTGGTGTGCGCGCTCAAGGATCAGGCCGGCTTCGATGAGCTTCAGGCTCATGTCGTCGCGCAGGTCGGCCTGCTTGTCGACGGGGCTAACGGGGAAGTAGCCGCCCTTGAAGGGCGTCTTGTTGGCTAGGTTTCCGCCTTCTTCAACGCGGCCCGAGTTCCAGGCGCCTTCATCGGAATCGACGGAGTAGAAGCTGGTGTTCTGCTTCACTTCGTAACGCACGTCGTCGAAGATGTAGAACTCTGCCTCGGGGGCGAAGTATGCGGTGTCGGCGATGCCGGTCGACGCAAGGTACTTCTCGGCCTTCTTGGCAACCTGGCGCGGGTCCCGCGCGTAGATCTCGCCGTTACGCGGGTTGTAGATGTCGAAGATCATGATGAGCGTGCGCTCGACGCGGAACGGGTCGATGTACGCGGTCGATACGTCGGGGATAAGCTGCATGTCCGATTCGTGGATCGAGGCGAAACCCCGGATCGACGAGCCATCGAACATCTGGCCTACCGAGAAGAACTCTTCGTCGACGGTGGATGCAGGGATGTTGAAGTGCTGCTGTACACCGGGAAGATCGGTGAAGCGGATATCAAGGAACTTGACGTCGGTGTCCTTGATGAATTTGAGCACTTCGGAAGAATCACTGAACATGGGAAGGACTCCAATGAGCTTGGTGCTGAGCAGCTGCGAGCGCAGCCTTCCTCGAATCTACGTGCGCTGGATTTCGAGGTAGTGTCGTGAATGTTTCCGGCATGTTACGGCTGATCGCCTCGATACACTGTTGGGATGCCTGAAACAGCCTCCTCGCCGGTCCAGTGGCCGGGAAAAAGACTCGGTCTTCCGCAGGACGGTACCGGATCGATCGCCCGCTTCTTTCCGCGCGTCCTGGCCATTCTCCTCGACTGGGGGCTGAGCGTTCTCATCTCCTGGGCCTTTTTCCAGTACGACCCAATTGCGACGCTGCTGATCTTTGTTATCACGCAGATACTTTTTGTGGTGACAACCGGCGCGAGTATCGGCCACCGTGTGCTGAGGCTGCGAGTGGTAATGCTTGGCGGTGGAAGCCTCGGTCTATGGCGCCCGATCGTGCGAGCCCTCCTCATCGGTGTGGTTATCCCGGCGGTCATCTGGGACCGGGACGAACGCGGAATGCACGACCGACTGATCGGCTCCGTTCTCGTTCGCCGATAGTCCGGTCTTTTACTCCTGCGCACCATCCAGCAACAACAAAGCCGCCGGCGAAAAGGTTTCCCTTTCCCGCCGGCGGCGTATGAGGCGGACGATTCGACGTCCCGTCCGTTTGGCTAGCGCGGGCGCGGGGCGCGCGCCTTGAACGGGTCGATTCCCTTGGGGATCGGCAATCCACTCTTTCCCTTGCTCAGTGAGGTCAGGCGATTGCCGACCGCGATGATCTCGGGCTTGCGCAACACATTCTTGAACTTGCGCAGGTGTGAAGCGAGTTTGTAGAGCGGGACAGAGTCCGGGTCCGGACCAACGTGAACAAAATTGACGGGCACGTTCGGGAGAATCCGGCTGATGTTGCGGCGCTCTTCTTCGAGCATCTTCTGGGTACGGGACTGCGGACCCTCACCAATGAGGACAACACCTCCACGGCCGACAGCGCGGTACACGGCGTCCTGGGTCTTCGGGCTGACGTTGATCGGCATCTCCGAGGCCTGCCAACCCCGGCGCAGCGAGCTCTTCAGCACCGCGCCGACGGCCCCAGGCTGTCCCGCAATCTGGGAGTACGCGGCACGTTCCGCGCGACGCCCGAGGATAATCAGGAACAGCAGCACGCCGGCGAGGACACCAGCGATGATGTACAGCACGAGCCCCACGATGTTGTCGGATGCCAGGGCAATACCCAGACCGACCGCGATGATGATCGGCATAAAGAATCCGAGGAGCAGGTACCAGATCGCCAGCTTGTCGTAGCGGCGGGTCATCTGGAAGACGTCCCACATCTGCTTGATGCGGCCAGGTTCTTTATTGGGGTTTTTGGTGCGTGCCATGTTGTCTAGGATACGGCCACACGGGGAGTCCGTTCGGACGTTTTTGCTGTCGGGTGGCCTGAGCCATGTGAAGTTGCCGGGTGCGGGTTCCTCCTGTCCTCCCCAGAGCAAAGAAATCATCGCCCGTCCCGGAGTAATCCTTGGCCGGCGTCACGGGCGCAGGGTACGGACAACTCTGGAGGAATGACCCACAGTCCAGCAATCCCCGGGAGCCTGGCGGGCTACCGTCTCGTGCGCAAGCTCGGTGACGGTGCGCGTTCTGAGGTGTACCTGGGAAGCAGCGGGGCCAATCCGGTCGAGCCCTCCGTGGCCGTCAAGTTATTTCGGCCAAATACTGATGCGGACTCCATCGCCAGAGAGCTGTCGGTGCTCAGCCATGATCTTCCCGCGCACTGCGCGCGCCTGCTCGACGTCGCGCAAGCGCCCGACGGACGACCGCTGTTTGTCCTCTCACGGGTGGACCGGGGGAGCATTGCGCGTCTCCTCCATATCCGCGGCAGCATCACCGTGGGGGAATCGGTGACCCTGGTAGCGCCACTGGCGCAGATGTTGTCCGACTTGCACGGACGCGGAATCGCCCACGGCGCTATCGGGCCCCGCACCGTTCATCTCAGCCAGCAGGGTGAGCCCGTCCTGATTGGGTTTGGCCATGCGACCCAGTTCCCGGCGACGGCCTCGGATGCCGTTCGGGAGACGATTGCGGCTGTCTCAACAGACCGGACCGGACTTGCGCACCTGGCCACCTTGGTCCTGCGCTCCGTCGAGGATGCGCCCGGACCTGATCACCTGCAGGAGCTCGTCGACTGGATCGAGCAGTCCACCAGCTTGGACACGTTCCCCGCAGAATTGGCGGAGCGACTCTTCGACCTGGCTGACCCGGTCCCAATCGATTTCTCAACCGATCGCAGTGGCCCGGCCGAGCGGAACGGCGAGCGCTCCGCCATCCGCCCCACCAGAGCTGGGCTTGTGCCGACGACCGCGGTTCCCGGCACGGTGGCCGGGAGTACGGTCGCGGTGTCAGCACGCACACCCGGGCGCTGGAACGCGCGCGCTGACGTATTTCTCGGCGAGAGCCCCCTGGAACAGCTGCGTCCCCGACTGTCACGCGCTGTGGCGGCCATACCGAGGCGGGTGTGGTTCGTGGCTGCGGGAGTTACCCTCGCCGTAGTGGCGTTCTTCGTCCTTGCCCCAGATTACAGGGAGGGCGAGGAGGGTGGTCCGTCGAGAGGTAACGCCGACGCTGGGACGGACACTTCGGGGAGCAGAGCTATGGTGGCTGATACGGACGACCCGATTGAGGCGACAATCGCCATTCTTGATGCTCGGTCGCGATGCATCGAAGAACGTTCCGTTCTGTGCCTCGAGTCGGTCGATCATGCGGGTTCTTCTGCGATGCAGGACGATCGGGATCTCATTGCAGAGCACCTCAACGGCACGGCAGTTTCCCCGATGGTTCAGTACCTACCCGAGGATTTCCGCCTGGTTGAAAGGCTGGGGGATGCAGCGTTAGTGGCGGTTGGTCCCCAAAGCCAGCCGGCCTCGGCCCTGATAATCAGGACCGAGGCCGGCTGGAGGTTACGGGAATTGCTTGTTGGTTAGATACCGAGGTTGCCGGTGAAGTCGCCACCTTCGAGGCGCTTCTTGATCGACACGAGGAATCCGGCAGCGTCTGCGCCATCAACGATGCGGTGATCGTACGACAGTGCGAGGTAGACCATCGAACGCACTGCAATCGCGTCGGAACCATCAACGGTCACTACGACGGGGCGCTTCACAACGATTCCGGTACCGAGGATCGCAACCTGCGGGAGGAAGACGACCGGGGTATCGAACAATGCGCCGCGCGAACCCGTGTTGGTCAGCGTGAAGGTTCCACCGGACAGCTCGTCCGGCTTCAACTTGTTGTCGCGAGTGCGTGCTGCGAGGTCCGCGATCTCCTGTGCGAGACCGGCGAGGGTGAGGTCGCCGGCGTTGCGGATAACCGGGGTAAGCAAGCCGCGCTCGGTCTCCACGGCGATGCTGATGTTCTCGTGATCCGGGTACACGATCGAATCGCCATCGATGGTGGCGTTGATGATCGGGTGGGACTTCAACGCTTCTGCCGCGGCAAGGGCGAAGAACGGGAGGAAGGACTGCTTGGCGCCGGACTTCTCCTGGAACTCGGCCATTACCTTCTTGCGGAAGGCGGCGACCAGGGTGACATCCACCTCGACGACCGAAGTCAGCTGGGCCGACGTCTGCATCGAGATGACGGCGCGCTCGGCAATGACCTTGCGAAGACGGGACATCGGAACGGTCGTTCCGCGCAGGGGCGAGACCTCCACGGGAGCCGCAGCAGCGGCAGCCTCTTCCTTCGGGGGTGCAACCGGGGCAGCGGCGAGAACATCCTGCTTGCGGATGCGGCCACCGATGCCGGTTCCGGTGACCGTGGAAAGGTCGACCCCACGGTCGTGCGCGAGCTTGCGGACCAGCGGCGTCACATAGCCAGCGTTGGAGTTTGACTCCGTTGTGGGCTCTGCGGGTGCTGCAGCCGGAGCTGGAGCCGCGGGTGCTGCTGCTGCGGGGGCAGGAGCTGCGGCGGGAGCGGGTGCGGCCGCCGGTGCAGCAGGTGCCGGTGCAGCAGCGGGCGCAGGATCGACCGGAGCCGGTGCGGGCGGTGCGGCAGGAGCAGCTTCGGCCGGGGCAGGTGCCTCGGTTGAAGGAACTTCAGCGACGGGCTCTTCGGCAGCGGGTTCCTCGGCTGCAGGCTCCTCAGCGGCGGGCTCTTCCGGTGCGGGTGCAGCGGCCGAGCCGTCGCCGATCGTGACGAGCGGTGTGCCAACCTCGACGGTCTCATCCTCGGCGACCAGGATCGCCTCGATGACTCCGGCGATTGGCGACGGGATCTCGGTGTCGACCTTGTCGGTGGAAACCTCGAGCAGCGGCTCGTCGACCTCTACCCGGTCACCCACGTTCTTCAACCAGCGGGTCACCGTACCCTCGGTGACGCTCTCACCGAGCGCCGGGAGGTTGACGGATTCACTCATCAGTGTTGCTCCTTATTCAAAATGCTTGTGACGATCTAATTCAGGACTGCGGGGCCAGCAACATTGTGGAGCGTGACCTGCATATTATTCAACCAGCTTGGCGCGTCTCCGAGCCAGACTGGCTACATTGCGTGGAGTGGCTTGCCTGCGAGGGCAAGGAATGCTTCTCCAAGTGCTTCGTTCTGTGTGGGGTGCGCGTGGATCAGCGGCGCTACGTCCTCTGGGTACGCTTCCCAGCTCACTGCGAGCTGGGCTTCACCAATAAGTTCGCCAACGCGTGCACCAATCATGTGGACGCCAACGACGGGGCCATCATTCACTCGAACGAGCTTGATGGATCCGGAGGTGCCGATGATGTGGCTCTTGCCATTCCCCGCGAGGTTGTAGTCGTAGGTCGAGATTGCTTCGGCCCCGTACTTCTCGGCCGCCTTCGCCTCGGAGAGGCCCACGGACGCAACTTCGGGGTCACTGTAGGTGACCTTGGGGATGTTGATGTCGTCAACCACGATCGGGTTGAGCCCGGCGATCTCCTCGGCAACAAACACGCCGTGCTGGAATCCGCGGTGCGCCAACTGCAGTCCGGGAACGATGTCGCCCACGGCGTAGAGCCCGGGGATGTTCGTCTCGAGGCGTTCGTTGGTGATAACAAATCCGCGGTCAACGGTGACGCCGACTTCCTCGAAACCGAGGTTCGCCGTCGAGGGGCCACGGCCGACGGCCACCAGAAGCAGCTCTGCCTCGATGGTTTCGCCGTTCTCCAGTGTGACAACAACACCGTTATCGTTTTGGGTCACGCTCTGGAAGCGCACTCCGAGTGAGAACTTGATACCGCGTTTGCGGAATGCACGCTCGAACTGCTTGCTGATCGACTCGTCCTCGTTCGGAACGAGGTGAGGCAGCGCCTCGATGATGGTGACGTCGGAGCCCCAGGACTTCCAGACGCTCGAGAACTCTACGCCAATAACACCGCCGCCGAGAACCGCGACCGTCTTCGGTACGAAGTCCAGTTCGAGGGCCTGTTCCGAGGTGATCACACGGCCGCCGATTTCGAGGCCGGGAAGTGAGCGGGAGTACGATCCCGTGGCCAGGACAACATTTTTGCCCGTAATCGTCTGGTCGCCGACCTGGACGGTCGTTGGCGAAGTCAGTCGACCCTCACCCTCGATCGTCGTGATTCCGCGGGCCTTGATCAGGCCCTGGAGGCCCTTGTACTTGCTGCTGACAATTCCCTGGCGATATGCGGTAACGCCTTCGATGTCGATTCCCTCGAGGGTGGCCTTGACGCCGTACTTACTCGAGTCGCGGGCAGCGTCCGCGATTTCAGCGGAATGCAATAGCGCTTTAGTGGGAATACATCCCACATGGAGGCACGTGCCGCCAACCTTTCCCTTTTCGATTAGTCCGACCGTGAGGCCCAACTGGCTTGCCCGGAGCGCAGCGGCGTAACCACCACTGCCAGCTCCGAGAACCACGAGGTCAAAATTCTGTTCCGACACC
>Ga0247732_10001057_pt1 | contig 11516 bp, 14 predicted proteins | sample UWRJL163409C2_FD_180940 | JGI IMG/M metagenome (GOLD analysis project Ga0247732, IMG submission 180940) | Plant litter microbial communities from Arlington Agricultural Research Station in Wisconsin, United States - UWRJ-L163-409C-2 | ecosystem: Environmental > Terrestrial > Plant litter >...
ACCTCGTTTAACTTGCGCACCTTTTCAGAGTCCGAACTTGCAAAAAACTACTGGTGGCAGGGTCAGGGTTATATGTGGCTAACAGGGAAAAAGCATTACAGATTGATTTACTCACTTGTGCCAACGCCTGATAGCATTTTAGACGATCAAAAACGCCGCTGGTGGTACAAGTTTGGTCAGGACGAAGACAATCCTGACTTTATTGAGGTGTGCGCTCAGATTGACCGTAACAACGCATTGATTAACGAGCTACCCAAAGCAAACAGGCTAAACGTTTTTGAGTTTGACTTTGATGAAGAAAAGATTGAATCGCTTAAAACAAAAATCATTGCTTGTCGGGAATTTTATCAGAGTTTGGCTTTACCCATGTATCAACATAAAAAAGAACTTGTATGAGTGAACTATCACAAAGCAGATCACGCATAGAGCGACAGAGGATGCAAATACTTACGCTGTTTGATCAGAAGATTGAAACAAGCAAGAACAAGACGCGAGCGATTAAACAAGTGTCTGAAATATTGGGAGTTAGTACCCGTCAAATTTTTCGCATATTAAAAAACAACGAACGAAATGGAAAAGACGAATGAAGAATTACTGGAAGAAATAGACGAGTTGAACTCTGAAATAGTGTCCCTTAAAGAAGAAATATCTGACTTACAGGTTGATTTATCCGAGGTTGATGACAATTCGGAAGAACTGGAAGAAGCTGAAAGTAGGATACAGGAACTGGAAATGGAATTAGACCGGGTCGAGGGAGGCAAATACAAAATCTGCGGCGAGGAAGTTTATATTCACACAAACAGCCTGCAACATCAGACCTTCTTTGAACAGTTTGCCGAATTTTCCAAGCAATACAAATCACTAAACCACCTTTGGGCCGCAATGGTCAATAAACTATGAGTACTTTCCAAATTAACTCCAAAGAATTCCTCAAAGCACTGAACTTTGCAGGTAAGGCAATACCAAACACAGCTATAACGCCAATATTTGAATGCGTGCTGCTTGATGTAAGAAAGTCCGGGCAAATATTTATCACCGGATCAGACAGCAATACAGTGATTCAAACAACGGCAACAATGGCTCAGTCTGACTTTGATCAGGACTTTAAAATTGCCGCGCCGTATGATTTACTTGCTCGTACGCTGGCAACACTTCCAAACGTTCCAATCAGCGTTACGTATACAGTTGAAGGTGAAAACCATTTGCTCACCATCGACTACGAAGATTCGAACGGACGCAATGCTATTTTTAACATGTCATGCGAAGATCCGAAGACTTATTTAAGGCTGCCGGAAGTAAAAGACGCGCAAACGGTTTCAATGAAAGCACAGGCATTACAGCGAGGCATTGACAGCGTGATAAACTTTGTCTCAGAGGACAATCTTAAACCGTCGATCACTGGTGTCAACATCTCAATCAAAGACGGATCAGTGTTCTTTTTTGCCACCAATGCAATGACAATCGGAATCTTTGGTCAGCCATACGCAGACAAAGAACTCGAAAAAGAAATCCTGATACCTGGCAAGTTCGCAAAGCTGGTTTCTGAATTCATTGGCGACTTTGAAGAAGAAATAGAATTGAAAGTATCAGATAGGTTTGTACAGGTGACTTTTGGGCATTGGACCGCATACAGTACTTTGATTGATGAACGATTCCCTAACTGCCGGGCGGTTATACCTGAATCGTTTGCGATGGAAGCAACGGTCAACGCGGAAGAACTGAAAACCGCAATGAAGCGTGCCTCTGTATATGCAGATCCGCAAACCAGCACCATGAAAATGTCTTTCAACGAAAAGAGCCTCTTTTTGTCGGCTGAATACCCTGAAAAGAACCAAAAGTGCGACCAGGATATTTCCATTGACAGCGAAATGCAGGATTTTAAGATCGGGTTCAACATGAAAACACTTGGAAAGCTGCTACAAACGGTGTCCGGTGACTTCAAAATGTCTTTTGTTGGTCACAATCGGGCTGTTTTAATCAATCCAGAAGTAGCGGAAGGAGAAACGATTGATTACATTATTATGCCGGTTGTTACTCTAACCTAATATTTGTATATTTGTGCTGTGAATTTATTCACCATTAAGCCTGGGAAACTTGATGTGATGCTAGATTGAAAAAAAAATATTCAACCCGGAAGGGTGGGTGATTGCTGTTCTAGCCGCAATCTAATGGCTCCCCGCCGCCCACACTTCTGGGATTTTTATTTTTAGTGGTATGAGTGTTGATTTAAATTTATTAATTGATTTAGCCTACATTGGATCAAGCGACGATGATCAATTTGATTTCGAGTATTTTAGGCTTATTTACTGCAATCCAAGAATACAGTTTACTAGAAACGCAGGAAATCTCGCCTGTGTGATTAACGCCTATCCAAAAGGTCCGTACAAATCAAAAGCAGAATCATTACTCAAAAATATGCCATATACAGAGTTTCTGCAAACGGCGTATTGGCATTCATTATCTGAATTTATAAAGAGCGTTTACAACTTCAAATGCGCTAAATGTAGTTCGTCATTACACCCATGTACACACCACAAAACATATCGAAATAGGGGTAGGGAAATATTTCATCTATCCGACCTTACATGTCTTTGTCTTTCGTGCCACAATAAATTCCACGGATCATGGGTCAGATAAAAGAATACTTCCAGCACGATTACAGAGCATATGAGGACTTGAAAATGGTAGCATGTATTTCCGAGTATGGCGGTGAAGGATATGGTTTCTTTTGGAGAATTATTGAGATGTTACACCAAGAGAACGAGCATAAACTTCCACTCAAAGGGTACGTGTATTTAGCAATTGCTAAGCAAATGTTAGCAAATGCTGAGCAAATAGAAAAGTTTGTCAAAAATTGCATAAACGAGTACGAACTGTTTAGATCAGATGGAGATTATTTTTGGTCTGATCGAGTTTTTGCCAACATCGACAAGCGAAACGAGATATCTTTAAAGCGTTCGGAATCAGGCAGGTTAGGAGCAATTGCCAAGCAAAGTTCAGCAAATGCTGAGCAAACAAAAGCAAAGAAAAAGATAAAAGATACAGGTAAACCTGTATTAAAAGAAAATAATATACCTTTTGACTCTTTTTGGAAGTTGTATGGCAAGTCTGACGGCAAGAAGAAAGCTATCGAAGCATGGGATAAGTTGACAGATGAAGAAAGGGGATCAGCTATTTCTGACGTGCCGAGTTATCTAAAAACAGTAAAAGACAAACAGTTTCAAAAACACGCATCTTCGTACCTCAACCAAAAGGTATGGCAGGATAGGCAAGATGACATTCAGGCTGAAAGAGAAAAGAACGACCTAAGCCCTGAGATATTAAGGGAAAGAAAACTAAGGGATTCAAAGTATGCGAATGAAATATTTGCTTTTGAATACATGGCAGGCAAACCGATTAAATTCCCTGATCACATTTCGATTTATCACGTAGAAACCGGATTCGCGCATGAACTCAGAAAGTAAGTTATACGATTCATTTGAGGCTGCCGGAATTTTCGGAATCAACCAGAATGCAAACCAACAAAAAACTCATTGCCCCCAATGTCACGATGACAGGCGAAATAAACGAGATAAATCTCTGTTCGTTTCCCCTTCAAAAGGATTATGGAAGTGTTTTCACTGTGATTGGACTGGCGGATTAAAAGATCCAAACTTCAAGCCAAACTACAAGCAGGATTTTATACCTCAAAAAAAGAGAACCTACACGCCGCCGCCGCCTAAACCAGCTAAACCAACAATCGGTCCAGAAATGACAAAATGGTTTGATGGAAGGGGTGTCACAATCGAAACGTTGAATAATTTTCAAATATTTGAAACAGAATCACAAGGATACAAGTGGATTAATTTCCCATACTACCGAGACAAACAATTGGTCAACGTTAAAAAAAGGAACGGGAAGAAGGATTTTCGTTTAAGCGCAAACGCAGAATTAATTTTCTTCAATCTTGATTCCGTTTTTGGAAGTAAAGAAATAATTATTACCGAAGGAGAGATTGACTGTATGACAGTTGTGCAGGCTGGTTTTGAATCAGTAGTAAGTGTGCCAAATGGTGCTCAAAAGGGGAATGCTAAAATGGAATACCTGGATAATTGTTTTGAGTACTTTCAGGATGCCGAGAAATTCATTCTGGCGGTAGATAATGACGAGGCAGGGCAGATACTAGCGGAAGAGCTTTGTCGTCGCTTAGGGCGTGAAAAATGCCACCTAGTGGACTATCCTAACGGCTGCAAGGACATCAACGAAGTTCTTGTCAAATATGGGAATGAATTTGTTGTATCAACAATCAAGGGAGCCAAGCAACACCCGATAGCCGGAATAAACAGGCCAAACGAGTATGTTGATGAAGTAATAGGATATCACTTGAATGGTTTTCCGTCAGGCGATAAGGTGGGATACAAAGATTTTGATAACTTGATGTCATTTCGCCCTGGCGAGCTTACCGTAATTACGGGAATACCGAACTCAGGGAAAAGTGCATGGTTGGACCAGGTTTTGGTAAGGTTATCTTCCCGGTGCGGATGGAAGCACGGTATATTATCAAGGGAACAATGGCCACACTCTATTCACATGACCAAGCTTGTCCAGATTTTTAGCGGCAAAGGGTTAAGGTCAAAAGAAATGAATAAAGACATTATCAGGTCTTCAATGGATTTTTTGAACGACCATTTATTCCTTTTTGGTATTGACGATTTGACTATTGATGGAATACTGGAAAAGGCAAAGCAGCTTGTACTAAGGCACGGTATAAAGAGCCTGGTAATAGATCCGTGGAACACTCTTGACCACGACATGCAAGGAACCAACGAAACTGAATACATACGAAAAACACTAAAAAAGGTTGTCGATTTTAAAGACAGGTACAGCGTACATGTATTTGTTATTGCACACCCAACAAAAGTATCTACCGATGCAATGGGTAAGTTTTTGGCTCCAACACTTTATAGTATCGCTGGCTCGGCTCACTGGTACAATATGATGGATAACGGAATTATTATATACCGTAACGTTGGAACCAGGGCAGAAAAGACAGGCGATTTAGGGGATTCGGTGTCAGCAATGGTGAAGAAAGTGAGGAATTTCTTTATAGGACAGCAGGGCACTTGTTCTTTTGATTATAACTACAACAACGGAAACTACACAGAAGAAGGATTTTCTTTTGAAAATGAATTTGATTTATGGAAATACAGGAACAAACCAAAAGATGGTGAGTTTTTCGAGCCTACAACTGTTCCTGAAACACCATTGACCGATATTAAAAAACTACCAATAGGTAGCACCTCATTTGACTATAAGATGACCGAAGAAGATCCGCCATTTTAAAATATTTATCAAATCTTGCTTGTTTACTATTGTAATGTATTATCTTGCGAAGGAATTAAAAACGAAACGAATATGACATCTGAAATTGAGTACCAAGAATTTTTAAAGGCAAAACAAAAGACGCATCAACTATCTGGATTTGATGTGAAAGATTCTGATTTGAATGAAAAGTTATTTCCATTTCAAAAGTTTTGCATTAAGCGAGCTTTGAATGCTGGAAAGTACGCATTCTTTGAAGATTGTGGATTAGGGAAGACTTTTCAACAACTTGAATGGGCTAGACTGGTTGTTAAGAAAACTAAAAAACCGGCCCTTATTTTGGCTCCTTTGGCCGTTACTGCTCAGACAATCCAGGAAGGCGAAAAGTTTGGGATTGAAGTAAAGAAATTTACCGACAAAATCACCACTGGCATTTATGTTGCAAACTATGAGCAACTTGGAAACATTGATTGTTCTCTGTTTTCTGGAATAGTACTTGACGAATCCAGTATCCTTAAAAACTTTGAAGGACAAACAAAGAAGTTAATACTTGACTCCTTCGCTAACACACCATACAAGTTAGCTTGTACTGCAACTCCGTCACCAAATGATCCGATGGAGCTTGGCAATCATGCAGAATTCCTTGACGTAATGAGCCGAAACCAAATGCTCGCAATGTATTTCGTGCACGACGGCGGAGAAACAGCTAAATGGAGGTTAAAAGGTCACGCGGTTAAGTTATTCTATCAATTCGTTGGTAGCTGGTCCATAATGCTAAACAGCCCTGGCGATATTGGTTTTCCGATGGAAGGGTATTCGTTGCCGGCATTAAATTTCATTGAGAAGCAAGTTGAGACAGAAAAGAGAGACAATGGTAGCTTTTTTAATGACATTGCTATATCTGCAACGAATTTCAATAAAGAACTCCGCTTAACAAAGGTTGACAGGCTTGAAACGGCTGCCGAAATTGTGAATGCTAGTGATGAATCTTTTATCATTTGGATTAAGCAGAACGAAGAAGGTGAAATGATGCGCAAGTTGATACCGGGCGCAATTGAGGTGCAAGGATCTGATACGCCGGAGTATAAAGAGAAAATGTTACTTGGTTTTGCTAATGGCGATTTCCGTGTACTTATCACCAAAAGCAAGATCGCGCAGTTTGGCCTTAATTTCCAGTCATGCCACAATCAAGTATTTGCTTCGCTTGACTTCTCATTCGAGGGTCTTTATCAATCAATCCGTAGAAGTTACAGGTTCGGCCAGGAAAAAGAGGTGAACATCTATCTGATCACCACGGACACAATGGCGAACGTTAAAAAATCAATTGACCACAAACAAAAACAATTCAGGATCATGCAGGACGAAATGAGCAAAGCAGTTAATCAAGGCTTGCATCTTAAAGACAAGATAAGTATATTTGCATCTCAACAAGATCAATTTATACTTCCAAAATGGATTCAGGAATCTACATAATTGAAAATACGGTTACGGGAAATGTTTATATCGGACAGACAACTAGTTTAAAAAACAGATTTAAGTCTCACATTTATCTGCTAAGAAATAATAAGCACCGGAATGCTCGACTACAAGCATCTTTCAATAAACATGGGGAACATTGCTTTACATTCAAAGTTATAGAGATAACCGATATACTTAACGAAAGAGAAGTTTACTGGATAGACTTATATGGAGGCGTTGATGGTAGATTGAATTACAATATGTCTTCTGGGGGAAATGGTGGCGGAAAAAGAAGTCAAGAAGTTTGTGACAGAATTTCTAAAATTCAATCAGGAAGAAAATTGAGCCCTACCCATTGCGAGAATATTTCAAAAGCCAACAAAGGTAAGGTTATTCACTCAATAGAAGCAAGGAAAGCTATTTCTGAAAGATACAAGGGTCGCCCCCTACTAGAAGAAACTAAAAGAAAAATTAGCGAAACTAAGCGCGGAGTTAAATTAAGCGAAGAGACAAAAGAGAAACTTAAAGGTAGGGGGTCTGTTCCTGTTATTCAATACGACTTAAATGGGAATGAAATTGGAAGGTTTGCAAGCGCGAAAGAAGCCGGATCGAAGTTGAATTTTTGGAAGTCTGACATTACGCAATGCTGCTTAGGAAACAGAAAAACAGTTAAGGGTTATATTTTTAAATACGAAAACGAATATCACAATGGAACAAGAAGTAAATGACCGGTACGCAATTTATAGAGGTGACTGTGTTCAACTTATAAGGAACATTCCAAACGAATCAATACACCTTACGGTATACTCGCCTCCGTTCAAAGATTTGTATGTTTATTCAGACCATGTAGAAGATATGGGAAACTGTTTGACTGATGAAGAATTTGATTTCGCATTCAGGATTTTGTGTTCTGAGACATACCGAGTAATGAAACAAGGGCGAAATGTGGCTATCCATTGTATGGACCTACCGATTCAAAAAGGTAAGCACGGATATATCGGGTTAAAAGATTTCAGCGGTGAAATAATAACCAACATGCAGAATGCTGGGTTTATATATCATTCGCGCGTGACAATCTGGAAGGACCCGGTTGTTGAAATGCAGCGCACAAAGGCACTTGGATTACTTCATAAGCAGATAAAGAAAGATAGCACCATGAGCCGAGTAGGAATTCCAGACTACGTTCTCATTTTCAGAAAAGACGGTGATAGAACAGATCCGGTTGCTAATACCAATCTTCCGGTTGATTTGTGGCAGAAATACGCTTCTCCCGTTTGGATGGATATAAACTACGGTAAAACATTGCAGGGATACCGCGATGCCAGGGACGAAGAAGACGAAAAGCACATCGCCCCTTTGCAGCTTGAAACAATCGAAAGGCTGATTCATTTGTATAGCAATAAAGGCGATAAGGTTCTCACTCCTTTCATGGGAATTGGATCAGAAGTCTTCCAGGCTGTAACAATGGACCGTTTCGGGATTGGATTCGAGCTTAAAGAAAGCTACTTTGACCAAGCAAAATCAAACCTACGAGTTTGTGTTGCCAATAAAGGACAATTAATGTTTGACTTGTGAAAAGATTTATCGCCGGAATAGATCCCGATGTTGACAAGGCAGGCTTTGCACTTTGGGATCGCCGGGATAAAAAATGGGTTAACGTAGCTACCATGCACATTGAGGATATTGAAGCGGCACTGCGAAATATGGAAGATTTGATTGTTTACGTTGAAGCTGGCTGGATGAACAGCAAAGCAAATTACAGACGCGGACATAAATCAAGTGTTTCAGAGCAAATAGCAATGCGGGTTGGTATGAATCATTGCGCAAGTAAGATCGTCGCTCGTATGCTTAAAAAAGCAGGGCGCGAAGTTGTTGAGATACCGCCATTGCAAAAGGGCTTCTTTAAAAAGGACGGTTCGTGGACGAAGATCGGGAAGGATTACTTGCGGGGACATTCTGGATACGATGGAAAAATTGTTTCGGGTGAAATTTGTGATGCGCTGTTGATTGTGATGCATTATCGATAAAATATATTTTTTAAATCACTTGCTTTACTATTGTAAACTATCTTATATTTGTCCATGTTATTAACGATCCCAGATTACGCAAAGAAAATAGGGTATAGCCGCCAGTGGGTACACAGGCTTATATCCACCGGGCGACACGATCAGCTTAAAGGAATTGAAAAGGTTGATACGGTATTGACTGAAAATAATAGAATTACTTATATTCTCACTTTTAACCCTGATTTATTATGAAGGCAGAAATTATTATTACACGTTCACTTGAAATCATTTTTGGAGTAATCAGCTTACTCGCCCTGGTCATTACTGTGATCGTATTCGCTCCGTATCTTTTACCTAAGTCAATCATTGACTGGTACAAGAAGTTGAAGGTGTACTACTCCGAACCAGAAAACGTGAACAATACTTTGTGGTGTTCCGGCCTGGTTATCATTATTGTTTTTGCGTATGTCTTTTTAACCATTATAGCGCAGCCATGACAACATTCCACGAAATAAGCGAGAACAAACGCGTCAGGATCAATCAAGGTATAAACAAGCGCACTGCCGAGTATCAGGAAAAAGAGGCCGACAAATGGGTAACGCTTTGCAGCCGCCCGTACAATATTGACATTCGGGTTAACGCGGTGACTGATATTTTGCGAGTGGCACAACAACGAGGATTTAAAACGGCTTAACCATGAATAATCCATCCATACAAAAAACAGAATATCCCGCCGAATACTTGAAGTTTATTCAGGAGCATAAAGGCAAGATTCCGCCAATGACCAGCACCGAACAGGAATTAATGATGTTTCTGGTTCGCAAAAAGATTGGCGGATTTGAGAAGATTGTAAAACTTTATCGCGATCTAACGAAATGACAGAAATCCCAATCAAGACCCGACAAAGAATATTGAGAAAGGCGAGGTTGTTTCTGGCTTACGGTCAGGCTGATTTTATTAACGTGGCTATCACATGGTCATACCCCTCTGTTTTTAAAGACATGTGTTTCAGTAAGATCATGAACATGATGCCGGAAATGAAAACTCAATACCTACTTTACGAGTCTAAAATATACGGAGACAGACAAGATAAAATTAACCTACTAAGCGATGCTATTACAGACATCAATCAAAAGATCAAAGAAGAAAGTTGTCCATCCTGGGCGGGATTGGACGAAAGTAAGCGAAGCTCTGCCAGAAGAGAAAAGATTAGTTACAGTTCGCGTTAATGGAAACTGGGGACAACTTAGGTCAGAAACGCTGAGAAGGAAAGGCGAGTACTGGTTCTTCCCTGATTGGTCACAGCGTGTATATTACGTGCCGTCCGAATGGAAATACGCAGATTAAAAGTAAAGGGAACCGTTAGGCTCCCTTTTTTATTTACAACGCCCGACCAAACGCGGTAACGAACGTATTTACAATGGTATTAAATGTGACAGCCTCGGCAAGTGTTAAAGTGCCCCAATAAGCCAATGCTACCCTGGCTTTCGAGAAGTTTACAAGATCTGCATTTCCGGAGTTGTCCATCCTTGCCCCCAACATCAACTTTCTAGACCCGCCACCAGTTGGAACCTGTGATGCGTCGGTTTTTGTAGATACAGTTGCCCCGTCATCAATCAATCTTAGGTTTACACCATCTTTCACAATTTGTATAAGCTTTTTCCTTGTCATATCGGTTGTGCCGGTAGCAGGGAATGTCTGATTGGTTGTACCACCATCTCTTGTTCCAATCTTACCCAATGGACTAACAGGGCTACCCCAATGCCTTCCTAATTCAATACGGTAATCAGCAACGGTCAGCAATGCAGCCTCACCATTAGTAGACAACATAACAGAATTAGCGCCGCCTACCGTAGGTGCAGACTCAGCGGTGTTATTGTAAATACCAAAACTTAAATTGTTTTTATTTCCCGCAGAAGGAGTGTAAGGCAGTCGAGCATATACGCCGGAAGCCGGAGTCCATCCATCTACACTTGACCCGTTCCCTACAAATTCAATTTCAGGGAATGATCCACCAAAAGCAATCTCAGAGAATATGTACTTTTGAGTAGCCGTAGTGCTACCAGGAAACGGCGCTATGCCGCCAATCTTAGACCATATATTAGCAGAGACACAGCTATCGTAAAGTGCCTGCAACGCACTTACCTTTGTGGGATCAGTAACGCCAGCCCTTTGCGCGTATGTTTTAACCCAATTAGAGCTACCCAGCCCCGATGCAGAGAAATCAGCCCCTGATGCTTTTATTCTTATTCCCATTTTTTAGTACGTTTTTGATAAAAAGTCTCCAACTATATTAGATAATAACTCATGTGATTTGCCTGATGTGTCCGTATGCGGGTGAACTCCGTCAGGATTCCACACCCTTATTACACTCATATCAATTGCTGTATTCTGTCCCGAAGTATACGCGCTATAAGGAGATTGTGACCATAAAGTTTGACTTCCAGGTGCAAGTTGAATACTCCACCCTGTTTTTTCCCAAAGTTTAAGAAAAGGGAATCCCCAGTAACTAGCAAGGGTTTGTTGTGCCTGCGATACGGTAGGATAAAGCGTGCTTTCGTAATGTCCTGAAATAGCGATGCGTGCATGTGGATTATATTGAAGAATCAAATCAATAATATAATTGCACGCACCTATAAAATAGTTTCTACTATTACGAACAGCAGGGACAGCCGTAAACACCGCGTCGGAGTCTCCGTAACCTTTATCGTTAAATCCATGATCCAAAACAAAAAGATCCGGCATCGTGAA
>Ga0247732_10001059_pt1 | contig 11505 bp, 7 predicted proteins | sample UWRJL163409C2_FD_180940 | JGI IMG/M metagenome (GOLD analysis project Ga0247732, IMG submission 180940) | Plant litter microbial communities from Arlington Agricultural Research Station in Wisconsin, United States - UWRJ-L163-409C-2 | ecosystem: Environmental > Terrestrial > Plant litter >...
AAGGTCTCGGTGTGGGCGCGCTCGTACCCGTGGGCGTCGCCGCCCCCGACGCGCTTCATCACGATCGCGCCGTTGGAGCACACCGCGTACTCGGGCCAGATGCCCAGGCGCTCCATGATCGTGTGCGTGCTGTCCCAGCTGCGGCCGGTTGCGAGCATCACCTCGTGACCGCGCGATCGCGCGAACTCGACGGCTTCGACCACACCGGGAGAGAGCGTCTCGTCCTCGAGGATCACTGTTCCGTCGACGTCGAGGGCGATCAGCATCCGCTCGGCGAGACCGTCTTCGGCGAGATCCTCCACCAGGTCGGCGGCGTCCTCCTGCTCGACGATGTCGACGCTGCCGGTATCGGGGAGCGTCACTCGACGGGCTCCATGACCTCGAGGCCCCCGAGGTAGGGCCGCAGCACCTCGGGTACCGTCACCGAGCCGTCGGCGCGCTGGTGCGTCTCGAGCAGGGCGACGATCCAGCGGGTGGTGGCGAGCGTGCCGTTGAGGGTCGCGACCGGCGACGTCTTGCCGCCCTCGGGGCGGAAGCGGATGTCGAGGCGACGGGCCTGGTAGGTCGTGCAGTTCGAGGTCGAGGTGAGCTCGCGGTACGCGCCCTGCGTCGGCACCCACGCCTCGATGTCGTACTTGCGGGCGGCGCTCGACCCGAGGTCGCCCGCGGCCACGTCGATCACCCGGTACGACAGCCCCAGATCCTGCAGCATCCCCTCCTGCATCGCGACGAGACGCAGGTGCTCGGCCTCGGCCTCTTCGGGGGTCGTGTAGACGAACATCTCAAGCTTGTTGAACTGGTGCACGCGGATGATGCCCCGCGTGTCCTTGCCGTACGACCCGGCCTCGCGGCGGTAGCAGGTCGACCAGCCGGCGTAGCGCTTGGCGCCCCGCTCGAAGTCGAGGATCTCGTCCATGTGGTACCCGGCGAGGGGCACCTCGCTCGTGCCGACGAGGTAGAGGTCGTCGTCTTCGAGGTGGTAGACCTCGTCGCCGTGCTGGCCGAGGAAGCCGGTGCCGCGCATGACCTCGGGACGCACGAGGGTCGGCGGGATGATCGGGGTGAACCCGGCGGCGAGCGCCCGGTCGAGCGCGAGGGTCATGAGGGCGAGCTCGAGGCGCGCTCCGATGCCGGTGAGGAAGTAGAAGCGGCTGCCCGAGACCTTCGTGCCGCGTTCCATGTCGATCGCGCCGAGCTTCTCACCGAGGGCGAGGTGGTCGAGCGGCTCGAAGTCGTAGGCGGGCACGTCGCCGTGCGTGCGGAGGGTGACGAAGTTGTCCTCACCGCCGGCGGGCACACCGTCGATGACGATGTTCTCGATCTTCGACAGCGCGAGATCGGCGGATGCTTCGGCCTCGGTCACCGCGTGCTGAGCGGCCTTGACGCGCTCGCTCAACTCCTTCGCCTCGGCCACCAGAGCGGCCTTCTCGTCCTTGGGCGCCTGAGCGACGCGCTTGCCGTGGGCGTTCTGCGAGGCCCTCAGCTCCTCGAAGGCCGTGATCGCGGCGCGGCGGCCTCGATCGGCCGCCAGGGCATCGTCGACGGTCTCCGGAGACTCGCCCCGGGCCACCTGGGAGCGCTTGACGAGCTCGGGATCTTCACGCAGCAGGGTCACGTCGATCACGCGATCAGTCTAGAGTCCGCGAGCGCCGACCTCACCCGCGGCGGACCCCGTCCGCGCGCGGAGCCCCCGCCCCTAGGGTGGGAGCCATGGCTCCAGCCCCTGCAGTCCCCGGCGACGACGATCCCGGCGCGGGCGAGCACGAGCCGGTCTCCGCGGCATCCGACGCCCCCGGTCCCCGCGGCGCCGACGACGACTCGCCCGCGCCCGCCGACGCCGCCGCACCCGACGACGTCATCCGCCAGCCCGACGACATCGCGCCCGACTCGTCGGCCGAGGAGGCGGGCGAGGCCCGCCGCGTCGACGCGCAGGGCGACCCCGCACCGATCGCGGCACCGCGGGGAACGGGCAAGCGCGCGGCCCTCGTGTACAACCCGACCAAGGTGAACCCCGCGACTCTGCGCGCGAAGGTCGTCGCCCTGTCGTCGGAGGCGGAGTGGGACGCACCCCTCTTCTTCGAGACCACGGTCGACGACCTCGGCGACGACGCCACCCGCGCGGCGGTCGACGACGGTGTCGACGCCGTGCTCGTGGCCGGCGGCGACGGCACGGTGCGCGCGGTGGCCGAGACCCTCACCGATACGGGCATGCCGCTGTCGATCATCCCGAGCGGCACGGGCAACCTCCTCGCGCGCAACCTCAACCTGCCGCTGACCGATCCCGACGCGATGATCCGCGCGACGTTCCACGGCGACGTCCATCCCACCGACGCCGGCGTCGCACGCCTCCGACGCCCCGACGGCACGACGGAGGAGCACGGCTTCGTCGTCATGGCGGGCATGGGCCTGGATGCGGCGATGATCGCCAACACGAACTCGCAGCTGAAGAAGACGGTCGGCTGGGTCGCCTACGTCGACGGCGCGGCGCGATCGCTCGTGAAGGCGCAGCCGTTCCGCATCATGTACCAGGTCGACGATCGGCGCCTCCACGGGGCGAAGATCCAGAGCATCCTGTTCGCGAACTGCGGCACCCTGCCGGCCGGCATCTCGCTCATCCCGGGCGCCTCGATCGGCGACGGCCTCATGGACGTGGCGATCATCCAGCCCACCGGGCCCTTCGGCTGGCTCGGCGTCTGGCGCAAGGTCGCCTGGGACAACTCGGTGCTCCGACGCTTCCGCGCCGGTCGACGAGTGCTCGAGCGTCGGCGCGATTCCTCCGTGCGCTACCTCCGCGGCCAGGAGATCGAGACCGCCACCTCCCCCGCCCAGCCCGTCGAGCTCGATGGTGACGAGTTCGGCGAGGCCACCCGCATCCACTGCCGCATCGTGGCGGGCGGTCTCCGGCTCGTGGTCCCGAAGGGCCACGACACCTCCAAGCTCTAACCCGTTCGGGGCGGATTTTGCCCCGTGGGGCGTGGACTTCCGCGCCCCGGGGAGACAAGTGCGCCCCGAAACCCGATCGGCGCGGCACCGGCGGGTGTCAAGCCCGACGGCGGGGCGGGGCGCCGCCGATAGCGTGGCGGGATGGTGAGCCCCTCCGTCGTCTGGTTCCGCGACGATCTGCGGATCGCCGACAACCCCGCGCTGCGAGCCGCCGTCGACCGCGGCGAGCCGATCATCTGCCTCTACGTCCTCGAGGGCGATTCCGACGGGATGCGCGAGCTCGGCGGAGCGGCGAAGTGGTGGCTGCACCACAGTCTCAACTCTCTCGGCGAGCGCCTGCGCGAGCGCGGTGGCGCCCTCGTGCTGCGCCGCGGCCGGGCGGCCGACATCGTTCCGGCGGTGGTGGCGGACGCCTCCGCCGGGGCTGTCTTCTGGAACCGACGCTACGGAGGGGCCGAGCGCGAGATCGACGCCGGCATCAAGACCGCCCTGCGCGACGACGGGGTCGAGGTGGCCTCCTTCGCCGCATCCGTCCTCTTCGAGCCGTGGACCGTGCAGACCGGATCCGGCACCCCCTACTCCGTCTTCACCCCGTTCTGGCGTGCGTGCCAAGACCTGCCGGCGCCGCGAGCGCCGCTCCCCGCGCCCCGCGAGATCCACGCCCCGTCGAGCGTCCCCGACTCCGATGATCTCGACGCGTGGGAGCTGCTGCCCACGAAGCCCGACTGGGCGGGCGGGTTGCGGGAGGCCTGGGAGCCCGGGGAGCCCGCGGCCCTCCGACGACTGAAGGGCTTCCTCGACGACGACCTCGGCGACTACGACCGTTCGCGCGACGAACCGGCGGGCGAGGCGACCTCCCACCTCTCCCCCTACCTGCGGTGGGGGGAGGTCAGCCCCTACCAGGTGTGGCACGAGACGGTGAAGAACCGCGGCACCGGCGCCCACGCGTCGTCGGCCTCACGATTCCTCTCCGAGATCGGCTGGCGCGAATTCGCCTGCCACACGCTCTACCACTTCCCCGATCTGGCGACGAAGAACTGGCGCAGCGGCTTCGACGCCTTCCCGTGGCCGCGGCTGAACCGCGCGCACCTCGAGGCGTGGCAGCAGGGGCGCACCGGGGTCGCCCTCGTCGATGCCGGAATGCGCGAGCTCTGGCACTCGGGCGCGATGCACAATCGCGTGCGGATGGTGACGGCGTCGTACCTCGTGAAGAACCTGATGATCGACTGGCGTCTCGGCGAGCAGTGGTTCTGGGACACGTTGGTCGACGCAGACGGGGCGAGCAATCCGTTCAACTGGCAGTGGGTCGCCGGTTCCGGGGCTGACGCAGCCCCGTACTTCCGCATCTTCAACCCCGAGCTGCAGCGCAAGAAGTTCGACGCCCACGACGAGTACATCCGCCGCTGGGCACCCGATCATCTCGACGGGAACGCGCCGGAACCGCTCGTCGACCTCGGCGACACGCGCCGCCAGGCCCTCGCCGCGTACGAGGACGTCAAGCGCGCGCGCTGAGCCTCAGTCGACGGCGGTCAGCGAGAGCACCAGCGCGTTGCCCGGAAGCAACAGGGGCATGGGCAGGCCCACCGTCGACAGCGCGCTCCCCGAGAGCGTCACACCGTCGGCCAGCCACGGGGGCGGCGCGTCCTGCAGCGTGAGCGGGGATGCGCCGAGGTCGACGGGCTCGACCCGATAGCGACGAACGGGATCGAGCCCCGGCAGCGCGAATCTCGGCGGTAGGGCGGCCTCCGCCCCGTCGGTGGCGACGTAGGCCGCCAGCGCCTCCCGACCGTCGAGCGAGACCACACCGTGCACGAGCACGCCCGGCTCGGGGAGATCAGCGCGCACGGTGCGACCGCCGTGCAGCAGGCCCCGGTAGAGCCGGTAGGCATCGGCCCAGGTGCGCACGGCCGAGAGCTCCTCCTCCGACGCACGCGTGAGGTCCCACTCGATGCCGGCGCTCGCGAACAGCGCCGTGGCGAGGCGGAACGACAGCGACGACGCGCGACCGGTCGTGTGCGCGTGGGCGTCGCCGAGGTGCGATCCGACGTACTCGGGGGGCACGAGCACCCCGGTCCACCGCTGAACGGCCTGCCGCTCGAGGGGGTCGTTGGTGTCGCTCGCCCACACCCGGTCGGTGCGGCGCAGCATCTCGAGGTCGATGCGCGCCCCTCCCGAGGCGCACGACTCGATCTCGACGCCCGGGTGCGCGGCGCGCAGGTCGTCGAGCAGGCCGTACAGGGCGGCGACCTGGTCATGCGTGTCGTCGACGAGGAGGTCGCGGTTGTGATCCCACTTGAGGAAGGCGATCGGATGCTGCGACAGCAGTGCGTCGAGCCGCTCGAACAGGTGCGCGCGCACCGGCTCCTGCGACAGGTCGAGCACGTGCTGCCATCGCCAGGTCACGCCGTCGGCGGGGCTGAGGAGCCAGTCGGGGTGGGCCCGTGCGAGGTCGGAGTCGAGGCTGACCATCTCGGGCTCGACCCAGAGGCCGAAGTCCATGCCGGCCGATCGGACGCTCTCGATCAGGGGGGTGAGTCCCTGGGGCCAGGTGCCCGGGTCGACGGTCCAGTCGCCCAGCGCACGACGGTCGTCGCGGCGACCGAGGAACCAGCCGTCATCGAGCACGAACCGTTCGACCCCGACCTCGGCGGCGCGATCGATGAGGGGTTGCAGCCGCTCGAGCGACTGATCGAAGTAGACGGCCTCCCACGTGTTGAGCGTGAGCGGCCGAGGCTTGCGGATCGTCGACCACGAGCGCACCCACGGGTGGAGGCGGTCGCTCACCCCGTCGAGTCCGTGACCCGACCAGGCGCCCACCAGGGTCGGCGTCGTATAGCCCTCGCCCGGCGCCAGCTCGACGAGCCCGATGCGCTCTCCTCCGCCGACGACCGTGCGGCCGAGTGCGGTGCGTTCGAACCAGGCCGCGGTGTCACCGCTCCAGGCGACGTGCGTCGCCCACACCTCGCCCGAGCGGAATCCGAACCCGGGCGTGCCCGCGGCGAGGAGGAAGGCGTCGTCGTGCCCGCCGCGACCGTGACGCGACTCGCGCACCCACGTCCCGTGTCCCGGGCGGATGCGCTGGGGCGAGCGCTCCCGTGCCCACCGCCCGGTGAAGTCGAGGAGCTCGATCGCGCGGTCTGGAAGGGGGAGGACGACCCCGGCCGAGACGAGCGGGGCCGGTGCGGCGCCGTCGTTACGCACCTCGTGCCGGGCGAGGAGCACCCCCTCGGGGGTGAGGACGAGGGTGGTGACGACCGCGACGTCGCCCATACGCGACGAGATCGTCAGCCGTGAGCCGTCGCGCTCGACCGCATCGAGGAGCGGGCGACCGTTCGCGCGCGGGAGACCGAGCGCCGGTCGCCCCGACCAGCCGTCGGCGAGGTCGGGGAGCAGGGTGAGTCGCAGCGGCTCGTCGATGGAGCTCGGCGGGATCGCCGGCACGAGCGTGTCGGCGAGGGTCGAGAGGTCGTCGTGCGAGAGGTCGCCGAGATCCGCTCCCCAGTGGAGGAGGGTGGGCACCCCCGTACCGCGGGCGTCGACGATGAGGCTGACGCCCGCGGCACGGAGGTGATGGATCACGGCGATGCTTCCTATTCTGCGACGGGGATCGACTGCGCCTTGAGCGTCGAGATCGTCGACGACTGAGCCGACTCGAGCGCCTCCAGGAGCGTCCCCTGTCCTGTGACGGCCTTCTGGAAGCCGTCCGACACGTCGGCGTACGTCTGCGTCATGGTGGGACCCCACACGAAGTCGGGGTTGACCTCGGCGGCCGCCTCGGCGAACACGTCGTAGATCGCCTGGCCGCCGTAGAACTCGACGCCCTCCTGCAGCGAGGGGAGCTCCAGGCCCGCGGTGGTGGCGGGGTAGATGTTGGCCGACTCGTTCAAGGCGGTGAGCGCCTCCTCGGAGGTGTTCAGCCACAGTGCGAACTTCGCCGCTTCGTAGACGTGCTCGCTGCCCTTGAAGACGGCGACGGACGAGCCGCCCCAGTTGCCGGCCGCGCTCTCGCCGGCCTTCCACTGCGGGGCCGGAGCGACCGACCACTTGCCGGCGGTGTCGGGAGCGCCGCTGGAGATCGAGTTGGCACCCCAGACGGCCGACGTCCAGCTCCAGACCTCGCTGGAGTTGTAGGCGTTGTTCCACTCCTCGGTCCAGGCCGGGTAGGTCGCGACGAGGTCCTCGTCCAGCAGCTCCTGCCAGTAGTCCGCCACGGTCTTCGACGCGTCTCCGGACAGGTCGACCGACCAGGCGTCGCCGTCGTTGGTGAACCAGTCGCCGTTGGCCTGCCAGACGAAGCCCGCGAACTGGTTGATGTCGGCGGTGGAGAAGTTGGTGATGTAGCCGCCGAGCGCGCGGATCTTCTTCGCCGCATCCTTGTACTCGTCCCACGTCGTGGGCACGGCGATGCCGTTCTGCTCGAACAGGTCGGAGCGGTAGAACAGCGCCATGGGGCCGGAGTCCTGCGGGATGCCGTAGACGCCGTCGCCGCCCAGGGTGACCTGGTTCCAGGTCCACGGGATGAAGTCGGCCTCGGCGGCGACGACGTCCTCGCAGTTGGAGAGGTCTTCCAGGCCGTCCTGCACGCGGAAGCTCGACAGCGCGTCGTACTCGATCTGGCCGAGGTCGGGGGCGTTGCCCGCCTCGAGCTGGCTGAAGAAGTTCTGGTAGGTGCCGGAGTTGCCGTTCGGGCCGGTCTGCACCTGCACCTGGATGCCGGGGTTCTCGGCATTCCAGATCGCCGCGGCGTCTTCGATGCCGGGGATCCACGACGTGAATTCGAGCGTGACATCGCCCTCGGACGGCGCGCAGGCGGCTGCTTCGCCGCTGGTGCCGGTGGAACCGGTCGAGCATCCGGCCAGCGCGATCGCGCTGAGCAGTGCGACGCCCATGGCGACTGCCCTCTTGGTGTGCTGCATGTTCTTCCTCACTGTTGGGTGGTGCGGGGTGGGGAGGCCCTCGGGCGGAGCCGTCGGGCCGGGGTCGTGCGGCGGTCTACTTCACGGACCCGCTGCCGAGTCCGTTGCGCCAGAACCGCTGGAGCAGAAGGAACGTGATGATGAGCGGGATGATGCTCAGGAGCGATCCGACGAGCACGTAGGTGCGCAGCTCCGGGATCTGGTTCAGCTGGGTGTTCCAGGCGTAGAGGCCGTAGGTCACGGGGAAGAACTCCTCGCTGCGCAGCATGATCAGCGGCAGGAAGAAGTTGTTCCAGATCGCGACGAACTGGAAGAGGAACACCGTGATCAGCGCCGGCGTCATGAGGCGCACCGAGACCGTGAAGAAGGTGCGCACCTCCCCCGCGCCGTCGAGCCGGCTCGCCTCGATCAGCTCGTCGGGCACGCTCGCGGCCGCGTAGATGCGGCTGAGGTAGACCCCGAACGGGCTGACGATGCTGGGCAGCAGCACCGCCCAGTAGGTGTTCGTCAGGTTCACCTGGCTAAAGAGCAGGAACAGCGGCAGCGCGAGGGCGGTCGCGGGCACGAGCACCCCGCCGAGGACCACGTTGAAGAACAGCTCGCGTCCCGGGAAGCGGTATTTCGCCAGGGCGTACCCGGCCATGCTGGCCACGACCGTAGCCAACAGGGCGCCGAGACCGGCGTACCCGAGGCTGTTGAGCAGCCATCGGAAGTAGATGCCGTCGCCGTACGACGCCAGGGCGCCGATGTTCTCGAAGAGCTTGAAGTCGGCGAACCACAGCGACGGGGTCGTCAGCAGCTGCCCGCGGTCCTTCGTCGAGGCGATGAACAGCCACCAGATGGGCAGCAGGAAGTAGAGCGTGAACACGCCCATGACGATGAGCGCGGCCGAGCGCGACAGCAGGCTCTCGCGGGGGCCCTTCCGTCCGCTCGCGGTCGCATCGTCGGCCGTCGCACCTGCGGTGCGCGTGAGGAGACTCATCGGTCCGCCTTCCGCTGGGTGAGCTTCAAGAAGGCGAACGACAGCACGAACGTCGCGAGCGCCAGGACGACGGAGAAGGCCGCCGCCAGATTGATGTTGGGGATCGAGTTCGTCGCGTACACGGTCATGTTCGGGGTGAACGTGCTCGAGACGGCCGAGCTGAAGGAGCGGAAGACCTGCGGCTCGGCGAGCAGCTGGAGGGTGCCGATGATCGAGAAGATCGCCGTCAGCACGATCGCCGGGGCGACCATCGGGATCTTGATCGACCATGCGATGCGGACCTGTCCGGCACCGTCGAGACGGGCGGCCTCGTAGATCTCCTGCGGGATCGCCAGGAGCGCCGAATAGATGATCAGCATGTTGTAGCCGACGTAGACCCACGTGACGACGTTCGCGATCGCCCACAGCACGAGCTCCGGAGAGAGGAAGTCGATCGACTGGGTCACCCCGGTGAAGGGCGACAGGTTCGGCGAGAACAGGAACCCCCACATGATGGCGGCGATCACGCCCGGCACCGCGTACGGCACGAAGAACGCCAGCCGGAAGAACCGCTTGCCCTTCAACGCGGGCGAGTCGAGCAGCAGCGCGAACAGCAGCGCGAGACCGAGCATCACCGGCACCTGCACGACACCGAAGAGCAGCACGCGTCCGACCGACTCCCAGAACGGGCCGTTCTGCAGCACGAGGGCGTACTGGGTGAACCAGCCGAACACCTGACGGGGTGCGCCGTACGTTCCATCGCGCTCGACGACGAGCAGCGACTGCCAGATCGCGTATCCGATGGGCAGCAGGTAGAACAGACCGAACAACACGCCGAACGGCGTGAGGAACATGCCGATGGCGCCCTTATGGGCGACCCGTCGTCGGCGTTCCTTCGGTGGGCGGTTACTCGCCCTGACAGCGACGCTCATACCAGCGACTCCTCTCGGATGATGCGGACGCTTCCGCCCGGGATCTCGATCTCGCCCGACACCGCGGCATCCGTCACCAGGTCGTGCCCGGTGGCCTCGACGACCGCGGCATCGTGGCCGTGATTGATCACGAACATGTAGGCGGCGTTCTCACCGCGACGGCGCACCGTCTCGACGTCTGCGCCTGCGCTCACCCGCACCGGCCGCGCGGCACCCGCCTCCGCGGCGACGCGTTCGAGCAGGGCACGGTAGTCCGCGGGCGACGGCAGGGTCGCGAGGTACCAGGCCGACCCGTCGCCCCAGGCATTGCGCGTGACGGCGGGACCGCCCGCTGAGGGACCGTCGGCGAACGCGTCGATCTCCGTGGCGGTGGTCACGCGCATCCGCTCCGACCACAGCGACGCGGTCGCCCCCGACGCCAGCCGCAGCGGCTCGTCGGCGGCGACGGGCGCGAACTCCTCGACGGCGACGCCGAGCGCCTCACGGAACGGACCGGTGTATCCCCCGGTGTACACCCGGTCGTTCTCGTCGACGGTTCCCGAGAAGAAGGTGACCACGGCGGTGCCTCCGGCGGCGATCCAGTCGGTGATCGCCGCCGCGTCGGCGGCGCGCACGAGGTGCAGGCCCGGCACGACGACCAGCCGGTAGGGCGACAGGTCGGCCCCCGGTGCGATCACGTCGACGGTCAGCCCCTGGGAATGGAGCGCGGCGTAGGCGGCGTGCACCTGGTCGAGGTAGCCGAGGGCGTGGCTGGGGCGCGACTCGGTGCCGGCGGCCCACCACGACTCCCACGAGAAGACGATCGCGACGTCGGACTCGACGCGCGAGCCCGCCACCTCTCCGAGTCGGTCGACGATCCCGCCCAGCTCCACGACCTCGCGCCACAGCGCGGTGTCGGTGCCGGCGTGGGGAAGCATCGCGGAGTGGAACTTCTCGCTCCCCTGCACCGACGCACGCCACTGGAAGAAGCAGACCGCGTCGGCCCCTCGCGCGACGTGCGTCAGCGAGTTGCGGATCAGCTGGCCGGGCGCCTTGGCGCGGTTCAGAGGCTGCCAGTTCACAGCGCCGGTGGAGTGCTCCATGAGCAGCCAGGGGGCGCCGCCCGCGAGCCCCCGAGACAGGTCGGCGGCGAACGAGAGCTCCGTGCGCGGGTCGGCGAGGCGGTGATCGAGGTAGTGGTCGTTTGCGATGACGTCGAGGTGCGGCGTCCAGGCCCAGTAGTCCTGATTACGGATGTGCGCGGCGACCATGAGGTTCGTCGTGACCGGAATGTCGCTTCTCTCGCGCAGCACCTCTTCCTCGGCGAGGTAGTGCCGAAGCAGTTCGTCGGAGCTGAAGCGCATGTAGTCGAGCGACTGCGTCGGGTTGCCCGTCGAGACGGTGAGGCGGGGAACCTGAATATGCTCCCAGTCGGCGTAGCGCTGGCTCCAGAATGCGGTTCCCCACGCGGCATTGAGCGCGTCGAGGGTCACGTAGCGCTCGCGCAGCCACTCCCGGAATGCCGAGGCCGACACGGCGCAGTAGCAGTGCGCGTTGTGGCATCCGATCTCATTGGAGACATGCCAGAGCTTGATGGCGGGGTGCGTGCCGTACCGGTCGACGAGCTGGCGGACGAGGGCGAGCGCGTTCTCGCGATAGACCGGCGAGCTCGGGCAGAACGCCTGGCGACCGCCGGGGAAACGCGTTGTGCCGTCGGCCATCACCGGAAGGAGTTCGGGGTGCTCGTGCGTGAGCCAGGGCGGGGTCGACGCTG
>Ga0247732_10001060_pt1 | contig 11500 bp, 10 predicted proteins | sample UWRJL163409C2_FD_180940 | JGI IMG/M metagenome (GOLD analysis project Ga0247732, IMG submission 180940) | Plant litter microbial communities from Arlington Agricultural Research Station in Wisconsin, United States - UWRJ-L163-409C-2 | ecosystem: Environmental > Terrestrial > Plant litter >...
GCGGCAGTGGGTGCTACGCAGCCCCGTCGAACATCGAGGTGACCGAGCCGTCGCTGAAGACCTCGTGAATCGCGCTCGCGATGAGCGGGGCGATCGGCAACACGGTGAGGGTCGAGAAGCGCTTCTCGTCGGGGATCGGAAGGGTGTCCGTCACCACGACCTCGTCGATGAACTCGCTCTGCAGAATCTCGCTCGCCGGGTTCGAGAACACCGCGTGTGTCGCAGCGACGACGACGTTCACCGCGCCGTTCTTCTTCAGCGCCTCGGCGGCCTTCACGATGGTGCCACCGGTGTCGATCATGTCGTCGACGATGAGGCAGGTGCGACCGGCCACGTCACCGACGATCTCGTGCACGCTGACCTTGTTGGGCACAAGCGGGTCGCGGCGCTTGTGGATGATCGCGAGCGGCGCTCCGAGCTTGTCGCTCCAGATGTCGGCCACACGCACGCGGCCCATGTCGGGCGAGACGACCGTGAGGGTGGTCGGGTCGAGCCGCTCCTTGAAGTATTTGAGCAACACCGGCATGGCGAACAGGTGATCGACCGGGCCGTCGAAGAAGCCCTGGATCTGCGCCGCGTGCAGGTCGACGCTCATGATGCGGTCGGCGCCGGCGGCCTTGAACAGGTCGGCGACCAGGCGGGCCGAGATCGGCTCGCGACCGCGACCCTTCTTGTCTTGCCGGGCGTACGGGTAGAACGGCGCGACCACGGTGATCCGCTTGGCCGATGCGCGCTTCAGCGCGTCGACCATGATGAGCTGCTCCATGAGCCACTCGTTGATCGGATAGGTGTGCGACTGGATGACGAAGGCATCCGAACCACGAACACTCTCGTCGAACCGCGCATAGATCTCGCCGTTCGCGAAGGTACGCGCATCGGTGTGGACCAGGTCGGCCTCGAGCTCCGCGGCGATATCGACGGCGAGCTGCGGGTGTGCGCGCCCCGTCACGAGTACGAGTCGTTTTTCACCGGTGGCCGTGATTTCTGTCACGCTGTCCCGCTTTCTGAGGTGTGTGTGCTGACGGGACTTATTCGCTGCTGCTGTCGTCCGCGGCCGCAGCGGCGATCGCTGCCGCGGTACCGGGACGCTTCTGCTCAACCCAACCGAGCATGTTGCGCTGCGGAGTCACACTGATCGCCAGCGCGCCGGCCGGAACATCCTTGCGGACGACGGCTCCGGCCCCTGTGTAGGCTCCGTCACCGATTGTAACGGGGGCGACGTACACCGTGTTCGAGCTGCCCTTCACGTGATCGCCGATCGTGGTTCGGGTCTTGTTCACCCCGTCGTAGTTCGACGTGATCGAGCCCGCTCCGATGTTGCTGTACTCACCGATCGTCGCGTCGCCCATGTAGCTGAGGTGGGGAACCTTCGTTCCCCGTCCGATCTGCGAATTCTTCGTCTCGACGAAGGTGCCGATCTTGCCGCCCTCGCCCAGCACGGTGTTCGCGCGCAGGTAGGCGAAGGGGCCGACACTCGCGTTCGCACCGATGACGGAGAGGGTGGCATCCGTTCGCGAGACGGTCGCATTCTCACCGATCTCACAGTGACGGAGGGTGGTCTGCGGGCCGACGACGGCCCCGCGCTCGATCACCGTCGCGCCGAGGATCTGCGTGCCGGGCAGCAGCTCCACGTCTTCGGCGAGCACCGCCTGCAGGTCGATCCAGGTGCTGGCCGGCTCCTGCACGGTGACCCCGGCGAGCTGCCAGCCGCGCACGATGCGGGCATTCAGTTCGGCGGCCGCGGCGGCGAGCTGCACGCGGTCGTTGATGCCGGCGACGAGCCACGGGTCGGCGACGGGCACGGCCTCGATCGCACCGCCGGCCGCGCGGATGCCGGCCGCGGCATCCGTCAGGTATTTCTCCGCCTGGGCGTTGTCGGTGCCGATCTGCGCGAGCGCCGCCGTGAGGGCCGCAGCGTCGAAGGCGTAGACACCGGCGTTGATCTCGCTGACGGTGAGCTGCTCGGGCGTCGCATCCTTCTGTTCGACGATGGCCTCGAAGGCGCCATTCGAACGGATGATGCGCCCGAACCCGGTCGGATCGCTCACGTGTGCACTCAGCAGGGTGACGCCGTTGCCGGCGTGCACGTGGCTGTCGATGAGGCCGCGCACCGTGCCGGCGTCGAGCAGCGGAACGTCGGCGCTGAGCACGACGACGGTGCCGCTGAATCCTGCGGGCAGGCCGCCGAGCGCGAGCTCGACCGCGCGACCCGTGCCGGGCAGCTCGTCCTGGTCGACGATGATCGTGGCCGGAAGCTGCTCGGTGATGACGGCGGCGACAGCGTCGCGTTCGTGCCGCACCACGGCCACGATGTGGCTGGCGCCGAGCTCGTCTGCGGTGGCGAGCACGTGACCGACCAGCGGCACTCCGGCGAGTTCGTGCAGCACCTTGGGCCTGCGCGACTTCATGCGCGTGCCCTGGCCCGCCGCGAGGATGACGACGGCGATCTCGGCCGAGCTGGAGGTGGGGGAAGACGTGGCCATGGAGATGTTTCCTTCGCTGGTCGGTTGCGCGTCTGGCCACATCGGCCTGCCGAGCTCCGCCTCCAGGATTCGAACCTAGACCTAACAGCTCCAAAGGCTGTCGTGCTGCCATTACACCAAGGCGGACCGCGCACGCGGTTCTGCGAACAGAGCTGCGAACGGCGCCAGACAAGTCTGCCAGACGGCACGGGGGCGGGGCGCGCCGTGGGGAACCGAGCCACGATAATGGACGGATGCCCGCCCACGACGAAGTCGACCGCATCGTGGACGCGTGGGTGCACGAGCGCCCCGACCTCGACTTCACCCCGCTGCAGGTGTTGTCACGCGTCGGCCGACTGTCGAAGCACCTGGATCGAGCGCGGCGCGTCGCGTTCACCTCCTCCGGTCTCGAGTCGTGGGAGTTCGACGTGCTCTCCGCCCTGCGCCGGGCAGGCAAACCCTACGAGCTCAGCCCGAAGGCACTCCTTCAGCAGACACTGGTGTCGAGCGGCACGATGACCAACCGCATCGACCGGCTGGTCGAACGCGAGCTGGTCGAACGTCGCGCCGACCCGGGCGACGGTCGCGGCATCCTGGTCACCATGACGCCGGGCGGCGTGCGCCGGGTGGATGCTGCGATCAGCCAGCTGCTCGAGGCGGAGGCCGAACTGCTCGCCGCCCTCTCCCCCACCGATCAGGAACGTCTGGCAGGCCTGCTGCGCAAGCTCAGTCTCGACTTCGACTGAGCTGACCGGCTCCGCGCCCCGGCACGGTCACCAGTCTTCGGCGCCGGCCAGAGAGGTCTCGGTCGGGCGATAGCCGAGCTGCGTGCGGATGGCAGTGAGGTCGAGCGTGCGTTCCAGACCGAGCTGGCTGACGGCATAGCGCGTGAGCCGGGGGCGCCCGCGCACAGCCAGCTTCTCGGCGACGGCGGCAGCCCCGAAGGCGGTGCGGTACGGGATGCGGCGCAGCGCGACATCCGTTCGTCCCTGCCGGGCGAGCAGCTCGGTCAGCATCTCGCTGAGCAGCACCGGTGCGGCATCGGCCACGTTGTAGATGCCGGGGCGACCCCCGAGCGAGAGTCGCACGGCCTGTACCAGGTTGTCGATGTGAGTGAGGCTGTGCAGCACCCTGGCCCCCTCGGGCAGAACCAGGCGATGCCGACGGATGCCCGCCAGCACGCGCGGCAACAGCGTCGTATCCCCGCGCCCGTAGACGGCATGCGGCCGAAGCACCACCGCGTCGGCAGAGAGCACCTCCTCGGCTGCCGCCTTGGACGATGAGTATGTGCTGAGGAACCGGCTGCATGGTGCCGCCGATTCTGCCGCGTCCACCGTCGGAACGACCGCGTCGTACACGCTGGAGGTGGAGAGATGCACGAACCGGGCGCCGGGGAAGGACCGGACGACATTGCGGGTGCCGTCGACGTTGACCCGCATCGCGCGATCGAGCGGTGCCCAGTCATCCGCGAGCGCGGCGCAGTGCACGACGGCGTCGGCTTCCCCGGCGACGCTGCCGGCGGTGATGTCCCAGCGCTGCCGCGTGTAGGCGGTCACCGCGTGCCCGTCCTCGCGCAGTGCCCGCGACACCGCACCGCCGATGAACCCGTTCGTGCCGGTGATGGCGATCCTCACGGCAGAAACTCTCTGACCGTCTCGATCAGCGCCGCCCGATCGAGCTTGCCGCTGCGCCCGGAGAGCGGAAGCGCGTCGATGGCGAGAACGCGGTCGGGCAGTACCGCCGCGTCGATGAGGCCGGGAAGGGCGGCGGTGACCGCCGGGAGCAGCGGATGGCGCGCGGTGAGGGTGGCCGGGGCATCCGTCGTCGGCACGACGACGAGCACGATGCGGTCGTCGCCGATCATGTCTGGTACGCCGACCATCGCAACCTCGGCCACGCCGTCGAGCCCGGCGATGACCGGTTCGTACAGCCCCGGATAGACGTTGGTGCTGCCGCGGATGAACATGTCTTTCGCCCGCCCCAGCAAGATGAGACGACCGTGATCGAGCCGCGCCAGATCACCGGTGCCGAGGTAGGTAAGCGGCCCATGACCGAGGTAGCCGAGGGCGAGCCCCTGCCCCGCGAGCACGAGTTCGCCCGCCACGATCGATGCCTCCACCGCCGGCAGCGGCTCTCCGACGAAGTCACCCGCGCCCACGTAGGCGAGCTTCTCCCCGGCCTCGGCGATGGCCACGGGCAGGATCTCGGTCATCCCGTAGATGGCGAGAATGCGTGCATCCGGAAAGCGCGACCGGGCCCGTTCGAGAAGTGGGCGCAGTACCGGCGCCCCGCCGATCAGCAGCGTGCTCAGGCGTGGTGCTCTGGCGGGATCGGCATCGAGCAGCCGCAGCAGCGCGTCGAGCGCGGCCGGCACCATGAACAGCACGTCTGTCTCGGGCAAATCATCGAGATAGCTGGCGGGCTTCGCGCCCGGGTCGGCGCCGGGCGACGGCAGCGTCCAGTGCGCGCCCGCGATGAGCGCCGGGATGCCGATCATCAGCTGGTCGGTGAGCAGCCGGTCGCCGGGGGCGAGCCGGGTCCGCTCCGCGAAGCCGGCCAATCCGGTGCCGAGCGACGCGCGCGAGTGCACCACAGCCTTCGGGTCGGCGGTGCTGCCACTCGTGAAGATGATGAGCGCCTCGTGCTCGGCGCGCACGCGTGGCTCGAGCGGGCCCGCCGGCGCATCCAGCAGATCACGAATGCTCGTGGCCGTACGTGGAACCCCGGGCAGCCATCGCCCCGCATACAGATGCCGGGCCTCCGGCACCACGGAGGAATAGTCCGGCAGCTCGATTCCCCGACGCCGGGCGACGCCCCGCAGCGGACGCGAGGAGGCGAAGTAGAGCAATGATTCCGCGGCGACCCAGCGCGGAGCGGCCAGGCCGGCCCGGGCGCGGAACATGGCCTCTCCCGCCCCCGGATCGGCGAACACGACCGTGCCACCGGACGCGATGATGCCGAGCGCGAGCACGATGCCGTCGACGCCGGGCCGCACGGAGAACAGCACCCGGTCGCCGGGGAGGAAGCCCATCGAGCGCAGACCGGCCGCCGTGGACGAGACCCGTCGCAGCAGGTCGGCGTAGGTCAGTGTGACGCGGCGGCCGGTGAGTGCGGGCCGCTCCCCGTGCGCCCGGCACGCGGCGAGCAGAGCGGCGAGGATGTCGGTGCGCGCGGGGCTGCCTGAACTGGCGGGGCTGCCTGAACTGGCGGGGCTGCCTGAACTGGCGGGGCTGTCTGAACTGGCGGGGCTGTCTGAACTGGCGGTCACGCTGTCACCAGAACTCGCTGATAGCTCGGGATCAGCACGCCGCGCGCCGCCCTCCGTGAATCGACCGACAGGCCCGGGAACTCCAGCAGCGCGTCGAGCACCAGTCGAATCTGCGCCATCGCCAACGGAGCGCCGAGGCAGAAGTGCGCGCCGGCCCCGAACCAGAGCTGCTTGAGGCTCGCCGCCGGGTTTCCGCTCGGGTCGAAAGGGCCCAGTGCGCGATTCGCGGCGAAGGTCGCCAGGATCACGCGGTCACCGGGGCGCACGCGGACCGTGCCGATCGTGTCATCCGCCACCACCGACCGCAGCATCACCGGCGACGGGGTCGTCACCCGCAGCGCCTCGGCGATCGCCGGCTCCACGAGGGCGCGATCCGCGGCGATCGTCGGCAGCCAGCCGCTGTCGACGAGAAGACATACCAGGCGCGGAATATAGGAGACCAGGGTCTCGGTGCCCGTGAGAACGAAGGCGCCGACGGCACCCAGCGCCTCTGCTTGGGTGAGCCCGAGCGCGCGCATCCGTCCGGGTACGGTGCTCTCATCACCCGCACGGTACGCCCGTTCGGCGTATGCACCGAGTTCTGTCATTACCGCGCGGGCCGTGGCCACTTGAGTCGGCGACAGTCGCGGCTTCGACAGGCGGACCATCGAGGTGATCGACGAGACCCGGCGGAATAGATCGTCGCTCAGCACCCGCTCGTCCAGCCCGACCAGTCGCCCGATCGACACGCTCGCGTACCGCCGCACCTCGGCCACCAGGTCGACGGACTCGCTACCGTGAAGGCGCTCGGACAGGGATGCGAGCGGGGCGGCGAGCGATCCCTCCACCAGCTCGTCCACATAGCTCGGGGCGAACAGCGGGGCCAGTTTTCGCCGCAGGGCCAGGTGATCGGCCCCCTCCATGTTGAGCACGACACTCGGACCGAGCACCGGTGTCCACAGGTCGGCGGGTGCTCCCGGGCCGGTCTTGGTGAAGCTCGCGGTGTTCATCAGGGTGCTCCGCAACAGTTCCGCATCCCGCACCAGCACACCGAGACCCGGCACCCGGGTCACGGGTCGTCGTCCGAGCTTCAGCGCCGGATAGGCGAGCGGATGCGCCGCCCGCATCACCCGCTCCTCCCAGCGCGCGGCCACAGCGCTCGGCGCCCCGGCGATCGTCATCGGATGTCCACGTGCTCGGGCCGATAGGCGTGATCCTTGTACCAGAGCAGCGTGTTCTTCAGACCCCAGGCGGTCACCCGGCGCGACGATCCATAGACCACGACATCGCCGCGTCGCGCGTAGTCGCCGGTGAGCTTCCGCACCGCGTTGACCAGCGCGCGATCCTCGTGCAGGTCTTCGATGCGGGTGCGCGGAAAGCCGCCGGCGGCGAGATAGAGCTCGGCCGTGATGCCGACATTGCACCCTGCCGCCATCATGTACGGCCCGAGGTATGCGTCGTCACGGTTGCCCTTCCGCACTCGCCCGAAGGCCTCGGCCAGGTGCACCGCGGCGCGCAGGCCGAGCCGGGTGCCGAGCCCGACGCCCTCGTCCCGACGCGGAACCAACTCGCCGCCGACCATACGCAGACCACCCGAGGTGAGGGCGCGACGGATGCTCGCGGTCCAGTCCGAACGCGGCAGACAGTCGGCATCGGTGCGGGCCAGCAGCACGGCCCCCGCGTCGACCGCCGCGCGCATGCCCGTGTCCGCGGCGGCACCGGTGCCCTTCTGTGGCTCGGAGATCACCCGCCAGCGCGGGCGGTTCGCGGCGAAGGTCTCGATGATCGCCACGGAGTCGTCGCTCGACCCGTTGTCGACGAAGACCACGTCGACGTCGTCGTCCTGCTGCGTGGCGAGCGCCTGCAGCGTGGCGAGGATGCCGGCCGCCTCGTTGTACACCGGAACGATCACGGCCAGCTTCCCGCCTCCGGATGTCACAGCCGCACCACCATCACGCCCAGCGAGATACCGCCGGCCAACCCGATCAGCGCGACCAGGCTGCCCGGCCCGACCGTGCCTGCCTCTCGAGCCCGCAGCAGCTGCAACGGCAGGGTCACCGACGCCAGGTTGCCGTGATCCACGACCGTCACCACCGAGCGGTCCGGGGCGATGCCCAGGCGGTCGAAGATCGGGGCGAGATACGGCAATGCCACCTGGTGGATGGCGACGAGATCGAAGTCGTCCCAGCTCAGGTCGAGGCGCTGCAGGGTCTGCAGCACGGCATCCGGACCCAGATCGAGGAAGGCCTGCTGCAGCGCCGCACCGTCCATGTCGAAGTAGCTGCCGGCGACCGCGTGCGGGTCGCGGGATCCGCCGGTGCCCAGGGTGCCGACATCCCAGTGTTTGGATGCCGCCACGAAGGTGGATCCCAGGATGCCCGTGCGCCCGTCATCACTGGCCTCGAGCAGCACGGCAGCGCCGCCATCACTCATGGTGAAGCCCGGGAACGAGCGCATGAATTGCGCCCTGCTCTCCAGCTCCCAGCGCACCGCGTGGGAGGGCTGCTCGCCGCTCGCGATCAGCACGCGCGAGTGCTGCCCCGTCGCGATGAGCGCGTCGGCGACCTGCATCGCGTTGAGCACGCTGTTGCAGGCGTTCTTCACGTCCATCACCGGGCAGTCGAGGCCGAGCTTGGCCGCGACGATGTGGCTCGTCGCCGGCTCGATCAGGTCCTGGCTGGCGCTGGCGAAGATGAGCAGGTCGACCGGGCCGGGCGACTCGGCCAGGGCATCGCGGGCCGCCGCCGCTGCGAGGTCGGAGGTCTGCCAGCCGTCTGGCCGCACGTGCACGCGCTCGACGCCGGTGATGCGATTGATCATGCCGGTGGCCAGGCGCAGGCCGGGATTCTCGGCCCGCAGCCTGTGCTCGGTCGCGGTGGTGCTGCGCACCGTGTCGGGCAGGAACACGCCGAGACCGGAGATGCGCGAACGAGGTGGGAACACGCTTTGACACTACGGCGTTACTGTCGTGCACAGGACGAGCGAAAGGCACACCAATGACGATTGCCGTAACCGGAGCCACCGGATCGATCGGGGGCGCGCTGTTCCGCCGCCTGAGCGATGCGGGAGCGGATGTCCGCCCCATCAGCCGGGCCGATGCGTCCTACGCCGACACCGCCGGCCTCACCGCCGCCCTCCGGGGCTGCGACACCGTTTTCCTGGTCTCCGGGCGCGAATCGGCGCACCGACTGCTCGAGCACGAATCCGCCGTCGACGCGATCGTGGCCGCGGGCGCCACACGGGTCGTCTACCTGTCGTTCTACGGCGCATCCGCCGACTGCACCTTCACGTTCGGCCGTGACCACTGGTACACCGAGCAGCGCATCCGCGAGTCCGGGCTCGACTTCACCTTCCTGCGCGACAACTTCTACCAGAAGATCCTGCCGTTCTTCGCGGACCGGCACGGCGTCATCCGCGGCCCCGCCGGCGACGGGCTGGTCAGCGCCGTCGCAGACCGAGACGTGGTGGATGCGGCAGCTGCCGTGCTGCAGGATGACAGCCATAACGGCGCGACCTACGACCTCACCGGCCCGGCAGACCTCTCGATGCAGGACATCACCGCGCCTCTCTCCCGCATCTCCGGTCGCGAGGTCAGGTTCGTCGACGAGAGCGTGGAGGAGGCCTACGTGTCACGGGCGCACTACGGCGCACCGAGGTTCGAGGTCGACGGCTGGGTGACCACCTACCTCGCCATCAAGCGCGGCGAGACGGCGGGGGTGTCGGGAGACGTCGCGCTGCTCACGGGGCATGAACCGCAGGACTTCCACGACTTCCTCGGTGAGAACCCCGACACCTGGGCGCACCTATTGCCCGAGTGAGTGCTTACGGCTCGAGGGCCTCGCTGAGCTCCAGCCAGCGTGTCTCCAGCTCCAGCACGGAGGCCTCGAGCGTTGCGAGCTCGGACTGCAGGGTCGCCAGCCCGGCGTAGTCGTTCTGGTCGTGGCTGGCGAACTTCTCGTGCACCTTCGCCACGTTGGCGGTCGCCTTCTCGAGCTTGCGGCTCACCGAGCCGAGCTCCTTCTGCGCGTTACGCAGCTCGGCACCGAGCAGCTTGACGCGGCCCTTACTGTTCGTGGTGGTCGCGGCCGGCTTGGCGTCGCTCCGGTGCGACTCGGTCACGGTCTGCCCGCGCGTGCCCTGGGCGGCCCGCAACTCCAGGTACTGGTCGACCCCGCCCGGGAGGTGCCGCATCCGCTTGTCGAGAATCGCGTACTGGTTGTCGGTGACGCGCTCGAGCAGGTACCGGTCGTGGCTCACGACGATGAGAGTGCCCGGCCAGGAGTCGAGCAGGTCTTCGATGGCGGCCAGGATGTCGGTGTCGAGATCGTTGGTGGGCTCGTCGAGGATGAGCACGTTCGGCTCCCCCAGCAGAATCAGCAGCAGCTGCAGGCGACGCTTCTGCCCACCGCTCAAGTCACGCACCTTGGTGCTGAGCTGGGCGGTCATGAAGCCCATGCGCTCGAGCAGCTGCCCGGGCGTGAGCTCTTTGCCGCCGGTGACGTACGAGCTCTTCTGGCGCGCGATGACATCCATGACGCGGTCATCCAGGATGTCCGCCAGCTCGCCGAGCTGCTGGCTCAGGATGGCGACCTTGACGGTCTTGCCGCGCTTCACCCGGCCGCTCGTGGGCTGCAAGGTTCCGGCGATCAGGGCCAGCATGGTCGACTTGCCCGCGCCGTTGACGCCGAGCAGGCCCGAGCGCTCGCCGGGGGCGACCCGCCACTCGATGTCTTTCAGTACTTCTTTGCCGCCGGTGGTGTGGCCGTCGATGTCCTTCACCCCGCCGTAGATGACGCCGACGTCGAGCAGGTCGACGACGTCCTTGCCGAGGCGCGACACAGCGAGCTGGCTGAGGGCGACGGTGTCGCGGGGCGGCGGCTCGTTCGAGATGAGCTCGTACGCGGCATCCATCCGGAACTTCGGCTTGGTCGTGCGCGCGGGCGCACCGCGACGCAGCCAGGCGAGCTCCTTGCGGGCGAGGTTCTGGCGCTTCGACTCCATGGTCGCGGCCATCGTGTCGCGCTCGACGCGCTGCAGGATGTACGCCGCGTAGCCGCCCTCGAAGGGCTCGATCAGCTGGTCGTGCACCTCCCAGGTGTCGGTGGACACCTCATCGAGGAACCACCGATCGTGGGTCACGACGATGAGGCCGCCCTGGCCCTTCGGCCAGCGCTTGTTCAGGTGCCCGGCGAGCCAGGCGATGCCCTCGACGTCGAGGTGGTTGGTGGGCTCGTCGAGGAAGACGACATCCCAGTCGCCGACCAGCAGCTTGGCCAGGGCGACGCGTCGACGCTGTCCGCCAGAGAGCTCGCCGATGGTCGCCTCCCACGGAACGTCGAGCAGCAGCCCGTCGATGACGTCGCGGATGCGGGCATCCCCCGCCCACTCGTACTCCTGCTTGTCGCCGACGATCGCGGTGGAGACGACGAGGTCTTCGGGCAGCATGTCAGCCTGGTCGAGCATGCCGAGGGTGACGCCGTTGCGGCGGGTGACTCGCCCGGAGTCGGGCTCGATGCGGCCGGAGAGCAGGCGCAGCAGCGTGGACTTGCCGTCGCCGTTGCGGCCGACGACGCCGATGCGATCCCCCTCGTCGAGGCCGATGGTGACCTTGTCGAAGATGACGCGGGTCGGATATTCGAGGTGCAGGGACTCGGCGCCCAGGAGATGTGCCATTCGCACGAGACTACCGGCTGCCGGCATCCGGTCTCTGCGGGTTCGCTGCGGGCATGCGCATGCTGCGCCGCGCCCAGTGTGCAGTTGTGGCGGGTGCCGCGAACTCGCCACCCACCAC
>Ga0247732_10001061_pt1 | contig 11493 bp, 11 predicted proteins | sample UWRJL163409C2_FD_180940 | JGI IMG/M metagenome (GOLD analysis project Ga0247732, IMG submission 180940) | Plant litter microbial communities from Arlington Agricultural Research Station in Wisconsin, United States - UWRJ-L163-409C-2 | ecosystem: Environmental > Terrestrial > Plant litter >...
GGACGTGATGCTGACCCTCGTCGCCGCCGCCCTCACCCGCCGTCGTCCGAGCCCGAGCGCTGTGCTGTTCCCCTTCCTGCGAGTGCTGGACGCGTGGATGTGTCTTCTCGGTCTCGCCGCCGCCTTCGGCCGCCCCTCGGACGGACGGTGGCGAAGCCCGGAGCGCCGGGACATGGCGGATGCCGGGGCGACGGCAGCGGCGGCCGCCGTCACTCGTTGACGAGCACCGACGCGAGGTGCGAGCGTGACCGTACCTCGAGCTTGCGGTAGATCCTGGTGAGCCGCAGCTCTACGGTGCGCGTGGAGACGAAGAGCTGGGCGGCGATCTCGCGGTTGCGGAGCCCGCGATGCACGAGCTGCGCGACCTCGCGCTCGTCGTCGGTCAGGCACGAGAGCGGCACGACGGTGCCGCCCTTCGACACCGCTGCTCCCTCGGAGCGCGTGCCGTCGGTCGATCGGGCGCAGACGGCGCGCGCCCGAGCGACCGCCCTCTCCGCCCACCGCGAGGGATAGCGCTCGACGTCCGCCTCGAAACGACCCAGCGCCTCCAGCGCTTCGTCGGTCCGCCCGAGTGTGCAGAGCGCCTCGACGAGATCGGACGCGCAGCGCATGACGGCGGGGTCCTCGGGTGCGTGGACGTCGCTCATGGCGTCGCGGAAGAGCTCGACCGCGTCGTCCAGGCGTCCGGATGCGAGGGCGCACCGTGCGTCGAGGACGTCGAAGAACGGGGGCAGCGCCGCGTTGTGCTCGCGGAGGCACAGTGCACGGCCCTCCGCGATCATCTCCTCCAGATGCTCGACGTCGACGTCGGGCTGCACGGCGCGGGCTCCGATCGCGGACAGGTGACGCGCCGCATCCGTCTTCAACTCGCTCAGGGCCGATCGCTCCCACGCGGTCAACGCGTCCTTCGCCCCGGGGGTATCGCCGGCGCGGAACTCGTTCTCGACGAGCAGTCGTCGGATGAACTCCTCCCAGAAGGGAGCCAGTCGATCCATCCGCTCCACGTGGAAGGCGGCCCGCCGCCGCGCGAGTCCGTACCGCTCCGTCATCGTCAGAAAGCGGATGAGCAGGGCGAGCTCGGGCGCCGTCAGATCGACCACGGCGTCGGGCTCGGTCGGGTCCGTCGCGAGATCCGCGAAACGCAGCCCCGTCGACGCGTTGGAGGTGTGCGGATCGATGATGGCGTTCATCAGGCGGTGCTCGAGACTCAGCGACCCCGACGCGAGGCTGCGCGCTGCGACCAGACGCGCCCGGGCACGGGGGTACTCCCGCCGACGGATGCGGATGCGCGCGACCTCCTCGAGCAGGCGCACGCAGCCGACCGCATCGATCTCGGCCGACGACGCGACGTAACTGTCGACGATCGCGTCGTCGACAACCCCGTCCAGCGCATCCGCGACCCTGAGGGAGACGATCCGCGCCAGCACGCTCACGTCCTCGTCGTCGAGCGAAGTCGCTCGGGCGAGGTACAGCTCGGCGAGGGCGAAGTACCCCTCGTCGCAGAGCGCCTCGCCGAGCCGGACCAGCGCACGATCGCGCCCGGCCACCGTTCCCGCGCGTGTCAGCGCCTGTTCCGCGAACTCGACGGCCGCCGCCGCGTCACCGCCGACGACGTAGCGCGCGGCCGACTCGAGGAGACCCGCACTCTCGTCGCTCGTCTCCGCGAAGCTTCTGTGCCACTGCTCGAGTCTCGGCGACGATCCGCTATGCGCCCGCTGCAGTTCCTCGTGACCCGACAGTCTCTCGCGTGCATCGAGGCTGCGGTACAGGCTGATGCGGTCGAGTGGATCGGCGACACGGATCATGCCGGCGTGCGAGGTGAGGATCCCGGCATCGAGCAGATCGTCGACGAGACTCGCTCCGTCGGGGAGGAGCCCCGTCACCGCCTCGCGAGCAGTCTCCGGCGCGAGCGCCAGCAGTGTCAGGAGTCGATGCACCGTCGGGTTCCGCCTGTCGATCGACAGCTCCTCCTCCGGTCGCGGGGGCAGCTCCGCGCGCAGCCGCAGCGGGAGGGGTACCGGCGACTCCCCCGCCTGCTCGTGCGGCGCGAGCCGCACGCGCCGGATCGCCGACGGGTTCCCTCCGGTCGACGCCGCGACGATGTGCAGCACCCCCCGGGCAGTGGACGGCCCGAGCGTCGCCGACGCGACCTCCACCGACTCCGCGTGGGTGAGCGGCGCGAGCCGGATCTGAGGCAGAGACCAGAAGGGGTGCCGACCGTCGATCCGCGTCGCGCTCGCGATGACACGGAGCCCCGTGCCGGGCAGGCGTCCGAAGACGTAGGCCAGGGCCAGAGAACTCGCCGCGTCCATCTCATCGAGGTCGTCGATGAGCAGGATCTGATGGGTGCCGGAGGTGGCATGAAGAACTCGACTGGTCTCATCGGCCACACGGAAGTCGGTCCACTCGCTGCTCGCCGTCGTCACCCGGTCGATCGCGGTCGCCCGCTGCCCGCCCAGCGCGTGCGCGAAGGCGGACAGACCGGAGTACGGCCAGATGCGCTCCGATCTGTTGACGGCGAGCAGCGTGCTGTCGGGGTGGCGACGACCGATGTCACGGAGGAAAGCGCTCTTCCCGATCCCTCTCTTCCCCAGAAAGATGCTGGCAGACGGTTCCGATGCGTCGAGCGAACGGTCGGCGAGTTCCTTCTCGCGGGCGCGACCGATGAAGCCCATGGCAGACTCTCATTCCGCTCGATCATCGCAGTCCGGGTGGCTGGGTCCCCACGACCCATTCCTGCTCGATCGAGCTGTGCGGCGAAGACTACGCCTCGTCCATCCGGATGGGCAATACGCTTGCACACGAAGGCGGGCCCGTAGCAGCGGATCTCGGAGAGATCTCCGCGCATGCGCCGCGAGCCCGACGAGCCCGCCGACGGCCGGCCGCTGGCGGCTACAGCGTGAGTCTTCCCGCGATGACATCGGCCGAGACCGCGCTGATGGGCAGCTGCGACGAACGTGCGTGGGTGCGCAGCAGGCGGAACGCGGCATCCATGTCGATGTCGTGGCTGAACGCGATGTACCCCTTCGCCTGTTCGATGACGACGCGGCTGTCCAGCGCTCTCTGCAACTGCCGCTGGGCGACGACGGATTCTTCAGCGAGCCGTTGCTGAAGGATGCTGATGGTCGCGATGTCTGCGAGCGTCTTCGCTGCCGTGGCGTCGGCGCGATTGAGCTCCCCCGTGCGATCACGGAACAGGTTGAGGGAACCGATCACCGAGTCGCGCAACCGCATGGGGATGGCATAAAGCGAGGCGTACCCCGACCGGTGCGCATCGACGGCAAATCGGGGCCATTTATCGGTGGTGTAGCGCAGGTCGGGCACCGACACGATCTCGCCGGTCAGTGCGGCCTCGACGCAAGGCCCCTCCCCGACACGCACCTGGAGCAGCCCGATGAGCTCGCTGCGCTCGCTCGTGGACGCGATGACCTCGAGCTGACGGCCTGGACCGACCAGCAGGATGCCGGCCGCGGTGGCGTCGAAGATATCGGTGCATCCGTCGACGAGCAGCTGCAGAAGGTCGACGATGTCGAAATCGTCGACGAGCGAGTCGGCCAGCTTCGCCACGGTTCGCAGCAGGTGCTCTTCGCGGGTGCTCATAATTGAGTGTACGTACCGTCCCTGCTCAGACGTCGAATCTCAGACGACGCGCGACGACGTCTTCAGCTACCTGTGCCACGGTTCGGTTGGTCGAATACGCACGCCCGCGCAGCGCGAGCAGCGCATCCTCCACCTCGATGCCGAGCTGCGCGGCGACCATGCCGGATGCCTGGTGCATCTCTCTGCGGGAGTGCGGGCCGTCCGGCAGACCGTCTTCGGTGTGCTCGACATCGTCGAGCGCGCGCTGGAGGATGCGCCGGGACGCGATCTCGGCGAGGGTCGTGACGTCGGCGACGGCCCGGGCCGTCAGATCCCGCGGCCGGTCGCTGTAGAGGTCGACAGCACCGACGCTCAATTCACCCACGTAGAGCGGGAACGAGTAGATCGCCCCGACGTCCAACGAGCGGAACGCTTCTCGGGCATTCGGCCAGTTCGTCGACGTCGTGCGGGCAACGTCTGATTCCAGCACCGGCCGCCGGCGACTGAGGGCGTCCCAGCAGGGCCCTTCTCCGAGATCGATCTGGATCTCGTCGATGCGAGCCGCGGTGCGATCACTGGCGCAGATAGTCTCGCTGCCCAGCGGACGGCCGAGCGTTGAGATCGCGGCCCCCGTGACCTGTACGGCTCCGATGAACGGGCCGCAGAGATCATCGCCGTGTCGCGCTGCGCTCAGGCGGGCGAGTGCATCGGCGAAGGCGGCGCGGTCATCGCCGGGAAGGGACATGCCCATACTCATCCGTCGACCTCCGTTGATTGCTCGGGCTCTCAATTCGGGTGCCGTAGCGCTGACGCTATCAGCACCGGGCCGTCGCCGGGGGCCGCGACCGAACCGACGGTCTCACCCGCGACGACGAGAAAGACCCCCGGTTTCCCGGGGGTCTTTCTCGATGGTGGACCTGAGGGGACTCGAACCCCTGACCCCCTGCATGCCATGCAGGTGCGCTACCAGCTGCGCCACAGGCCCTCACGCTGCCTCAGAAGGCAACCCCCCTAGATTACTACATCCGAAGGGATGCCACGAACCAGGGCGCGTGATCCGTTACTCCTGCGCCGCCGGCGCAGGCAGATCGATGGGCACCACGGGGCAGTCCTTCCACAGGCGCTCGAGCCCGTAGAAGACGCGCTCCTGCTCATGGAAGACGTGCACGACGAGATCGCCGAAGTCCAGCAGCACCCAGCGCGACTCCTGGCGGCCCTCCCTGCGCAGACGCTTGTGGCCCGCTTCGAGGAGATCCTCCTCGATGGCGTCGGCGATGGCCGCGACGTTGCGCTCGTTGCGCCCGGTGACCATGAGGAAGATGTCGACGAGCGGCAGCGGCTCTGACACGTCGAGAGCGACGAGATCCTCGCCACTCTTCGCGTCGGCGGCGCGCGCCGCGATCTTGAGCATCTCGCGGGAGTTGTCGGTGGCGACCATTTAGAAGATTCCTGTCGTGAAGGCGAGGACGAGAAGTCCGGCCACGGTGACGAGCAACGCGCCGGCGGTGATCGTCAGCGCGATGAGCAGCCTGCCGCCCTTCTCAGGGGCGGGGGGCCGGATGATCTCGTCGGAGTTGCGCACCTGGCTGATGGCGGCACTGGCGGCGATGGGGGTGGGTGAGGATGCGGCGGGCAGCTCTCCGTCGACGAGAACGGCGTCTGCATCCTTGCCGTCGTGCAGCCCCGGCGCGTGCCCCACGGAGCCGAGACCCTCGGGAAGGTCGAAGGTGCCGGTGATGAGCACCTCACCCGTGGCCGTCACCGGCGCGACGAGTGGCGCAGCTGCCGGCGTCTGGGACAAGATCAGCGCGTTCGGTGTCGACGAAGACACCCCCGCGGATCCGGTTCGTGTGATCAGCTGGTCGAACGACGGAGGCAGCTCGACGACGGGGGTCTCACCGGCGAGGAGACCGGAACCGAAGTGCGGGTTCACCACCGCAGTGGGCTCGTCGCCGACGGCGGAGGGGCGAGAGAGCCCCGGAACGTCGGCGATGATCTCGTCCGGCCCCGACTCCGTGTCGTCGGAGTCGACGGCGACGGCGTCGGGGTCATCCGTGGGCGTCGTCTTGTCGACGTCCTGCGCCGGGGAGGGGGCCGCGTCGGGCGCGATGATCGGAACCGAGGCGGTGCGGATGCGCTCGACCTCGCGCGCTTGGCGACGGGTGAGGGGTGTCACGGCGAGATCGGCGAACGACCCGGGAGCGACCGTCTCCTCCCCCGTGACCGACGGCGGAAGGACGACGGGCTCCGCCGTCTGGTGAGCGCGCTCGACATCGGCCTCCGACTCGGGCTGCTCCTCGAGGTCGGACGGCGAGGCCTCAGACTCGGGTTGCGGGTCGGGATCGACCGATTCGGCCTCGAGCGCGGCGTCCGTGGGATCCTCGACCGCGGGGGGCGAGTCGACCTCAGCTCCGTCACGGGCATCCTGCTGCGCGTTCTTCTCACGTTCCGCTGCCGCCGCGCGATCGTCGGCTTCGCTCAAGAAGGCTTCGTTCTTGGCGATGTCTTCGGGGGTGAGGACGGGGGTGGCGCCCGTGTTGCGGATCTCGCGCAACCGCCGACGGGTCAGCGGAGGCGTGTCGGGCTGATCGGGTGTGCTCATGCCTTGCTCCGATAGAGGTGATGCTTCTCGATGTACTGGACGACGCCGTCGGGTACGAGATACCAGACCGGATTGCCCCTGCGGACACGGTCTCGGCAGTCGGTCGACGAGATCGCGAGGGCGGGGATCTCGAGCTGGCTCACGTTGTCTCGCGGCAGTCCGTCCGTGCTGAGCACGTGGCCTGGCCGTGAGACGGCGACGAAATGGGCGAGGCCCCACAACTCATCATGGTCCCTCCACCCGAGAATCTGCGCCACGGCATCCGCGCCCGTGATGAAGAACAGATCTGCTCCGGGGCGCTGCGCCTTGATGTCGCGCAGGGTGTCGATCGTGTAGGTGAAGCCGTCCCGGTCGATATCGACCCGGCTGACCGTGAACTGAGGGTTGGAGGCCGTCGCGATGACCGTCATCAGGTAACGGTCCTCGCTCGGCGACACTTCCTGCTTCTGCCATGGGCGCCCCGTGGGAACGAAGACGACCTCGTCGAGATCGAACGACTGCGCGACCTCGCTCGCCGCGACCAGGTGGCCATGGTGGATCGGGTCGAACGTTCCACCCATGACCCCGATCCGCGGGGCGCGCGTCGTCGTCATGCAGTGAGCCTCAGTGGCCGTGCCCCTCGGGAGTCGGCGTTCCGTGCTTGCGCGCGTAGGCGTCGGCCTTGTGCGCGTGCCGGTTGGCCACGTTGCGGTACGACAGCGTGACGAGTCCGAGGAGGGTGAAGACGGCGAGGGCGACCGCGCCGTACCAGAACGTCTCGAGGGCGACGTTGCCGTGGTGTTCGGCTTCTTCAGCGGCGAAGGCGATCAGCGTGGCGATGGTCATCGAGGCTCCGTTCGGGTTCGCGCGGCGGCGACGCGCATGTACGAGTTTAGGCCGTCAGGCACGGGTCTGCCCGTCACCGCGCGCCAGCCACTTCGTGCTGGTGAGTTCGGCGAGTCCCATGGGCCCGCGCGCGTGCAGCTTCTGCGTCGAGATGCCCACTTCTGCGCCGAACCCGAACTCTCCGCCGTCGGTGAACCGCGTCGACGCGTTCACCATCACGACCGCCGAATCCACCTCCGCGAGGAACCGCTCGGCGTTGGCAGCGTCGTCGGTGATGATCGACTCGGTGTGATGGGTGGAGTAGCGGCGGATGTGGGCCAGCGCCTCGTCGAGATCGTCGACGATGCGGACGGCCACGTCGAGGCTGAGGTACTCGCGCGCCCAGTCGTCGTCGGTGGCGGGAACGACGGAGGCGTCGTACGCCGAGGTCTGCGTGTCACCGTGCACGGTGACGCCGGACTCCTTGAGGGCGGACAGCATTCCGGGAAGCACACGGGGCGCGGCATCGCGGTGCACCAGCACCGTCTCGACGGCATTGCAGACGCTCGGGCGCTGCGCCTTGGCGTTCACGACGATGTCGCGCGCCCAGTCGGCGCGCGCGGAGGCATCGACGACGAGGTGGACGACACCCGCCCCCGTCTCGATGACGGGCACGAGCGATTCGGTCACGACCGTCTCGATCAGCTGAGCGCTCCCACGCGGCACCAGCACGTCGACGAGTCCGCGGGCACGCATGAGGTCGCGAGCTCCGTCGCGACCGAACTCGTCGACGGTCTGGATGGCCTCCGGATCGACGCCCTGCGTGGAGAGAGCGGCGCGCATACTCGCTACGAGCGCCGCGTTCGAGCTCTCGGCGGCACTACCACCGCGGAGGACGACCGCGTTGCCGGAGCGCAGGGCGAGGGCCGTGATGTCGACGGTGACGTTCGGACGCGCTTCATAGATCGAACCGACGACGCCGAACGGTACCGATACCTTGGTGAGTCGAAGACCGTTCGGCAGCACGCGCTCGTCGAGCACGCGACCCACGGGGTCAGGGAGTTCGGCGATGTCGCGCACGGCCGACGACAGTGCGGCGACCCGGCTGTCATCGAGGCGCAGCCGATCCAGCAGTGCGTCGCCGATACCGTTCGCTCGCCCACGTTCGAGGTCTTCCGCGTTCGCCGCGACGATGACGTGCGTGTCGGCGTCGAGCTGCGCGGCGATGGCTCGCAGAGCAGCGGATTTCTCCGCGGATGTCAGCAGACCGATCGTGCGCGCCGAGTCTTTCGCGCGCAGCATCCGATCGTGGGCCGAGACGACGAGGGCGGTCATCGGACCAGCTTATCGGCGGGGCTCACCGTACCGACGGGCCCGGTGAGCGTGGGCGCTGCATCGGGATTCGGGGCGAACCACGTGCCGATCTCTTCGCCGCCGAGCGCTTCGGCGACCAGGTCTGCACTGGTCACCAGCACCCCGACACCGGATGCTGCGGCCAGCCGAGCGGCCGACACCTTGGTGGCCGCTCCCCCGGTGCCGACGCTGTTGACGACGACCGTGCCGAACTCGTAACCCGAGAGATCGTCGCCGAACTCGACGTGGGTGATGGCCCGGGCTCCCGGCTCGCCGGGCGGGCGGGTGTAGAGGCACGCGATGTCGCTGAGGAGCACGAGCCCGTCGGCTCCGATGAGCTGCGCGACGAGAGCCGCGAGCCGATCGTTGTCGCCGAACCGGATCTCGTGCGTCGCGACCGTGTCGTTCTCATTCACGATCGGAAGAATGCGCAGGCCCAGGAGCCGCTCCATCGCGCGTCGCGCGTTCGAACGGTGCGTCGGGTTCTCGAGGTCGCCTGCTGTGAGGAGCACCTGGCCTGCGAGGAGCCCGTGCCGGTCGAGGGCCGTCTGGTAGCGCCACATCAGCACGTTCTGCCCGACGGCTGCCGCGGCCTGCTGCGTCGCGAGATCGTTGGGGCGTCCGGCGAGATCGAGCAGCGGCAACGCCGTCGCGATGGCACCGGAAGAGACCAGGACGATCTCCGTCCCCCGAGCCGACGCCGCGGCCAGGGCGTCGACGATCGTGTCGATGCGGTGCGCGCCTTCGCCGCCGATCGACGACGAGCCCACCTTCACCACGACGCGCTGAGCTCCAGGGAGGTCTGCGCGGGTCTGCGCCGTCATTGCTCGGTGATCTCCTCGGCGTGGCGCGCCTTGCGCTCGACTTCGTCCTCTTCGCGAGCGGCCGCCTTCGCGTCCATCCGCTCCTTGTAGCGCTCGCGACGCTGATCCGTCGTACGACGGGGGTTCAGGTCGAGGCGCGGGTCGGTTCCGCGCGGGGCGGTCATGAGCTCGGCCGGCGACGACATCGTGGGATGCCAGTCGAAGACCACAGCATCGTCCTCGCCGATGACGACGGTCGCGCCAGGTGTCGCGCCCACCTTGTACAGCTCGGTCTCGACGCCCAGCTTCTCCAGGCGGTCGGCGAGGTAGCCCACCGCCTCCTCGTTCTGGAAGTCGGTCTGCTGCATCCAGCGGACAGGCTTCTCGCCCAGCACGCGGAAGATCGGCCCGTAGGTGCCGCCTTCGACGCGAACCGTGAAGGCCTTCTCGGACCCGGTCGGGCGAATGACGATCCGCTCGGGCGCCGGCGCGGCGGCGAGCTCGGCGCGGTGCTTCTCGACGACCTCGCCGAGGGCGAAGGTGAGTTCGCGAAGCCCGGCACGACTCACGGTCGAGATCTCGAACACGCGGAAACCGCGGGCTTCGATCTCGGGACGGACGAGATCGGCCAGGTCCTTGCCCTCCGGCACGTCGACCTTGTTGAGGGCGACGAGCTGGGGTCGCTCGATGAGCGGCACCTGGCCTTCCGGAACCGGGTACGCCGCGAGCTCGGCGAGGATGACGTCGAGGTCGGTGAGGGGGTCGCGTCCCGGCTCGAGCGTGGCGCAGTCGAGGACGTGCACGAGCGCCGTGCAGCGCTCGACGTGGCGGAGGAACTCGAGGCCGAGGCCGCGCCCTTCGCTCGCGCCTTCGATGAGTCCGGGAACATCGGCGATCGTGAAGCGCACGTCGCCGGCCTGCACGACACCGAGGTTCGGGTGCAGCGTCGTGAACGGGTAGTCCGCGATCTTCGGGCGCGCCGCGGAGACCGCGGCGACCAGACTGGACTTGCCCGCCGAGGGGAAGCCGACCAGAGCGATGTCGGCGACCGTCTTCAGCTCGAGGTTGAGGTCGCCCTCCCACCCGGGCGTACCGAGGAGTGCGAACCCGGGCGCCTTGCGCTTGGGGTTGGCCAGCGTCGCGTTTCCCAGGCCTCCGATGCCGCCCTGAGCTGCGATGAAACGCATGCCCGGCGTGATCATGTCGACGATGGTCTCGCCCGCGGCATCTTTCACCACGGTGCCCACCGGAACGTTGAGTTCGACGGGTTCGCCGGCGGCCCCGGAGCGGTGATCGCCCATCCCGAACCCGCCGTTGCCGGCGGAGCGGTGCGGGGAGTGATGGTACGACAGCAGCGTGGTGGTCTGCGGGTCGGCGACGAGGACGACGTCGCCCCCGTGTCCGCCGTTGCCGCCATCGGGACCGGCCAGCGGCTTGAACTTCTCGCGCTTGACCGAGACGCAGCCGTTGCCGCCGCGCCCCGCACGAAGGTGCAGTGTGACGCGGTCTACGAACGTGACCATGCGTGTTCCTTTCGTGCGGTGATGCGGGACGAGGGCCCGGAGGGCCCTGCTGAAACGGTGAAGGGGACGGGCAAAAGCCCGCCCCCTTCGAGAGCTGTACGGCCGGAGCCGCTGCTCGTGCGTGTCGGAGGTTACTCCGCGCCCGCGACGATGTTGACGACCTTGCGGCCGCCCTTCTGGCCGAACTCGACAGCACCGGCCGAAAGGGCGAAGAGGGTGTCGTCCTTGCCACGGCCCACGTTGGCGCCGGGGTGGAAGTGCGTGCCGCGCTGGCGGACGATGATCTCGCCGGCGCCGACGACCTGGCCGCCGAAGCGCTTCACGCCGAGGCGCTGAGCGTTGGAGTCACGACCGTTACGGGTGGAGCTTGCGCCCTTTTTATGTGCCATCTCTGCGTCTCCCTGGCTTTACTTGATGCCGGTGACCTTGACGCGCGTGAGGTCCTGGCGGTGCCCCTGGCGCTTCTTGTAGCCGGTCTTGTTCTTGAACTTCTGGATGACGATCTTCGGTCCGCGCAGCTCGCCGAGTACCTCGGCGGTCACCGAGACGCCCGCGAGCTTCTCTGCGTCGGTCGTGACGGCGTCGCCGTCGACGAGGAGCACGGCAGGAAGCTGCACGTTGTCGCCTACCTTGGCCGCGAGGCGATCGAGAACGACGATCGTGCCGACCTCTACCTTCTCCTGCCGGCCACCGGCCCGCACTACTGCGTAAACCACTTCATACCTGTTTCGTTCGGGAGCACGAGGCTCCGGTTTGTCTGATGACGGAAGTCTTGGTGCGAAACGTCCGCGCCGACCGCGTCATCCGGGTCGGCGTCCTTCTCAGGCCG
>Ga0247732_10001062_pt1 | contig 11493 bp, 15 predicted proteins | sample UWRJL163409C2_FD_180940 | JGI IMG/M metagenome (GOLD analysis project Ga0247732, IMG submission 180940) | Plant litter microbial communities from Arlington Agricultural Research Station in Wisconsin, United States - UWRJ-L163-409C-2 | ecosystem: Environmental > Terrestrial > Plant litter >...
AAGCACTACTCAAAAACAACTTGACGAAATCAAAGTAAACTTATACCCCGTAACAGTTAAGAGTTCTAAAGATGAAGAAAGCGAAGAATAAAATTTTAATAATCGATGGTAATAACCTTTTATATAGAGCTTATTACAAATATACAAATATGAGGAGCCAATCTGGGCTCCTCTCTTCGATTGTATATGGGTTTCCTTATGTGTTAAAAGGTATGTTAACCATGCATAGTCCGGATGATGTAATAGTTGTCTTTGATGGTGGGAGACATGAACATAGGATGAAAATATACCCAGCTTACAAAGGAGATAGGAAACAAAAACTTAATTTTGATAAAGAGGACTTCTATAATCAAAGGGATCAAGTAATAAAGATACTAGATTACCTGGGAGTTAAACATGTTAAAATGAAAGGACAAGAAGCTGATGATATTATTTGGATGTTGGCTAAAAAACTTAAAAGAGAAAACCATGTTGTTATAGTTTCATCTGATAAGGATTTTAAACAACTAATCTCTGAGAATGTAAGTGTATATTCTCCTAAAGAAGAAAAGAGATTCCACATTCAGAATATTGAAACTGAATTAGGATTCCCTTTAAAAAGGTATGTTGATTACTTGATCCTTGATGGTGATGTATCTGATAACATAAAAGGATTGGTTGGAGTAGGAGCAGTAAGAGCCAAGGATTTTATTAGTAAAACCGAATCTATTAGTAAATATTTAATTAACAAACAGGAGGAAATAAAATCCTTTGAACGTAGTAGACTAGAACCCGTCTTTTTATTAAACCGACAGCTAATTGATATACGTTTATTTTGTAGGAGATACTTAAAAGGATTACGGGTACAAATAAATATACCTGAACGTAAAATCAAGAAAAAGAAATTAGCTTTCATTTGTTCAAGGTATGATATAACTACTTTCATTAAACCGGATTTCTTAAAAGCTTTTGAAAAACTATTAACTAAAAATCAAAACATAAAAACATGGCAAAAGTGTTCATCTTGGGACCTGCTGGAATAGGTAAAACTACTTTAGCAGAATTTATTTCAAAACGTTATAGGATGCCTTTCGTACAAGGATCATCTAAGGTACTATGGGAAAAGTACGATGTATCATCTCATAAGGATTTATTAGAATTACCAGTAGGTAATGCTTTACAGTTCCAATATGATCTTTTAGATATAAGGGAAGAATCTGTTAAGGGATTAGAAAACTTTGTATCTGATAGGTCTGTAGTAGATAACTTAGTTTATTTCCTTCTGCAAAATGGTCATAATATAAGTGAGGGAGAAGTGGTTGCATATATTAATAAATGTAGGACCCAAATGAATGCTTACTTATCTGACCCCAGTTTTAAGTTTATATACCTATCAGCCCCTAAAGGAGGATATCCCTTGGAAGATGATGGTATGAGGATAAATCACTTATACTACCAAGATTGGGTAGTAGGTTCTATGTTCGATAGAGTTATCAAGGATAAGTTAATTACTCATGGTTTTAACTTTGATAACTTTATTTGTATTGATACTTGGGAATGGGAATCAAGGGTTAAGATTATAGAAGCATTCTTAAACCTAAGCCCATGGGAAAAGTTCTGTAATAAAATCAAAAGTTTTATATTTTGAAAAAAGAAGCAATATTCGTAGTATACAGTGATATTCATCATCACATCTACAACAACTTTAATGAAGGTGATAGGAGAATAAAAGAAAGCATACGAGTTGAGAAAGAAATATACCGAGTAGCAAAACAATTAGATGTCCCCAAACTTTTCGTTGGGGATATTTTGCATAATGAGAAAAGTGTTAGTAATAAACTTCTAGAATACATCTTACCACATTATGCAAAGTTGTTAGGTAGTACTAATAACCCTACAATTGCTATAACTGGTAATCATGACCAATCTGAACAAAATACTCCTGAACATAGATCACCATCTTATATCAATACATTTTCTAAAATATTCCCGGGATTGATATGCTTAGATTTTGAACATATTATTGAGAATGGATGTAAGATACATGGCATCCCTTATTTAACTCATGATATAGGAATGTATGAGAGTATTAAGAAGTGTAAAAAGGAAATTGACAAGGATTACAAAAATATCTTGATGCTACATACTACCTTACCAGGATCAATTGATACAGATGGTAGACCAATGGAAAATCTAACTTTAGGTAATAGGACTTTAAAACTTTTAAAGAAATTCGATTTAGTGATAGTAGGCCATATTCACAGGCCTATGATGTTGGGTAAGAATATCTTACAAGTAGGAGCTACCAATCAACAAAGGAAAACAGATAAAGATAGTGATCTAGGTTATTGGGTAATCTATCAGGATTTATCTGTTAAATTCTTTCCAATCAAGTCAGCTAAGTTTGTAGAATTAGATTGGGGGGAAGATAAACCAGATAATAAAAATTATTACTACAACAAGTTAAAAGAAGTGACTCCAAGTGAGTTTAAAACACAAATAGAAGGTAATTTCCATAAAGTAGATGATAGAGGGGCTTTAGCCAAAAACTACATTAAGGAAAAAGGTATTAAAGACAAACAGAAAAAAGAAGCATTACATAAAGCATTAAAAGATGTCGAATAGTAAAACTCTATATGAAATGGTATACCCAAAATTATTGGGTTATATGCCAAGTAAACCCATTATAGTAAGTAATATACATATACACGATGATAACGTTAGAGCAAATTATTTTAGAAGGTTATGGGAGCATAGTGAAAAGAACAACATTCAACCTACACCTTACTGGACTCAACATCCTACGGGGGAAAGTTGGTTCGGGGAAAACAACCATACCGTCGAGTTTAAGTTGGGTCATATTCGGAACCACATTAAAAAAAGGATCAAGTGTGGAAACGTGGGAAGAAATCCGTCCAGAGGACTTCAAAGGAACTTTCGGAAGATTAGACTTTCGGAAAGAAAAGGAATTATACTCTATCATACGGTGTATAAACTACAAAGGAAATGTGATTCCCAAAACCAAAGGAGGATCGAAGCTTATATTGCTAAAGGATGGGCAACCCATTCTTACAGAAAGGAATAAGAAAGATGTCCAAGCCAAGATTAATGAAATCCTGGGATATTCATTTGATTTATTTACAAACTCAATAATCTTTGGCCAACGTTTAAAAAGGCTAATAGAAGAATCTGGACCCAATAAGAAAAAAATCTTTGATGAGGCTTTTGAAGTATTATTCATCGATAAAGCTAAAAAAGAAACTGAAGTCAAAAGGAATAATACCCGGGAAACTCTAGGTCAGGTTGATACTAATTTTGATCATCTGTTAGATGAACTTGAATCTGCTAAGGAATTCTATGAAGATGCAATAGAATTTGAAAACAATTTTAATGAAAGTAAGAAGTTAAATATTAATAAGATTGAAACCGATATTAAGAAACTTAGTGAAAAAGAATTGGAATTAGCTAAGAAGATATCAAAGGTAAAGGTTCACAACTATGATAAACTAACTCTTAAGGTTAAAGATAAAGAAAAGGAGATTAAGAAACTCAATAAGGCTTTAGATAGAGCTGAAGATCTCTCAACTTTAATTGGAACCAACGGTGACCACATAGCTCATGAAATCTCAAAGGTAACTAAGCTTACCTCTAAACTGTGTTATACATGTGGGCAAGTATTGGATAAGAAACTCATTGATTCACTTAAAGCTGAATTAGAGAAAAAGATAAAGAAATCCAAAGCTGAGATAGTTGACTTCAAAAAAGAAATAAAGGCTATCAATGTACATGATGTCAGAGAGAAGGTTAAAGAAAAAGAAGAAGAGTTAACTAAGCTAAAAGAAAGCCTATACAGTAATTCTCATAAATACAACCTTAAGAAACAAATGGAAGGTGAGATAGCTAATTTAAGGGATAGGTTAAAGGACTACAGCAAAGAACTAAAGGCAGAAAAGAAAACTAAGCTAAAGGTAAAATCAGATAAATATTCTGTAAAGATTGAGAAGCTTACCAAGAAACTTAAGAAAGTTAAAAAGGAAAAGAAAACCCTACAAAAACAAGAGGAGATACAAACTTGGTTAATCAAGGACCCTCTTTCTAATAATGGACTAAAGGCATATATATTCAATTCATTACTGGGTAAAGTAAACCAAAGGCTAATGGAATACAATGACCTAGTTGGAATAAGAATTGAATTTGGTATAGACCTAGAAAGTGGTAATAAAGATTTCTACCAAATGATATATGCTGATGGTATTACTATAAATTACCCAGATTTATCAGGTGGACAAAAGCAATTAGTTGATACCACAGTTGCCTTGGCAATACATGATGTAATAAGCTCTGTAAGGCCAATCAATGTATTATTTATGGATGAACCATTTGAGGGATTAGATGAAGAAACCATAGAGATAGTTTCAGAGATCATAACACATAAAGCTAAAGAGCAAAATGTATTTATGATTACTCACCATAATTCTTTCAATCCACCTAATGCTAACACAATTTATTTTGAGAGGGGTAAAGACAAGGTTACTGTCATAAGTTAAAATAAAGGCATTAATCTCTGGTCCCGTCATACTATTATAAATAAACACGAGATACAATGGCAAACGGTAAGAAAAAAGGAGCAAAGGGGGAAAGGGACCTATCTAAATGGTGGAAAACTTGGACTGGTTATGATTTTACTAGAGTACCAGCTTCTGGGGGATTAAGATGGAAATCTATGGCTAATGCAACTACAGGAGATTTGGTATGTGCCCATGATATACACTCCAGGAGATTCCAATTCTCTGTAGAATGTAAAAACTACAAAGATATTAACTTTGAACACATTATCCTTAATACTAAAAAGAGTAAGATTCATGGTTTTTGGAAACAAGCTTCCGATGATGCTATAAGAGGTAATAAGGTACCTATACTTTTCATGAGGTATAATGGTATGCCTAAAAACATGTATTTCGTAGTATTACCTACTTATGTATTTAATTTATTTTTTCCGACTTTAACAAAGATGGATTACCCGAGATTTATGGTTCAAGGATTTGATGATGGTGTAGTGATAATGAATTCTCAGGATCTCCTTAAGTTTGATTATATGACTCTACATAAAAACCTTAAAAAACTAAGAAGAAATGCCTAGCCAACCAAAACATGTATGGGTGATAGCCTACATTAACAGAGAATTCCTACATAGAGTGGAAGAAGAACTTAAGAAGTATGAATACAGGATAGACACCTACATACCTACTGTCAGAGTTCTCAAGAAGAAGTTCAAAGGTAAGCAAATGTTTGAATTTGTACCCCTACTCTTTAACTATGGGTTCTTTAAAATTAGATATGAGGATGCATGTAATCCGGATTACTTAATGGAACTCCGATTCAGGATATCAGCCATATATGCCTGGGTAAAAGATCCATTAGCCAACCTTAATAATACTACACGATTAAAGAAAGACAATAGCAATTTCTATAACGGAATCCCAGCTGCTGCCATTGCTCGGGATTCTGAAATTGCTGAACTTAATAAAAATTCTGAGAATATGGATATATATTCATCAGACGATTTAGATAGGTTCGAAAAAGGCGATCTTATAACCTTAAAAGGATATCCCTTTGAAGATATGCCAGCAGAACTAATCTCTATAAATAAGAATAAGAAACAAATCAAAGTAAGGTTACTCTTGGAAGCATTAGTAAAAGAGGTAACTGTTTCTTATGAAAATGTATTCTACACTGTATACCAAGGTTATGATGATGCAGTTGGTAAGGGAGATAATTACGATGAAATGCAAGCTTCATCTGGTAGCAAAACTAAGTTTGATAAAATGATATTCCAAAATTTCGATTATGAAGAAGAATAAAATTGAGAAAAGCTTAGTATGGAATATACTAACCAATGATGAACAATCAGCTTTATTGCTAAGCATAAACTTTGGTAAATCTACTTGGGAAGCTGGGGAGTTAATGAATAAAGCTCATTATAAGTATTTAGAGATACAAGCTAGAGCTAATAAGTTCTTCAAGATGTTCCACGAATATTTTGATGCTACTGGTAATCTAAGAATCCCAGATGGGTGTTCTTTAAATAAAGATTTTAGAGATTTCATATTGCTTACTGTATTCGAAAGAAAAACAGATAAACAAGCGATACAAGAAATGGGTAAAACTGCTTTTATAGTTCCTACAGCTAAGGAAAGAATACTAAGGAATAGTTTAGATGCTCTAGGTAATAGCACCAATGAACTGGAACAGATGTTATATGATTTAATCATAGAATTTGATCGTTGGAATAATAATAGGATATTACCCGCTTCTTTACAAGAACCATCTGCCTTCAAGAGAAGGAATAAAACACGACTTATAAAACACCTTAGGAATCTATCAAAGCTGGACCCATTTCATATACATAGGTTCACCAATAGATTCAAAGCTAAGAATTCTGAAACCAAAGTATACTACATACCTTTACTATCAAACTCCTATGAAGGTGGTTATGAGATCATCAGAGTAAAGAAAGACAAAGAACTCCTGGAATACATTTCCAAACATTTACGTTTATACCTTTTCGAAGAACATGTGGATGCAGATCAATTTGGGTACCTGGTTAATAAATACCTTAAGGACCCTAAAAAGGATTGTAAAGTAGGACAAAAGTTTTGGCCACTATATAGGCAATCTATCGAGTGTGCTAGTAATTACTTACAGGTAAATAATATAATACCTAGAAGAAAGAATCTAGAGAAGGCTTTCAGGGATATGGACCACCTAAGAATGAAAAAGAAAAACAACAAGGAAAAGAAGAAGATAGCTGATCCACAAAAAAGAGCTGATTCTTCTACTTTCTGGTCTATCTAGTGTTCTTTAATTTTATATATTTGTCTTACTAAAATAAAAATAAATAAGTATTATGGGAGTTGTCTACAAAACCATACCTGAAATATCCAATTTAGGATCAGCAGGTGGAGCACACTTAACCTACAAGGACTTAAAAAAGGAATGTGTAGCAAGGGGTATGCCTTTCATTGAAGTAACTGGGGCTTCATTCCCCACGTTAACCAACTGGTTATTAACTTATGTACTACGACCTAAGGATGATAACTTAATCGTTCAATATGATAACTATATTGAAAACATTCTAAGGGAAAGAGGAGCCCATGAATTAATCCATAAATCTTTACGACTTTCCTACTTAGGAGATGACCTAGATGAGAAAGGGGAAATCATTAAAAAAGAACCTAAAGTCCCAAGAGAAAAGAAAGCTCCAAGGGAAAAGACAGAATCGGGTTTATTCCAGGGAACTAAAAAAGCATACACAGAAAAACTCTTTAATATGGGGAAAACACTTGAACAAACAGTTACTAAGGTTTGTAGAAAGTTTCCAGAAGCTAAGGAGAAATCTATTAAGATTTGGTATAACAAATTCAAAAAAGCTAAGAAATAGATTAAGTATATGGCAAGGAGAAAAGCATATTACGAAATTGATCCCAAGAAATGGTACTTAATAGATACCAAGAGGCTTAACCGAGAGGGTAGGCCTAAAATGCTGAAAAAACCTTTTGACAATGTTCATCAGGTTAAAATGTGTTTAGCTAAATTCCTAAACTCTGAACTTAGGTACGATTACTTAAGAGGGGATGAGGCAATTGAAATGGGATTAAAAATAAGTAGGTATGCTCCTCATATATACGTATATCTAAAAAAATATTCGTATGAAAACTATATGATAACAGAACAGGACAGGAAATCATATAGAACTAAATACAGAAGACACAACAGAACAAAGAAAGGTTACCTTTATAAAAAATGGGGTTAAATGAAAACAAGTTTACAATATTCACTAAATGACATAGTAGCTAAGTACCTTGATAAAGACTTAGACAGATTCCTAAAAAGGCTATACAGAATTTACTGGTATGAATTAGCATTTTCTGTAACTCTAAAAAAATGGGAAAAGGAAGTTCCAGGTATCAAACGAGAAATCATGTGTAACTCTAATTACAGATACCCGGGACATGTAGCCCACGTTATGAATGTACATAAGGTTATGATGAAACACTATGGTTTCTATCTTGACATAGAGGATTACAAGATATCACAACATATAGAGGATGTATTAAGTTGGAGAATACGTGATTATGTTAATGCAAGGAACTCCAGAAGGACTAAGGAATTAGGATATTCAGTAAAACTCCATTCTAAAAAAGAAGCCATTAAGGAAATGAAAGCCAGGGGTTTTATTGATATAAATGATTTTGAGGACTACAACAAGAATATGGGGCACGTAACCAGTAGAAAGGGATTAGGCATACCAACTCTCATATATCCTCAGAACTACATTTACAGTGATCAGAATTATAGAGAGATACGATTTTCATTTACCATCCCCCATGTTCATAATGTATATGGATTAATAGGAGTACAGGGGTTTTCTAGAATTTCAACTCCTAATCAAAGGTAATACTATACAAACTAAACAACTCAATATATAATGGAAATACCAACCTTTACAATAAAAAGATTTAGAGTACCAGTAGAAATCAAAACTATACCAGCCACCGAAGAAGAACCAGAACATGAAGAAGCTCAATATTCACCAGTAGATATGAATGAATATTTTCTGGATGAAGAAGAGGTTGATACTACTCCAGTAACACGAGAAGAAAACCCAGAAGAGCTGGGAGAATTCATAAGAAAGGAAGCTGTAAAAATCAAAGAATATAATAGGATGCAAGTTAAAGCAGCTAGTTTCGATAAAGAAATTACTACAGTTACTATGAAAGTACTATGCAAAAAGTAAATAATAATCATTAATTTTAATAACTAAATTTTATACAAATGGCAAAAGCTAAAGAAGCGAAGTTTGATCCACAATCTTTCGAAGGCAAGGAAATTGAATCAGTAAACGAACTGGGTAATGGGTTTTCTAGACTTAATTTCACAGATGGTACTTCAGCTATCGTACAATTCGTTCCTCTTGCAATTACAATCGTAAAAGATGCTCCTGCAAAAGGTAAAGGCAAAAAAGAAGAAGAAGCCGAAGAGGAGGAAGAAGAAGACGAGGAGGAAACTGAAGAAGTTACTATCGAAGAAATGAAAGAGGCTCTTATTGAAGCTGAAGCATTCTCTAAGAAAGAACTTAAGAAAATGTCTGACGAAGAAATCGAAGAAGCTTACGACAACCTTGAAACTGAAGAAGAGGAAACTGAGGAGGAAGAAGATGAAGCTATCACAGCTGAAGATATCGACGAAGCTGACTTCGATGACCTTGAAGATATGATCGACGAACAAGAACTTGATATTGACATCGAAGACTACGATGCTGATGACAAGAAATCGGTAGAAAAACTAAGGAAAGCTATCAAGAAAGCCCTTAAAATCAAATAATCATTAATTTTTTAAATTACATTCAAAGCCATGGCTAAAACAGAAAAAGCGAAAGCAACACAGACAGCGGAAGAAAAAGCAATTGCTAAAAAGGAAAGACTTAAAAACAAAGGTCCAAGAGAAAACTTCCTAACACTTGCATCAGATACCCCTAATACAAGGGTAAGAGTTCAACACATCAGAGGCTTTGGTTGCCATGTTGAAACAACAGTATTTGATGGGGATTCAGAAGATAAAAAATCTAAACCGGTAGCAGTTTCAACTTATTTCGTAATGGGTGCTAAACCGAAATCTAAATCAGGTGTAAGATTCCTGGTTAAAGATAACGGGCCAAAACCTAAAAAAGACAAGGCTGACAAGGCTGAAACTAAAGCTAAGAAAAAAGCTTAAACATAATCCCTTTTTATTTTAGTAATGATCCCCATAGTTAAATGATTATGGGGATTTTTTCTTGTGTTCAATAATTTCTTATATTTGAATAATCAAAATAATATTATGAGCTATCAAAAACATTTACCATTCTCAAAAACAGATATCAGTCCAAGTTGGTGGGATAGAGTTGAGAGGGTTACAAAAAAGATGTTATTTAACCTAAATGCAGACTTAGATTTCTTTATCCGGGAAACACAGCAATATAGGGTTTATAGTGAAGTATATATACCTTATAATCATAAATCAATAGAAGTGATGTATGTTCCTCTACTAACTCAGATATTGGATATATTTGAAGTAAAAGGAATATGGAAAACAGAATTGAATCCTGATGATACAGGGGACACAATGATAACTCTAGTATTATATGGGTGTAAACCCGATATTGATCATGCATTAAGACTTATGCATTATTATCATAGAGGGTTAAACCAAAAGAGAGATGATTTTATTTCAGAATACAAAAGGCTTAGGACTAATAAAAGGAGGACCAAGAAAACATTAGGAGAAAACTCTAAATCCAAAGCCAATAAAAAGATTAAAGATAAAATAGCTAAGATTACTAAAATACTCCTGGGAGATAAACCTTCCAAGAGTGTAGATTACAGAATTAAGCTAAAGAGGATATTTAAAAAGATACGTGATCGAGAGAAACTAGATTATCGTAAATTTAGGACAACAAATCCAGTTTTAGAGCATGCTTATTGTTCAGCTAATAAAATAGAATTAAATCGAATATTATGAATAGAGTAGAAGCCTTAGTAAGCCAGTGGCAATTCCAAGTAACCAATAATGCAACAGTTGAAGCTAATTACGTTAATAAGAATAAAGGGACCATCTACCAACATAAAAGGGAGAGGATAAGAAATGAAGTAAAAAGAATCACCACCAAATTATCTAATTTTGGTAAGGGAGAAATAAATACCTGGAAAGTGACTTTATATGACGACAAAAGTATATACCATTCTCTAGAAATAAACCTTACTTCAGATATAACTGAAGAAGAGATAAGAAGCTATTACGAATCAGTTCACAGATGTTCTGTTGAAACCATTTCACCAAGACATCATATTAAATTGGGATTTAATTTTCCTAGTTCCTAAAAGTGGGAAAGGAAATACTATATACATATCAACACAGTTCATAAGAACATTAATATTAATTTTAATCATTTCACAAATGGCAAAAGACAAAAAGGCTGATAAAGCCAAGGCAAAGCAATCCTCATCTAAGGATGCAATTAAGGAAGCTAAAGCAGCCCTTACAGATTATCTGAAAACAAACAAACTTTCCAGAGACAAGGATTACTCTAAAGACAAGAAACACGGGAAGAATATTAAAACTCTTGAACTTGCTATCGAAAAGGCTTCCGATGAAATGGACACAGCCAACACTAAAGTCGATAAAGTTAAGAAAAAAGAAAAAGCAGCTTCTGCAGGCAGAGAACAAAAATATGATTACCCGGAAGGCTTAACTGCTGAGGAGAAAAAGAAATTCCGTATCAAAGCCCGTAAGGATGCTGAAGGTGGATCAAAAAAGGAAAAAACTCCTAAAGCCGGTAAAGCTGATAAAGAAGAGAAATCTTCTAAAAAGGAGAAAACTAAAAACTTAGCTCCTAAAGAAAAGGAAACTTCTGTTTCTAAAAAAGATACCTCTGAGAAAGGAAAAGGTAAAAAGAAGAAAGTAAAGTCAAAAGCA
>Ga0247732_10001063_pt1 | contig 11476 bp, 7 predicted proteins | sample UWRJL163409C2_FD_180940 | JGI IMG/M metagenome (GOLD analysis project Ga0247732, IMG submission 180940) | Plant litter microbial communities from Arlington Agricultural Research Station in Wisconsin, United States - UWRJ-L163-409C-2 | ecosystem: Environmental > Terrestrial > Plant litter >...
ACGAACAACCAGGGAAGGACGAAGACCGTCGCGTCGCGGGTGAGCGGCGAGAGCTCGGTGCCGCCCACTTCCGCGGGGGGCTCGAGGCGTGCGTGCGCGGTGAGAACCGTCCACTGCCCCACCCCCGGGAGCTCGGCGCTGACCGTACGCGTCTCGCCCGGTTTGAGATCCGCGATGACGAGGTCGTCGACCGCCGAGATGCGATTGCCGAGCAGTCCCTCCATCCAGAAATCCGCGGTGGCCTCGATCGTGGAGCTCGACACGTTGCGCACCGTGAACCACACCTGGAGGTCGCCGCCGAACGGGTTCATCGAGAGGACCGGGGCGCTCGAGAGGCCCCCGACGTTCAAGACGCCCCCGAGATCGACCTCGTCGCCGGTCGGTGACGTCGTGCTCACGGTCGGCGCCACGTCGGTGGCCGGAGCGCCGTTCGACGCGGACCCGGTCGAGGCGCCGCGTCCGGATCCCCCGGAGCCACCGGCGCCGGACGACGTACCTCCGGAGCTGGGCACCGGAGGGCTGCAGTCGGGCGCACCCGGACCGACCACGGTGGCCGTCATGTCGATGCCCGAGGCCGGCGCCGGAGACGGGGACGCCACGCAGGTCGTGGCAGCCGTCGCCGTGGGGATGGAGGCGGATGCTGCGGTGGCCCCGGCCGCCGACCCGGCCCACAGCGCGGCCGTGATGAGGACGATCGCACCGATGCCGCCCACCCGACGCCGCCGCAACGGCACGGTGTCCACGGTCATGCCCCGGACTGCTTCGAGTCGGTGGATCCGGCGCCCACGGGCTCGCGTTCGGTCTCGGCCTTGCGGCGCGCTTCGGCCTCGGTGTACTCCACCCATGCGGCGGCTCGACGGTCGTTGCGACGACGGCTGAACCAGATCCAGCCCCAGACGACCAGGCCGACGAGGACCACCGCGAGCAGTGCCCACGGAACGACGAAGAGCACCGTGTCGCGCGTCACGCTGGTCAGCGGGCCGGGGTTCAGCGCGGTCTCATCGACGCTCGGGTACAGCGTCACCACGGGGTTGAGGAACACCCACTGACCCACGCCGGAGACGGTCGTGGTGATCGTGCGGGTGCTTCCGGGCAGCATCTCGTCGACGTCCTGTTCGACGGGGGCGGACAGGCCGATGCCGAACGGACCACGGATCTCCGTCTTGAGAGCACCGGACAGGGCGACGTTTCCGGCGTTGCGCACGGTGAAGGTCACCGTCGTCTCACCGGCCAGCGGGTTGAGCGAGGGGGTGTAGGAGGCGGTCATGCCCGCCACCGTGAGGTTCGGCTGCAGGTCGCCGGGCACCCGGACGTAGAGGCGCGTTCCGACGCGGCGGTCGACGAGGACCTGCCCGTCGTCGGCGAGCACCGAGACGACGAGCCCCGCGGCGTGGTCGCCCGGCGACGCATCGGCGGGGGCGGCGACCGTGAAGGGGAGAGAGGCCGACTCGCCGGGCTGGAGATCCACGACGACGCTCTTCGCACCGGAGAACTGCACCCAGGCCCCTGCGTCGGAGGGCTCGACGCCCGTGTCGAGGAGGCCGAAGCTCCCCTCCTCGGTGTTGAAGGCGTCCGTGGCGAAGACCGTGAACGTCTGCACCGTCGTCCCCGTGTTCGACACGACGTAGGTGTCGTCCAGCGTCTGGCCGGGGCTCATCTGGTAATCGAATCGCGTGCGTCCCGCCGCATCCGCGTCGTTGAGCGGCGCGGCCGAGATACCGATCGAGTCTTCGGCGGGCGCCTCATCGGCAGCCAGGGCGATGCCGGTGGAGGCACCGGAGGAGAGGGCGATGAAGCCGGCGATCGCGAGAGCGACGAGGCGGGTGCCCCGCGCGTTCGGGCGCGCGAGGAGCGGGGTCTTGAGCACGATACATCTCCCCAGAAACTGCTTGCCGCGACACGTCTGAGGTGTGAACGGCGGTTGAACGACCGACTTACAGGAGAATCACGAACGGGGGGCGGCGTCGGACGCCGCCCCCCGTCGTGATCGGGTTACTTCGAGACGAGCGTGAGCGTCATCTTCGAGGTGTACGTCCCGGCCGGAGCGTCCACCGGCGCGACCAGCGTGAGGTCGGCACCGAGCTTGGTGACGCCCACTCCGGAACCGGCCGGCGCGTCGGCGAACGGCGACGAGTAGATCGCCGAACCCGCGACCTGAGCGGATGCTGCGGCGACCCCGGTCGAGGTCGTCCCGGCGGCGATGACCTTCGGCGCGACGCCGAGGTTCTTCGCGCCGATGACGTTCGTGCCGTTGACGAAGTCGGCGACGGACTGCGTGACGGTCCAGCCCTTCTTCGACACGATGCGGTCGTCGGTGACGGTGACCTCGGGGAGCGTCGCCGTCGAGGTCGACTTCCCGCCGACGAGGGTCGCGGCGCTGAAGACGGCCTTGGCGCCGGCGGGGACCGTCAGCGAGAGCGCGCCGTCCTGCGCGGCGACCGTGGTCGCCTCGAGGTCGACGGAGCCGGACGACGAGCCCGCGGGCGGGTTCGTGGTGGTCTGGTCGGTGGTCGCTTCGTACGTCCAGTCGCCGCCCGGGCGGATGGTGATGTGGACGAACGAGACCGCGCGCACCGCGACACCGTTGATGTCGGTGTACGCGATGCCCAGCGAGAAGTTGCCACCGTTCGCCTTCGCCGCCGCGAGGTTCACACCCGCGGTGTTGATCAGCGTGACCTGGGGGGCGAGGACCGTCTTCGCGGCCGGGTCGGAGAACGCGTTGGTCCCCTTGGAGATCCAGCTGCTCGAGGTCATCTCCTCGCCGCGGTTGGAGAGGAAGATCGACACCGCCTGAGCGTTCGAGGGTCCCCTGAAGTAGGTGCTGTAGGTGGCGTAGTCGGTGTCGTTGGGGTGAGCGTAGACGGGCTCATCCCACGCCATGACGCGGGTGGTCGGAGCGAGGAGCTTCTCCGCACCATCCGTCCCGTCCCAGAGCCACATGGTCTCCGAGGAGCCGGACGGGGTGATGGCGGCGGCGGCAGCGGTGACCGACCCGCCGACGAGGGCGAGAGCGAGAACGCCGGCGACGGCGATCTTCTTCTTGGTGAGCGAGAACATCAGTCTGGTTCCTTATCCCGTAACTGATCAGCCCTGCGCGTACGCAGTGATGGCGGTGGTGGAGTTGGGCGCGAGGAAGCCGAACTTGCGCTTCACGGCACCGGGCGTCGTCGGCGCGTTGCCGAAGTTGGTGAGGCTGGCGGTCTTCGAGGAATCGACAAGGCCCGCGAGGACCGGGTCGAACGCCGGAGCGCCGTTGTAGGTGAACGACGACTGCACGCGGGCGCGCTCGACGATCAGGTAGGTGTCACGGCCGAAGGTCGTGTTGGAGTAGTAGCCCGAGTTCGGCACGAGGGCCGGGGCGGTTCCGGTGAACGGAGCCTGGCCGCTGATGGGCGAGCCGAGCTGCACGCCGGTGGAGGCGGCGACCGTGTTGACACCGGCGACATTGTTCGCCTGGGCGATCCAGCTGGCGGCCGAGAACGGGATGATCTCGCCCTCGCCGAGAACCGCGGCGTCGTTCTCGGGAACGGTCGTGTTCGCCGCATCCGCGACACCCGAGGGCGTGGTCACGCCGATGGCGCCGAGGAAGAACGAGCGCGTGCCGGAGCTGGTCTGGGGCAAACGCGGCTTCACCGTGACGCCGTCGATCGTCGTCGTGGTGCCCTCGTAGATCGACTTGAGCTGAGCCGCGGTGAGGTTCGCCCACGCGGCGGTGCCGCCCTTGTAGGCGTACGCGACGGCGTCACGGCCGAACGGGACGTAGAGCAGACGGCCGTCGGCGCTGGAGGTGCCGCTGGCGGGGCCGCTCGAGCTGCGCGCGATGTCGACCTGGCCCGTGATGGGCTTGGCCGGGGTGGTGTTGCCGGAGACCGACCAGTTCGCCCCGTCGATCGAGCGACGCAGGGCGTCACGACCGGCGCCCGAACCGTTCGGGCGGGCGAAGAACGGTCCGCCCGACTTGGTCTGGATGGCCGGCGCACCGAAGGCGTCGAAGTTTCCGATGGACTGGCCGGCGGCGAGGACGCGCACGTAGGTGCCCGACGCGCTGGTGCCGTTGGTCAGGGCGTTCATCGCGTCCTGGAGAGTGTCGGAGCCGACAGCGGAGTAGCTGTTGGACACCGGCTCGGCCGAAGCGGTCGAGGCGAGGCCGACGCCCGAGAGGAGCAGGCCGACAGCCGCGCCGAGCGCGGCGATCTTCTTGAGCTTCACTGAGTACCTATCTGGTGATGGTGGATGGTGCATTCGGGTAACGCGATGAGTGTGCAAGCAAGGGCCCGCGTCACGGACGACGCGGAAGTCTGGGGATGATCAGCACGGCTGCCGCGCTCATGAGGCCGGCGAGCATGCTGAGAGGAAGAGTCGCGGCGAGCGCACCGCTGTCCGGGTCGGCCGAGGTCTCGGCTCCCGCGAGCGCGCCGGCGACCGCACCGGAGGCGGTCGGGTTTCCCGTGCCGCCGGCAGCGGGGGCCGCGGCCGCGGGCGGAGCGACGGCGGCAGGGGCGACCGCCGACACCGGGCCGTTGGGCGTCCCGTTCGCGATCGAACCCGCCGTCGACGGCCCGTCGTCGCCCGTCGTGGGAACCGTGCGCGTCAGGCCCTGCTGGAGCACGTTCGCCGCAGCCACGGCCTGCGAAGCCCACTTCGCGGGGATGGGCGCGTAACCGGCGGGGAGCTGGCCGACCTGCACGCCGGGCTCCTGTCCCGTCGTGGCGGCGAAGCGGATGAACGAGGCGTAGCTCGCGCGGGTCGCAGCGTCGGTCAGGAACGGGCTCGCCGCCGCGTACACGGGCATGGTGAGGGGGTAGGCCCCGGCGGTCGTCTTGGCGAGCTCGGACGATGCATCCAGGCCCATCACCTGCGGCTGCTCGGCGGACGCGGTCATGGCCCCGGCAGCGGCGGTCATCGACTCCGCATCGGCGGTGACGAACTGCCCGGCGGGGTTGCGCAGCGCCGCCGTGACGACCTGGTACTTCGCGGCCGCCGAGCTGTCGGTGAGCGCGACGACGGACTGGAAGCCCTGGAGGTCGCGCGCGACCCGGTCGTACCGTGGCGGGCGGGCGTCGAGATTCCACGGGCCCAGCACCTGACCGTCGCCGCGCAGGGTCAGGTAGGCCGAGACGTCGAGGTCGTTCGTGAAGGGTCTCCACGTGATGAGGTTGATCTCCGCGGCGCCGCCGTTCGGCTGCGCGTCCACCTGGGTCGGGTCGGCCTTGGGGAAGTTGTCGCGCGGCAGGCTCAGACCCGCGCCGACGGGATTGACCTTGGCGTCGGTCGAGCTGTACGGGTTGACCTTCGCGCCCCACGGGTCGGGCGTGCCCGCAAGGAACGCCCGCGCGTCCTCGTCGGCGAGGACGTAGCGCCACAGCTGGGTGGCGACGTCGGAACGCCCCTGGGGCACGAGCATGTCGGAGATCGCGACACCGGCGTTGACCTGGTACCCCCACTCCTTGTCGTTGATCGCGAGGAAGTCGGGATCGAACACGATGTTGCGAGGGTTGCCCGCGATGTGGTCCTTCTTCGCATCCGTCGGGAGGGAGTCGAGGTAGGACGACGTCAAGAGCTTCGCGATGAGCCGCGGCGTCAGGTTCATGCTCTCGAACGGGAGCCCGCTGCGCTCTTTCACCGCGTCGGGGACGCCGTCGTTCGGGTTCGGGAACCGATCGATCGCGAAGGCGACGGTCACGGCGGACAAGCCCACGGGCGCGTAGACGAGGTCGTCCTGCGACTCGCCGGAGTACGGCAGCGACGTCAGTGCCAGGGGCGACGTGTCCGTCGCCGCGTTCGCCTGGGCAACGGCGTCGCTCTCGTTGCTCTTGATCATGTTGAACACGTCGCCGCCCTCGGCGCCGCACAGGCTGGGCTGCCAGGAGGCCACCGCCGTCGCGAGGAGTTCGCTGCCGACCAGTTGGCGTTCCTTCGCACCGATCGCGCAGTTGATCCCGATCGGACGGAAGTCGAGCTTGACGGCCACGTGGTGCTTCCAGCTGTCCCAGAACAGACCGGACTGATTGATCGACTCCTCGCCGGTGTCCTTCGTGCCGCGGGGGATCGCGACGAGCCAGCACGACGACCCGGTGACCACGCCGCTGGCCGACGTCACCCGCGACCCGCATCCGAGACCCTGCGCCTGCGCGGCCGTCTGCACCTCGAACTTGGTGCTTCCCTCGCCGTTGGCGCCGGAGCCGGCCCAGGGGATCTCGTTCGACGTGTACTTCGTGAAGAACTGGTTCGTGTTGACGTCGACGCCCGGTACCCGCTTGTTGTCGACGACGTTCTGCACCATGTCGTGAACGCCGGACGACGACGTGGTCGCTGACCGGAAGGGGATCGAGGTGTACGCGGGATCGAGCTGACCGTTGTCGGGGGTGCTGTACGGCAGATCCTCCGCCGCGATCACCGGCCCCTGCGCGGCCGACTCGTCGTCTTCGTCGGACGGGGCGCTCGCGCGGTTGCCGTCGCGCATCGCGCCGGCCGAGAGGAACGCGCCGTACTGACACGTCGTGCGGTCCGGCTTGGAGGGGTCGGTGGGGTCATCGCCCCAGCACTGCGCGAACTGGAGGAAGTTCTCGCCACCGGTCTGACCCGACGGCCTCGTGGATTCCTTGCCGCCGGTCCACCGGATCTGGATCCCCTGCGAGACGAGCCCCGTGGTCTGCGACACCGTGAGCTTCAGATCGGGGAACGGAGCGTTCTTCGCGTCCTTGTCGTAGCTCGCCGCGGAGATCGTCACCGCTTGCGAGTCGTCATCGGCGGCGGCCGCGGGCTGAGCGGTCGCCACACCGCTGAAGGTCAGCGTCGCGAAGACGAGGCCGGTGACGAGCACGCCGGTCATGCCGGACAGGAAACCTCGCATCGACCGGGGCGTGGTGGCAGCCGTCGGCACAGTACTTCTCCAGATCTGGGCGACAGTCGGGACCTGTCGACACGGTCGAAATTATGGGCGGGTCGTGAAATCGAGATGAACGCTTCATCAACGAGGAATCGCGTTCTCATGGCATATCGGGAGGGACCGGGATCACGCGCGAGACTCTGCCCACGCACCCCGCCGGCACGCCGGAGACCGCCCGAGCGTCGTAGCGCTCGGACGGTCGCGCGCGCACTCAGGGCCGCGTCGAGGAGCCCCGCCGGAGTCGCCGTGACGTGAGAGGAGGAGTGACGATCGCACCCAACAGAAGAATGGCGGCGGCGAGCATCAGGAACTGGGGAGCCCCCCAGCCCCCCTCGGCGAGGGTGAACGGTGACGAGGCCGCGGCCACACCCCCACCGGAGGCACCGGAGATGAGGTTCCCGTTCGAGTCGTAGAGCGGGGCATCGGCGGATGCCGCCGCCGCTGCGGCATCGGTCGCGGCGGCGGGGTCACCCGCAGCAGCCCCTGCCGTTCCTGCCGCCGCTGCCGAGCCGGCGGCACCGGCGGAGGAGCCCCCGGAACCGGAGCCGCTGACAGGGGTCTCCCCCGTCGCACCCGCGGTACCGGTGGTGCACTGGTCCGGACCCTGCTTGTCACAGGCCGCCGGCTGCTTCGCCGTGAGGGCGAGCTGGTTGTTCGATTCGTCCTCGCCGGGCTTGAACGTGGGGTTGTTGCACTTGTTCGTGTCGATACCCGCAGTGTTGGCGCCGGGGATCCGCTTGATCTGCTCGGACCCCGCTTTGACGAGGTTCATGGGCAGCGGCGAGTACCCCAGCTGCTCGGCCTGTTGCTGGCCCTCGCACAGCACGTACTCGGCGAAGGCGCCGAGCGTGCGCCCCTTGTCGGTGGTGAAGATACCCGCGACCTGCGTCGGCACGATCATGTAGGAGTAGCTCGACAGCGGGTACGTCCGGGGGTCGGGGTTGTTGTAGACGTCGTCGAGGATCTGCGTCAGGTCGGTGTTGATGCGCGCTTTCATCATGGCCACGGCGACCGACGACGCGGTGGGCTCGATGTAGTACCCGGCGGAGTTCAGCACCTTCGCCACGGGGAAGCCGGACTTAAGCGCGTACGAGTACTCGACGTAGGTGATGGCGCCCTCGCCGTAGTCCTGGCTGACGTACCCGGCAACACCGAGGGAGCCGTTCTGCGCCTTGCCGTTGGCGGGGACGGGGAACTGCGAGCGGAGTCCGTTCTTCCAGATGTCACCGTGCTGCTTCGACATCCAGAGGCTGAACTGGGCCGACGAGCCGGATCCGTCGGAGCGGACGACGGGGACGATGGCCTTGTCGGGCATCGCCAGCCCCGGGTTGTCGGCCTTGATCGCCGCGTCGTTCCAGTTCGTGATCTGCCCGGCGAAGATCCGCGTGATCGTCGCACCCGACAGACGCAGGTTCGTCACCCGCTTGCCGCCGATCTTGAGGTTGTACATGAACGACGTGCCGCCCGCCACGATCGGCATGTACGCGTAGCTCGTGGTCGGCGTCTCGGGCTGCGACCCGTCCTCCGGATTGGACTGGAAGGGGATCTCGCTGATGGCGAAGTCGACCGTGCCGCTGATGAAGTCACGGCGACCGGCCGACGAGCCGACGCCCGAGTAGTTCACCGTCATGCCGTAGTTCGTCGCGACGTTCGTACGCCATTGGTCCAGGGCGTTCTGCGACCACGTCGACCCCGTCCCCGAGATGCGGGCATACGAGTCGGCCGCGACGGCCGGGGATCCGGCGCCGGTCGCGAGCCCGGCGGCGGCGAGCAGGAAGATGACAGCCGTGGCCAGACGGCGGGAGGGTCGGCGGATCACGAGAGGTCCTTCGGTGAGTCGAGGCTGGCCGGGTCGATGACCTCGGTGATGTCGGATGCCGTCTGCAACGGCTCCGACGAGGTGTCGTCCTCGCCGGTGGCGACGACGGGTCGGTCGGCGGGAACGGGTGCGTCGATGCCCACGGGGGCGACCACCGCGGTGGCGACGGCCGATCGGATCTCGTTCTGCCGGGTGATGCGGTGCAGATCGGCGACGGAGCCCGCGGCGCGCGCCCGCCGCTGCCGGGCGTTGAGCTGGCCCGGGCCCTTCCCCCCGATGAGGCGGGCGATGACGAACAGCAGAAGCACGAGGAAGATCAGCGTCGCGGCGGCTCCGAAGCCGCGGGCGATCATGTTCGGCTCGGGGGACTTGACGAAGTCGAACACCTGCAGCGGCAGGGAGATCATCGGCCCGGAGAACGGGTTCGTGTTCATCACCGCGGTGACACCCGATGTCAGGAGCACCGGCGACGTCTCGCCGACGCCGCGCGCGGTGCCGAGGATCACGGCGGTGGCGAGTCCCGATCGCGAGGTGGGGAGGACGACCGTCCAGACCGTCCGCCACCGCGACGCACCGAGCGCATACGACGCCTCGCGGAGGTTGCCGGGGACGAGGCGGAGCACGACGTCGGATGCCCTGATGATGATGGGGAGCATCATGACGGTAATCGCCAGCGCCGCCGCGAACCCCGATCGCTCCTTGGTGAGCAGCGTGATCACGGCGGAGTAGATGAACAGACCCGCCACGATCGAGGGGAGCGCCGTCATCGCGTCGGAGACGGTGCGGACGAAGCGCGCGAAGCGGCCGCCGATCTCGTTCATGAAGACGGCCGTGGCGATGCCGAGGGGTACGGCGATGGCCAGGGCGATACCGATCTGGATGAGCGTCCCCACGATCGCCTGGGAGATGCCACCCATGGAGAGAGGGTCGAGCGGCCCGGTGAACTCCATCGTCTCGACGAAGAAGTTGAATCGGATGAGCCACTGCCCCCCGAAGAGCGCGGGCGCACCGCGCCAGATCGTGAAGACGACGACGAACACCAGGGCGGCCAGCAGGATCGACCCCGCGCTGTACAGGAGCGCGGTCATGACACGATCCGCCACCTCGAGCCTGTCGGCGCGCAACGCGATGAGCAGGGCGTAGATCAGCACGAATCCGAGGTAGGCCACCACCGCCCAGCCGACGGCGCCGGTCATCGGCGTGATCCACCCGAACAGCAGGGTGGCGACGGCGAGCGACGCCACGAGCGCGCCGACGACGTTGAAGGTGTCGTCGGCTGCGGTACCGCGGATCTGGCGACGCGGGCCGATCGGGGTGGCGCCTCGCGCGGGCAGGATCGTCTGTCGGTGTGTCGTCTCGCCCCGCTCGTCGAGCGTGTGCGAGACGTCGACGTCGCCCGCGTCGGCGTGCGGCGGGTGGAGGGTGGTGAGGGTCTGTTCGGCGGCGATGGTCATCCGTCGCTCTCCGCTCCTGAGCGCGACCGCGCGACGATCGACGACGCGGTGAAGTTGATGACGAGGGTGATGAGGAACAGTGCCAGCCCGGCCGCCATGAGCGCCGACAGCCCGAACTGGCTGGCCTCGCCGTAGCGCAGCGCGATGAGGGCGGAGATCGAGTTGCTGCCGGTCTTCAGCACCTCCCAGTTGATCGTGAAGATCGGCGAGATGATCATGTAGACGGCGATCGTCTCCCCGAGCGCCCGCCCGAGCCCGAGCATGGTGCCGCCGATGATGCCGCCGCGACCGAAGGGCAGCACCACGGTGCGGATCATCCCCCACCGCGTCGATCCGAGGGCGAGGGACCCCTCGCGCTCCCCCACCGGAGCCTGCGAGAAGGCCTCGCGCATCACTGAGGTCTGAGTGGGAGCCACCATGAGCGCCACGACGATGCCGGCGATGAAGGCCGACGATGTGAAGGCGCTCGCATCGGTGAGCCGCGCGCCGTCCGGCCCGGTCACGGCGAACACCGGGATCCAGCCGAAGTAGGTGGAGATCCACTGCGCCACGGGGATCACACTCGCCTGCAGGAAGAACACCCCCCAGAGCCCGTAGACGACGCTGGGGACGGCCGCCATCAGGTCCACCAGCGTCACGAGGAGCGACTTTGCCCGCGGCGGCACGATCTCGGAGATGAGAAGGGCCGTGCCCAGGGCGAGCGGAACCGAGAAGAAGGTCGCGATGAGCGCGATCGTGAACGTCCCGGCGAGGACGGCGGCGATGCCGAACTGCTGTGTCTCGGGCGACCACTCCTGCGTGGTGAAGAAGGAGGGACCAGCGACCCCGAGCGCCTCCCCGCCGCGGAGGGCGAGGAAGAACCCGACCGCGAGCATGATCGCCACGGTGATGCCGCCGGCCGCGAACGACGCGGAGCGGAAGACGGAGTCCGAGACCGAGGGCGCGGCCTTCAGCGAGCGCGCCGCGATCTTCGGCTTCTGCTCCGCCGCATCCGCCTCGGGCGATCGCTCGGGCTCGGAGGGCGTCAGCAGCTGCGTGAGGTCGTCGGAGCCGACATTCGTCATGCGTACGCCTCGGAGGTGCGCGAGGGCAGGCGGAAAGCGCGTCTCATGGGGCTTCCTGAGCAGAGCGACCGGCGGCGGGTTCCGGCCGGATCCTCGCCATCGTGGGCGTCGAAGGTGAACGATCCGCGACGGATCGGAGAAGGACGGCTGTCGCGGTCGTGAGCGCGGGACGTCATGGCGTGGCCCCCGGTGTCGGTGTGCGGGTCGGCGTGGGTGTCGGCGTGATCGGAGGGGCGGTCGGGGTGGGAGC
>Ga0247732_10001064_pt1 | contig 11466 bp, 12 predicted proteins | sample UWRJL163409C2_FD_180940 | JGI IMG/M metagenome (GOLD analysis project Ga0247732, IMG submission 180940) | Plant litter microbial communities from Arlington Agricultural Research Station in Wisconsin, United States - UWRJ-L163-409C-2 | ecosystem: Environmental > Terrestrial > Plant litter >...
CAGGGACAGATCTGGGCGGAAAGTGTAGAAGGAAAAGGGTCAAAATTTAAATTTTTAATCCCTAATTTTGGCACCAGGAATAAAACACTTTAAAAATGCCGCAAATACCCAAAGTCTTAATCGTTGACGACGACCCGAATATATTGATGTCGCTCGAATTCCTGATGCGGAAAAACGGGTATGAGGTTTTCATTGCCCGCAACGGCAGTGAAGCGATGGAGCTGCTGGAACAAAATACGCCGGACCTGGCTTTACTCGACATCATGATGCCGGACGTGGATGGTTACGAAATCTGCAAGCATGTAAAAACTTCCGACCAGCTGAAAAGCTGCAAAATTGTTTTCATCAGCGCCAAAACGAAAGAATCCGACATCCAGAAAGGATACGATTCCGGCGCGGATCTTTACATTACCAAGCCATTTTCCACCAAAAATGTAGTCAGTAAGGTGAAAGAATTATTGGAAACTGGCAAGTAACCGGCTTCGCGAATTCGCAGAAGATCATACAACTAAACTAATATTAACCGACCCATGCTGAAAATGAGAATTTCCATACTTATATTATTCTGCTGTAATATTTTATCATTACTCAGCCAGAACGTTAAATATGATTTTACCATAAAGGTGAATGACACTTTAATGTTTCAAATAAACAGCAACGACAGCTTGTTACATTTTACCGACCGGCAGAATTTTCAGCCCTCTATTGCTGTAAACGTGGGAAACCTGAATTTCAGGGAAAACAAAACATTTGATTTTTACATTACAAACCATTCAGATTCAGCACTGATTATAGGCGATAATTATTGGATGGAACCACTGGTACAGCCGGTATATAATCATTCAATACGCAGAATACTGAAAGGGGAAACATTCAAGTTCACCTGGATATTGCATACACTGGAAAGAACAGGGCCATTTAGCAAAAGCGGAAAAATGAATATTTATCCGGTGCCGATCAACTTGTCATTCAAAGGTTCCGTACTGCCACCTAACCTATTCATTTTCCCACATACGACACTCAAAAACGGATTTGTAAATGAAAAGATCGTTTCAGAATTTAAAGTCTTCAATAAGCCAGCTAACATGCATATGCCGCTTGGAAATAACATCGTTGAATATGATGATTTAAAAATTGACAGTGTAGGGGCAAATCACCCAGGCGTAAAGATCGAATATGACCATCAGACAAACATGATCGCTCCTGATACCTTCAAAATTTTCAAGGTCATCTATACACCTGATAAAGCAGGAAAATCTACTGTGGTCGTTTCTTTATATATTAACGGAAAGAAAACAGAACATAAAATATATTCTAATGTGAGGCCCAGGAAGAAGAAGCGATAAAATTAGAAATCAGAGATTATACTGCGCATACTACCTGCGGTAGTGGGATTATTTTTGCTTCAGAATGAATTGAGCAGATTCAGGAATTCTTCTTTTTTACGAATGGCCAAAGGAATGAGTGTTTTGTCTTTCATCACAATCGAATTTGCATCGCCTTTGAGGTAATGGTCAAAATAAAGCATATTGATCAGGTGTGACTGGTGGCTTCTGAAAAAACCCATAGGGATCAACAGCGTTTCGTACTCTTTCAGCGTAGTGGAAACGAGCAGCTTTTGTCCGTTGATCAGGTAAAAAGTAGAATAATTCTTGTCTGATTCGCAGCGGATGATATCCTGCACATTGACGGAATAGATCTTTTCCGCAGTTTTCAGGATCAGCTTTTGCAGGTTTTTAGGACGCTCAATGTTTGAAAACAGCGTATTGAACTGAAGTTCGAGCATGTCTTTATTCAGGGTTTCTTCTGCTTTCTTTACCGCCACTACCAGATCATCCGGATCGATTGGCTTCAGGAGAAAATCGATCGCGCTGAAGCGGAAAGCCTTGATGGCAAATTCCTGGTGAGCCGTAATGAAGATCACCTTAAAAGTAATAGGCCTGAGCTGCTGCAGCAAGTCGAATCCCGTACCATCGGCCATTTCAACATCCAGGAAGACAAGGTCCGGAAGGTATTTCTTGATGGCTTCAACACCGGTTTTTACACTGTCTGCTTCGGCAATCACTGCAACATTGGGGCAATATTCCTTGATAACGGCAGTGTTTTTCTGTCTGATCGCCTGGATATCGTCGATGATAATAGCTCTTAGCATGGCATTAGTTGTTATAAACGTAAGGGATATTGAAGTATGTCTTGACGCCTTGTACATCATTATTCATACCTATAATATCGGATGTGTAGATGGTACTGCTCTCTTTGCCAGCAATACTTTCCAGCCTTTCTCTCGTGATCTCGGTAGACAAAGACTTTTGCGTCTTATTTTCATAAACAAGCCCTGTTCCATTGTCCGTGACCTCAAAATGCAGCTGCCCGTCCCGGAGACGGTAGTATATCCTGATCAGGCCGCCAGCCTGCTTATTTTTCAACCCATGTTTTATTGCGTTTTCAATAAAGGGCTGCGTAAGCATCGGCGGAACCAGCATGGATTCCGGATCAATGCCTTCATCCATATTGATCTCATAGGTAAAATTATTGTTATAGAGCAGCTTTTGTATGGTGAGGTAATTTTCAAGCATCGCGATCTCTTCGCTGAGCAAGATGTAATTTTCCCGGGAATTCTCAAGGATCTGCCGGGTAAGCTTGGAAAATTTCGTGAGATAATTGATCGCCTCCTTATCCTGCTTGTTGTGGATCAGGCTTTGAATGTTATCAACGGAATTGAAAATAAAGTGGGGATTCATCTGCGTGAGCAGGAGCTTTTGCTTGAGGTCATTGTTCCTGGAGATGTTGCTTTTGTTCTTCTGCCTGAAGTAATAATACAGGAAGGAGATGCCGGTGAGAAGGAGGACGACTATTGATATGGAGACGTACAGGATGTTATTCCTGCGCATATGCTGCTGTTCGACTTTGAGTTTTTGCAGGGCATTTTCTTTTTGAAGAAGCTCGTTCTTATCTGCGATTTCCTTGGTCTCGAACTTTACGGACATTTCCTCTATTGCCTTCATCTTTTCCTCGTTCATCAGGGAATCGGCGTGAATGATAAACAGCTTCTGGTTTTCGAAGGCTTTTGCATAATCCTTTTTGGCCGCATACAGTTGGGTGAGTTTCTCATAAACAAATCTGTACCAGAGATTTCCGTCACTTTTTTTGGCCATCTCCAGGGCGGACAGCAAATACTTTTCGGCGAGCTCATACCTGCCAGTCTTTGTATATAATTCCCCAAGGTTAATTGTGATATCGAATGTCTGTATATCCTTTTGAAGGATCATGGCCTCTTTCAATGACTTCAAATAGTACTTTTCAGCAACATCCATTTTATTGGCATTGAAGGCATTTACCCCGATCTGCTGGATTATGGCGCCCAAGGTCCAGTGATTCAATCGTTCCGCGTTTGCTTCCGCCTCATACAACAGGGACAATGCTTCTGTTTGTAATCCTGCTTCCATGTAAATCTCGGAACCAGTCAGCACTGTCTCAAGAAACCCTTCCATATTATTGAGCTTCCTGAATAAGGCGATTGCCCTGTTTATATATTCAACTCCCTTTTTACTGTCGAGCTTATAGTAGTAGATGCTGCCCAGCAATGCGTAACACCTCGCCATACCGATCTCGTTTTTTTCGTTCTTATAGAAATCCAATGCCTCTACGGTATATTTAAACGCTAATTCGTGATTACCCAGCTGCACGTACGCCCTGCCTAAAGAAAATGCAGCATCGCCCCTGATCACATCGTAAGGAGGCTTGGTGAGCTCATACCTTTTTTTATAGTAGAAAATAGACTTGCTGATGTATCCTGCACTTCCATGCGAGGTACCGAGGTGGTCATAAGCCAGGATGAGTGCGCCGTTGCGGTTGTTCTTTTTAGCAAATGCCAGTACCTTGCCCATATATAGATTCACGCTGTCCACTGACCCAAGATTATCCGCAGACTTCTTAAACCACGCATTCAGCATCAGTGAATCTTTTGTACTGATACCCTGGGCACCTGCATAAAATGGTGCTGACAATAAAAGAAGTAGAAGTAAATTAATTGGTCTGGAGAAACGAAACATGAATTGATTTTTTGATAGTCTATATGTGTCGCAAAATTATATCTTTATTCAGCATTTGGATACATCCGGCTGACTTTATTTACAATTTAATAATCATGAAGAAAGCCATTCCCTGTAACCAGGGGATGGCTTTCTTGAGTAGTCAGTTATAATTGTTGGGTGAGTATCAGCTAAAAGAAAGCTCTCTCGTCATCCAGCTTTGCTTATGCCAGCTTGTTGGATGGTTTCATGCGGGAGATCAAAAAGGCGAACAATGCACTTAAAAATGCAGGAACGGCTGCAATCATTGCTACTGTTCGATTGGAAGCGCCTCCTGTCAATCCACCACCAATATTCGGTGATATGACAATCGCGATCAGGGCCGATACAATAGTAATCGCCAGGATAATTTTTGCTGCTTTTTCTCTTACAACGAACAGCAATACTGCGCTTACCAGGCTTGTCAACACCAGGACCACCATCAACACTCCAATAAATGTAAAAGTGTTTTTCGAAGGTATATCTTTCAGAATATCTTCCGCTTGCTTAATCGAATCAAGTGCGGCTGCTTTAGATTCTCCTGTCAATAATTCTGCCTGTGCCTTAAGTTCTTTGATCTCCAGATTCCCCTGGGACATTGTATTTTCATATTCAGCTGCATCTTCCGCGTCTCTGAAATTACGCACTACTCCAAGGCTGCTTACAACCAAAGCTACTAAAACTAATATTACACCAAATACTCTTAGTAAAGTTTTCATTTTTTGTTTTTTTTATGGATTAATTATTATTTATTCTTGCCGTTAGACGGCTGTATTTCAATTGTTTTAATTTTTTTCATCCTTACCGGGGAACATTACACCGATGAAGGGCCTTTCTTTCAGTTTTCAGGTAATTGCTGCTTACGATTTCATGCCTTTAATGATTTAATGGTTCGTTAATTTCCTACTCATAGAGCTTTTCGGTTCCGCTTATTTGCAGGATTTCTCAAAGATGTCCGGACGCCTTTGAAATATCCGGAGCCAAAAATATATGGAATCACGAGAACGGTTTCCGCAAATGAAAGTCCGTCAACATGTGGATAAAATTCGTTGGGAAATCCGGGAAATTTGTTTTTCAACACAATACAAACTGGTGTTGCCACCTGTATTATTTATTGATTTCCTGACAGCTTTTGGACGTAGGAAAGAGATTGTTCAGGTCATTTTAATCCACTATATTTAGCCTTATCAAATATTATATCTGGTTCTCATCTTAAGCTCCCGGAAAAATTATGTCTGAAATATTTAAGGCGCATTTAGAAAAATTCATTGAAATAAATGAAGCAGAATATGCTGCAATCCTGCCGTTTTTCAAGGCCGGGAGTGTCAAAAAGAAAGAGAACCTGCTGATAGAGGGAGAAATTTGCAGATCCCATTATTTCGTGCTTGACGGATGCCTCAGAAAATTCTTCATCAATGAAAAAGGCGTTGAGCAAACCACAGAATTTGCAATCGAGCGCTGGTGGATCACGGACAACCTCGCGTATGAAAGCAGTAAACCCACTGAATTTTATATTCAGGCTGTGGAGCACTCAACCATTTTAATGATCGACATAGATGCACAGGAAAAATTACTGCGTGAATTCCCGAAAATGGAACGCTATTTCAGGTTTATCTATCAACGGGCATATGCCGCTTCGCAAATGCGGATCAAATACCTGTATGATCTTTCGAAAGAAGAGATTTATTATAAACTCTGCAAAATGCAGCCTGAATTTGTCCAGCGGATCCCGCAATACCTCATCGCTTCTTACCTGGGATTTACACCGGAATATTTAAGTGAGATCAGGAATAAAACCCGTTCTTAAACCAGTTTAACTTTTTCACCTTCTTTCTTGCCTACTTTTGTTTTATCAAAATAAGACAAACATGAAAAAGAGAATTGACATCAGCGAAACAGAACCACAGGCATTTAAGGCAATGTATGGCCTTGAAAGCTATTTAGCTACCACCCAACTTTCGAAAACGCAGAAAGAACTGATAAAAATCCGCGCTTCACAGATCAACGGCTGCGCATTCTGCATCGATATGCACACAAAAGACGCGCTTAAGTACGGAGAAACCGCCCAACGTATTTTCCTGTTAAATGCCTGGCGGGAAACCAGTTTATTTACAGAAGAAGAAAAGGTGCTTTTGTCCATGACAGAAGAGGTCACCCTGATCCATCACCGGGGTTTATCCGATGAAACTTATAAAAAGGCTGAACAGTTTTTCGGCAAAAACGGCATTGCCCAGATCATTGTGGCTATTGCAACGATCAACGCCTGGAACAGGATTGCGAAAGTACACAATTAGAGCCTGCAAAATAAGCACGCCATTATTCCTTACAAAAGCTGAAGTTTCTACACTTCGGCTTTTTTTGTTCACAGCATCAGGTATGGTTTTCTCATTTTTTAACCCTGGAAAATCAGGAACCTTATTTCTTAAACCTTACATTTATACATTGTCAACTTCACGCAACGAAAATGAACTGTTATCCCCTCTTATTGTTGTTTATCATTGTCGTTTCCTGCCAGGAGAAAAACCATTCTGTGAAGGGCCATCTGTATACAACCCGGGTTGCAAATGAAACTCCCGACACTGCAATGCATGAGATTGGCTACTCTGAGTTCATTCCAGATGCTGTTAAAAATGTCCGGATAGAAAGACTCAATTTAATTCATGCCTATGCCATTGGGGAACAAAAGATCGTTATTGGAAGTTATGCGTCCGCCGATGGGTATCCTGCACCGCCTGATTCAGAGAATGATTATGGAAACAGGTTGTTCCTGCTGGACGGAAAAGACAACATCGTTTTCAGAACCCGCGGATTGCTGGATACTTATATATACAATCCGCATTTTTTCAGGAACGATCAGAACGATAAAATGATCATTATTTGTGAAATGGCAGTCGGCAGTTATTGTGGTGGGGACGTGTACTTACTCGAAAAGGGGCGTATTAAATACATTGGTGTGATAGATATTGAAGGCAGCGAGATGGATCAAAGGCTTTTGAGCTTCATCCGGATGAAGGAAAAAAGAGGCCGGATTATATTTAATTTTGATGCTGATTCATTGTTATTACACCCAGGTTCTGAAAACGAAAAAATCATTAAAAATGAGCATGTTCGATACGTATATGACAGCAACGGACTGAAGATTTTCCGGTAAAAACACCTGCTATTAAACCAATAAATGAAAGTTGGCGCAGGCAATAAATGAATCGTTCCCCCGTAAATGAGTGAATATTTATTTTAATTCAATTATTTAATCAGGCGTAACGGACACTGTGTTCTGTAAAACCACAAATTTTAAAAATCAACCATGAAAAACACCCTTCTATTTTCTTCACTACTTTGTATTTCAGGAGTATTTGCACAAGAATCTTCTCACAACGTTTCGCTTGGTGTTTCCAACAACGGGCAACTGTCAAGTACCATTGACGATTTCTACCTGGACAATGACATAATCGGATTCCCATCTTCATCTACCACTGCGTTTAAAATCAACGCTGAATATAGCTTTAAGTCTAAAAACAACCTTGAATTCGGGCTTACAGCCGGTTATGCACAAAGGGATGGTAAGTATAAAATAAGTACCACCGAGGGTAAATACTCACAGCAGTATTATTCTGCAACACCTTTCTTGCTAAAGGTATGGAGCTTTGACCGCCTTCAGCTTTCAACAGGGGCGGGAATTCCTCTTTATTATATTTCAGACCTCGAAGATGTCAGAACCAGTACATTGAAAGTAACACGCACAACAGACGGAGGTATGGCATTCGGATTAAACAGTATCACACGCTTAAAATTCCATTTCACAGAAAAACTTTTCCTGGTCACTGCCGTAAACTTTGGTATACTGCACTCAGATTTAGGAGGGCAAGTCAGGTTCAAGTGGGAAAATGGGAATTTCGCAGGCCCCGCCTCCAATCCCTTAGAACATAATAGCACTGTTTTAACCGCTCCGGAATTTTCATTCGGTATAGGATTTAAGATATAATTTCTCCAATTGTAAAAGAGAAACAGGACCAGCACGGCTTCCGTTTTCGGACGTATTGGTGAGGGGTGAATTATTCTTCCGTTTTTAACTTTGGTACACGCTCATATCCTTCCAATGCTTTATTTAACCTGCGGATAATGGCTTGCCTGATTTTCCTGGGCCCCACCACCTCAATCTGTTCCCCAAACGCCAGCAGTTCTTTTTCCAACTCAAAATTCCATACAACCGTGATCTGAAAGGTCGTTGCATATTCATTTTCATTCAAGATCTGCTGAGATGCATGGAGTGGCTTTGTTTTCACGTAGGGTGCATTGACCGGATCTACTCGAAAGATAATTTTATCTTCCTTCTGCTGGAATGTCTTGGTCACACCTATTACATTTCTGAAATGTTCATGTACGTGAAATTCCGGCTCGTGAAATGGTTCTGTCGACAGCTCTCTGATCTTATGAATACGGTCCAGCGCAAAAGTTATAATCTGCTTCTTCGCTTTCAATACCCCGAAGACGAACCAGCGGTTGCGGTATTCTTTCAGCAAATATGGATAGAAGATAAACAATTTCGGCTCTTTTGCCTTGAATGACTGGTAGGTTACTTCTATGGTTTTTCGCTGCTGAACGAATTTGAGCAGCGGATCAATGAACTCAAGGCCTTTCAGCAATTCATTTTTCTCCATGTCAATGTAGGACATTCCTTTATTCTGCTGGGTCACTACCTTATCTTCCAACTTGGTAATCATGGTATTCAATTCATTGAAATAACCAAACCCTTTGAACTGCTTCAACACACCAAGTACTTCATTCAGCGTTCCTAAGTCCTGCTGAGTGAGGGGAATATTCGTAATACTGTAGTTTTTATCCTCGTAAGTATAAAATTTCCGGTCCTTTACAATGATAGGCGCATTATAACCCAGTTTTTCGCTCCGCATATTCTGAATATCCAGCTGAATGGCGCGCCGGCTGATACCATTGGTAATTCCTTCATATTCATAAAGCGCTTCTGAACATGCTTCGATCAGGTCGTCCAGAGTCCATTTCCGAAAGCGGTTTTGCAGACAGTTATCAATTGTTTTGTATCTGATTAAGGCTAATTTATTGATCGACATAGGTAGTTTTTACAAGAATAATTGTTTTGCAAAAGTAAAAATATTCAGATACTGCGCAATCTATTTGCGCAGAAGAGTGCAGAACCGCTAACATTCAAATATTTTTCAATACTGAATGACAGGAACTTAAAAGTATGTTTGATTAAAAAATGAAAAAAAGTATTACTACGCATTTACGCTGCGTAGTATATCTAAACCTTTGTCTCATCAAAAGTGATAACAAGTTCTTTGAAAATATAAGTCTGATAATTCAGACAAAAATCTTCCCGAAAGGAAGCTGCGGGACATAAATCTGCAAAGCCTTGTTGAGAGCATCAAACGCTCCATAGTATCCTTGCCACTGGCAAAAGATATACTGCTTAAACAAATTTATGAGAACGCTCACAGTTGTGTGTCATGGGTTCGAATCCCATTCCTTGCAAAAGGATAGCTCAGATGGTAAGAGTAACAACTACAATCATACAGGTTCGAGTCCTGTCTTACCGAAAGGTATGTGGCGGAAATGGTAAACGCGGTGGGTTTTTAATCCATTTTATGTCAGAAGAACACCAACTTCTAAAAACCGGTAACCAAAGGAAGAGATAATACGATCGGTTTGTGGTTAGCAATAACCTGAACAATCAGCGATGACCCGAAGTGTGTGGATCCAGTCTTTACAAGAATAAAAGCTTTGAGTACAGGAAATGAATCCCAAGAGATTCCGGAAATGTACCTAAACCATTATTTGAGGTAAACACTTAAATATACTTCCGCTTAAAGGTGATGACCGTTTTATTTCTTCCTTTTAAAAAAATGAATTACTCCAAATAATCATACACCCGAAGCAGGCAATCCGGCCTGCTTCATTTAAAAACTGAAAATGATGAAAAATATAAAGATCAATACATGGAAAAAAGGTTTGTTGTTTAAAAACGGCAACTATGTCAAAATGCTGGATGAAGGTTCATACTGGTACTGGCCGTGGTATGCCATTATAGAATATGATATGGCCAAGCCAATTGTTCCTCCGGTAAACCTGAATATCCTGCTGAAGGATGCAAGTTTTGTAGATGCCACGATCGTGGTGGAAGTGAAAAACAACGAAATCGCCCTGCAATACGAAAACGGCCTGTTCGTCTACGTGCTTACACCGGGAAAATATGTATTCTGGAAAGGCCTCGTCAACTACGAATTCATGATCTGCAACCTCAACAATATTGAAATGGACCAGGGCATCGACCGTTCTCTGCTGTCGCGGAATGAATTGCTGAACTACATTCGTGTATTCACGGTAGATGCACATGAGCTGGCAGTAATGTATGTGGACGGAAAATATCGTGACATTATGAAGCCAGGCGTTTACTTCTACTGGAAGAACAATACTAATATCATTTTCTCAAAAGCAGACATGCGGACGATCCAGGTAGAAGTTTCCGGGCAGGAAATGCTTACCAAAGACAAAGCAGCACTGCGGATCAATTTTTACACACAATATCAAGTCATAGACATTGTCAAAGCACTCGTAAATAACAAAGAATTTGACAAGCAATTGTATGTACTGATACAACTGGCGCTGCGGGAGTATATCGGTTCACTGACGCTGGATGAGCTGCTGGAGAAAAAAGAAAGCGTGTCAGAATACATTAAAGAGGCAATTACACTGCGGGCGGAAAACCTGGGTATTTCTATCCGCGAAAGCGGGATCAAGGATATTATCCTTCCGGGTGAAATGAAAGAGATCATGAACCAGGTACTGATCGCTGAGAAAAAAGCGCAGGCCAACACTATCCTGAGACGTGAAGAAACAGCCTCCACGCGGAACTTGCTAAACACTGCAAAACTGATGGAAGATAATGCCATGCTTTTCAAATTGAAAGAGATGGAGTACGTGGAAAAAATTGCTGATAAAATCAATAATATTTCCTTATCAGGCGGTAACCAGATCATAGATCAGCTGAAACAAATCTTTGTACCTGCCAGATAATACACCTGGACCACTTACACCTATCCCCTTCTGTCAATCCGGGCAGAAGGGTTAAAAAGAAATATTTTTAACTGCGCAAATATATTGCGCACTACTGTATTTATTTTGTATTTATGAAAAAGATTATTCAGTCGATTGTCTGGTTGGGGCTTGTGGGATGGTTAGTTATAAAATTTACTACTGTGTTCATCACAATCAGCGCGATCATTATGTTCCTGATTTTGGTCATCCTCATTGCCAACCGAAAAGAAATAATAGCACGCAGAAAATTTTTCAGAGTAAATGACGGGAAATACTTTTTATGGTACAGCTCAAATAAAAAATACAAAGAAAAGATAGAAAATCA
>Ga0247732_10001065_pt1 | contig 11461 bp, 14 predicted proteins | sample UWRJL163409C2_FD_180940 | JGI IMG/M metagenome (GOLD analysis project Ga0247732, IMG submission 180940) | Plant litter microbial communities from Arlington Agricultural Research Station in Wisconsin, United States - UWRJ-L163-409C-2 | ecosystem: Environmental > Terrestrial > Plant litter >...
AACGCTCATCCGCCATGGTCGACGACAACGAGGTACTCGACTGGGGCAACGACGAGGAAGATATCTCGGAGCCTGCGGTAGAACCCCCGGCGGCCCAGGTGGCCCTTTCTGACGACGACGACGATCCAGAAGACAATATCTCGCTCGGAGACGAAGACGAAGAGGACCAGTATTCTCTGCGAGCTCCTGAAGCATTCGGGCACACCAACGAGGTTGTAGATACTGCCGAAGACCGGCGATCTCCCGTGTCGCCGCCGTCGCGACGCACTGTGGACGATGCCAGGATTGCTCAGCAAACCGGTTCAACACGCGCAAGGGACAGCGGGGGGTCAAAGAACTCAAGAATGACAGAGCAGTCCCACAGGAGCTCAGCCAGGTCGGCACCTCGCACCCCAGGCAATTCGTCGCGCCTCGCTCGTCCGATTCACGCCCTTCCGGCAAAGCCAACATCCAGGCCTGTTGGCATGCCTCCGCATGTCGAGGCATATCCAGGTGCCACACCGATGGTTAAAGACACGCCGAGGGCAACTCGCGACGCAAAGCGCGCTAATGGGGCTGCCTCAAAAGCTTCGCCTGTCGGCCCTAACGATCGACCCTCGAAAGGTCCCGAAGAGGATCGGCGTTCCCGAGACGGCGACAGCAGTCGCTACTCTGATTCCTATAACCACTCTCCACCTGACTCTGACCGTCGTATCCAGAATTTGTCAGTCACAAGTAGGCACGTAGCCGCCACCTTTGTTGCCACCAACGTGCGGAAGCCTTACTTTTTACTATCAGGCCACCACACCGGCGCTCACCAAGCCTGCCAAATCCTCCTTCCTCCTTCCATGCCAACTCGAACGACCCCTTGACGTTCGATGACCGCCATTATCGACCCAGCAACGACACATATCCCGCCACAGGTGACGCGCGCTCCGCTGAAGTGCCCAGCTCTCGCTACACGCGTCACGACGATCCGCCGCGTTCGCCCAGAAGACGCCCTCGCCCAAGCTCTCCGCCACCGCGGGACCGTGACGACACGTATATTCCTGATCGAGACTCGGGCCACCCTCCTCGTGGCCCCTCTCAGTCCCACCGCAGGAATGCTGACGTTGCACGAGTTGCAGAAACCCCAATAATTGTAGACCGCACTTGGGAGCCGTCTGCGGAGTATACAAAGAATGAAATGGCCCGCGCGCCTAGCAGCGTCAGTCGACGACAAGAAGGAGACTATTCAAGGCAATCGCTTGAAAACAGGAGCAGACCTTCTGCTCGGAGGAGCGAGAGCTATCGAGACTCTCGCGATCGCGAACCCCTTCGCTTTTCTGAAATGCAACCACCGTCAAACTCGGGATACTATACCGAAACCAGTACGTTGTCAGCCTCCACTCTCGTATTCCTCCCCGCGCCGCCGTCCAGAATACGGAAAGTCCATGCCGACGCACGCCCTATCGTGCGCCCCGTTGCTTCCCGTGACGATATCCCAATCCCCTCCGCACGATGGAATCCCATTTTCCCTTGCCTCTACGGCTTCCCCTTGGACAACATTTCCTTTTCTCATTTCCTAAAACCGTTCCCCGGGTTCTTACCACCTTTACCCTTCTCTTCGATTCATAGGGCATCGGTCACCATCTCCGCCGCCACCGCCACGGCGTAGCCGCGACGACGAATACCGCCAGAATTACCGACGACCATCGCGTTCGCGTTCGCCTGGACTCAATGAACGACCAAGGTCTCCTAGGGGCCGTCACGTTCGCTCTGACCAGCGATCCGACACACCACCCGGCACTGCGTACAGCGGTTCGCGAATCATAGACCCCGAAGTCAGACGCCAATCTCCTCATGACGAAGCCGTCCGTGGACGGCTTTCCAACAACCTTGACCGCCTGGAACTATCTCCTCGCTTACGCCTTCGTGAAGACCTTGACAAGGTCCCGTCGTTAAGAAGTGTTCGGAACGAGCAAAAACAAGAAGCGCAGTCGCGCTCTGCTCAGCCTGTTCCACCGTCGGAAGATTCCACACGTAGTCCATTTTTCCTCGCTCCCATTTCAACGCTCATGTCTCTTAGGAACTAAACGTGAACCGTTGCCACCACAAAACTCGACTTTCCGCCGCTCTACGTATGCGCCTAAGGGCGTGCGTGGAGCTGCCCCCGAACCAACCTTGCTCGGACGTGAGGCTAGCTTGAAAGAGCCACCCCCGCATATGAAGGCACACGGCTTGCCAGCCAAGCCTTCAGCGACATCTAACACCCGACAAAGGGGAGATACAGACAGGCCTAGGGATGTTGATATGGTGCCTGTTGACCCTGATCGACAACTACCCTCCGCTCCTCGACAACCCAGGACTGTTGTCGATAAGATGGATGTTGAATTCACTTCAAGAGCACCTATGAGCAAGCAGGAGTCAAGGGACAAAATGGAGGTCGATTCACCTGCACCCAGTCGCTCTCTTGAAGTACAGGCAGTGACTGTTGTACAAGACCTATCTAAAGCGTCACCGGACCTTTCCAAGGGTCCTGGTCTCCCTCCGATCGGACCTAGGCACGGTGCTGAAACAAACGGAAGGCAGCGTAGAGGGGTAAGTTTGTTCAATTCCTTCAATTGTCATGTTTAACGGTCCCTGTAGCGCGGAGAGGGCAGAAGGCCTCCTGTTACCTCAGCCAATAACGTACCTCTAGGCAATCGACGGGGACCGCCACCTCCAAACACAGGCCCGACTTCTGCTCGTCCTGGTCCTGAGCTGGATTTGCCAGCAGGCAAAGTCGGCTATGAGAAAGTACGCTATCATTTGCTTGTTCCAAAAACACTCCATTAATCCGTTTATGAAGCGAAGGGATGGTCGTATGGACGATGATCGTGAATGGGAGCGTTCTACTCAGGTTGGTGCATGGAAGGATGTGAAGGATTATACTGACTTTCTTTACCTCGCAGGATTCTGTCAAGCGTGCAGTATCCCCACCTCCACGACCGGTCCGTGACGAGGTCCTTGACCCCCTGCGACAGGTTGGTTTGGCCATTTAACCCTTAGTAGTGCGATTCATTAATGGTTTGACGTAGCATTCGCGAGAGGACAGCCACTCCTCGAGGCAACCGACTCCTCCATCCCGTGCAAGCTATGTTTCTTCTCAAGCATCCGAACAGGCGCTCTCTCTGGATACATTGTCGAGATCCGAGGTCTCTGCCGCGTCCTCTCTGCCGCGTGCGCCGCGAGTCGAGAGGGATCGACAGACCAGTCGTCGGGGCGATCCAATTGAAGTACCACAGCCTCCGCTACCATCCTCTGGACCTCCCCGACTCGACGAAGGACGCAATCGTGCACCAATTGAGGACCGCGCCTTGGACCGAGGGGTTGATCGGGAACGAGAGCGAGCGCGAGATGTAGACCTTTCTGCTCGCAGCCGAGGGTCTGGCCGGACCCAGAGAGCAGGCGAACGAGATGTTGGTCGTGGCGAGAAGGATAGGCCTCGCGAAGTCGATAACCGTATGTCTGTGTCTGGCAATGGCGAACGCGAACGACCTCTTGCGTCTCGAGGCCGAGAAAGGGGACAGGAACGCGAGCACGCGAGGGACAGGGATCGCGATAGACGAGACCGGCAGCGAGAGAGGGAACGCCCAGGTGCCATTGTCAACGCGGTGGTTGGCAGCGGGAATAAGGAAGATCAACATGGAGACTCTTCTGCTTCCCGACCATCATATGACAGGTCGACCTCCTTGTTGGAGAGGATCGGTTCGATGCCTGCATCATCCACAGCGACGATTTCAACCTCTCTTCCTCCACTTCCCTCACACCTACCTGCGAAACCCCTTTCAGTGGACGACGTTCGTGATCAACATATCCCAATGAAGCGTGACCGCGACGAAGTGGATGCCCCAGCTAATAGGGGTGATCATAGTCCAGAAGGCAGCGATGCCAAGCGAAGGCGCAGGTCTGGCAAGAGGCGCGGGCCCAACGGTCGATAGCGCGCTTTCAAAAGCCTACTCGTTTCTCTCTTTGGAGCTTCTTATCCAATGGTACCTCTACGATTTCGCCATAATGCGCTTTTCGCGCTTTTCTTATTTTGTCTTTGTTTTTTTTCTTGGTCCATACTTCCCTTCCAGATGTGTATCCGTTTTCTTTCTTGTGATGGTTATTCTCCCGTTATATTGCTTTGTTCGCTGCGCACATACAATCATATACATTTGACAAGCAAGTTATGTACTGTTCGATTAAGAAATTATTAAAAACATGGATTTCCGATGCATGTAAAAATCTGTCTGGTACTACCCGCATGCCAATCAATCCCTGCTCGCTCTACTGTGCAACACATTGAATCCGTTCCTGCGCTCCAGCTAGTGTAGAGAGGTGAAAAATTTTAAACTTGAGGGTATGGAAGGATCACGAAAGCGTTCAATGGGTTCTATAACGCTATACATCTCGGGCTGATCCAAAAGAGAGCGCATTGACTTGACCAGAAAGGAGAGGGTCTATCACCGGTTCCTCTCGCTGTGGTGCAACATTTCCGCCTGGCAGAGAAAGTTTGTCCAAGGAAAAATTCGAAGCGGGACACGGAAAGCGTTCGTAGTAGCCATTGTCAGCTTTTGATGGTCCGAGGGTATGAGGAGAATTATTGGAAAAGGCCGACGGCGATGGCGGTAATCCAGACTTTGTTTGCGACAGACCAAGATAGTGACAGTGGTGATGAAAGTAAACCGGTCCGTGTCCATTGGCAGATCCAGGTGTATGCATGGTCCAAGGTGGTTCACTTGGATTCGAGCTCGAATTCATATAGTAGTCTTGCCCGCTTAGAGTAGCAAATGGCATCTCCGAGCTAGGATTGCCACCAAAGAAGGGAGGGTGAAAGTCGTTCAAATTTTGAGAAGGATGAGACGCAGAGTTAGGAGAGGCTAAAAGACCACGGTCAGAATCGTTCAATGCTGACTGAAGAAAGCTCATACCATCGTCCCCAAGAGTCGCCGCCGTACTCTCAGGCCAAGAGCTGACAGGTCTGACCGAGAGCGAAGCCGAACGGTAGTGCACTGCCGCCTGGAACTCGTGTTGACTTGATAGCTCCACTGGCGAAGTCGATTTAGACTTCCTGTGGTCTTTAGGTATCTTTTTCTCCCTCGAATTCGAGCCCGCCTTTATGTTGGAAAAGAGCGATGCCTTGGCGGGTACGACACGGTCGCGTGTGATGAGAATCCCGGTCGAACTGTCGCGATGTAGAACGATAAAGACGGAAGTGCGGTCGTTGTCGTCGACGAGCTCGATAGGATTGTTGAGTTCGATAACGCCTTCACGATAGGCCATTTTGGAGCCAATCGAGGAGTGACGGTCCAAAACAAAAGTTTTACGATCGATACGCAGGTTTGCATTGCCCCACAAAATCACGAAGAGCCCTTAGAATCGAGGAGGAGAAGGGCAAAAAATATGACCGAGACAGGGGTCGAACCTGCAATCTCCTGATGCGCGTTGAGTCGTAGTCAGACGCGATGCCATTTCGCCACACGGCCACTTGGAAATACTTGCAAACACGAGGCTATCATCCGCGTCTGGCGGGGCGCAACACTCCGCAGGTCTGATTTGGTCCATGCTTTAATTGACAGGGATTCTTGCCAGGTACTCGTTGTTGGTATAGGTTCTTTCGTTCGGAAATGCAGGTGCTTGCCCGTGGACAACTACGCAAAGCATGGGACTAGAGCTAATAAATAAAATAAAAGACCCTTAAAATCGCACAGGGCTTCAAGACTTTAGTCCTGTTGTCTGTCATGCAGGATATAACCCTGAGTGAGTGCCAATTGGCCTGGGACTTGCTCATTATTATAGAGACTTAATGGGCGTGTACATGTTTCCCAGGCGAAACACAAATCATTGGCCAGTAGCCAGCGATAATCGATAATCGATAAACTTATCCGTGCGCTATTTTTATCTCACTCTGTGGCACCTTGTCTTTGTCGTCGACGGACTGGACAAAGATATTTGGAAGTTTATCGACGACAAGTTCGACGACATCAACCTCCGATATCCCGACCTCGAAATCGAAGAGGACGACATGTGGCCAAGCCATGAGGTTATGGCTGTTCAGTCTTCGGGCCTCTTCATCTGGCCTACGGTGGCGATCAACTATATCGACAAGGTGGCACTGTGTCTCGGGCCCAAAAAGAGGCTCGAGCAGGTTCTCTCGTCTGCTGAACTCCAAGTTGCGGATCGCTAGCCCGCTCGATAATCTCTACCGGGCCATCCTGCAGGCACATGCACTAGAGGATTCCGAAAACCTTCACGTTTTAATCAACGACTGGAGATCTATGGTCGGCCTATCCTCCATTTTTTTCCCCAGAACGTCGTGAAATCGCGGAGGGAGAGTGCCTGTCTTTCCGCGATTTTACGTTGAACTGGGCTCGTTGCGGTGACAAGGTTTACTACTCCAGCAAGAAAGAACTGCACACCGAAGTGGTTTTGAAGCTTATCAGGCTTTTCGACACTCGCCAAGCATACCAGGTGAGTGTTCAAAACGTTTAAGGTCAGCGTCGGTCGGGGGTGTCGCTGACACTTGCGCCACCAAACTTCATGCCCACGTGAGTTTTCGTCTGGTTATGGCCGTTGCATTGACATTGTTCAGCAGGATTGATCACTGGATTATCGATTCGCTCAAACGCTGTCCCCGAAGCAATGACTTGTGCAACACTGTTGGGTGTGTGTGCATACCCCTTTACCGAATTACCAAGGCGAGAAGGGGACCACGCTGGCCGTTGGCCAACACATTCCCGCGGCAAACAGAAGCGTCTGCCGTCCGACACAGCTGGGGGAAAGCCTTTTGAAATTATATTTGTACGCTAGGATATGAGTCTTCTCCCAATTTGGAGTCTTTTCCGTATTCAGAGGCAGTCTAAGATTTTATGAGTGGAAGTCCCCAGCGCTTGCTTGATTGAACGCACCTCTGCGAACGATTCCATATGCCAGTCGTGGTGGACATAATGGAGGCTATCCCTCGGAATCCACCACTCGAGGAAAAGAAAAAACAAGCACTGAACAAGGAGAATAATGGTATAGATTGGACCCGCAAATGGGCCGAGTGCCATATTTCTCTCCACTCGTGTCATGAAATCCATCTGAGGCGATTTCATAACCGAATCGTAGACGCGTTCCGTTCGGATAGCAACGTCGTTCCAGTTGTAGAATGTCTTGACGCGTTCATGGGCTTGTATTGGATCGTGCTGTCCAGTCTGGATAATCTCGATGGCTTCAGCGATCGCTCGGACAACATCTGTGCGAGGATGAGAAGGTTCTCAAATGCAAGCTGAAATGACAAACCGTTCTCTTCTGGCTCAGCGAAACTGATCATATCAGGAGGCAGGATCTCCGGCACACCTCCCACACGTGTTGACATGACATAGAGGCCTGCGCAAGCAGCTTCGAGAATGGCGATTCCAAAGGACTCAGTAAGAGAAGTATTCATGAAGATGACCCCTCTGGAAAGCACCTAACAAACGTCAGAGGAACCTTAACTCTATACAGTTGGTTACTCACCGATGAAACATCTTTGTGCCTGATAGGTCCCAATAGTTCAATACGATCTTGGAGTCGATACCTTTCGCGCATTTGGAGAAGGTCGATTAGCTTGGGGCCGTCACCACCTGTTCAAAACAGATAAACAGTCGTTCGTGAACGGATTAACCAAGAAACACAAACCTATGACAAAGTTTACGTTGGGGAAGCGTTCACAAATGGTAGGAGCTGTAGCGACAAGAAGGTCTATCCCTTTGCGATAAGCGAGTCGTGAAAGAAACACAATTGTAACTGAAAAACCTGTATCAGTACAACAGGGAAGGATGAGTCAAAATGTCCCATACTAGTGTCGCTTGGTGGTTTTGGTATTGGCTTGAACTGCTCCGCAACCAGAGAGTTGGGTATCACATAGACACTTTTGCGCACTTCAGGAACATCCGGGTTGGCGGCACTAGGTTCAAAGAGGTGTCCACGAAGAACGGTATTTTCTCGTCTGCAGCAGGGGTGAACAAAAAACATGAAAGGTAGATCCGACATACCCAGTATGAGAAACGCAAATCACGGCATCGACATTTTTCAGAGTGCCCACCATGAGTTTGTTCGTCAGGATGCTAGCCGCGTCGTCGAACCCAAATAGACTGTGATCGGTAAAGACAGTGCGTATTCCCATCAAGTGAGAGTTCATGAGGCCTTCATGTCCAATTGGTGAAAGGCTGGCGTGCGCATGGACAAGATTTATATGTTCCCGGAGGAGGATTGTCCGCAGATACGGCAGCGCAGTGAGAAAGTTGGGAAGCGTTGCAGATGACGCTATGGGTATGAAGGGTATGTAGTAGACTTTGAGGCCTGGAAGAAGCCATCGTATTCCAGCCCGGCCCGGGCGATGTGCGTGCGTGATGACAATGACCTGTTCGAACTGGTAAGGAACAGCGGTATTTATGAAGTGCCCAGAGCTTACATACTTTGTGACCCTTCCTAATAAGACTTGCACTCAGCATAAAAATATGATTCTCCACACCTCCGACAACCGGATGGAAGAAATCCGAAATCATGCTGGTTGGGCATTAGCTGCAGTCGAAAGCCGGAGCGTGGAACGTACGCGATGGATATGGGCTCCATCCTTGCTGAATGTATGGCGTATCACCGAGGTTCTCTTGTACCGAACGTGGTTAGGAGAGCATGACTGAAGTTTCGTCGAGGTTGACCGATGCGGTTGCGGTGTAACAGTCGCCGTGTCACGTTCGCGTTGTCACTTTGCCCCGACCCTCATCATCGCCAAAGTTTCTCACCAAAATGTTCTCATCCAAAGCTTCTGTTAGACTGCGAAGGCGCCGCTCAAGTATCGCGTCTTTCACCACCCGTGGCGTCGCCTGCCGCCACCAGCAAAGTGCAGTGACGTTGCTGGCCAACTGGCAAGAATTTGTTGGGAACGACTGCATTCCAATGGAAGCTCGCGACGCTTTGCAGAACTCTAGACCCATTTTCGTCGAACCTGTTCGTTGGATTCAGGATTAGCCTCGTGAGGCACGAATTCCCTCGCTCTAACGTAAAGGAGGAAGCCATGGCAAAAATTGAAAGTTATAAAGCAGGCGGGTTGTCGAATTTACGATATTTTGCTCCGTCCTTCTTACGTTTTCAAAGCCACCATAATCGATATTCACGCAGTCCTAAGGTCTCGCCATGCCCCGCCTTGTTTCTGTCTACCCACCCATGGGCCCCGCAACATTCAACTGCTACATCTCGACGCCAGAATCTCACGACGCGACGTCGATCATCCCCGGAATACCCACAATTCTCTTCCTGCACCCCGTTTTCATTCCATCGCAGATTTTTGAATGTATGCGGCCGCCAGTACTTCTTTCCTTACGGTCTTGTTTTCCTGATCGTTTTTAGGTCAATGGGCTGACCCAGCGCTCCGGCAGTTCAACCTGGTTGCGTTTGACATGCGGGTTCATGGTAGAACGCTCGGGCGTTGGCCAAAGTCTGGTCCGATGAACGTCATGGAGGATGTACGGCACGTTATGGTAAGTATGTTCCCAAGCTACCCTGTTTACACCCCATAGTCTAATCGCCTTGACATAGGATGCTCTTGATTTGCCTCCGTGCCATATCTTTGCCATGGCAAGCAACTGTGACGTTGCCCTCGAGCTCGCATTGCATTATCCCCAGCGAGTACTGTCCCTAGTTCTGTGCTCTCCTCTTCCAAGATATGAGGTGAGTCATCATTGACGTCTTGCGTGGCCCTAAGTTCACCTGAACACTAGGATGAAGAAATTAAGGCTACCAGACGAGACATCATCATCAGATGGATTGAATCGTTTTCATTTCCTCTGTCCAGCAACAGAGGTGGCTATAAAGTCATCATTAATCAAGCAACCGTCAATGAAGCGATAGTTGGGATGAAGCAGTTTGCGTTCAACATGGAAAAGTCGCCAATTCTTCAAGCGTATGCTTCTTTTCCAGCTCTAGTCTACTTCATTGACGCCCGCTTAGATTGGCCGATTGCACATTAGAAGAAGGCATTAATCACATCACACCCGAGCTCCTGGAAGACTACTATGGCGTCGTGGTACGATGGGCGGAAGAGCGCCAACGGATAACCCGGAGTGAAATGGAAAAGGTGCCCCAGCAACTCGTCCACCTTACAGTATATTTGCTGACCCCAAAGAAGGTCAAATCTCCTTTACTACTCATATATTTCAACGATGACATTGTCTGTCGCTTGGAGTCGACTGAAGAGCTGGGACAGGAGCTGCATGATGCTGGTGTAGATGTGTCTTTATTGACAGCGGATGGGCCTCACCTTGGGTGCATACAATCTGCCTTCGAGTAAGTCAGAAAATTCATTTTCGAGTGTTATCTCATAACCCCTGTTTCTTAGAATTAACAGACCCGTGAAGGAGTTCATCGAATCTTACTATCGTGGCCAGCCGATTACTTCAGTACCGATCACAGCAGACCGAGTGCGTAAAGACAAGATGCGGACTCCATTCCAAGACATGTTTATTAGATGTGGTTATAATCCTCAAGAGGATTAAGTATTCCTGTTCGTGTTCCAGGACGACGGGATGATGGCCTACCTTCCACTAGGTTGTCTGCCATCGGTCAACCGTACTTGCTTTTCCTGTAATATCTTCAGAATTAGTTTCCGCCATCTACAGAGCTCTAGTTACTGCTCTGAATCGCCCCTTATGAATACCAGTCCATCCGTCGTTTTCCCATCGCCCCGAAAGGGTTCCAGTTCACTGACTAGTACGTAATCCTACGACGAGTTCGAGTTCCGGTTCCGATTTCAACACTTGCTTTCAACAATCATCATCTACCAGCCATTATTCTATTCTTGAACAAGGGCCTTCACGGTGACACCTTACGTGCCACCCGTGCGGGGTAGTGATGGACGCCACATCAGGACGCCTGTAAAAGCCGGCGGACTTGTATTCATTTACGGCGCACGGCGGTTTCCAGATGGCCAGATCGCACAGCCAAATCTGATTGAGGCGAGTGATTTTGGAGTGATTGTCACATTCCTGAGGAAAGATTCGGTTCTTCTTGCTTCTTTCTTTTGTCCTCTACCAACTACCGCACCACTCTTTCTCGAGTTCTCTGTTGAATTGCTTACCATCTCGCAGACCTTTCGACGACAGAAAGAGCATGCCATATGTTGACCTGCATCCACCTTCGGGTCCCATCAAGCTTTTCTACTACCTAGCGACGCCCGAATCTCATAACGCAGACTCTCTACTTCCAGGAGTTCCCACCGTCTTGTTTTTGCATCCGACTGCAGTTGCATCGCAAATCTACGAAGGTAGAGCAGGGTTATTTCAACCACCAGCTTGTCATTAATAATATTGGTTAGCTCAATGGTCCGACCCAGTTATGCGCCAATTCAATCTGGTTGCCCCTGACATGCGAGTGCATGGTCAAACTATTGGACGCCTGGGGGAAGGACCAATCGACATCGCGGAGGATGTTCGATATTTATTGGTATGCATATGAG
>Ga0247732_10001067_pt1 | contig 11444 bp, 10 predicted proteins | sample UWRJL163409C2_FD_180940 | JGI IMG/M metagenome (GOLD analysis project Ga0247732, IMG submission 180940) | Plant litter microbial communities from Arlington Agricultural Research Station in Wisconsin, United States - UWRJ-L163-409C-2 | ecosystem: Environmental > Terrestrial > Plant litter >...
GACACCGCCCACGCCGAAGCCGACCGGCTCCGCGGGGAATGCGACATCTACGTCGACAGCAAGCTGGCCGAGTTCGAGGACTACCTCAACGGCACGCTGCGCTCCGTCGGACGTGGACGACACCAGCTGCGCACCGCCGCGGGCACGCACGACTACGCCCAACGGTAGACACGCCGGAACCACCCGCCCCGATCGGATTCGGGGCGGGTGGGACCACCGCCGTAAGATCGACGAATGGCCGGAAAGTCGAAGCACGGTGCCCGTGGCATCACCAGGGGCGGCCACCAATCGCCCTTCGTTCTGGACATTTCGCGGCTGGGCATGCGTCCCGGTTCGATGATCACGTTCGACGAGACGGTGTCCTCGCCGTCGCGCATCGGCATCGAGCTGATAGCCATCCCCGAGGGCGCCCCCGTCGACCTCGACCTGCGCCTCGAATCCGTGTCCGAGGGCGTCCTGGTCAGCGGGACGGTCTCGGCGCCGACCAGCGGTGAGTGCGCCCGCTGCCTGACCCCGGTGACGGGCGACGTCGAGATCTACCTCACCGAACTGTTCGCCTACCCCGACAGCGCCACCGAGGCCACCACCGACGACGACGACGAAGTCGGGCGCGTGGTCGACGACACCGTCAACCTCGAGCAGCACATCATCGACGCCGTCGGCATGCAGCTGCCCTTCTCGCCGGTCTGCCGCGAGGACTGCCCAGGACTGTGCCCGGAGTGCGGGGCCCCGCTTGCCGACTTCGAGAACGACGTCGAGCCGCATGGCCACGACGTCATCGACCCCAGGTGGGCCAAGCTCGCGGCGATGAAGCCCGTCGAGGAGGACCGGCCGGATCCGGACGCCGGGGGCCGCGAGTGACGGTCGACCGGACCCCGCTGCTCGAAGCGCTTGGCGTCGACCTGCCCGACGATCTGCTCACCCTCGCCCTCACCCACCGCAGTTTCGCCTACGAAGCGGGCGGCCTGCCCACCAACGAGCGGCTCGAGTTCCTCGGCGACGCCGTGCTCGGATTGGTCATCACGGCCGAGATCTTCACCAGGTACCCCGACCGCAGCGAAGGCGAGCTGGCCAAGCTGAAGTCCGCGGTGGTGAACACCCAGGCGCTGGCCAAGATCGCCAGGACCATGACGCCCGACGGCCTCGGTGCCTACCTCTTGCTTGGTCGCGGCGAGGTCGGCAGTGGCGGCGCGCACAAAGCCAACCTGCTGGCCGACGCGGTCGAATCGCTCCTGGGTGCAACGTACGTCCAGCACGGTCACGAGGTTGCCGGCGACGTCGTCATCCGCCTGTTCTCCGACGTGCTCGAGTCCGCGGCGAACCTCGGCGCGGGTCTCGACTGGAAGACCAGCCTGCAAGAGCTCGCGGCGGCCCGCAGGCTGGGCGTGCCGGCCTACGTCATCGAGTCAAGCGGCCCCGAGCACGACAAGCACTTCACTGCAAGAGCCGTCGTCGGAGCCGAGGACTTCGGCCACGGCGAGGGCCGGACCAAGAAGGAGGCCGAGCAGCAGGCGGCCGCCGCGGCCTACAAGGCGATCGAGGCGTTGGGCACCGACGCGTTCGCCGACGTTCTCGCCGCAGGCAAGCCCGAGCGGGATGCCTGAGCTACCCGAGGTCGAGGTCGTCCGGCGTGGCCTCGACGCCCACGTCGTCGGACGAACGATCACCGCGGTCCGCGTCAACCATCCCCGCGCGGTCCGCCGCCACGAGGAAGGCCCCGCCGACCTGACGGCGCGCCTGCTCGACAACGTCGTGACCGGTACCGGCAGGCGCGGAAAGTACCTGTGGCTGACCCTCGGCAGCGGCGACGCCCTAGTCGTCCACCTCGGCATGAGCGGGCAGATGCTGCTCGGCGAGGTCGCGAAGACCGAACACCTGCGCGTCGCCACCCTGCTCGACGACGGAACGGCGATGAGCTTCGTCGACCAGCGCACCTTCGGTGGCTGGATGCTGGCCGACCTGGTCACCGTCGACGGCACCGAGGTGCCCGTGCCGGTCGCGCACGTCGCGCGCGATCCGCTCGACCCGCTGTTCGACCGGGCTTCGGTGGTAAAGGTGTTGCGGGGCAAGCACTCCGAGATCAAACGCCAACTGCTCGACCAAACGGTGGTGTCCGGCATCGGCAACATCTACGCCGACGAGTCGCTGTGGCGGGCCAAGGTCAACGGCGCGCGCATCGCGGAGACGTTGACCAAGCCGACGCTGACTGCCCTGCTCGGCCACGCCGCCGACGTCATGACCGACGCGCTCGGCCAAGGTGGCACGTCCTTCGACTCGCTGTACGTCAACGTCAACGGCGAGTCGGGTTACTTCGACCGGTCGCTAGACGCCTACGGCCGGGAGGGCGAGCCTTGCCGGCGCTGCGGCGCGGTCATGATGCGCGACAAGTTCATGAACCGGTCGTCGTTCTACTGCCCACGGTGCCAGCCGAAACCGCGCCAGCCACGAACCGCCCGCTTGACGGGACTCGGCGATTCCCGCTGACGTCGTCGTCAACGCACGTTACTGTGAAAGCCCTGTGCGTTTTGCTGTGACGTAACTGTGCATGATGTTTGACGAGGAATGTCGGGGATGGCCGTGAAAAACCGTTCGATTGAGATTTGCCGAGGGTCGGATCTTGAGTTGCGAGAGTCGGCCATAGAGCCTGAGTGGATCATCGGGGGGGATCCCCGTGCCAGGAGCAGTTGGTGGTCCAGCAGCTCGGACGGCATCGACAGCAACCACGTTTGGGATTGCACCGCTGGTCGGTTCCGCTGGTACTTCGGCTCCGACGAGACCGTCCACATCATCGAAGGCGAAGTGGAGGTATCGGGCGAGGGCATCTCACCTACGTGGCTTCGCGCGGGGGATGCCGCCTTGTTCCGGGCCGGGACATGGGCCACCTGGCACGTACCTCGGTACGTGCGCAAACATGCCATCCTTCGAAGCGAACTGCCGATGCCGTTGCGCGTCCAGGTCGACTACGGTCGCCGGGCCAAGCGGTTACTCAGACGTGCGTTCGGTAAGCCCGTGGCCGACGAGATGCAGCCGTTGCATCAGCTCTGACCGTGCGCCATTCGTCCGTACTCGGGACTAGCCGTCAGCCGCACACTGTTTGAATGGGCGGCACACGAGCCCGGACGAAAAGAGGACCGCATGACAGATCTATGGGTAGAGCGCACCGGCGTGCGCCGCTACACGGGCCACAGCAGCCGCGGCGCCGAGGTGCTCGTCGGCTCCGAGGACGTCGAGGGCGTGTTCACCCCCGGTGAGCTACTCAAGATCGCGCTGGCCGCCTGCAGCGGCATGAGCAGCGACCACCCGCTGCGCACCCGGCTCGGCGACGACTACGCGGCCACCATCCACGTGTCCGGCCCCGCCGACCGCGAGCGGGAGCTCTACCCGCTGCTCGAGGAGAAGCTCGAACTCGACCTCTCGGCGCTGACCGAGGACGAAATCCGCAAGCTCGTCGTCGTGGTCGAGCGGTCGATCGACAAGGTGTGCACCGTCGGCCGCACGCTCAAGGAGGGCACCGAGGTCACGTTCGAGGTCACCGGAAAGTGAGCGACGACGTCCGCCTCAGCGCGTGGGTACACGGCCGAGTGCAGGGCGTGGGGTTCCGCTGGTGGACGCGCGCCCGGGCGCTTGAGCTTGGGCTGACGGGGTTCGCGGCGAACAAGGACGACGGCCGCGTGCACGTCGTCGCCCGTGGCGCCCGCGCGTCCTGTGAGCGGTTGCTCGAACTGCTTCGGGGTGGTGCCACCCCGGGCAGTGTCGACCTGGTCGTCGACGACTGGTCCGAGCCCGGCGATCCGATCGAGGGCTTCACCGAGCGATAGCAACCTCGCAGGTAAGCTCGCACGTCATGCATCTGAAGAGTCTGACGCTGAAGGGCTTCAAGTCCTTCGCTTCGCCGACGACTCTTCGCTTCGAACCTGGCATCACCTGTGTCGTCGGCCCCAACGGATCGGGCAAGTCCAACGTCGTCGACGCGCTCACCTGGGTGATGGGCGAACAGGGCGCGAAGACCCTGCGCGGCGGCAAGATGGAAGACGTCATCTTCGCGGGCACGTCATCGCGGGCGCCGCTCGGCCGCGCCGAGGTCACCCTGACCATCGACAACTCCGACAACGCCCTGCCGATCGAATACTCCGAGGTGTCGATCACCCGTCGGGTGTTCCGCGACGGCGCGGGCGAATACGAGATCAACGGCAACAGCTGCCGGCTGATGGACGTCCAGGAATTGCTGTCGGACTCCGGCATCGGCCGCGAGATGCACGTCATCGTCGGCCAGGGCAAGCTCTCCGAGATCCTCGAGTCGCGCCCCGAGGACCGCCGCGCGTTCATCGAGGAAGCCGCCGGCGTGCTCAAGCACCGCAAGCGCAAGGAAAAGGCGGTCCGCAAGCTCGACTCGATGTCGGCGAACCTCAACCGCCTCACCGACCTGACCAGCGAGCTGCGACGTCAGCTCAAACCGTTGGGCCGCCAAGCCGAGATGGCCCGGCGGGCGCAAACGATTCAGGCCGACCTCCGCGACGCCCGCCTGCGGCTGGCCGCCGACGACCTCGTCGCCCGGCGCACCGAGTTCAACGACACCAACCAAGCCGAGACGACGCTGCGTCGCGAGCACGACGAGATCAGCACCCGTCTTGAGATCGCGACGGTCGAGCTGTCGGCCCACGAAAGCGCGGTCTCCAGCCTGAGCGGCCGGGCCGAGGCGGCGCAGCAGACGTGGTTTCGGCTGTCCGCCCTCGCCGAACGCGTCAGCGCGACCGTGCGGATCGCCAGTGAGCGGACCCAACTCCTCGACGCCGACGTCGAGGCGTCGCTCGGCCCCGACCCAGACGAACTCGACGCCGAGGCCGAGATGGTCGCCGAGCACGAGCAGGAGCTGCTCTTCGAGCTCGCGGAGTGCAGGGACCGCCAGGAGGCTGCGCGCGCCGAGCTCAGCGAGCGTGAGCGACTCGCGGCCGAGGCCGAACGCGCGCATCTGGCCGCCGCCCGCGCGGAGGCCGACCGCCGCGAGGGTCTGGCCAGGCTCTCCGGCCAGGTCGACACCATGCGCACCCGCGTCGAGTCGATCGACGAGGGCGTGGCCCGACTGACGGTCAGCCTCGAAGAGTCCGCGCTGCGCGTTGAGCAGTCGAGGATGGAATTCGAGAACGTGCAGAGCCGGGTCGCCGAGCTCGACGCGGGGGAAGTCGGCCTCGACGATCAGCACGATCGCACCGTCGCCGCCCTGCGGCAAGCCGACGAGCGGGTCTCCGAACTGCAGGCCGCCGAACGCGCCGCCGAACGTCAGGTGGCGTCGTTGCTGGCACGCATCGACGCGTTGGCGGTCGGCTTGGACCGCAGGGACGGTGCCGCGTGGTTGCAGAAGAACCACGACGGCTCGGGACTGCTCGGCTCGGTGGCGAAGATGCTGCGGGTGCGCCAGGGGTACGAGGCGGCCGTTGCGGCCGTGCTCGGTTCGGCAGCGGACGCGGTGGCGGCCGAGAGCTTCGGCGCCGCGCGCTCAGCCGTCGCGGCACTCAAGGCGGCTGACGGCGGACGCGCCGCCATCGTTCTCGGTGACTGGCCCGAAGCTGCAGTGTCCCAAGGCAAGTCGGATCGTGACCTGCCCGCCGACACCGTGTGGGCGGTCGACCTCGTCGAGCCTGTGGAGCGGCTTCGCGGTGCCACCGCAGCCATGCTCGCCGACGTGGTCGTGGTGCCCGATCTGACCGCGGCGCTGGACCTGGTGGCGGCCCGCCCGGAGCTGCGGGCGGTGACCACCGACGGCGATCTGGTCGGTGCGGGGTGGCTTACCGGCGGCTCGGACCGCAAGCCGAGCACCCTGGAGATCACCGGCGAGATCGAGAAGGCGCGCGCGGAGCTTGAGGCATCCGAACGGCAGGTTTCGGAGCTGTCCGCGGCGCTGTCGGGTGCGCTCGCCGAGCAGGAGTCCCGCCGCGACGCCGCCGAGGACGCCCTCGCGGCACTCAACGAATCCGACGCCGCCATCTCGGCGATCTACGAGCAACTCGGCAGGCTCGGCCAGGAGGCCAGGGCCGCCGAGGGCGAATGGCAGCGGCTCAACGGTCAGCGAAACGAGCTCGAAGCCGGCCGGATGAAGACCGTCGAGGAGATGACCGCCCTCGAGGAGCGGTTGCGCAACGCCCAAGAGGTGCCGACCTACGACTCCGAGCCCGTCGACCGTCACGAGTCGGTGGCCGCTGCCGAGGCCGCGAGGACCGCCGAGTTCGAGGCACGGCTGGCGGTGCGAACGGCGGAGGAGCGCGCGAATGCCGTTCGCGGGCGGGCGGATTCGCTCCGTCGTGCGGCCACGGCCGAACGCGAGGCGCGACTGCGTGCGCAGCGGGCGCGCGTCGCGAGGGAGCATGCCGCCGCGGTGGCAGCGGCGGTCGCGGAGTCGGGGCGCTTGGTCGCCGCGCGGTTGGCGGTCGCGGTCGCCGTGGCCGGTCGCACCAGGGACGCCCTGGCCACCGAGCGCAGCCATCGTGCCGAGGCGCTCGACCTGGTGCGCCACGAGGTCAACGAACTCAACGCAAGGATTGCCGCGCTGACCGACTCTTTGCACCGCGACGAGGTAGCCAAGGCCCAAGCGGCGCTTCGCATCGAACAACTGGAGCAGCACGCACTCGAACAGTTCGGCATGGCCACCGACGACCTCATCGCGGAGTACGGCCCCAACGTGCCCCTTCCGCCGACGGAGCTGGAGATGGCCGAGTACGAGCAGGCGAAGGAGCGCGGCGAGCAGGTGACCGCTCCCGCGCCGATGCCGTTCGACCGTCCCACCCAGGAACGGCGGGCCAAGAAGGCCGAGCGCGAACTCGGCGAGCTGGGCAGGGTGAACCCGCTCGCGCTGGAGGAGTTCGCGGCGCTGGAGGAGCGCTACAACTTCCTCTCCACCCAGTTGGAGGACGTCAAGGGGGCCCGCAAGGATCTGCTCGACGTGATCACCGACGTCGACGACCGCATCCTTCAGGTCTTCGCCGAGGCGTACGCCGACGTGGAGCGCGAGTTCACCCAGGTGTTCGCCACGCTGTTCCCCGGTGGCGAGGGGCGCTTGGTGCTGACCAACCCCGCCGACATGCTGACCACCGGCATCGAGGTCGAGGCCCGGCCACCCGGCAAGAAGATCAAGCGGCTGTCCCTGCTGTCCGGTGGCGAGAAGTCGCTGACGGCGGTCGCGATGCTCGTCGCGATCTTCCGGGCCCGGCCGTCACCCTTCTACGTCATGGACGAGGTCGAGGCGGCTCTCGACGACGTCAACCTGCGCCGTCTGATCAGTCTCTTCGAGCAGCTTCGCGAAGTGTCGCAACTCATCGTCATCACCCACCAGAAGCCGACGATGGAGATCGCCGACGCGCTCTACGGCGTCACGATGCGCGAGGACGGCATCACCACCGTGATCTCGCAGCGGATGCGCGGCCAGGAACTCGTCACCACGACTACCTGACTCAGGTCGGCGATCCCACCCTGAGAGAATGACCCGGTGACTCAAGGTCAGCTGTTAGGTCTCTACATCGCCCTCGCGGCGATCGCCGTCCTCATCGTGGTTGCACTCGTCGTGGGGCTGGTGAGATACCGGCGGCGACGGATCAGCCTGTCGTCGACGGACACGACGGCCCTCGAGAAGCCAGTCGACAAGTCCGGTGGGTACACGGCGTCGTCGACGATCTCGTTCACCGAAGCCCCGGCCAAGGGCACGGTCGCCCCGCCGCCGACGAAACCCAAGAACCTGCTGGACGTGGAGGGTCTCCCCGCGGTCGGGGACGACGCGACGATTCCGCGCGACGCACCGAAGCGGTCCATCTCCGAGGTGCAGCTGCCGGAGCCGCCAGCCCCGGAAGTCCATGCCCCCGAAGTCCATGCGCCCGAGGTCGAGGCCCCGCCGGCACCCGAGGTCGAGACGCCCTCCGAGGCTCCTGCCGAGCCCGCCGTCGTCCTTCCCGAGATCGACCCGATCGCCCCGACGGACGGCCGGTTGGAACGCCTGCGCGGGCGGCTGTCCAAGTCGCAGAACGCGCTCGGCCGCAGCATGCTCGGGCTGCTCGGCGGCGGCGACCTCGACGAGGACTCCTGGGAGGAGATCGAGGACACCCTTCTGGTCGCCGACCTCGGCCCGGTGGTCACCGAATCCGTGGTCACCGCACTGCGCGCCAAGATGGCGGCGGCCAGCGTCCGCTCCGAGGCCGACGCCAGGGCCGTCCTACGGGAAGTCCTGATCAACGAGCTGCGCCCTGACATGGACCGCGCGATCAGGGCGTTGCCGCATGCCGACAAGCCCTCGGTGCTGTTGGTCGTCGGGGTCAACGGGACGGGCAAGACGACAACCGTTGGCAAGCTCGCGCGGGTCCTCGTCGCCGACGGGCGTCGCGTCGTGCTCGGTGCCGCCGACACGTTCCGCGCCGCGGCCGCCGACCAGTTGCAGAGCTGGGGGTCCCGAGTCGGGGCCGAGGTGGTGCGTGGCCCCGAGGGAGCCGATCCCGCGTCGGTGGCGTTCGACGCCGTCGACCACGGCATCGCCACCGGAGCCGACGTCGTCGTCGTCGACACGGCGGGCCGCCTGCACACCAAGACTGGCCTGATGGACGAGCTCGGCAAGGTCAAGAGGGTCGTGTCCAAGCGTGCCGTCGTCGACGAAGTCCTTCTCGTGCTCGACGCCACGATCGGGCAGAACAGCCTGCCTCAGGCGCGGGTCTTCGCAGAAGTGGTCGAGATCACCGGCGTCGTCCTGACGAAGCTCGACGGTACGGCGAAGGGCGGCATCGTTTTTCGCGTTCAGCAGGAGCTCGGCGTGCCCGTGAAGCTTGTGGGGCTCGGAGAGGGCCCCGACGACTTGGCTCCGTTCGAACCCGCCGCCTTCGTCGACGCGCTCCTGGGCTAACGCTCTGACGAGGCGGTTAACCGCGACGAAACGCAATCGCCCGATCCGTTCACATCCGCGAAACACGGGCGGCTCATTGGCGAAACAACGAGTGCGCATTGTCTTGGCCTAGGTCATCGGTGACTAACCGTGGCATGGGCGAAGGAGGAAACTGGGAGTGGACGGATTTCCGATAATGGGTGCGCCGGACACCGGCGACACGGCATGGATGTTGGCCAGCGCCGCACTCGTGCTGTTGATGACACCCGGACTGGCCTTCTTCTACGGCGGCATGGTTCGCGCCAAGGGCGTGCTGAACATGCTCATGATGAGCATCAGCTCCATGGGTGTGGTCACCGTGCTGTGGGCGCTGTACGGCTACTCGATGGCGTTCGGCAACGACAAGTTCAACTTCGTCGGCGACCCGACGCAGTACTGGGGTCTCAAGGGCATCATCGGCGGTAACGCCGCGGCGGCCGTGGCCGCCGATCCCAGCGCCGGGGTGGAAGCCGCTGACGCCGTGAACATTCCGTTGGCCGGAACCATCCCGATGTCGGTCTTCGTGGCCTTCCAGCTGATGTTCGCCATCATCACCGTCGCCCTCATCTCCGGCGCCGTGGCCGACCGCCTGAAGTTCAGCGGCTGGCTGCTGTTCTCGGGCTTGTGGGTCACGGTCGTCTACTTCCCGGTTGCACACTGGGTCTTCGCGTTCGACGGTTTCACCGGCGAGACGGGCGGCTGGATCGCCAACAAACTTGCCGCGGTCGACTTCGCCGGTGGTACCGCGGTTCACATCAACGCGGGTACGGCCGGTTTGGTGCTCGCGATCATCCTCGGCAAGCGCAAGGGCTGGCCCGGATCGCCGATGCGGCCGCACAACCTGCCCTTCGTGATGTTGGGTGCGGGCCTGCTGTGGTTCGGCTGGTACGGGTTCAACGCCGGATCCGCCGTCGGTTCAGGCGGTTTGGCCGGTGCGACGTTTGTCACCACGACGGTCGCCACCGCTGCGGCCATGCTGGCCTGGTTGCTCACGGAGAAGATTCGCGACGGACACGCCACCTCGCTTGGCGCGGCGTCGGGCATCGTGGCCGGCCTGGTCGCCATCACCCCGTCCTGCTCGTCGGTGAACGTCGTTGGCGCACTGGTCATCGGCGTCGTCGCGGGCGTGCTCTGCGCGCTGGCGGTCGGACTGAAGTTCAAGCTGGGCTTCGACGACTCGCTCGACGTCGTCGGCGTCCACCTCGTCGGTGGTCTTGCAGGCACGTTGCTGGTCGGCCTGGTCGCCGCCCCCGAGACGGGCGCCGGAGTCGCGGGTCTGTTCTACGGCGGCGGTTTCGACCAGTTGTGGCGGCAGGCAGTCGGAGCGGGCGCGGTCCTGCTGTACTCGGCGATCGGCACCGCCATCGTGGCCTATATCGTCAAGTTCACGATCGGTCTGCGACTGGACGAAGAGGAAGAGCACAACGGCATCGACGAGGCCGAGCATGCGGAAACGGCTTATGAACTCGCGTGACCGGGAAATAATCACAGGTGCAAAGAGTTTTCCCGAAAGGACTCTGACTAAATGAAGCTGATCACGGCGATCGTCAAGCCGTTCACCCTCGAGGACGTCAAGACTGGTCTGGAGCAGGCGGGCATCCTCGGGATGACCGTCAGCGAGGTGCAGGGCTACGGCAGGCAGAAGGGCCACACCGAGGTGTACCGAGGTGCGGAGTACTCGGTGGACTTCGTGCCGAAGGTGCGGGTTGAAGTCCTGGTGGACGAATCCGCCGTCGACAAGGTGGTGGACGTCATCGTCCAGGCCGCCCGTACGGGCAAGATCGGCGACGGCAAGGTGTGGGTCAGCCCGGTCGACACGGTGGTGCGAGTTCGCACCGGCGAGCGTGGGGCCGACGCCATTTGACGTCAGAACGGTGATCTAGGCGTCGTCTCCCGGACACGCATCGAGTCAGTGGTAAGTCGATGATCGACAGTACGTCCGGGGAGGACCGAGATGACCAAGCAGACACCAGATCCCGCCGCAGGCGCCTCTCGTTGGGTGGCGCCTGCGGCGGGATCGTCGCGTCCGGCCAAGGATTTGGCCACCGCGGCCGACCAATTGCTGACCGGCGGTGCCCGACTGGACTCCGCGGCACTGCGTGACGCGCTACTCGACCTGCACGAATTCTGGCTCACCACAAAGGCTGCCGAGATCGGCATCACGGCGACCAGTGGTTTCGCCATCGTCGCCACCGGGGGACTGGGCCGCGGTGAGCTGCTGCCGTACTCGGATCTGGACCTGACGCTCGTCCACGACGACATGCCGCGCGACGTGGTGTCCCAGGTTGCCGAACTTCTCTGGTACCCGTTGTGGGACGCCAACATTCACATCGACCACAGCGTCCGCACCGTGCCGGAGGCGCTGAAGGTCGCCAGCGAGGACATCTCGGCCGGCCTGGCCATGCTCGACGCACGACACATCGCCGGTGACGCCGACCTCTCGGCGCTGTTGGTCGGCGGCGCACGTCGTCAGTGGCGCACCGGCATCGCGCCGCGGTTCGAAGAACTCGTCGCACACACGCGGTCTCGCTGGGAGCGCAGTGGCCAGATCGCC
>Ga0247732_10001068_pt1 | contig 11440 bp, 13 predicted proteins | sample UWRJL163409C2_FD_180940 | JGI IMG/M metagenome (GOLD analysis project Ga0247732, IMG submission 180940) | Plant litter microbial communities from Arlington Agricultural Research Station in Wisconsin, United States - UWRJ-L163-409C-2 | ecosystem: Environmental > Terrestrial > Plant litter >...
ATCAGCGCACCGCCCGACTTGCGGCGTCTGTCTGCGCGCTCTGTCGGTCCGTCGGCCTGCCGTGCAGCAGCTCCTCGAGCCGGTCGAGGGCGGCGCCCCACCGCTCGGCTGTCCCCACGGATGCCGGGGCCGCGACCGAGAGGGCCGTCCAGGTACCGCGCAGTCCCCCGCTGTGTTCCTCGAGGCGCAGCTCGACGGCACCGAGGTCGGTGTCGAGCTCGAGTCGCTCCGCCTCGATCAGGGCGACGATCCTGCCGCGCACCTCTGCCCCGCCTGCACGCCGGAGCACGAAGCGCAGGTCGTCGCCGATGGTCACGTCACCGAGCCATCCCGCGAGCAGATCGGGGTCGACGAGGGCGGTCCAGACGATGCCGGGCGGAAGGTCGAGATCGCGGCGCGCAACGCGCTGCGGGGTGACATCGGGGCGACTCATGGCGCAACTGTAGCCCCGCGGGATTCGCCTAGGCTGATGACATGACGATCTCGACGGGGCAGCAGTATGCCCTCGCAATCGACCTGGGCGGCACGAAGGTCGAGGCCGCTCTCGTCGACCCGACAGGTACCGTGTACGGCCCGAGTCGCTTCCGTGCGGCCACCGGCCCGCAGAAGACTTCCGACGAGTTGGCACTCGCCGTCGATGAGGTGCTCGCCCTCGCGCTGGCCGCCCTCCCGGCCGGCGCGCAATTGCTCGGTGTCGGCATCGGCTCCGCCGGCCCGATCAACGAGGCGGAGGGCAAGGTCTCTCCGCTCAACCTGCCGGTCTGGCGCGAGTATCCGCTGCGCGACCAGGTCATCGCCTCCGTTCCGGACGGCACCCCCGTCACCCTTCGCATGGACGGCATCTGCATCACCCTCGCCGAGCACTGGGTCGGAGCCGGCAAGGGATACGACAACGTGATGGGCATGATCGTCTCGACCGGTATCGGCGGTGGGCTCATCCTGGGCGGCAACACCGTCTCCGGCCCCACCGGCAACGCCGGCCACATCGGCCACCTCGAGGTCGCCGGCATGGAAGACCCCTGCCCCTGCGGCGGTGCGGGCTGTGTCGAGGCCGTCGCCTCGGGCCCCAACACCGTGCGCTGGGCACGCGAACAGGGCTTCCTCGGCAGCACCGGCGAAGAGCTCGGCGCCGCCTACCGGGAGGGCGATCTCATCGCGCTGGCCGCGGTCGAGCGCGCCGGCCGAGCGATCGGCCAGACCATCGCCTCGGCGACCTCACTGGTCGACCTGGACATCGTGGCGATCGGCGGCGGTTTCTCGCACGTCACCCCCGACCTGTTCGACCACATGCGCGCGGCCGTCGCCCGTCGCTACAACTTCCCCTTCGTGACGAAGGTGAAGATCGTGCCGACCGGTCTTTCCAGCGATGGTCCGCTGATCGGTGCGGCAGCCCTCATCCACCGCTCCGAGGTCGTCGCGTAGCTCGCGCTACGGCGCCGGCACGCCCTGCCCGTTCTGCAGGCACTCCTGCATAGCGGAGTGGGTCGGCGCGACGAGTCTTCACAGACGAGTCTTCACAAACGGCGGTTCGTCGCGCAACGAAGCGCCGTTTGTGAAGACTCGCGGATGTCATCACGCGCGCGGTCGGCCACGCCGCTCTACGGCGCCGGAACGCCCAGGATGTCGCGCACGCGGCGCTCGTCGTCGTGCATCTGCACGATCAGCGCGTCCACCCCGTCGAACTTGACCATTCCGCGCACGTAGTCCACGAACTGCAGCTCGACGATGTCGCCGTACAGGTCCAGGTCGGCATCGAGCACGTGCGCCTCGACCTGCTTGGCGGGAACCCCGTCGAAGGTCGGATTGTTGCCGATGGAGACGGCCGCGGGCATCCGCACCCCGTCGAGCACGAGGTACGCCGCATAGACGCCGTCGGCCGGAATGAGACCCTCGTGGTCGGGTGACAGGTTCGCTGTCGGGTAGCCGAGCTCGCGTCCGCGGTGCTCACCGTGCACCACCTCGGCGCGCACGGCCGGTGGTCTGCCGAGCAGCTCCCCCGCCTCGCGCACACGCCCATCGGCCAGCAGACCGCGCACCAGCGTCGACGACACGGGCTGGGCGCTGCTCAGCACCTGATCGATCGAGCGCACGGAGAATCCGCGGGTCGCGCCGAGCTCGGTGAGCATGGCCACGTCGCCCTGGCCGCCGTGGCCGAAGCGAAAGTCCTCGCCCACGAACACCACCTGAGCGCGGAGAGCATCGACCAGCACCCGCTGCACGAATTCGACCGGCGTCAGCTCGCTGAACTCGCGGGTGAACGGGATGACGACTGTCGCATCCACCCCGGTCGACTCCAGCAGCTCACGCTTCTGCTGGTTGCTCGAGACGGATTCCGGGCACAGGTCGGGGCGCAGCAGCGCCAGCGGATGCCGGTCGAAGGTCACGACCGTCGAGGTCAGTCCCTGCTCGGCGGCAATGTCGCGGAGCGCTGCCAGCACACGGCGATGACCGATGTGCACGCCGTCGAACTTGCCGATGGTGACCGCAGACGGGCCGAAGGCGGCGGGCACGCCGCTCAACGAATCGAAGAACTGCACGATCAGACCGCCGCGGGGCGACGACGACGCAGGTAGAGCAGACCGAGCACGGGTATGACCAGCGGAATCAGCAGGTAGCCGAGGCCGTACGACGACCAGACTGTCGATGCGCGACCGAACGGGTCGTTGTCGGCCAGGCCGATCAGCTCGGGTGCGAAGGTCGTGATGGTGCCGACGATGAGCACTCCGGCGAGCTCGAAGCTGATGGTGATGAGCGCGATCCGGTACCAGACGGCACCCGGGGCGACCAGTGCCACGGTCGCGACGATATACACGACCGCGGAGAACGCGGAGAGCGCGAATGCGACAGGGGCCTCGTCGAAGCGATCGATGATCTGGAACACCGAGCGGCCGGTCGCGGCGAGCGCGAGGATGCCATAGACCACTACGAGCACGCGACCGATGCCGGGTGTGCGGGACTGTCGCGCCCCGTTTGACGGTGTCGTGGACGGGGCCGCTGCAGAAGTGTTGTTGACCATCGCCCTCTAGATTAGGCCACCGGGGAGCAGACCCCGCCCGGGCCTCATGCGGTCTGCACGGTCCAGATCTGGAACATCCGGTAGACCATCACGGCGATCGCCAGACACGCCACCCCGAGCACGACCGTGCTCCAGCGGTTGCGTTCGATCAGGGCCCAGAACACCGCGGCGGGCACCAGGATGATCGCGGAGATCAGGTAGATGTAGAACTCGGCGAGATTGCCGGTCGGCGGATTGCCCACCCCGGGTGCGATGATCGCTACCACGAGCTGCACGATCAGCAGCAGCTCGACCAGGGCGGCCGCCCCGAGCGTGATGTCGTTGGGGCGCCTGCCCGCGAGGCCGAGCACCACGCAGGCGAGCCCGGCGGCCAAGGCGATGACGACCTGCAGCCAGGTGAACCACTCGATCATGCGCCGTCCCCCGGGTGTTCATCGTCGCTGCCGCCCACGTATTCGTCGGTCGGGAAGTTGACGATGACCTTCGCATCGCTCCCCCGCCGCTCGACGAGGCCGATCAGCCTGCCGTCCGGCGTCACCGCGGCGATCGGGCCGTCGCCGATGCCCGCACCACCGACCTCGACCGGCAGCGGAACCCGCTTGCCGTGGGAGAGGTCCACCGTCTGCTCGGCGGTCGGGGTCCAGGTCGGGTAGAGCAGTGCGGCGACGGCGGCGGGCGCGAGGAGGGCTGCCGCGACATCCATAGTCTCGGAACTCTCCCGGTCTGGGAGAGCGGATGCCGCCTCGACCGAGAACGGGCCGATGCGGGTGCGGCGTAGCGCAGTGAGGTGGCCGCCGACGCCGAGAGCGGCGCCGAGGTCTCGGGCGATGGCACGGATGTAGGTGCCGGAGGAACACTCCACCCGCACGTCGACATCGAGCCAGCCATCGCCGGCGCGCACTTCGAGCACGTCGAGCCCGGAGATCGTGACAGTGCGCGCCGTGAGCTCGACGGTCTCCCCCGCGCGCGCCAGGGCGTACGCGCGCCGCCCGTCGACCTTGATCGCGCTGACGCTGCTCGGTACCTGACTGATCGTGCCCCGGAAGTCACTCAGCGCTGTGGTGACTATGGCGGGCGTGATGGCGGCCACCGCTGCCGGGGAGGCGACCTCGAGCGGCTCACCCTCGGCGTCATCCGTCGTCGTAGACGACCCCAGGCGAATGGTGGCCAGGTACTCCTTGTCGAGGCCGACCACGAAGGTCAGCAGGCGCGTCGACGAGTTGATACCGAGCACGAGCAGGCCGGTGGCCATCGGGTCGAGCGTTCCGGCGTGCCCCACCTTGCGGGTGCCTGCGGCCTTGCGCGTGCGAGCGACCGCGTCGTGGCTCGTGATGCCGCCGGGCTTGTCGACCAGCAGGATGCCGCTGCGGGAATTCACCGTACCTCCGGGTCGGGCTCACCGACATAGGTCAGGCGGATGCCGACCGGGGTGATCCTCGACATGTTATCGGTCAGCGGCGGCGCATCTGTCAGCGGCGACGCATCGCTCAACGGCGGCAGGCATCTGTCAGCAGGAGTCGGCGAACTGCCGACGCGGATGCTCGGGGTCGCGATAGTCGACGATGCCCGTCGCCTTCGCCCTCGGCGCGACCTCGCGCAGGTACAGCTCGTCTGCCTGAACCGCCACGGTCTCGGTGCCGGACTCCGCGCCGACCATCCAGATCGAGTAGTTCCACAGCCCAGCGAGCTCGGGGCGGTTGAGAAACTGGCCGTCGACGATCAGGATGGCGTCGGCTCCCGCACTCTGCCACTTGGGTTGCACGGCCATGTCCCGCGCCTCGTCGTAGCCCGAGAGCACGAAGCTCGTGCTGCCAGCAGAACGGAACGGGTCGATCAGCACGCGGCGGAACAGCGAGTAGTCGTAGGCACCGTCGTAGTACGCCGCCGCGGTCTCGTCACCACGTTCCGCGCGGGAGCGATGGAAGTTCGTGAGCGAGGCCCGGAATGCCTTGCGTCCACCGTCGCGGAAGGTCGTGGCGAGGTCATCCGCCAGCCCGGAGGCATCGGACGAGGTGTCACCGTCCACCGCCACGATCACCCGGCCGGACGGGTAATTATGCAGGATCTCCTCGGCGAGAGCGTCGAGAACGTCTTTCTTCGCGGGTTGCCAGCGTGCCATGGGCTCAGCGTAACCCCGCGCGCTGGCCGAGCCTCCCGATGCTCGTAGAGTTGTGCGGTGCCCGACCCCGACCTGACTCTCGCGCTGACCGTCAACGAGTGGTTCCGGGCGAGCGGGCGCGACCTGCCCTGGCGGCGAGACGGTTTCGGCGCCTGGGGAATTCTGGTGAGCGAGGTGATGCTGCAGCAGACGCCGGTCGCCCGGGTGATTCCCCGGCTTGCCGAGTGGCTGCAGCGCTGGCCGACACCCGCTGACCTCGCCGCCGTGCCCTCGGGCGAGGCGGTGCGGGCCTGGAATCGGCTCGGCTACCCGCGCCGGGCGCTCAACCTGCATGCCGCCGCCGTCGCGATAGCCGAGCGGCACGGCAACCGCGTGCCGACCGATCTGCACGACCTGCTGGCCCTGCCCGGGATCGGGGATTACACCGCGCGGGCCGTCGCGGTCTTCGCGTACGGCCAGCGGCATCCGGTGGTCGACATCAACGTGCGCCGGGTGCTGGCGCGGGCCATCGACGGCCAGGCCGAGCCGGGACCGCCGTCGACCCGACGGGATCTCGCTGCCATGGATGCCCTGCTCCCGATCGACGACGACGAGGCCCGCGTGACCAACGCCGCGATCATGGAGCTCGGGGCGATCGTCTGCACCGCGCGAGCACCGCGCTGCGATGACTGCCCGATCCGCGACGGCTGCCGCTGGCGGGCGGAGGGATATCCGGACTACGACGGGCCGAGAGCTGCCAAGCAGAAGAAGTTCGAGGGATCCGACCGGCAGGTTCGCGGGCTGATCCTGGCGGAGCTGCGCGCCTCGGACGTGCCGGTCACCCAGCGCGAGATCGACGCCCTCTGGCCCGACGACGTGCAGCGGGCCCGCGCTCTGCTCGGGCTGCTCACCGACGGCCTCGTGGTCGGCAACTCCGAGAGCGGCTACGAGCTGCCGAGTTAGATCGTCGGCCCCTGCGTCAACTCGCCCACCCAATGACGGATGCCCGTGCCGCCCGCATGCGGACGCAGCACGGGATTATCCAGCTCCTCCCCGTCCACGGGCGTGAAGCCGAGCGACCAGAGCAGCCTCTCCCCCGGCAGCCAGCCACTCGGGCATCCGGCGTGCACGGTCGTGATGCCCTCGGCCACCGCGCGCTCGACCACGAGGGTCGCGACCGGCACCCCGTGCCCGCGGAGCGGCGAGGTGGGGTCGATAGTGAACATCCCGATCGAGGCGGCACCCAGCTCGGGGTAGTCCATGATCGCGTCGAGCACGCCGGCGACGACCCGGTCCGACTCGATCACGAACAGTCGTTTCTGCCCCTCGGTGGCACCATCGGGCAGCGAATAGAACTGATTCTGCACGTCGACGGGCGCGGCAGCCGGCCCCGCAGCCAGAGCGAGGTACTGGGGTCGCGCCTCGAGAATGCGCAGAACGGCGGCCTCATCGTTGGGCTCGAGAGGTCGCATACCGATGAACATCGGCGCAGGTCCTTCCGTCGGGTGCCCACAGCGTAGTGCGATGGCTGCGGCGCGCCAAGGCAGACCGGTCGTTCCTCGCAGGGCTACCGGATGTCGCCGGCCGGGCGGACACTGATGGCATGCCCGAATTGCCTGAGATCCACGCGCTCGTCAGCGACCTGCGCGGGCGACTCGTCGGCCACCGCGTGGAACGACTCGACGTCGTATCGTTCGCCGCGCTCAAGACCTTCGACCCGCCGGTGAGCGCCCTCGCGGGACAGACAGTGACGGCAGTGGACAGGCACGGCAAGTTTCTCGACCTCACGATCGGCGGAATGCACCTGATCGTGCACCTCGCCCGCGCGGGCTGGCTGCGCTGGCGGGAGGGGCCGCCCGCACCGCTCAAAGGCACCGGCAAGGGGCCGATGGCCGCGCGGCTGGTGATGTCCGGCGATGACGGCATCGCCGAGGGTGCTGGCCTCGACATCACCGAGGCGGGCACGAAGAAGAGTCTGGCGATCTGGCTGGTACGAGAGCCGTCCGAGGTGCCGGGTATCGCGCGGCTGGGCCCCGACCCGCTCGGCGCGACCTTCGATGAGGCGGCCCTCGCGGGCATCCTCGCCGCTCAGGGCCGGGCGCAGATCAAGGGAGTGCTGCGCAACCAGTCGCTGATCGCGGGCATCGGCAACGCCTACTCCGACGAGATTCTGCACGTGGCACGGATGTCGCCGTTCGCCCCGGCGTCGATGCCGCCCGAGCGGGTGGCGGCCCTGTTCGACGCCATGCAGGTCACGCTCGCCGATGCGGTCGCTCGTGCCGACGGGCTCGCCGCGTCGGAACTCAAGCGGGAGAAGAAGACGAACATGCGGGTGCACGGCCGCGCCGGGGAGGCGTGCCCGGTCTGCGGCGACGTGGTGCGGCAGGTCAGATTCGCCGACTCGACGCTCGAGTACTGCGCCACCTGTCAGACCGGCGGCAAGCCACTCGCCGATCGAGTGTTGTCGCGGCTGCTCAAGTAAGGTGCCCTGCCAGCGGAGATGCAGCTGGCGGGTGCGGCTAGCGCGAGCGCCCGGCCGCCCACCAGATCAGTCCAGCGAGTGCTGTGACCCCGAGGATGGCTGCGGGAAGGGTGCGGCTCGTGAGCCGCAGGCCGTGCTCGCGCTGCCAGGGCACGGCGCCCGTCGCCCGGCTGGCCATGACGGAACCATTCGCCTGCGAAGACAGCACAGACACCCGCGACAACCACGACCATGCCGACACGGCGGAGAGCGAGGAGAACAGCGAGAGCACCGAGCCGAAGGAGCCGACCGAACCGATCGAGAGGAACGAACCCGCCGAGCCGATCGAGAGCGTCGAATCCGTCGAGGCGATCGAGAGGAGCGAGTTGCGCGAACCGAGGGAGAGTCGGGAGGTCATGCGGACAGTATGCGCGCATGACCTCCTGCCCGACTAGACCTGTCGACTAGACCTGCCAACTAGACCCGTCGACTAGACCCCGTCGATTAGTCCTCGTCGTCGATGACCCGCGGCTTGATGTAGGGGTCCTCATCGCCGGCGTAGGTCGCGGTGCTCTTCAGGCTGCCGATCTCGCTGTCGCGACTCGCCGCTTCGGCGAGCAGAGCCTCGATGTGCTGGGCGTTCTCGGGCACGGCGTCGGCGATGAACTCGAGCGACGGGGTGAGCCGTGCCGTGATGTTCTTGCCGACCTCGCTGCGCAACATGCCGGTGGCCGACTTGAGGGCCGCGGCGGAGTCCGCGCGCTCCTCGTCGGTGCCGTAGACGGTGTAGAAGATCGTCGCGTGCTGAAGATCTCCGGTGACCCGGACATCCGTGATCGTCACGAAACCGAGCCGCGGGTCTTTGAGACCGCGCTCGAGGGTCTTGGCGATGATGACCTTGATGCGGTCCGCCATCTTGGCGGCGCGGGCGGGATCGGCCATGGTGTTACTCCTTTACGCAAAAGATGCGACAGAGCCTGCCGGAAAGCGATTGCTTCCCGGCAGGCTCTGAACGCCTGGAATCAGACTAGACGCGCGGCTTTTCCTTGAGCTCGATCGTCTCGATCTCGTCGCCGATCTGGATGTCGTTGAACTTGCCGAGACCGATACCGGCCTCGAAGTCCGTGCGGACCTCGGTGACGTCGTCCTTGAAGCGACGGAGCGACTCGATGGCGAGGTTGTCGCCGACGACGACGCCATCGCGGATGACGCGTGCCTTCGCGTTTCTCGTGATCGTTCCGCTGCGCACGATGACACCGGCGATGTTTCCGAACTTGGAGGAACGGAAGATCTCGCGGATCTCGGCGACGCCGGACTGCACCTCTTCGAACTCGGGCTTGAGCATTCCCTTGAGGGCGTTCTCCACGTCCTCGAGCGCCGAGTAGATGACCGAGTAGAAGCGCACGTCGACACCCTCGCGGGCCGCACGTTCGCGGGCCTTCGGGTCGGGGCGCACGTTGAACCCGATGATGATCGCGTTGTCGACGGTGGCGAGGTTGACGTCGCTCTCCGTGACAGCACCGACACCGCGGTGGATGATGCGCAGCTGCACGCTCTCGTCGACCTCGATCTTGAGCAGCGACTCCTCGAGCGCCTCGACGGCACCGGAGACGTCACCCTTGATGATGAGGTTGAGCGACTCGACCTTGCCGTCTTCGAGGGCCTTGGTGAAGTCCTCGAGGCTGATGCGCTTGCGGCTGCGGGCGAGCAGAGCATTGCGCTCTACGGCCTCACGCTTCTCGGCGATCTGGCGGGCGGTGCGGTCGTCGTCGGTGACCAGGAAGGTGTCACCGGCGCGGGGCACCGAGGTGAGTCCGAGCACGGAGACCGGACGGGCCGGCGTCGCGTGAGTGACCGCGGTGCCGTTCTCGTCGAACATCGCACGCACACGTCCGTAGGCGGTACCGGCGACGATCGCGTTGCCGACCTCGAGGGTTCCCGACTGGATGAGCACGGTCGCGACCGCACCACGTCCCTTGTCGAGCTTGGCCTCGATGGCGACACCGCGGGCGTCCTTGTTCGGGTTGGCACGCATGTCCAGACCGGCGTCTGCGGTCAGCAGGACGGCATCCAGCAGAGCCGGGATCCCGATCTTGTTGAGCGCCGACACGTCGATGAACATCGTGTCTCCGCCGTACTCTTCCGCCACCAGACCGAACTCGGTGAGCTGCTGGCGCACCTTGGCGGGGTTGGCCCCCTCCTTGTCGATCTTGTTGACCGCCACCACGATCGGCACGTTGGCCGCCTGGGCGTGGTTCAGGGCCTCCACCGTCTGCGGCATGATGCCGTCGTCGGCCGCGACCACGAGGATCGCGATGTCGGTAACCTGCGCACCACGGGCACGCATGGCGGTGAACGCCTCGTGACCGGGGGTGTCGATGAAGGTGATGGCGCGGTCGATGCCCTCGTGCTGGGTGAGCACCTGGTATGCACCGATGTGCTGGGTGATGCCACCGGCCTCGCCGGCGACGACGTTGGCGTTGCGGATCGCGTCGAGGAGGCGGGTCTTACCGTGATCGACGTGACCCATGACGGTGACCACCGGCGGGCGGGCCATGAGGTCTTCGTCGGTCTCGTCTTCCAGCTCCTGGTCGAGGTCGAGGTCGAAGCCGGCGAGCAGCTCGCGGTCCTCGTCTTCGGGCGAGACCATCTCGATCTTGAAGCCGAGCTCGGCTCCGAGGATCTCGAAGGTCGCCTCGTCGAGCGACTCGGTGGCGGTGGCCATCTGTCCCAGGTGGAACAGCACGGTCACCAGGTTGCCGGGGCTGGTGTCGATCTTGTCGGCGAAGTCCGTGATCGAGGCGCCACGACGCATCCGCACGACGGTCGAGCCGTCACCACGGGGAACGCTGACGCCACCGAGCGACGGGGCCTCGCGCAGTTCGAATTCTGCTCTCTTCGTGCGCTTCGACTTGCGCGCCTTGCTCTTGCCACCACCGCGACCGAAAGCGCCAGCGGTGCCACCACCGGGGCCACGGCCGCGACCGCCACCGCCTGCGGGACGGTTCGGGCCGAAGTTCGAGCCGGGCGCGCCAGCAGGTGCACCACCGGGACGGAAGCCACCACCGGCACCCGCGGGGCGCGGGCCACCGGGACGGAAGCCACCGCCGGCACCGGCCGGACGCTGGCCGAAGCCACCGGGTCGCTGGCCCTGGCCGGGTCCGCCGGGGCGCGGGGCGCCGGGGCGGGGAGCGGAGGGACGCGGGATGCCCGTGGGCGATGCAGCCGGACGGGTGTTCATGCCCTGGGCGCTCGCGTACGGGTTATTACCGGGGCGCGGAGCGCCGGGGCGCTGCATTCCCTGGGTGGGTGCGAACGGGTTGTTGCCCGGGCGAGCGCCCGGACGCGGGATCGCCGAGGGGGTGTCACCGGATGCCGCGGCGGGAGCCGGGGCTGCGGGTGCGGCCGGAGTCGCGGGGGCTGCAGCGGCGGCCGGAGCCGGAGCTGCGGGCGCCTCGGCGACCGGTGCCGGGGTGGGCGCCGGAGCCGCGGGGGCGGGGGCCGCCGGGGACGGAGCCGCGGCCTTGGGCGCTTCGGCGACCTTCTCGGGTGCCGTGATGCCATCGGCCTCGAGCGCGGCGCGGAGCTTGCGGGCTACCGGGGGCTCGATGCTGGAGGACGGTCCCTTGACGAACTCGCCCATTTCCTTGAGCTTCTCAAGGGCTTTCTTACTGTCAATGCCGAGTTCTGCTGCGATCTCGTGCACGCGTGGTTTAGCCACTGTTCTCCTTAGTCGGGCTGACTCCGACGGAGACAGCCTCAGATGGTGATGGGACTCATTTCGAGCCGCTCATTAGTCGTTGCTCATTAGTTCACTGTCAGCCTGTTCATCGAGGAGCACTGCATCCGTGCTGGATGCTGTGGA
>Ga0247732_10001072_pt1 | contig 11421 bp, 6 predicted proteins | sample UWRJL163409C2_FD_180940 | JGI IMG/M metagenome (GOLD analysis project Ga0247732, IMG submission 180940) | Plant litter microbial communities from Arlington Agricultural Research Station in Wisconsin, United States - UWRJ-L163-409C-2 | ecosystem: Environmental > Terrestrial > Plant litter >...
GGGCGACCGCGGGCCTCAACCTCGTCGCCTACGCCCTCGGAAACGCGTCGATCGGGCGCGGCGGACCGGAGGCACGGAGATTCTCCCTCGCCCCCGGCGACGAGATCGTCGTCACCGAGTCGGAGCACCACGCGAATCTCATCCCCTGGCAGGAGCTGGCCGCCCGCACCGGCGCCCTCCTCCGTCACATCCCCGTCCTCGACGACGGACGTCTCGACCTCGGGGTCGCAGCGTCGGTCATCGGCGAGCGCACCCGCGTCGTCGCCTTCCCCCACGTCTCGAACGTGCTCGGCATCGTGAACCCGGTCGCCGACCTTGTGAGCCTCGCCCGCGCTGCGGGAGCGCTGACCGTGCTCGACGCGTGCCAGTCGGCGCCGCACCTGCCGCTCGACCTGCCGGCGCTCGGGGTCGACCTCGCCGTGTTCTCGGGCCACAAGATGCTCGGCCCCTACGGCATCGGCGCACTCTACGGCCGCAGCGACGTGCTCGAGGCGCTGCCGCCCTTCCTCACCGGCGGGTCGATGATCACCACCGTGACGCTCGATCGCGCCGAGTACCTGCCGCCGCCGCAGCGGTTCGAGGCCGGCACGCAGCCCGTGTCGCAGGCCATCGCCCTCGCCGCCGCCGTGCGATACCTCGGCGGGCTCGACATGGCGGCCGTCCACGCTCACGAGACGGCGCTGGAGCAGCGGATGCTGCGCGGACTCCGCCAGATCCCCGGCATCCGCCTGCTCGGCGATGCCGACGGCGTCGAGCGCGTCGCGCTGTGGGCGTTCGACGTCGCCGGCGTGCACGCGCACGACGTCGGCCAATTCCTCGACGCACGCGGCGTGGCCGTGCGCGTCGGCCACCACTGCGCGCAGCCGCTCCACCGCCGATTCGGGATCACCGCGTCGGTGCGCGCGAGCGCCGCGCTCTACAACACGGAGGACGAGATCGACGTGTTCCTCGACGCGCTCTCGGGCGTGCGCCCCTTCTTCGGAGCCGACGCATGAGCGGGCTCGAGTCGCTCTACCAGGAGCTCATCCTCGACCACGCGAAGAACCGGCGCGGCTTCGGTCTGGCCGGGTCGGACGCGGATGCGACGAGCCACCAGCGCAACCCGATCTGCGGAGACGAGATCACGGTGCGCGTGCGCATGGAGGGCGATCGCGTCGCATCCCTCACCTGGGAGGGCGCGGGGTGCTCGATCTCGCAGGCCTCCGCCTCGATGCTCGCCGAGCTCTCGACCGACCTCGATCGCGCCGGCGCCGAGCACCTCATCGAGGGCTTCCGCGAGGCCATGCGCTCGAAGGGCACCCTCGAACTCGACGAGGACGAGTTCGGCGACGCCACCGCCCTGTCGGGGGTGTCGAAGTACACGGCCCGGGTCAAGTGCGCGATGCTCTCGTGGGTCGCGTTCGAAGACGCCCTGCGCCGATCCTGAGCGGGACCCCCGGCCCCGTCCGCTAGCGGCGGAGCGCGGCGACGTCGGCGGCGACGCCGATCACGTCGTCGACCGGCACGGCCGTCTCCTCGGCGGTCGCGCTCAGCGCGGCACCCGTCGCCACGACCGTGACCGTCCCCTCGGCGAAGAGCAGCTGCACACTGCCGACGTCGGCGAGCGTCTCCCCCTCGGCCAGCAGATAGACGCGGCCGTCGACGGCGGCGGCCCGCGGGTCGTCGATCACGGTGCCGGTGGCCGAGAGCATCTCCATGTCGTCGGCGGTCCAGCCCGTGCCGTCGACGCCGATCGCGATCGCCCCGTACCCCTCGAGGTCGGTCGTCCCCTGGTCGACGTCATCGGTGACCCACACGCACGACGTGGCCGAGGAATCCTCCGACGAATCGTCGGGCGAGAAGATCATGCCCGCCGTGATCGGCGCGGCGACCGCGGCGACCTGGTCGCACGTGATGACGAGCGCCGACGATCCGGCGTCGACCGGCCCCGCCGCATCCGTCTCCGCCACCGGACTCGCGGGCGCAGGCTCCGCGGCAGCGGAGCAGCCGGCGAGGAGGACGAGCCCGACGAGTGTTCCGGCGAGGGCCAGGGAACGGGTGCGAGATGCCGTGTGCGCCATATCCCACACGCTATCGGTCGCCCGCGCAGTCACCGATCACGGCAGACGGGCGCCCCATTCGGGCTTGCAGCACTCGATCGCATCGATGAAGGCGGCGATCTCGGGCGACCCCCACTCGGCCATCGTCAGGCCGGCGAAGGGTGGCCGATGATCGGGGTCGGCCCACACGCCGAGGATCGGCTTGCCCTCCTCCCGCGCACGGCGCAGCTCCCAGGACTGCCCCTCCGACGAACGGGTGTGCCGGCTCACCAGTGCGATGACCGCGTCGCACCCTTCGATGCGGTGACGCGCGCGACGCACCCAAGTGCGGTCGTCGGGGCGCTTGACCGCCAGGTCGACGAGGACGAAGGGATCGCGTGTGCGGAACGACTGCGCCCGGAAGGATGCTTCGCGATGCTCGTCCTCGACGGCGAACGATACGAAGATCACCTTCGATTCGACGGCTACGGCTCCGGTTCTCCGACGTACGGCCGACCGGACGGGGGACTCGATGCTCGCCGCGCTCATCTCAGACCGCTCGATCCTTCGTACGGCGGCGGAGCACGATCGCCCCCACCACGCCTCCGACGAGGAGGACACCCGCACCGAGTCCGACGATTCCGACGCCGAGAGCCGAGGATGCGTCGTCGTCCACCGCTGCGGAGGTGGTCTGAGCGCTGATCGGCTCGTCCAGTTCGGTCACGGTGAAGACGGCGGTCGTCTCCGCGACGTCGGGCGTGGTCGTGCGCACCGTGACCGTCCATCGCCCCTCGCCGAGGAAGGGCTGCTCGCTCACCCAGCGCCCCTGCCCCTCCGATGACGAGACGAGCGAGACCGGCCCGGCCGTGCGCCCGTCATCGGCCTTCGCCGTCACGAGCGGGTCGATGATCTCGTTGACCATGTGGCCGTCCCGCACGTATTGGGCGTAGAGCGACACGCCTCCGATGCCGTCAGGACCGATGGTCAGCTGGATCGGACCGCCGTGCGCGCGTGCGGCACCGGGCGCCAAGAGGACGAAAGCGGCGGCCAACAGGAGGGCGAGGGCCGCACCGAATGGGCGAAGGACAGTCTTCGTCATGGTGTCATCTTCTCTCGTGATCGACGGGGAAGGCTAGACCCGGGGAAGCCCCGGACGCATCGCGCCCGGGGCTTCCCCGGTGGGGGGATCAGTCCTGCGCTCCGCGGCGGCGGCGCGTGACCAGGTAGACCAGGGCTCCCAGGAGCAGCAGGCCCGCTCCGAAGGGGAGCTGCAGCTGCCAGGCGTCCGAACCTGTCGCCGGGAGGCTTCCGCCGCCCGTGCCGCCACCGCTGCCCGAACCCGCACCGGTGCCCGTGCCAGGCCCGGTGCCGGGGCCCGTGCCGGGGCCCGTGCCCGGGCCCGTGCCGGGGTTGGTGCCCGGGTCAGTGCCCGGATCGGTGCCGCCGCCGCCGGGTGCCGCGGTGACCGTCAGCTCACCGCTGCGGGCGACCTCGACGCCGTCGATGCGGAGTGCGATGTGGTGCACGCCCGGGTCGACGCCGGCCGGGATGGTGACGTTCACCGAGAAGGTGCCGCTGGCGCTCGTCTGCACCGTCGCCAACCGCAGCGGGTCGGAGAGGATCCAGATCTCCACCGCGGTGTCGGCGGGCAGATGCGCGCCGGTGACCGAGACCTGTCCGCCCACGGCGACCCCGGTGGGGTTCACCACGACCGACGGGTCGGGCTGCGGCTCGGGATCGACGATCACCTCGGCGACCTGGGCCGCCTCGTCGGCGCCGACGTTGCCCGCCGCGTCCACCGCCCGGAACGCGACCGTGGCGGCCGCGGTGCCGGGGACGACGATCGGCTCGGCGTACGAGACCCACGCGCCATCGGCGGTCAGGCGGTACTCGATCCGGTCGATCCCGCTCGTCGCGTCCGTCGCCGTGAGGGTGACGGTGCGCGCCGCGACCGTGGCAGACGCGGTCGGGACGACCGTGTCGATGCGGATGACCCGCTGCTCGGTCACCGAGACGTTCTCGCCGTCGGTCGCACGGATCCACAGGGTGGTCGTGCCCTCGTCGTCGATCACGAGCGACGCGCCCAGGGCGGTGAACGTCTCGCCGTCGGTGGAGTACTCCACCGAGACGGGCTCCTCACCCGTGGTCGTGCCCGTCGCGGTGACCTCGACCTCGTCGACGTACCACCCGTTCTCGCCAGTGGGCTGCGACGGGTCGATCGTGACGTCGAGAGCGATCACCGGAGTCTCGTCCGAGACTGCGGGCACCTCGACGCTCACGGCCTCCGACGTGTTGCCTGCCTCATCGGTGGCGCGGTGCCAGACGGTCTGAGCCTCGTCGGTCAGGGAGACGACCGACTCGTAGCCGATCCACGCTCCCTCGCCGATGCGGTACTCGATCGACTCCACGCCGCTCGTGGCGTCCGTCGCCGCGAGGGTGAGCGTCCGCGGGCTGGCGACGACGTCGACGACGGCCGTGCTCACCGGAGCGAGCGCGTCGATCTTGAACGACACCTCGTCGGTGACCGGCTCCTGGTTCGGAGCCGACGCTCGGAACTGCACCGTGTGCTCGCCGTCTCCGGTCACCCGCACGGCCGAGGTGTACTCGACCCAGCCGGCACCGTCGACGTTGATCTCTCGGTACACCGTGCTCTCGCCGCCGCCGGTCGTGGTGACCGTGACCTCCACAGCATCCGTGTACCAGCCGTTCTCGCCCGTCGGCTCCGCCGGGTCGAGCGCCGCGCTCACCGAGATCGGCTCGGCGGCGGTGTCGATCACCCGGAAGTAGTCGAAGTGCGAGGTCTTCGAGACCTGGCCCTGCGCGGAGTTGCCCAGCGCGTAGAGACCGATCCGACCGGCTGCCGCCGGCTCGTTCTCGAACGTCTCGGCGAACGCGGTCCACGTGGTGCCGTCGGCGCTGTACGACCCGGAGATGGTCGTGCCGGTCTTGGCCAGTCGCAGCCAGACGATGCCGTTCGACGGCGCCGCCGCGTTCGGCTGCGGGTTCTGGACCACGCCGCCGATCTCGCTGCGGATCTCGAGGTTGCGCGGCGTGTTCTCGCCGCCCGAACCGGTCGCCAGGATGTCGATCTTGACGTAGTTGTCGTCGTCGGCCCGAAGGATCAGGCCGCCCTGCTGGTAGGCCCGGTCGAGGCGCGAGGCGTCGACCTTCGTCTCGACGACCCAGTCACCGTCGGGCTGCGCCTGCGTCACGAAGTTCGGCACACCGGTGTCGGCACCGTAGATGTCGTTCGGCGTGGTGTCGATCTGCAGCTCGCCCCCGGCGACCCGGTAGCCCTCGGGCTGCGGGTTCTCGACGGTCCAGCGGCAGGCGTCGAGCGACGTGCCGTCGAACTCGTCGTCGGGGGTGGCGGCCGAGGCCGTGTCGTCCGGCGTGATGTGGAACCAGTCGAACCTGGCGTCGATCACGCTGGGCGCCGAACCGCTGTTCGAGAAGGCCGCGAGCCCGATGCGCGGGTTCGAAATACCGGCCAGCTGCTTCGTCTCGGGCATCGACGTGTAGGTCGATCCGTCGGCGGAGTACGACGCCTGCAGGTTGCTGCCGTCGCTCGTCAACCGCACGAAGTAGGTGTCGGGGAACGCCTCGCCCAGGGGCGACGTGTTCGAGGCCGCGACCTCGTTCGGGGTGCCGTTCTCCTCGCGGATGAACTGGAACACGCGTCCGGCGGCGCTGGCGTCACGCGCCTGGAGCACCATCTTGGCGTAGTTGTCGTCGTCGCCGTACACGAGCAGACCGGCCTGCTGGTAGGTCGCCCGCGCCGGCAGGGTCACCTTCGCGGTGGCCTGCCAGGCGCCGTCCGGGAGGTCCTGCAGCACGATGTTCGGCGTGTCACCACCGGCCCCGTAGATGTCGGTCTTGCTCGCGGGGATCACGAGGCTGCCGTTCTCGAGGCGGAGGTCCTGGTTCACCCGCACGTTGCCGTTCCACCGGTCGGTGTCGAGCGCGTCGCCGTCGAACCCGTCGGAGCGACCCGACAGGCAGGTCTCACCGCCCGGCGTCGACACGGTGATCTGCACGACCTCGTCGCGGTAGGCGCCCTGCTCGTCGGTGGCGCGCACCGTCAGCAGGTAGGTGCCCGGCGTCTCGTAGATGAACTGCTGCTCACCCTCGCCCGGCGCGAAGCCGTCGCCCGTGCCCTGGTCCCACTGCAGGGTCACCGGGCCTCCCTCGGGGTCGGTCGCCGCTGCCGTCGCGTTCACGACGAGCGGCGCTGCGCCCGACCGCGTGTCGACGTTCAGGGTGACGACAGGGAGTCCGTTGCTCTCCACGCCGTCGCCGAGCCAGTCGAAGTAGTTCACGTTGACGCCGCCCGAGGTCAGGACGAAGTACAGCGTGCCGGTCTCCTGGGGAAGGTCGCCCAGCTCGGCGTCGAAGTACTGGTAGGTCTGCCAGGCTCCGGTCGCGGTGAAGTCGATCGTGCCGATCTCCGGCCCGGTCGGCGAATCCCAGCGCATCGAGATGGAGCCGCCCGCGTCGGGCGAGGCGAGGCGGGCGCGCAGCCCGTCGATGCCGGTGAAGTTGATCGGCTCGTACGACCACCAGTCGCCGGGCTCGACGTACGACAGGTTCAATCCGCCGCCCGCGTCGCCCGTGGTCTCGGTCTGCACTCCACCGGGTCCGTCGACGTTCCCGGTCGCGGTGAAGAACTCGGCCTCGAAGTGCTTCGGGTTCAGGATGTTGGTGCCGTAGCCGGTGAGGGGCACGCCCGCGGCTCCGCCGTCGTCGGTGTAGCGCACGTCGACCACCCAGAAGATGTTCGAGGTGATGCCGTGCCCGCCGTCGCGGCCGGTGGGGATGCTGCCCGAGCAGCCGCTCAGCTCACCCCACGGGTGCTGGTGCGAGTCGTGGCCGAGGGCGGGGAGCACCTGCACCTTGGCGCAGTCGATCGGCTCCGACGCATCCGGGTCGGTGATGACGACCTCGTACGCGACCTCGTCACCCCAGTTGAAGAATCCGCCCGACTGCGGGAAGACGATCTCCACCTTGGGCTCGGCGTTGCCGACGACGAGGTTGATGGTCGCGATCGAGGTGCGTCCGTCCTCGTCGGTCACCGTGAGGGTGGCCGTGTACTGGCCGACGCCCTCATAGGTGTGCGCCGGATCGGCCTCGCTGGTCTTCGGCGATCCGTCACCGAAGTCCCACTCGAGGGTGAAGGGCTTGCCCGCCGGGTGGCGCGTGCCCTCGGAGGAGAAGTTCACCGCGAGGGTGTCGCCGGCGCCGTTGGTGACGTCGGAGCTCGCCCGTGCGAGCGGCGAGGGGTTGGCCTGCACGTAGTCGATCCGGTAGATGCCCGAGCTGGCGTTGTCGCCGCCGAAGCCCTGGCCCCAGTCGATGACGTAGAGGGCGCCTTCCGGGCCCCACGTCATGTCCATGGCCCGGTAGAAGCCCTGAGCCGGGTCGAGGATGCCGGGGAGGACGCGGTTCACGTCGACGATCTCGGTGTTGCGCGGCGCATCCGTCGTGTCGGTGTTCAGCTGCATGCTGAAGACCTGACCGGCGTTCCAGTCTCCGAAGATGGCCTTGTTGTCCCAGTAGGCGGGCCACTTCACGTCGGAGTCGAGTTCGGGGTCGAACTGGTAGACGGGTCCGCCCATCGGCGCGCCGCTGTAGCCCGAGCCGTTGCCGATCTCCTTGAAGGGGTTGTCGGCGCCGCTCGAACCCCAGTACTCGGGCTGGATGACGGGGGGCAGGTTCGTCAGACCGGTGTTGTTCGGGCTGTTGTTGACGAGGTTCTGCGGGTCGAACCCGGCGCCGGAGACGCGCGTGCCGAAGTTGTAGTCGTTGTAGCAGGTGACACCGGCGCAGTACGGCCAGCCGTAGTTGCCGGGCTCGTCGACGATGTTCCACTCGGCGGTCGCGGCGGGGCCGCGCGACGGGTTCGCGGAGCCGGCGTCGGGGCCGTAGTCGCCCACGAGGACGTTACCGGTGTACGGGTCGAGACCGATGCGGAACGGGTTGCGGAAGCCCATGGCGTAGACCTCGGCGCGCGTCTGGGCGGTGCCCTCGGCGAAGAGGTTGCCCTCGGGGACGGTGTAGGTGCCGTCGTCCTGCGGGGTGATGCGGATGATCTTTCCGCGCAGGTCGTTCGTGTTGCCCGCGGTGCCCTGAGCGTCGTAGTCGCTGCGCCCGCTGCGCTCGTCGATCGGCGTGTAGCCGTCGGACTCGAACGGGTTGGTGTTGTCTCCGGTGGCGAGGATCAGGTTGCCGTCGAGATCGAACACCATGTCGCCGCCGGCGTGGCAGCAGGTGTTGCGCTGGGTCTTCACCTTCAGCAGCGCCTTCTCGGACGCCGCGTCGAAGGTCTGGGTGGCGGGGTCGTACGTGAAGCGCGAGATGCGGTTGTGGGGGCCGTCCTCCGGGGTGACGGTCGCGGGCGCCCAGTACACGTAGAGCCAGTTGTTCGTGGTGAAGTCGGGATCGAGCACGAGGCCGAGCAGACCGTCTTCGTTGCCGAGGGTGACCGGCAGGTTCAGTGCGGTGCTCACCTGCTGGGTCTCGGGGTCGATGCGCTGGACGCGGCCGTTGCGCTCGGCGTAGAACACCGTCGTGTCGTCGGCCACCTCGAGGGCCATCGGGTTGCCGGTGTTCGTGTCGAGGGCGACGAGCTCGAAGCTCTCGCTCTGCGTCGCGTTGCAGTCGGCGTCTTCGACGCCCGCCGCAGTGCGGATGCCGCCGAGCAGGTGCTCGACGAACGCGGGCTCTTCGAACGACTCGTTCGTGTGCCCGCCGCCGGTGTACCAGGCGCGGCCGCCGTCGTAGGTCTGGCACCAGGCCAGCGGGTGGTCCACGCCCATGCCGCCGCCGGTGTAGGTCGACTCGTCGAGCGACATGAGCACATGCACGTCGTCGCGCGGGTTCGTGCGGAAGTCGTACCACTCGTCGTAGCGGGGCCAGACCTCGGGCAGGTGCGCGGTCGAGGGGTGCGCGTGGTCTTCGACCTTCACGTCCGCGTTCTGCGGTGCGGGGTGGCCCTGGAAGTAGGCGCCGACCAGCTCGTTGTACCAGGGCCAGTCGTACTCGGTGTCGGAGGCCGCGTGCACGCCGGCGTAGCCGCCGCCGGCCTGGATGTAGCGCTCGAACGCCGCCTGCTGGTCGGCGTTGAGCACGTCGCCGGTGGTCGACAGCCAGATGACGACGTCGTAGGCGGCGAGGTTCTCGTCGGTGAACGCCGCGGCGTCCTCCGTCGTGTCGACGTCGAAGCCGTTGTCGGCACCGAGCTTCTCGATCGACGCGATCCCCGCGGGGATGGAGTCGTGCCGGAAGCCGGCGGTCTTGGAGAAGACGAGGGCGCGGAACTCGCCCGCCTCCTCGGCCGCGGCCTGCACGGGAGCGGCGGCGGGGGCCGTGGGAACGGCGGACGCGGCCGGCGCGCTCATCAGTGCGAGGGGGATAGCGAGGGCGGCGGCCGTGAGGCCCGCCAAGACGCGTGAACGGCGATTTCGTACAGCTGTGTACAAGGGGTGTTCCTCTCGAGCCGAGCCACCGTCGGTGTGGTCGCGCTTCCCGCGGCAGGCGGGTCCCGCTGGAGCGACGGTGCTTCCGGGGGTTGCGGCGATCCTATGAGGCACATTTGTTGTCTGTCAAGACATACCCGTCGGAAGCCGCGATCGACGGGCGCGACGACGGTCGCCGCGGGCGCCACGCGGCGGGTGGAGGACGGATGCGGCGGCCGGAGCCCTATCCGAGGTCGGCGAGCGACGCGCGGCCGGCGGCGACCGGCACGGCGATCGGGTCGCTCAGGAACGGACGGAACGCGAGCTCCGCGGCGCCGATGAGCAGGCTCATCCGCCCGAGGCGCGCGCCCTGGAGGCGAACCTGCTCGGCGGGGCCCGGAAGAGCGTCGGCGCGCAGCATCCGCTCGAGCCGCTCACCCCCGATCCGGCCCAGGATTTCAAGGAAACCGCCGAGGACGACCACCTCGGGATTCAGCGTGTTGACGATCGTCCGCAGCGCGACGGCCAGGGAGGCGAGCTGCGCGTCGAGGAGGGCGCGCACGTCGTCCCGGTCGACATAGGCCTCGGCCAGGAGCGCCTCGAGTTCATGCGAGCGCTCGACCCCGAGGTCGACCGCCTCGAGGAGCGCGCGACGGGTGACCTCGGCCTCGAGGCAGCCCTGCGATCCGCACCGGCACACCGCACCGTCGGTGCGGACGAGAGTATGTCCGATCTCCCCGCCGAACCCCCCTCGGCCCTGGATCAGGCGGGCTTCGGCGACGATCCCGCCGCCGATCCCGCTCGCCCCGCCGTTCAGGAACACCACGTTCCCGCTGCCGGCTCCGGCCCCGAAGAGCACCTCGGCGACGACTCCGCAGCTCGCGTCGTTGGCCGCCCACGCGGGCACGCCGAGCGCGTCGGCGAGCATCGCCGAGATCGGTTCGTCGACCCAGCCGAGGTGGGGCGCGAGGCGCACGGACCCGTCGACCGCCGACACCAGTCCGGGAACGGCGAGTGCCACCCCGATCACGACGTGGCGCTCACCCAGTTCGGGCTGCATGCCGGCGACGAGCGCCCTCACCGAGTTCACGACCTCGCGGGCGGTCGGCGGCCGCTCGTGCTCCATGCGCACCTCGCGGAGCACCCGGCCGCCCATCGCCACGATGCCGAGCGTCGTCGCGTCGAGCTCGGGGTTCACGGCGATCACCACGTGCCGCACGGATGTCGAGATCTCGAGGCTCGGGCGACCGATGCGCTTGGTGTCGCGGGCCTCGCCGACCACGATCAGATCGCGCGCCTCGAGGTCGGCCACGATCGTCGCGATCGTCGAGCGGTTGAGCCCCATGGAGCGTGTCAGGTCGGCCCGCGAGATCGACCCCGCGGCGTGGATCAGCCCGAGCGCGGTCGACAGGTTCGCGCGCCGCAGGTCGTCGAGGTTCTTGCCGCGCACGGGCGCGTCGAAGAACCCCGTCATGGCGCGCGCCGCATCCATGGATCCCATCCCTACCGCCCCGATTGCCAGAGTAGACCCCTCGCGCGCGGACACGCACGCGAGGGGTCTGGTCCGGTTCCGGTCAGGCGTCGGCGAGCACTCCTTCGAGGCGGGCGTAGCTGGCCTCCATGCCGTCGGTCATCCCCGTGGCGAGCACCATGTCGCGGGTCTCCTTGTTCGGGTACTCGATGAGGAGCGTGAGGAGGGTCACGCCGTCCTCCTCGTAAAGAGACATGTCGTTCGTCGTCGACGGGTAGTCGGTGCCGGTCATGTGCTCGGTCGTGACCGATCGCACGGGAGCCTCCGACAGGAGCACGTCGCCGTCGAACCCGAAGGGCTCCCCCTCGGTGCCCTCCTCCGGCGCCCACGCGTAGCGGTAGCGGCCACCCGCCTCCGCGCTGGGCTCGCAGACGGTCATGCGCCAGCCGTCGGGGCCCAGCAACCACTTCTTCATCCG
>Ga0247732_10001073_pt1 | contig 11420 bp, 8 predicted proteins | sample UWRJL163409C2_FD_180940 | JGI IMG/M metagenome (GOLD analysis project Ga0247732, IMG submission 180940) | Plant litter microbial communities from Arlington Agricultural Research Station in Wisconsin, United States - UWRJ-L163-409C-2 | ecosystem: Environmental > Terrestrial > Plant litter >...
CCGGCTCGGGAGTCCGGCGCGCGAGAGCACGAGGCGGGTTCGCGTCTCCGGCCGCGATTCCGAGCCGGTGCGCATCTCGGCCAGGGCGCGAGTGAGATCGTGGGCTCCTCTCCTTCGCAGCCGCACGACGGCTGCTGCGAGATCTTCGGCCGTGGCCGAGCCCGTGGTCAGGATGCCGTCCGCTGCGGCGATGAGGTCGTCGAGGGTGAGGATGCTGCCGAGCTGTGCCCATGTCTCGGCGACCGAGGGCACGGGCAAGCCCTGGGCGAGAGTGAGCATCTCGGCCGTGAGGTCGGTGCGGTTGCCGATGACTCCGGTCGTCCGCGGCGCCCGCGCGGACGGGCAGGCGGCCACGTGCAGGGGCCCGATCTCGGCGGAGCGGGGGAGCGGCACCTGCCAGAGCACGGCGGCGGTGCTGTGGCTGAAGAACTGCAGGCCGCCGAGCCGGGGCAGCAGGAGACGGCACCGGTCGAGCACGGAGTCGCGGAGCGCATCGACCGGTGCACGCACCCCGTGGAACGGCGCGAAGAGATCCGAGGCGTCGAGCCGGTCGCGGGCCACACCCGCAGCCCTCGCCGTGGCGGTTCGGAAGGAGGCACCTTGCAACGAGGGAGGGAGTTCGGCGCGTTCCATGCGAACAGGGTGCGAGCCCTCCCGCGTCCGATCCCGGCGCCCAGGGAGGTCTGTGCACAGTCCGCTCCCTCGGGCGCCCTGGGGAGGAACGCCGAAAGTCCAAGACACCCGGGCCGCCCGGGGGCGGCGTCCGGGTGTCTTGGACTTTCGAGGCGGGTGCGGGGCCGCGCGCGTCAGGCGGGCGACGCGGCGAGGAGGGCCCGGGTCGAGACCGATCGGCGGCGGGCGACCGCGAGGGTCGTCGCGATGAAGGCGAGCACCGCCCAGATCGCCAGCCCCGCGATCGCGGCGCCGAGGTTGCCGCTCGAGGTGAGTGCGTCGACCGCGCCCTGGTAGGCCGGTGCCGTGGGGAGGAGTCCCGCGACCGACGTGAGCACGCCGGGAACCGTCGAGACGATCCCGGTCGCCACGGCGACCACGCCGACGAGCGCGGCGATCCAGCGTCCGGCGCCGCCGAACACCGCGACGAGCGCCTGGTTCACGGCGGCGAACGCGATGCCGGTGAGCACCGACACCACCGCGAACAGCGACCACTGGCCCCAGTCGTACGAGGCGGCCAGCTGAACGACGCCCGCGACGAGCAGGCCCTGCACCGCGCCGATGATCGCGGCGGGGAGCAGCGCCCGGCCCGCGAGGAGGGCGGAGGGTCGACGCGAGCTGATCGTCCGCGCGGTGACGGCGCGGAGCGCGACGAAGGTGCCGAGCCCGCCGAACCAGAGGGCCACGCTCGCCAGGAGCGGGATCGCGGTCGAGCCGAACAGGTTCGAGCCGATGCCCTCCGCGGCGACCGGATCGGCGACGACCGAGGCGAGATCCTTCGCCTGCGTCTCGGTGTAGGTCGGAACCTGTTCCACGGCGGTGGTCAACCCGTTCGCCAGGTCGTCGGTGCCGGTGGCGAGCTGGGCGACACCGTCGGCGAGGGTCTGAGACCCGGTCGCCAGCTGCCCGGCGCCGTCCGACACCTGCGTCGCGCCCGTGGAGAGCGCCCGCGCACCGGTGGCCGACTGCGCGGTACCCGCGGCGAGCTGGTTCAGGCCGGACTGCAGCGCACGGGTCTGCGTGGCCGCCTCGTTCAGGCCGGCCGACGACTGCGCCGTCAGCTGCGCGATCCCGTCGGCGGTGGGTGCGGTGTAGCCCGCGGCGTAGCCGGCGCTGGTCGCCGCTTCCACCGCGCTCTGGGCCGCCCCGCCGACCTGCGCGCACAGGGTGGGATCGAGCGTTCCCGTCGCGCACTGCTGCGCGAGGGCGCCGAGGGTCGCCGCCAACTGCGCCGTCTGCGCGGCGGTGGTCTGCGCGTAGCCGTCGGCGGATGCTGCGGCACCCACGAGCTGCTGGTTGTTCACGCCGGCTGCCGCTGCGTCCAGTCCCGCGGCCAGCTGCCCGGCGCCGTCGGCGGACTGCCCGATGCCGCCCGCGATCTGGTCGAGGCCCTCGGCGAGCTGGGTCGCCCCCGAGGCCAGCTGCCCGGCCCCGTCTCCCAGCGCGGTCGCTCCGGACGGCAGCTGGGCAGCGCCGTCGGAGGCCTGCTGAGCGCCGTCGGCGAGCTGGTGCGCGCCGTCGGCCGCGGTGCCCAGCTGGTCGCCGAGCGTGGTGAATCCGAGGAAGACGTTCTGCAGGTAGGTCTCGCTCAGCATGGTGCCGGTGAGGGATGCGGCGGCCTGGGTCACCTGCGCCGAGATGGCGTCGTCGACCACCAGGCTGTCGGGCGGAGTGCTGACGCTGATCGTCGCCTGCTCGGGAGTCGACCCGGGCGCGGTCGAGGTCGCGGCGGCCGAGAAGTTCGGGGGGATCGTCACGACGGCGGCGTAGGTGCCGTCGGCGAGTCCGTCCGCCGCATCCTGCTCGTTCGTGATCGTCCAGTCGAAGTTGCTCTCCACCTCGTCGGAACCGTCGACGAGACCGGCGGTGAGCTGGCGTCCGAGCGGCACGAGCTGTCCGTCGATCGTGACGGCCTGATCGTCGTTGACGATGGCGGCCGAGATCGAGTCGAGGCGTTCGGCGGGGTTGTAGAGCGCGGCCACGAGGATGCCGCCGATGACGGCGGGCAGGAGCAGCGCCCCGATGATGGTGAGCCAGGTGATCGGGCGGCGGGAGTTCGCGCGCTCGATCGCCCGCCCCGCAAGCGTCGTGGAAGCGGTCATGCGTTCACCTCGGGGAGTTCGGCGGAGCGGGAGGAGTGGGTCTCGACGCGGACGGTCTGCACGTCGCGCCAGCCGGCGTCGTCGAGCAGTCCTCGGGCGGCGTGGGGATCGGCGGCCGAGATGGCGAGCGTCCAGGTGCCTTCGGCGGCAGCGTCGCGGAGCATCGCCGCGGCCTGATCGCGCAGAGCGCCGTGCGCGAGGGCATCGAGCCCCTGCAGGGCGACGAGCCCCGGGCTCCCCGCGAGGACGCCTCGGAGTTCGGCGAGCGGGTCAGTCGCGTCGTCGAGGAGGGCGACGGCGACGTGCCCGCGCACCCAGGCGGCTCGGCCGGGGAGCAGATGCCCGGCCACGCGCAGCAGCCCCGACGTCGTCGAGACCCGACCCGCGACCGCGAGCAGGGCGGCCCGCGATGCGCGGACGTCGGGGGAGGTCAGCACGATCGCGCCACCCGGTTCGACCGAAGCGGTGAAGCCGGCGAAGACGTCGACGTCGCGCACCTCGAGTCCGGCGCCGTCGGCGGCGATGACCGCGGTCGACCCCGGTGCGGGCCAGTCTCGCAGCGCCAGTTCGCGTTCGACGGCTTCGCCCTCGACGTCGAACGACGGCAGGAGTCGGTCGAGCCACCGGGGGATCCACCACGCCTTGGCGCCGAGAAGAGTCATGAGTGCGGGGATGAGGGTCATGCGCACGAGGAACGCGTCGACGGCGATGCCGACGGCGAGGCCCAGCGCGATCGGTTTGATCGACGAGTCGCCCTCGGGCACGAACGCGGCGAAGACGGCGAACATGATCAGCGCGGCCGCGGTGACCACGCGAGCGGTGGCCGAGAAGCCGGTTCGCACCGCCTCGACGGCGGTCGCCCGTGCGTCGGCGGCGGCGGCGCCCCGGGCGCGGGCGTGCACGTAGTCCTCCCGCATCCGCGTGACGAGGAACACCTGGTAGTCCATCGCGAGTCCGAACAGCACGCCCATCAGCACGATCGGCATGAAGCTGATCACCGGGCCCACGCGGGTCACGTGCAACAGGTCGGCGAACCATCCCCACTCGAACACGGCGGCGACCACCCCGAAGGCGGCGGCCACCGACAGCAGGTAGCCGAGCGCGGCGGTCAGCGGCACCGCGATCGAGCGGAAGACGATCATCAGCAGGATGAACGACAGTCCGACGACGAAGATCGCGAACGGCACGAGGGCGTCGGAGAGGCGGTCGGAGATGTCGATCGCCACCGCCGTGTAGCCGGTCACCTTGAGATCGATCCCGTACTCGTCGAGCAGCCGGTCGTGCTGCGCGCGCAGCTCGCGCACGAGGTCGGCGGTGGCCGGGTCGTCGGGGGCCGTGGACGGCACGATCTGGACGATCCCCGTGTCGGCCGTCTCGTTCGGGGTGGCCAGGGCGATCCGCTCGACGCCGGGGAGGTCTTCGATCTCGCCCGCGATGTCGTTCATCAGCGTGACCGGGTCGTTCGAGGTGACGATGGTGCCCGTCATGACGAGCGGGCCGTTGACCCCGGGGCCGAAGTACTCGGCGGCGAGATCGTAGTTCTGCCTCGCCTGGTTCGACTCGGGCAGCATGCCCGCGTTCGGCAGTGCGAGGGCGAGGCTCGACGCCGGGATCGCGAGCACGCCGAGCACGGCGACCACCGAGACGGTCGCGGCGATCGGATGCTTCGACACGACCCGCACCCACGGATTGATCCGCTTCGGGGCGTGCGTCGCCGCATCCGTCCCCTTCTTCCGTCGGCGCGGGCGCCCGACGATCCGGCCCTTGACGAGACCGAGCATCGCGGGGGTGAGGGTGACGGCCACGAGGACGGCGATCGCCACGGCGACGGATGCGGCGATGCCCATGGTCGTCAGGAACGGGATGCCCGCGAACGACAGGCCGATGAGGGCGATCAGCACCGTCACGCCGGCGAAGACGACGGCCGACCCGGCAGTGCCGGTGGCGCGGGCGGCGGATTCTTCGGGATCGACGCCGTCGCGCACCTGATCCTGATGTCGTGCGGCGATGAACAGCGCGTAGTCGATGCCGACCGCAAGACCCAGCATGAGCGCCAGGAGCGGGGTCGTCGACGAGATCGAGGCGAAGGCGGTCGCCACGAAGATGAGCGCCATCGACAGCCCGACGCCGATCACCGCGGTCAGAAGAGGGAGTCCGGCGACGACGAACGAGCGGAACGTGACGATGAGCACGAGCAGGGCGATGATGAGCCCGACCGCCTCGGTGATCGTCACTCCGGGGATCGAGGTGCCGAAGAGGTCGCCGCCGAGGGCGACCTGCGAGCCCTCGGGCAGCTCGGCGCCCAGGGAGGTCGACACGTCGGTGAGCGAGGCCTTGGCCTCGGGTGAGACGTCGCCGGACTGCCCGTCGAACTGCAGACGGATGATGGCGGCGTCCCCGTCGTCGCTGACCAGGCCCGCGACGGTCTGGTCGAACGGGTCGGTCACGGCCAGCACTCCGTCGACCGCTTCGAGCTCGTCGATCGCGGTGGCGATGTCGCCCGTGTACGGCGCTTCGTCGACGCGGTCGCCGGGCGCGGCGACGACGATGATCTGCGCGCTCGTGCCGCTCACCTGGGGGAACGTCCGCGAGAGCTGCTGCAGCCCCTCCTGCGACTCGGTGCCGGGGATCGAGAACGAGTTGTCGGTGCCCTGGCTGAACAGCGCCGCGCCGCCGCCGGCGGCCGCCAGGATGATGATCCAGGCCAGCAGTACGCGGACACCGTGCCGGTACGACCAGCGTCCGAGCGAGTACAGCAGTGTGGACACGGATGCTCCGTTTCGATCAGGAAAGTTCGATACGTCACTGTATCCAATACACAGATGTATCGTAGAACGGGATCGGCCGGCCGGGGCTGAGCGATCCGTGTGAACCGGAGGAACACATGACCGACACCGAGGGTGCCGTTCCGCGACGACGCGAGAACACCCGTCAGCGACTGCTCGACGCCGCAGCGCAGGTCTTCGCCGAGGTCGGTCTCGACGCGGCCTCCGTCGAGGCGGTCTGCGAGGCCGCGGGCTACACGCGCGGCGCGTTCTACTCGAACTTCGAGAGCAAGGAGCAGCTTTTCCTCGAGCTGTGCGCGCGCGCCGCCGCCCATCAGATCGCCGCCGTCCGCGCCAAGGTGGCCGACCTCGAGACCGAGGGCCTCGCGGGTGCCCCCGGCGATTCGCTGACCCTCGTGCAGCAGGTGCTGGAGGCATCGGGAGCCGACCGCACCGCGGTGCTGCTCATGGGCGAGATCCGCATCCGGGCGCTGCGCGACCCGGTCGTCGCTGCGGCCTACCGGTCGCAGGGGGCGCAGCTGCGCGCCGAGGTCGCGCAGATCATCGTCGACATAGCCCGCGCGAAAGACCTCTCACTGCGTCTTCCGGCTGCCCAGGCCTCGGATCTCTTCATGACTGCCTGGTCGACCGCCGCCGAAGACGCCGTCATGGATGGCGACGATCAGGCGGGCATCACCCGGCGCATCGGCGAGGCGCTCGCGATCGTCGCCGATCTCGTCATCGATCACTCGCGCTGAGGATCGCGTGGCAGCGGGAGAGCCGCTCGCGCCACCACCCGTCGCGCTCCGGTGAGACCTGCAGGGCATCGAGGCGTTCCGCGGACGGCGACACGCGCCCGACCCGGAGCTCGCCGCCGCGCGGGGAGAGCGCGGGATCGCACACGTCGCTCGTGAACAGCGCCGAGGTGCCGAGCCCGCAGTCGTAGTCGTGGTCGGGGAGGGCGGCGGCCAGCGCTGTGCCCATCGACAGCCCGACCGACGTGTCGAGGGCGCTGGAGACGACGGCCGGGAGCCCCGCCTGGGCGACGATCTCGAGCGCGCGGTGCACGCCACCGAGCGGCTGGGCCTTCACGATCAGGATGTCGGCGGCCCCGGCCCGGGCCACCCGAAGCGGGTCGTCGGCCTTGCGCACGCTCTCGTCGGCGGCGATCGGGATGCCCATGTACTTCACGCGCGCGCGGAGTTCGGCCAGCTCGTCGATGCTCGCGCACGGCTGCTCCGCGTACTCGAGGTCGAACTCGGCCAGCGCGTGGATCGCGTGCTCGGCCTCGTCGACGTTCCACGCGCCGTTGGCGTCGACCCGGATGCGCCCCTCGGGGCCGAGGGCCGCGCGCACCGCGGCCACCCGGGCGATGTCGTCGGCGATGGTCTGCCCGGGCTCGGCGACCTTGATCTTCGCCGTCCGGCAGCCGTCGAACCGGTCGAGCACTCCGGCCACGGCGTCGGCGGCGACGGCCGGCACGGTCGCGTTGACCCGCACCTCGCCGCGGCGCGCGGGCGCAGCATCCGCCCAGCCGAAGTCGACGGCGCCGGCGAGCCATACGGATGCTTCGGCATCGCCGTACTCGGTGAACGGCGAGAATTCGGTCCACCCGTTCGGTCCTTCGATGAGCATCGCCTCGCGGACGTCGATGCCGCGGAACCGGGTGGCGAGGGGAAGCGCCACGACGCGCGCGGTCGTGAGGAGTTCGTCGAGAGACGGCAGTGTGCTCATCCCCTCATCATGACGCGGGAATAGGCTGACGGCATGCTTCTCGACACTCCCGTGCGCCTCGGCGTGCAGATCGAACCCCAGCACGCGACCTACCCCCAGATCCGCGAAGCGGCCGCGCGGCTGGAGGACCTCGGCGTCGACATCCTCTTCAACTGGGACCACTTCTTCCCCCTTCACGGCGACCCCGACGGCCCCCACTTCGAGTCGTGGACGATGCTGGCCGCGTGGGCCGAGCAGACGGAGCGCGTCGAGTTCGGCGCGCTGGTCAACTGCAACAGCTACCGCAACGCCGACCTGCAGGCCGACATGGCCCGAACGATCGACCACATCAGCGCTCGCGGCGGCGACACGGGGCGCTTCATCTTCGGCACCGGTTCGGGGTGGTTCGAGCGCGACTACGACGAGTACGGGTACGAGTTCGGCACCGCCGGCTCCCGCCTGACGGCGCTCGGACGCGATCTCGACCGCGTCGTCTCGCGCTGGGGGAAGCTCAACCCACCGCCCACGCGCCGCATCCCGATCATGATCGGCGGAGCGGGCGAGCAGAAGACGCTGCGCTTCGTCGCCCGGCACGCCGACATCTGGCACAGCTTCGTGCCGGCCGAGGGCCTCGCGCACAAGATCTCCGTCATCGAGAACTGGGCCGAGAGCGAGGGGCGCGACCTCTCGGGCCTCATCGTGTCGAACGAGCTGAAGAACCGCGGCGAGAGCGACGCCGACGCGCTGTTCGATGCGGGCACCCGGCTGTTCACGCTCGGATGGGCGCCGGGGTCTCCCGACTACGACGTCGTGAAGCGGTGGCTCCGCTGGCGCGACGGCAAGAACGCGGTCTGATGATCTCGGAGCTGTTCGACGCCGCGGTGTGGCAGCCGACCGCCGCCGACGCGCGCTACACGGACATCACGGCGCACACGAGCCTCGACGGACGCATCGCCCGCATCGCGTTCGACCGGCCGGAGGTGCGCAACGCCTTCCGCCCCCACACGGTGGACGAGCTGCACCACGCGCTCGACGTCGCGCGGCAGGATCCCCGCATCGGCGTGGTGCTGCTCACGGGCAACGGCCCGAGCGCGAAGGACGGCGGCTGGGCGTTCTGCTCGGGCGGCGACCAGCGCATCCGCGGTCGCGACGGGTACAAGTACTCCGACGACCACGCGTCGGTCGACGACGGCGCACGCGCGGGGCGGCTGCACATCCTCGAGGTGCAGCGGCTGATCCGCTTCATGCCCAAGGTCGTCATCGCGGTCGTGCCTGGGTGGGCCGCCGGCGGCGGGCACTCGCTGAACGTCGTGTGCGACCTGTCGATCGTGAGCCGCGAGCACGGGCGCTTCAAGCAGACGGATGCCGACGTCGGATCGTTCGACGCCGGGTACGGCTCGGCCTACTTCGCCCGCCAGATCGGGCAGAAGCTCGCCCGCGAGGTGTTCTTCCTCGCCGAGGAGTACTCCGCCGACCGCGCATACGAGATGGGTGCGGTCAACCGCGTCGTTGCGCACGCCGAGCTCGAGGTCGAGGCGATCGCGATGGCTCGCACGATCCTCACGAAGAGCCCGACCGCGATCCGCATGTTGAAGTTCGCGTTCAACGCGGTCGACGACGGTCTGGTCGGCCAGCAGGTCTTCGCCGGCGAGGCCACGCGCCTGGCCTACGGAACCGACGAGGCGGTGGAGGGTCGCGACGCGTTCCTCGAGAAGCGCGATCCCGACTGGTCCGACTACCCCTACCACTACTGAGGTGCCGCGAACCGGGTCATCCGGCATGGGCGAGAACCCGGTGTGCGACACCTGAAGAGGAGACATGCGGCTCGAAGCGATCAGCGGTGACGAACCGAGGGCGGTTCTGCGGGCGCTCCGGGGCGCCGTGCTCGGAGCCGGGCCGGCGATCGCCCTCGGGGCGACGGATGCTGCGCTCCCGGTCGAGGCGTCGGCGGGCACGGCGGTCGTCGTCACCACCTCCGGGTCGACGGGCGTGCCGAAGTCGGTGGCGCTCAGCCGCAGCGCCCTGACCGCCAGCGCGCTCGCGACCGCGGCGCGCCTCGGGGAAGGCGCGTGGCTGCTCGCCCTGCCGGCCGGCTACGTGGCGGGCCTGCAGGTGCTCGTGCGCTCGCTCGTGTCGGGGCGGGAACCCGCCATCCTCGCGGGGCGCTTCTCTGCCGAGGCGTTCGCCGCGGCGGCCCGCTCGATGGCGTCGAGCGTCGGGGGAGTGCGCGTTCCCACCTACACCTCGCTCGTGCCGACGCAGCTGCAGCGACTCCTCGACGCGGCCGACCACGACCCCGACGTGCTCGGGGCGGTGCGCTCGTTCGAGCGCATCCTCGTCGGCGGCCAGGCGCTGCCGCCCGCCATCCGCGAGCGGGCGGAGGGCCTGGGCATACGGCTGGCCCGCACCTACGGCTCGACCGAGACCAGCGGCGGGTGCGTCTACGACGGCGTCGCCCTCGACGGCGTCGCGCTGCGGGTGGAGGGCGGCGAGGTGCAGGTGTCGGGCCCGACGCTCGCCGACGGTTATCTCGGCGACCCCGAGAGGACGGATGCCGCATTCCTCCGCGACCCCGACGGCACGCGCTGGTACCGCACGGGCGACTCTGGACGTATCGACGACGGGGTGCTGAGCATCCACGGGCGGATCGACAACGTGCTCGTCTCGGGCGGGGTGAACATCTCGCTGGACCGCGTCGAGCGGGCGGTGCGCGGGGTGCGCGGTCTCGAGTCGGCCGTCGTCGTCGCCGTTCCCGACGAGCGGTGGGGCGAAGGATCCGTCATCGTCGCGGCCCGCGATGCCGACACCGACGGTGTGCTCGAACGCGCGCGCGACGCGGTGGAGGCGCAGATCGGACGCCCTGCCCGCCCGTCGAGGGTGTGCTTCGTCGACGAGCTTCCCCTGCTCCCCTCGGGAAAGCCCGACCGCGCGGCGGCGCGACGACTTGCGCTGGCCTCGGCCACGTAGCATCCGTGCCGCTCCCTCGGGGCCCGCGGCCCGCGGCGAGACGGTCGCCGCCGTAGGATCTCTTCTCGTGGCCGGCAAGACGCGAAAGACCCGAACGAGCACCGCCAAGCGGCAGCAGCCGCGCGGAAATCCGCGCAAGGCGCAAGGTGCACCGCCGCCGCCCCCGAAGGCGACGGCGCGCGACTGGATCGGCGCGGCCCGGCTGCGCACGCTTCCTCTGGCGATCACCCCGGTGCTCATCGGAACCGGTGCAGCCCGGCTCGTCGACAACCAGTTCCACTGGGTCATCGCACTCACCTGCCTCGCGGTGGCGGTTTTCCTGCAGATCGGCGTGAACTACGCCAACGACTACAGCGACGGCATCCGCGGCACCGACGACTTCCGCGTCGGCCCCGCCCGCCTCACGGCCTCGCGCCGCGCGAAGCCGCGCACCGTTCTGATCGTGGCGCTGGTGTTCTTCGCCCTGGCCGGACTCGCCGGTGTCGCGCTGGTGATCCGCAGCCAGCAGTGGTGGCTGCTCCTGGTGGGCGCCGCCTGCATCGCCGCGGCCTGGTTCTACACCGGCGGCAAACGGCCCTACGGCTACGCCGGACTGGGGGAGCTGTTCGTCTTCGTCTTCTTCGGGCTCGTCGCCACCGTCGGCACCACGTGGGTGCAGGTGCTCTCGATCCCGCAGGAGGCCTGGTTCGGGGCGGTCGCGGCAGGGTTCCTCGCCGTCGCGGTGCTGCTGGCCAACAACCTGCGCGACATCGACCAGGACAAGGTGGCGGGCAAGAAGACCCTCAGTGTCCGCATCGGCAAGCGGGCGACCCAGGCGCTGTTCACCGCGCTGGTGCTGCTGCCCTTCGCGATCGCGGTGTTCCTCGCGCAGTTCTACCCCGGCGCGTGGCTGACCCTCATGGCGCTGCTCGCGGCCCTCCCGGCGATCCTGATCGTCTGGACCTACCGGGCGCCGCGCGAACTGGTCACCGCCCTCGCACTGACGTCGCTCACGTCGGTGGCGTACGGCGCTTTCCTCTTCTGGGCCTTCATCGGCTGAGCGGCGTCCGCGATCGAGCGGATGCGGCGCGGTCGGCGTCAGGCGTCGGAGTCGCGGCGCGCGTCGTCGACGGCGTCTTCGCTGTCGGCGTCCACCTGGGCGCCGCGGGCCTCGGCGCGCGCGGCTCGGCGTTCGGCGAGGCTGCCCGAGACGGACTCGAGC
>Ga0247732_10001074_pt1 | contig 11420 bp, 11 predicted proteins | sample UWRJL163409C2_FD_180940 | JGI IMG/M metagenome (GOLD analysis project Ga0247732, IMG submission 180940) | Plant litter microbial communities from Arlington Agricultural Research Station in Wisconsin, United States - UWRJ-L163-409C-2 | ecosystem: Environmental > Terrestrial > Plant litter >...
ACCTCGTTCCAGATGTCCCACGACCGTTCCCGGTACTTCGGGTCCATCGTGATGTACGCCTCGTCGTGGCCAGCCTCCGCGAACTTATGGATCCCGCCCGGGGTCGCCGGGTAGATCCCCGACGCGAACCCGCCGGCGGCGAAGGCCTTGACCTTCCCTCTCTCGTAAAAGTTGCCCATCTCGTTGAAACGGACTGTCGTGCCAGCGACCTGGTACGAGGTCTGCCCGAACATCTCCACGCCAACCCGGATCGACCGCTGCTGCTCCGTGAACCGACGCAGACGCTCCTCCGCTGCGTCGACCCCAACCAGCCCCACCGCGGTTGGGATGTTCCCCGGAATGAGCCCGAGCGTGTCGGCGTACTCCTCGGCCGCTTGGCCCGTGATGCCGAACTGGCCGAGCATCTCGATCAGCCGCTGACGCCCCTCGCCCAGCACCCGGGTCGCTTCCGCTTCGCTGCCGGTGCGGACCGCCGTCGCAGCAGCCAGCTCCAGCGCGCCTTCGGCGAGGTCGTCGATCGCGGACTGATTCGCTCGGCCCGCTTCGGTGCTGATGTCGAGCGTCGTGCCGTTGGCCGCGACGGACTCCTGTAGGTCGTCGAGTGCTGCCTCGAACTCACGAGACGCCGCACGCACATCCATCTCCACGGACCCGAACCCACGGATTGTGTCGGCCAGCTCGTCGATGCTGCCCGTCGTGTCGCTGGCCTGGCCGGCGAGCGAGGCGAGCGCGCGTTCCTGGTCGGACGTCGCCGACTCGGCAACACCGCTCGCATCCGCGCCCTCGAGCTCGGCCGCCGCGAGGTCCGCGTGCCGCTGGCCGGCGTCCTGCAGCTGGACGTTCATGTCCTTCACCGCGTTGATGCCGTTGCCGATCGTGAAGTTGAACCCGAGCGACGCGTCGTGAGCGTCCCGCAGCTTCCCCATCACCGCTTCGTAGGCATCGCCGCCGGCGTACAGTGCGTCGGTGAGCTCCTTCTGGCTCACACCCGCCTGACGGGCGGCCTCGAACGCTCCCGTGTCAGCGAGCTTCTTTGCGATCATCTCGCGCGTGTTCCGGGTAACGGCTCCCGTCGTCGCATCGAGGGTGTCGGCGAACTCAGCCGCCGACGCGGCCATGCTGGCCTGCTTCGCCGCGAGCTCGCCCACCACGGCCATCAGCACGCCGAGGGCGACCCCGACGCCGGCGCCCTGCAGCGCGATCCGCCCCATCGACAGACCCGACGCGGTGATGGCTGAGCGCATCTCCAGCCACTTCGGCACCGCGATGAGCGCGGCGCCGCCGGCGAGAGCGACTGCGGCCGCGGCGGCGCCGATCAGGAGCGTCGCGGACTGCACCGGCTGCGGGAGGTCGTTGTACATCCCGACGAGGCCGGTGAGCATCTGAACCATGTCGCGGAGCACGTCGTTCGCGGCCGATCCGGTCTGGATGAGCGCGGTATCGAACGCCCCGCTCAGCCCCTCCAGATCGCCGGCGAGGTTGTCGAGCCGGTCCCGGGCGGTCTGCGCCGCGTACCCGCTGTCATCGACCGCCTGCGTCCACTGAGCCACTCCCTGCGCACCCGCCTGGTAGAGCGCTGTCGCCGCGGTGACCGTCTCGCGGCCGAAGATGACACCGAGCGACGCATCACGGGATGCGCCGTCCATGGTCTTGTAAGCCCCGGAGAGCTGAGCTGCGGCGTTCTCCAGTCCGAGGAACTCGCCCTGCGAGTCGTACAGGGTGAGACCGAGCCGCTCGATCTCCTTCCGAGCGGTCGCGGACGGCGAGGTGAGAGAAGCGAGCACGCCACGCAGCGAGGTGCCGGCCTGCTCGCCGATGATGCCCTGCTGAGCGAACAGCGCCAGCACGCCCGTGGTTTCCTCGAGCGAGACGCCCATCGAGGCCGCGACCGGGCCCACGAACTTCAGACCCTGGGCGAGGTCATCGACCGACCCCATCGCCTTCCCCGCGCCGGCCGCAAGGACGTCCGCGACATGCGCCGCTTCATCACCCTCCAGGCCGAACTGGTTCAACGCCGTCGAGGTGATCTCCGCCGCGCGCGCCACGCCGAGCTGCCCCGCAGCCGCCAGATCCAGAGCGCCCGCGAGACCGCCCGACAGGATGTCCTTCGTTGAGACCCCCGCCTTCGCGAGCTCCTCGATCGCACCGGCCGCCTCCGTCGCCGAGAAGACGGTTGATGCGCCGGCATCGAGCGCCGCATCGCGCAACAGGTTCATGTTCGACGCGGTCTCGTGCGTGGAGGCCTGCACGTTCGACATCGCCTGATCGAAGTCCGCGAACTTCGAGATCGCCATCCCTACGCCGGCGACCGCTGCCGCTCCGAAACCCAGCGCGAGGCCGCCGAGAGCGGTGAACGCCTGCCGCTTCTGGTTGAGCTTCTCGATCTCGGAGCCAGCCGAGGCGGTCTTCTGAGCGACCGAATCCATGCCGGACATGTAGCCCTGCGCGGCCAGGATCAGGCTGACTTTCACAGTCCTGTCAGTGATGGTTCCTTCTCACGATCTTCACGGGACGGTTGGTTGGGGTTATGAGCGGGCGCGGGCCCGACGGTTGTAGAGGGTCTTGCCGTGCCGCTCACTGCAGCACCTGTCCATGTCGCGTCGTGGCTGGAACTCGACATCGCAGCCCTCAAGCGCGCACACCCGCGGGGCGAACGGCACCGCAATCGCCCGACCGCGAGACAGCAGAGCGCAGCGCTCGGAACAGAACCGTCGGTTCGCGCGAGTCCGGGAGATGTCTTTCTTGCAAGATTCACACTCCCGTCGGGGGTGTGCGCAGCTGTCACAGAGCAGGCGCTGCGGGCCTGGGTGAAACGGGGTCGGATGACCGCACCGCGCCATCCGCGGCGCACCGGAACGGACGCCACCACGAGACATCAGGCACCCCACCCCAGAAAACCTTTGAATCCGCTCGACCTGACAGTGCCCTCCCCGGCGGTCCGGTTCAGCGGGACGTCGAGGGGGTCACCCCCACCCCTCCGAGTCGCGGGTCTAGAGCCATCGTTACGATCACATGCATGAGTAGCGATGACGATCGACTGGCGAGCCTCGCTGTTGCCCGGGAAGCCTTGGAGCGCAAGATGGACGAGACCTTCCGCGCGAATCAGACGGTCTATACCCTGGGTGGACTTCTCGTTGGTGCGTCGGCGATCAATGCGTCCCTCATCTCTGCGGGCAGCGACGTGACGGGTTGGATGGCCGGTTCTGTTGCGTTCAGTCTCGTGGCGGCGATCCTTGGCCTGGTGGCGATCTATCCGCGGAAAGGCAAGTTCATCAAGCCCGAGCGCATTCGAGAGGTCTTCGATTCGAAGGACCCTCTCGTCGCCGCCAAGTGGCTTAACGAGGGACTGGTCGAGCAACTCCTGGACCATGCCCCGAAGGTGCAGGACCGGTGGAAGCTGATCTCTGGCGGACTCATCGTGCTTGCTGCCGCTATCGTCTGCGCTCTCGCTCCTATTGCGGTAGAGCTCGTCGTGGGCTGATCTCAGCCGAAAGGGGGCAGCGGTCGTCACTGCTGCCCCCTTCGTAACGGACCGTGGGTGCGTGTGAGGGCGAACGGATGACACCCGTGCGCGGCCCGCGGTCCGGTCTGTCATCGCTCTGTCGAGAGGGCGAACACTTTGGCGATGCGGAGCGTGTTGCGGCGTGAGCCGATGGGCTTCGAGCTCGCCTCCGCGAGCTTCGCGTCTGCGGTTCTGTAGGCCTCGTCTGCTCCCGTCGCGACGCTAAGGAGAGCGTGGACCTCCGCGGCGAGGAACTCGTCTTCAATCGGCGGTGTGAGGCCGGGGTTCTGGTACCTGATGATGAAGGCTGCCAGGGCGGCTGCGTGCTCGGTGGGTGTTGACATGGCTCAGGCTCCTGCTGCGTAGTCGGGTGCGAACTTGCCGCGGCTGTCGTGGAGAGCGCGGCCGGCGGCGACGGACTTCTCTCCGCGCTTCGGCGGTGGTTGGTTGGCCCGCTGCTCTTCTCGCTGTTCGGGCGTGGGGTGCTTGAGCGCGTAAAGGTCGCGCCCGTCCTGCACGCTCACTCGAAGCTCCCGCCGACGATGCGGCCACGGGCGTCCTGGAAGCTCGGTTGCGGTTCCGTGGGCGTCAGCCCTCGGTCGTCGTAGTACGCACTCTTCGCGTCCTGTCGAGCCTTCAGGTGGGCGGCGCCGTTGACGAACGCCTCCGCGAGATCGTCGACGCGCATGAGCTCGTCGACGTCGGGCACCCACGCTTTGTCGCCGTCCGAGATCCAGCGCAGGTACCCGATCGCGTCATCGGGGAACGCCGCCGCGCCGTCGCGGTCGAACCGGGCGAGCTGCGGGGACTTCACCCAGTCGATGAACTCCTGCTCGCCGTTCTCGAGACCGCGGGAACCGGTCCGGTAGGCGATGAGGCGGCTCTTGGTCCAGAACGCCTCATAGTCGAACGCCTGCTTCAGGTGACCGGACCGTCCGAGGACGTGGGATCGCCACTGGCGGCCGTCTTCGGTCGACAGGCGGATCGTGATGCTCCGCTGCACACGTCGGATCTCCTCGTACCGTTCAGCCTGGTACTCCAGCTCCGCCCACGCGTCCTGCGCGGCACCGCCCGCACGGTGAGCAGATCGCGCATCGGTGACTCCGCTCAGCGCTGGCTTCTGGTCGCGCACGACTCGCATGACGTCCTGCAGCTGCTCGTCGAGGAAATCGAGCGCAGGGCGGGTGTCGTCCTCGCTGTACGTCGACTTGAAGACGCGGGCCAGTTCGACGTGTCGATTGAGCTCGACGTCGATTTTCTCTGCTGCAGCGCGCATCCGTTCGGAATCGACGGCCGCAAGAGCGGCCTCGAGAATTGCGTTGTAGTCGTCGGAGAACTGGACGAGGTGCTCGAAGTTGACGTTGGCGGCTCGGGTCGACTGGTATGTCGCGACGTTCCGCGCCTTGAGCTCGTTCGAGCGGGTGTTCACACCCATCGGGTCCACGTAGTCGCGGATGCGTGTCAGCGCCTCGGTGTTGAGGTCTCCGACCGCTACCTCGGTGATCGTCATGTCCGTCTCCCTGCTCGTGCTGCCTTGAAGTGCTCGAGCTCCTCACGGCTGACCATCCATCGACCCGATGACCACTCCGCCGCCAACCGCTTCTCACCGATCGCCAGCACTACCGCCCGGGTGGTGAGTCCCACACGGGACGCCACCTCGCTCGTCGATAGCCACTCTGGAGTCGCTTCCGGGGCTTCCGCCTCGACGCTTCCCCGATCGGCAGACGCCCACCGTTCCCCAGCCGCTCGCAGCGCCTCGAGCAGAGCGTCGAGATCCGGGCGCCGGCCGCGCACGCGATGACGGAAGTCGTCGAGCCCACCGTGGTGCCACAGGATGCGCGCCATCTCGGGCGGCACCATGACGTCGCCTCCTGGAGCGATGTAACCAGCCGGCGGCCGCGGCATCAGCAGGGCACCTCACACTCGATCAGCTCGCCGTCCTCGTTCACGCCGCACCCCGACCCATCGGCACGAACTCACCCGCATCGTTCTCGACCCATGACTCAGGATGACCAGGCACCCTCGTCGGCCATGAGACCTCACCGGTTCGCTGATCCACCCCTGCGTCGTGTTCCTGGCCTGTCTCTTGCCTGTCCTTGCCTTGCCTGTCCTCTCCTAGTGACTCACGCGTTACGTCACGCGTTACGTCATCCGTTACAGAGCTGGTGGTGGCCTTCTTCTTCGCCCGATGTGCACGCTGCCTCTCGCGGTTGCTCTCACGTTGAGCCGCGACGTGGTCGGCGCTCGACTGACCGATCGCGCCTGACCACTCGGGCACGGATATGCCGTCCTTTTCGGCTCGCCACAGCTTCGACGCGATGAGCTCGCCGCGGGTGTTCCCGTCCACGCCGAGGGGGTGGAGATACTTCATCGCGAGACCCGGCACACGCCCGTCGGTGCCCTGTTCGTTCGACCACATCAGGGATCCACAGAAGGTCCGCCACGCTCGGTCTGAGAGTTGCTCGAATCGGATGTCGGTGAGCCAACGGCCGGGGAGTCTCGAATCAGTCATCGCGCTCCCGCATCTTTTCGTCGATCGCTGCCGCCCGCCGAATCTCCCGTTGCGTGGAAGCCTTGCGCCGCGCGGTCGTCGCACGCCGCCCGTGCTCGACGTCGACGACCGCCGAAAGCACACGACGCTGCAGGTCCCGCGCCTCGTCGGTAGACAGCGCTACGGCTGGTCCCTTCGGAGGAGTGATGAGCACAGCACCCTCGGACCGCGCAGACGGAGCTCGGGCCGTCACCTGGAAGGTCATGCCACGGCCCCCGCAGCGGGCGACGATGCCCAGTCGATGGGAGCGGCGTTCTCCGGCCCTGTGCGACTGTCAGCGACGGTAGGAACGGGATCGGCGGCGACCGGCTCGTTCGCGCGCTTACATGCCTCCTGCATCCACTGAAGGTCGGAGACGAGCGCGGCTACCTGGCCGGGCGTGCCGATGAAGTCGGTGATGTGCACCTCGACCGCCCACGGACTCTCGACCGCGTCGATGCTCCGCGTTACGCGCACCTCGTAGGCCGCGCCCGCCATCTCGACCTCTGTCCGATCCAACTGGTGCACGTCCCAGCTCTCGTGCCAACGCGCTGAGCAGAGGGGCTCAGTGCACGCGACGACATCGGGGCTGCGGTCGACATGTGTGTAGGGGTCGGCGTACGGCCGAGAGTGGAAGGCGAAGGTGAAGGTTCGGTCATCGGCCCACGTCGCCCAGTCGGTCCCTCGCTTCTCCCACCGCTGCTCGCGGTGCCCCGCTCGGGTGCGCTTCACGACCTGCAGCATGCCCTCGAGGTCGTCGAGGTTCGCGCCCTTGCAGAGCAGGATCTTGAACTGGCTCCCCTCACCGTCTGGCCGCGGCTGAATGCGAAGCCACGAGCCGCGCCGGTACCAGGTACCGTCCGGGCCCCGCCACACCTGGACGCGACTCGTCGTGCTGTCGACGACAACAAGGGGCATCGTCTCGAGCTCCTCCTCGGTGAATGCCGCGACGGGCGAGACGTACGAAGCAATCGGCGCGTCATCTGAGTAGTGGATCGAATCGCGACTCTCCGGTTCATCGATGATCGCGACACGTCGGTCGGCGGCAATGGTGCCAGGTCTTGCTCCCGCCGCACGGGTCCTGCGTGCTAACTTCGACATGTGATTGGTCCTTTCGAGGATCTCGCCCTCGGCCGCTGTTACCGCAGCGCCGAGGGCATTTTTCTTGGTCATCAGGATGCCGCTGCCGTGCTCGTGCGCTCCGACGCCTCTAGCCATTCGATGACGTCACGCTGCCGGTAGACCACGGTGCGCGGCGTGGGCTTCAGGAACTTCGGCCCCTGCCCCTTGAACCGCAGCGCTGCCAGGTTGGTGGTCGACAGGAACGGCCACTGCTCGTGCACCTGTTCCGGCGTGATGTAGATCTCTGTCATGTCCAGCCTCTCGTGAGTCATATCTGACGAACATGGCTCACCGTACAGCGCTCGGGCGAGTTCCGTCAAGGCTGGCTCACGTTGTGCAACAATGACGACGTGAGCCGTTCTTGGACTACTGAACCCCTCCCTGATTCCCGCACCCGGACGTTCGGGAGCGATCGAGTCTTCGTGACATCGCCCTATCGCGTGGTGGAGCACAACTCGTCGGCTCCATACGTGCTGGAAATCGTCGCCACCCTGGACGATGCCCTCGGTCGAATCGTGTGCTCCGCCGTGAATATCCGCCGGCCGGGTGAGGGAACTGAGATCACGGGCACCGCTCTTCGTGAGGTGGCGGTTCAGCGCGCAATCGATATCGTCGGTGACGAGATGGTCGAGGTCGTGAATAGCGCCGGCGTTCGACGGACTCTCGGAGGATCTGGCTCGTTGTTTCAGCCAGCGCTGGGTCGTGAGCGCTCCGAGGTAGTCGCCGACGCCGCGCTGATCTACATCGGTTCCAGCCTCACAGGACGACGGCCTCTCGCGGAGGTTGCCAGCAAGCTGCACGTCAGCCAGAGCACAGCCACGCGATACGTCAGCGAAGCAAGAGAGACCGGGGTGCTGCGCGATGGGTAGCGTCTACGCGTACGAGACGAGCGCCGGCAAGAAGCTCTACCGAGCCGTGTGGCGCGACCCGAACAATCAGCAGACGTCGAAACGAGGGTTCGCTACCAAGCGCGACGCTGAGCAGCACATCGCCCGCCAGACGGTGGCGAAGGCCGACGGCACGTACATCGCACCCGCCGCGGCCAAGGTCACGATCTCTGACCTTGGGACGTCGTGGCTGGATGACAAGCGAGCACTGCTGAAACCATCGTCATACGCGCCACTTGAGGCATCCTGGCGAAACTATGTCGAGCCCACATGGGGGCGCCGGACCGTCTCGAGCATCCGGCACAGCGAGGTTCAGACGTGGGTCGCCAGCATCCGAAAGTCGGCTACCGTCGTCGCCCGCGCGTTCGGAATCCTCGCCGGCATTCTGGATGTCGCTGAGCGCGACCGCCGCATCCTCGCCAACCCCGCCCGCGGCGTCCGCCTTCCCCGTCGAACGAGCACCCGCGGGCGCCGCTACCTCACGCACGAAGAACTGTGGGCCGTCGCCGAGGCGTCCGGCCGCCAGGCACTCGTTCTCACGCTCGGGTACTGCGGGCTCCGGTGGGGAGAGCTCGCCGCTCTCCGGGTGTCTGATGTGAATTTTCTCCGTCGCCGCATCAACGTCACACACAACGTCGTCGAGGTGCACGGCGAGTTCCACGCCGGGACCCCGAAAACACATGAGACGCGCCAGGTACCCGTTCCAACCGAAGTGCTGGCGCAGCTAGCGGCGGCTGCAAAGGGGAAGCCTTCGGATGCGCTCATTTTCGATGATGGTCTCGGCGGCTACATGCGCCGCACGCGCGCGTCGAGCGGCTCACGGTCTTGGTGGAAGAACGCGCTCGCTGCGGCCGGGGTGGAGCCCATGGTGCTGCACGACCTGCGGCACACCGCGGCCTCTCTCGCCGTGTCGTCAGGAGCGAACGTGAAGGCGATCCAGCGGATGCTCGGCCACGCCTCCGCGGCCATGACGCTCGACGTCTACGCCGACCTCTTCGACGACGACCTCGAGGCGCTCGCTGAGCGACTAGATCACGCGATCAGTGCGCGGGATGTTGCCACCTCGTTGCCACGGAAGGCGTGAATGCAACGACAAGGCCCCCGCGATCCGCACGATGCAGCGGATCCGGGGGCTCTGTCTCTGGCGGAGACGGAGGGATTTGAACCCTCGGTCCCCGTGAGGGGACTCCACCTTAGCAGGGTGGTGCACTAGGCCGAACTATGCGACGTCTCCAGGCTTCCGACGCCGAAACGGCGGACGCACCCACCCATAGTAACGGGTGGCGCAGGTCTCGCCGAACCCGCGCCGCCCGGCACATCCGGGCACCTCATCGGTTCCCGTGGCGCCGGGTCAGCCGATGCCGGTCAGGTTCCCGTTCGAGCATGTCTCCTGCGCCGCCGTCACACCGGCGATCGAGTCGGGAAGCGCGACAGCAGACTCGGTGGGCGCCGGGGCCTCGGTCGCACCCTCGGTCGGAGCGGGCGCCTCGGTGGCAGCATCCGTCGGCTCCTCGGCCGGGGCCTCCGTCGGGTCGACCACGACCACGCCGTCGCCCTGGCTGGCCTCGCCGGTCAGCTCGAGCGGCTGGTTGGTCGCAAGGGCGTCCCAGAGCGCCGTTGCGGCGGACTTGTTCGGGATCACGCGGTTCGCGTCGGCGGGATCGGCCACGGTCGGGTACTGGATGAACGTGATCTCGTCGAACGGCACGTCTTTCACCGCGAGGGCGATCTGCGCGAGCGTCAGCGGATTCGTGAGCGACGTCGACGGGTCGATGCTGCTGAGCGCGGTCGACGCGAGCTTGTAGAGCGTCGCCGGGTTCGACAGCACGTCTTCGCTCACGAGCTTCTTCACTAGGCGCGACATGTACTGCTGCTGGTTCGAGATGCGGCCGAGGTCTCCCCCATCGCCGACGCCGTGGCGGGTGCGCAGGAACTGCAGCGCCTCCACACCCTGGATCGTGTGCATACCGGGGGTGAGGTCGAGCCCGGTGTACCGGTCGCGGATGCCGCCCGAGACGCAGACGTCGACGCCGCCGATCGCGTTGGTGATCTCGATGACACCGCCCCAGGTCACGGTGGCGGCGAACGGGATGTCCTGTCCGCTGAGCTCGGAGATCGTCTTCACGGTGCACGAGAGGCCGCCGTAGGAGAAGGTCTCGTTGATCTGCTGCTTGCTCATCGCCGACGACGTGTTGCCGTCCGCGTCGGTGCACGACGGGATCGGCACCATCAGGTCGCGCGGGAAGGAGATGACCGTCACCCGGCGGGGCTCGTCGGAGATGTGGACGAGCATGTTCACGTCGTTGAGCTCGCCGCCCGAGTCGGGCCCGGTGCAGCGGTCACCGAAGATGTCGGCGTATTCGGGTTCGCACTTATCGGTGCCGGCGATGAAGAGGTTCACGCCTCCCTCGATCGCGCCGATGTCGGGCGGAACGTCCGACTGCCCCTCGAGCTCGACCGCGTCGGCGGTGTAGCTCTGCGTCAGGTCGTACAGCACGTAGCCGCCGACCCCGAGACCCGCGACGAGCACGACCGCCACGGCGACGGCCAGCACCTTCATCAGTTGCGAGAACGGATGGGGCGAGGTGAGGCGTCCGTGACGCGCCACCGTGCGGCGGCCGCGCTTGGCGGGCTTGATCGTACTCACTCGGGTCCTCTCGGGGCGGATCGTTCTCGCCGACCCCCAGGTCCGGCGGAGTGTGCAGATGCTCTTGCGGAGGGTGTGGGATTCGAACCCACGGGACATCTCTGCCCACTGGTTTTCAAGACCAGGTCCATCGGCCGCTCGGACAACCCTCCCGACAGCGTGCTTCGCAGCACCGTCGAACGGCGTCGAGTCTATCGAGTACCTGGCCGCCATTCTGACGCGTCGGTCTGGACAAGCCCTGATAGACGCGCCAAACGGATGCGGCGCCCCACCCGCCCCACCCCGCAAGGTTTGGGGCGCGTTCTTCGCCTCGGGGCGCGGAATACCCCGCCCCGGGGGGAGGAATGCGCCCCGAACGCGACGGCGGGAGCTTACAGAGCGCGGAGGATCGCGGCCACGCCGCCCTCGTCGACCGACAGGCCGATCTCGCTGGCCGCCTCGTGCACCTCGGCGGGGCCTTGGCGCATGGCGATGGCGCGACCGCCGTGCTGCACCGCCCACTCGAACATGCCGATGTCGTTGCGGCCGTCGCCCATGACGAGAACGCGCTCGGGGGCGATGCCGAGCCAGCCCCGCACGAGCTCGAGCGCCGTCGACTTGTCGACACCCATCGGGGCGATGTCGAGCCAGGCCGTCCACCCGATCGCGTACGACACCTGGTTCAGGCCGATGCGCGCCACGAGATCGACGAAGTCCTCGTCGCTCTTGCCGGGCGAGACGACGACGACGCGG
>Ga0247732_10001075_pt1 | contig 11416 bp, 7 predicted proteins | sample UWRJL163409C2_FD_180940 | JGI IMG/M metagenome (GOLD analysis project Ga0247732, IMG submission 180940) | Plant litter microbial communities from Arlington Agricultural Research Station in Wisconsin, United States - UWRJ-L163-409C-2 | ecosystem: Environmental > Terrestrial > Plant litter >...
CGCGATGCGGGTCTGCAGCCCCTGCACGGGCGCCCATTTCATCCCCGCTTCCCAGCCTTCGTTGAGGGACGGAGCAAGATCGTTCAGCTGCGTTCGATACGCGCCATTGCCGCTGCCGATCTGGAACGTTCGCCCCCAGTTGGCGTATGCGACCGTGGTCGGGCTGAGATCGTAGGACACACTCAGCTTGGGCTGCTTGATCAGGCCATAGTCGTAGACCGGTGCACGCAGACCGGTCGCCCCATTGTGGAAGTCGCCATACACGCGATCGACCCGGTAGGCGGGCACGATCTTCAGCGCGTCCATCGGCCGGATCACCGCCTGCACGTAGGCACCCCGGGTATCGAGGGTGTACTCCCAATCGCGCAGGGTCGCCTGGCGCTCGCGCGCGACGGTCCTGTAGCGGCGGGCCGTGTTGTCCTGCCACTGCCCATCCACGCCGGCATCGAGGACGAACTCGGCCAGCCGCGAGTCCGGGCGCCAGGTGGTGTTCAAGAGCAGGCCGCGATGGGTCTCATCGTTGAAACGTTCCTGTTGAGCGCCTCCCGCGGTGAACGTCACCCAGCGCTGGTTGCGATAGTCGTTCTGGTAGGCCTTGGCGTTCCAGCGCCAGTCGCTGCCCAGTGCGCCATCGATGTGCACGGCGGTCTGGACCGTCTCGCGCTCACTGCGGTCATCGCGTGCGTAGGCCGGCGATTGCGTCGGATTGGCCTGCACCTCCGGATAGCTGAGGTAGCCGGCTTCCAGTGCGGCGTTCTTGTAGTAGCGGCTGGTCAGCCCTGCGCGCCACCGGCCGTCAGGGTCGGTGTAGAACCACTTGCCGGCGAAGCTGCGCTGCGTGCCATCGGCATGGTCGCGCTCGCCGTCGGACGTGCGCCAGCCGACGAAATAGTTCTGTGACCAGGGGCCTCGCTCGAACCCTTTGGCCACCTGCACATCCTGCGTGCCAAAGCTGCCGGCAGTGATGCTCAGCTGGCCGTCAGTGCCGCCCTGGCGGGTCAACACATTCACGTCACCGGCAATCGCATGCAGCCCGTAGCGGGCATCGTTGGTGCCGCGCACGATCTCGAGCGCGGCGACGTCCAGCGGAAACACCGCATCCAGGTAGGGCATGCCGCCGGAATTGTCATTGCTCGGAATACCGTCGATCAGCAGCTTGACCGCATTGATGCGGCCCTCGCCGTTGAAACCCCGGAAGGAAAAGCGGCCGGCGTCGGTGCCCATCTTGAACTGGGTGACCTGGACGCCAGGCGCATTCATCAGCAGCTCCCAGCTATGGTCGACCTTCTGCGGTTGAAGGACGTCGCCGCCGATGAGATCCACCGAGGTGAAGACCGAACGGGCCGACAGCTCGCGCTCGGCGGCCGAACGCGCCTGCACGGTGCCCAGGGTCAGCACGGTACCGTTCTGGGCAGCGACGGTGGCGGGAAGAAGAAGGGCAGCGGCAAGCACGGCCGTGATGGCCTTGGCCAAAGGTCGATACGAAAAAGACGTTGTCATGGTCCACAGCATTCGATGCCGCGGTCAGCGTGACCGGGGCAGGGACAAGGTCCGGCCGATGGGCCGGATGGCGCGGAGCGTTGGGCACGAGCCGGCAGGGCGCAGCAAGGCTGCACCGAATACTTGCCGGATCAGCAGACCAGAACAGGTGGGCCGCGGGCGCCGAGGGTGCCTTGAGCGGGAGCACGACGACGCTCGACCAGACCTGACAGCGATCGAAACACGGCCGGCCACTGCGTCAGCAGCAGGAGCAGCGCCACGAGCAGGCTGATGAGACGAGCCGCGATCAGGCAGTACTCGCAGTCCACGCCCATGTCATGGTTGGCGTGCGGATCGGCAGGCGCTTCGGCAGCGGGGCGGGCCTCGCCCTGATCCCTGTCGTGATGCGCGTGATGCGCGTGATGGCCCGTGTGCGCGCCAGCATCCGTCATGGCGTGATGCGCCGCATGGGGATGGGGTGCAGGCGAGGCCTCAATGACGGGGGCGGTCATCGGCGCCAATGCCCGGCTGACCATCGGCGCGACGAGCACCAGCGCAATCGCAAGGAAGGCCCAGGCATGAAGCCAGCGGTGGAGGAGGGACGCACGCACCGGCCCGATGGTAAGCCATGGTCGTCGGGATTCCCGGCGAAAATGCCCCTTTTGTGCTCGATTGCGACGGTTTGTCGCAGTCTGGCGCTGGGCGGCGTGCACTCTGGAGCGGCTCATGGACCGGCCCCGTGCCCGCACTGCACATTGACAATTCTCCAAATAGGACGCTTATATCCTATATGGGCACGAATACATCCCCGGGGCGTTAGCGTTGGCCGGGAAGGCAGGCCACAGGATTCTCAACCGCCTGCGCCCCAACGCAGGCTTCAGCGCACCATTCAAGAGAGCACGACATGACAGCAGTAAAGGGGTGGCGGCGGTTTCGTCGGTGGGTGAAGTGGATCGTGCTCGGTCTGCTGGCGGTCGTGATCCTGCTCACCCTCATCGGGGTGGTCTACGAGGCCTTGGCGCGCCGGAGCGCGGCGACTGACCATCCATTGCGCGGCCAGATGGTTGATGTCGGCGGACGCGAGATGCATATCGAGTGTCGCGGCAGTGGCACCCCGACCGTGATCTTCGAGTCCGGCCTCGGCACGGGCGGCACGATGGACTGGACCCGGGTGCACGACCGGATCGCCCGCTTCACCCGCGCCTGTGCCTACGACCGCGCCGGCATCATGCGCAGCGATGCCAAGGACACCCCGCAGCGTGCGTCAGCCGTGGCCGATGACCTGCACGCCCTGTTGAAAGGCGCGGGCATCACCGATCCGCTGGTGCTGGTCGGCCATTCCATCGGCGGGCCGTACACCCGGACCTATGTGGGGCGCTACGGCGAGCAGGTGGCCGGGCTGGTGATGGTCGACCCCTCGCACCCCGACCAGATCGCCCGGCTCGGCAGCGTGGTGAGCATCGATGTCCACCCGAAGAAGGTGTCGCTGTTGATGCATACCGCCACGGCACTGTCACGGACCGGCCTGGTGCGCTTCCTGTTCTCGCGCGCCGATCAGGGCCCACGCCCGAAGGATGAGGCCGCGGAGATCACCGCCTTCTCCAGTGCCTCGGTCACGGGCGCGACCGCCGAGCTCGACGGCTTCGACAGCAGCATGGACGATGCCCGCGCGGTCACCTCGTTTGGCGACCGCCCGGTGATCGTGCTGACCGCATTGAAGCCGTTCCAGCCGGAGGAACTGAAAAAGATGGGCCTGACGGCAGAGGAGGGCGCCCGGTTCAAGCAGGAATGGCGCACCTTGCATGCCGAGCAGGCCGCCCTGTCCAGCCGCGGGCAGCAACAGATCGTGAGCGATTCCGGTCACTACATCCAGATCGATCAGCCCGATCGCGTGGTGGATGCGGTTCGCCAGGTCGTGGGTGACGTGCGTGCGCAGGCGCGCACCAACAAGGAGATGCAATGATGAAGCGCACCCTGCTCTGGGCGGGCATGTCAATGCTGTTTGCCGCCAACGCGGCCGCCGCCGACTATGACCTGGTGATCCGCGGTGGACGCGTGCTCGACGGTGCCGGCAATCCGTGGGTCCGTGCCGATGTAGCGGTCAAGGAGGGGCGCGTGGTCCAGGTAGGCCAGGTCCCCGGACAGGGCACCCGCGAGATCGACGCGACGGGGCGCTATGTGTCGCCGGGCTTCATCGACATGATGGATCAGTCCGGCGCGGCGCTGCTCAAGGACGGCGCGGCCGAGAACAAACTGCGGATGGGCGTGACCACGCTGATCGGCGGCGAGGGCGGACCGCCGGTGCCTGCCGCAGGGATGCCGGACTACTTCAAGCAGCTCGAAACGCAGGGTATCGCGGTCAACTTCGGCACGTACTACTCCTCCACCCAGGCCCGCGTGCATGTCATGGGCGATACCGCCGGTGCGCCGACCCGCAAGCAGCTCGATGCCATGGGCGAGCAGGTGAAGACTGCGATGGAGGCCGGCGCGTTCGGTATCTCCAGCGCCCTCATCTATGCACCCAGCAGCTTCCAGAGCACCTCGGATCTGATCTCGCTGGCCAAAGTGGCCGCGCAATGCGACGGCTTCTATGCCACGCATATGCGTGACGAGAGCGAAGGCGTGGTCAAGGCCATTGAAGAGGCCATCGAGATCGGCGAGAAGGGCGGCGTCAAAGTTGAGATTTTCCACCTCAAGGCGGCCTATGCACCGGAGTGGGGCAAGCTGATGCCGCAGGCGCTGGCGACGATCAATGCCGCGCGCGACCGCGGGGTCGATGTAGCCGCCGATCTGTATCCGTACACCGCCGGCGGCACCGGGCTGGAAATCATCGCACCGAGCTGGGTCTGGGCCGATGGGCTCGAGAAGGGCATCGAGCGCGTGCGCGATCCCAAGGTGCGCGAGCGCATGAAGAAGGAGGTCGCCGCCGGTTCGATGCCGGGCTGGTCGAACCTGGTGCACGCATCCGGTGGTTTCCAGAACGTGCGTCTGGCCAACAGCTTCAGTGAGAAGTACCGGCGCTTCCATGGCAAGACGCTGGCCGAGATCGGTGCCGAGCTGAATCTGGATCCGGCCGATGCGGCCTGGGATATTGCGCTGGAAGGGTTGCCCAATCGCGCGGTGGCGCTGTATTTCATGATCAGCGAAGCGGATGTGCAGCTCGCGCTGCGCCAGCCCTGGGTCAGCATCGGCAGTGACGCGGCCGCCGCGGTGAATTACGGCAGCGACGGCGCCATCGGCCTGCCGCACCCGCGCGCGTACGGCACTTTCCCGCGCATCCTCGCCGAGTATGTGAAGCGACGCCAAGTGCTCACCCTGGAAGATGCAGTCCGCAAGATGACCAGCTGGCCCGCGCAGCGGATGGGATTGAGCGATCGCGGGCTGATCCGCGAGGGGATGCGCGCCGATATCGTGCTGTTCGATCTGGACACACTGGACGATGTGGCGAGCTGGGACGCACCCGCCGGCGCGCCGACCGGCATCGAGACCGTGATCGTCAACGGTGTGGTGAGCTTCGAGGGCGGCAAGCACACCGGCGCCCGGGCGGGCGCGGCGCTGCGCCACCAATGCCGCACGCGCTGATCCACGTGCGCGCCCCAACAACCACAGGACACATCTCATGATCCGACATTCCACCGGCGGTAGCCTCCTTGCCCTCGCGCTCGCCGCGTCCGCGCCGGCACTCGCCGCCGCACCACCGATCACCAGCGCGGACGATCTGGGCACGGCGGTCTCCGCACAGATCGCCTGCGCCGGCATTTTCGTGGCCAACCGTGCCGAGGCTGACGTACTGCGCGACGACATCCACGCGTTGGCGCCGTTCACCAAGGCGGTGGCGCTGTCGGTGGATCGCAAGGCCGGAACGGTCACCGCGTCCGCGCCTGGCGCTGCCACGCGTACCGCGCTGCACCGACCGGCCGTCGGCTGTACGTTGACCACCGGCGACGTGCCGCTGAAGACGCTCGATGCCCAGGCCGCACGGCTCTCACCGCTGCGTCCGCTGTCCGCACGACCCTGGCCGCAGGGTGACCTGCCGGCTCCGGCGCTGCAGGCGGCCGCCGAGACGAAGCTCGACCGCGCCGCACTGGATGCGGCCGTGAGTGCGGCGTTCGAGGAGCAGAACGTGGGCGGCTACCCGGACACCCGGGCGATCGTGGTGGTGCAGGGTGGGGCGATCGTCGCCGAGCGCTATGCGCCGGGGTTCAATCAGGACACCCGCATGCTCGGCTGGTCAGCCACCAAGAGCATCATGGGTACGCTGGTCGGCCTGCTGGTCGATGACGGCGTGCTTAAGCTGGATGACCCGGCACCGGTTCCCGAGTGGCAGGGCAAGGGCGACCCACGGGGCGCCATCACGCTGCGCCAGTTGCTGACGATGTCGAGCGGGCTCACCTTCGTGGAGAGTTACAAGCCAGGCAACGAGTCGATCAAGATGCTGTTCGAGGCGGGCGACATGGCCGCTTTGGCTGCCGCGATGCCGCTTGAGCACGCCCCCGGCACACAGTGGAGCTATTCCTCGGGCACGACCAACATCCTCTCGCGCATTGTCTTCGACGCAACCGGCGGCACGCTGGAAGGCATGACCCGGTTTGCGCAGACCCGACTGTTCGAGCCGGCGGGCATGCGCAGCGCGCTGATCGAGCCGGACGAATCGGGCGTGCTGGTCGGCAGTTCCTATGGCTACGCCACGGCCCGCGATTGGGCGCGCTACGGGCTGCTGCATCTCAACCACGGCGAAGCGGGTGGCAAGCGCCTGCTGTCGAAACAATGGCTGGCGTTCGCTCTGACCCCCACCCCCGCATCACCGCGCCCCTCGTACGGCGCGCAGCTCTGGTTGAACCGGGCGGCGCCAGACGAAGAAGGGCGCAAGGTGCTGCAGGATGTTCCACCCGATGCCTTCATGGCGATGGGCCACAACCATCAGATCGTGGCCGTGATCCCGTCGCAGGATGCGGTGATCGTGCGGCTGGGCTGGACGCCGGAAGGGCAGAAGTTCGACTGGAACAAGCATGTCTCGCGGATCGCAGCTGCGCTCGCGCCGGCGGCCGCGCCAGCGAGTGAGGTCACCCTGACCCGCAGGGAGAGCGCCGACCGCGGCGCCCATTGACAGTTCTCTTTATGGAGAACTAATGTCTCAATGTGAGAAATGCTCACTTTGAGGCAGGGAATCCAGATGTGCTCGATCACGCTGTTGGCGACGCCCCCGTTGAGTCGTGACCCCGCTGCCACCGGGGTCAACGCCTGATGGCCCGCCTGAAACTCGGCATCGCGGTGGATGCGCTTCGTCTGGCCGCCCCCTTCCGCATTGCCAGTCACGTCTTCGACAGCCGGCTGGCCATCCTCGTCACCCTGGATGACGGCGTGCATATCGGTCGGGGCGAGGCCACCGGCGTTTACTACCTTGGCGAAGACCTCGACAGCATGCGCGCCCAGATTGAAGCGGCGCGCGATGCGATCCAGGCACACCCCACGCGCGAGGAACTGCGTTCGATCCTGCCGGCAGGGGGTGCCCGCAATGCGGTCGACGCTGCCCTGTGGGAGCTGGAATCAAAGCGGTCGGGCAGGCCGGTCTGGGCGCTTGCCGGACTCGCGGCGCCGCGACCGCTGCCGACGACCTTCACCGTGGGCGCCGATGCGCCATCGGCCATGGCGGCCGCTGCGGTGGCATATCGGCAGGCGCGCTCGATCAAGGTCAAATTGACCGGCGATCTGGATCTGGACACTGCCCGCGTTGAGGCCATCCGCGCGGTGCGTCCAGACGTGTGGCTCGGTGTGGATGCCAATCAGGGCTACCAGATCGACGATCTCGACCGTCTGGTGACCGCCATGCTCGCCGCTGACGTATCCCTCATCGAGCAGCCGCTTGCGCGCGGGCGCGAGTCCGATCTGGATGGGTTTGCATCGCCCATTCCCTTGGCCGCAGACGAAAGCGCGCTGACCCTGGCGGACGTCGAGGGACTCCAGGGGCGCTTCAATGTGTTCAACATCAAGTTGGACAAATGCGGCGGTCTCACCGAGGCGCTGCTGATTGCCGCGGCCGCGCGGGAGGCCGGGCTGGGGGTCATGGTCGGCTGCATGGTGTGCAGCAGCCTGGGGGCCGCGCCCGGCTTCGTGGTCGGCCAACTGTGCGACCTGGTCGATCTGGATGGCCCGACCTTCCTCAAGCAGGACCGTACGCCCGGCGTGGTGTATCGGGACGGCACGATCTGGTGCGACGAGGCCGTCTGGGGCGGCTGACCGTGGGAGTGGGAGGCGTCCCGGCACACCGTTTCATGACCATGGTGCGATGCGGGATTGACAGTTCTCTGAACAGGACTATTGTGTCCTACATGGGCTTATAAGCATCCATCATTTCCCAGGAGCGTTACTGCCAGGCCGGCATGCCCCTGAACCCCGGGGCGCCCTGACTGCCGCACTTCGTGCCCATTGCCGTGGGCTTCCTGCTCGCTACCGAGGTCTCATCACATGAGTCACTGTTCGCCCCGAATCAACGCGTTGTCGCTGGCCTGCGCTGCAGGCATCCTCGCCCTGGGCTGCAGCGCCCCGGTCATGGCGCAGGTAGCCGCTGAAAAGACCAATCGTGACGACGTGCATACCCTGGGCACGGTCACCGCCACCGCGCAGAAACGCGTGGAAGTGGTGACCGATATCCCGATGTCGATCAGCGTCATCAGCGAAGAACAGCTGGACCGTCTGCAGGTCAACAACATGAACGACCTGGCCGGACTGGTGCCGGGCCTGCAGGTCAGCAGCCTGGGCGCGCCGGGCCGCTCGACGATCTCCATCCGTGGCATCACCCCGATGGGCAATACCGCCGCCACGTCGATCTATGTGGACGACGTGCCACTGACCGCAAACGGCTCGCTGTCCGGTGCCACCTCGGGCATGTTCGATCTGCTGCCCTACGACGTACAGAACGTGGAAGTGCTGCGCGGCCCGCAGGGCACGCTGTACGGCGCGAGTGCGCTGGGCGGCGTGGTCAAATACGTGACCAAGCGGCCGGACCTGGAGTACTTCGCTGGCCGTGCAGGCGCCACCATGCGCGTGGTGGACGACGGCGGTCGGGTCGGGCACTCCGAGCGCGCGGCGGTCAATGTGCCGCTGGTGAAGGGCACCCTGGCCCTGCGCGCCAGCTACGCCGAGCAGACCAGCCCCGGCTGGATCGACAACACCGTCCTGCATCGACGCGACACCAACGATGTGCACCAGAATGCCGGTCGCGTCTCGCTGCTGTGGAAGGCCTCCGACACCGTGGACGTCCTGCTGACCGCGATGCGCCAGGAGAACAAGGGCGACAACTTCGCGACTGTCGCGCTGGATCCGGTCACCTTCAAACCAAAGCTGCCGGGCTACGCCAACGAGTACCTGTTCCTGCAGCCAAGCACGATCAAGTACGACGTCTATGGCCTGACGGTGGACTGGGACCTTGGCTGGGCAGATTTCACTTCCGCCAGCAGCTGGATGAAGTCCAACTCGTGGCGCCTGCAGGACCAGTCCGTCGAGTACATTCCGCTGCTGGGCCAGCGCCCCGGCGTGGGCCCGGTGATGGCGTACGCCGCGCTCGACACCGACATCGAACTCAAGAAGTGGACCCAGGAACTGCGCCTGACCTCCAAGGGTGACAGCCGCCTGCAGTGGCAGGTGGGCGCGTTCTACACCGATGAGGACGCGGCGTACATCGAAGATGGCAGCGGACTGAGCCCGGCGTTCGCCCCGGTGCTCAATCTGTTCAAGGCCTCGGTACTGACCAGCTATAAAGAGAAGGCGCTCTTCGGCAATACCACCTGGAAGTTCACCGATCGCTTCGATCTGGCCCTGGGCGTGCGCCATGCGCGCAACGATCAGGTCTTCCGCCAGACGCTGGGCGGCCCGCTGGGCGGCGATGGCGTGCAGCGCGTCACCGAGTCGTCGGAAAGCGTGACCACCTGGAGCGCCAGCCCGCGGCTGTTCCTGGGCGAGGACACCATGGCCTACCTGCGCGTGGCCACCGGCTATCGTGCGGGCAGCCCGAACCCCATCCTGCCGGCCGCGCCGGATGTCCCCTCGCAGGTCGAGTCCGATACGTTGATCAACTACGAAGCCGGCGTGAAAAGTCACTTCTGGGATCGTCGTGCGCTGATCGAAGTGGCCGCGTTCCGGATCGACTGGGACGACATCCGCCTGAATCTGCTGACCCCGCAAGGCATTTCCTACGGCGTCAACGGCGGCAGCGCCCGCAGCCAGGGCGTGGAATTCACCGGCGCGTTGATGCCCGTCGATGGCCTGCGCCTGAGCGCCAGCCTCGCCTATACCGATGCCCAGCTGACCTCGCCGATTCCGCCGGCGCGCCCGGGCGGTGCCAATCAGGCCGAGTCCGGCGCCCAGCTGCCACAGGTACCGGAGTGGGCAGGCAGCCTGCAGGCCGACTATCAGTTCCCCACCAGTGGTGACTGGGGCTGGAGTGTCGGCGGGGCGCTGCGCTACTACGGCGAGCGCGAGGCTTCGGTGGCGTCTGCACAGTCCTTCGAGCTGCCCAGCTACACCACGGTCGATCTGACCGCCGAAGTGAGCAGCCAGAACACGACCGTGCGGTTCTTCGTCACCAACCTCACCAACCGCGACATCTACGTGGCCGCCGGACGGACCATTCCCGCTGGCTCGGCCCAGAGCTTCCGCCGCTGGAATGCGGTGATGATGCAGCCGCGCACGGTGGGTGTATCGGTGGATTACAGCTTCTGATCAGCGTCTGATCCACCTGCGCGGCACCGCCAGGTGTCGCGCAGGGCGGGCTACTTGCTGAATTCCGCCGGCAGGAAGCCTAGCCACAGCAGCAGCAACACCAGCCACAGCCATCGCCAACGGCCCATGCCACGCCACGCGGCACGCCAGGGACCGGGTGTCTTCTGCAGGCTCATACCGCCGCCTTTCGCGCACGCGCACGCAAGGCATCGGCGGTGCGCAGGCCGTAGATGTACACGCCGGTGAAACACAACGAGGTGAGCAGGGCGCCCGCCAGGAACCACAGCAGCCGGATCGGCCAGCCACCGAAACTGCCGAAATGCAGTGGGTCAGCCATTTCCGCGATGCGTTGATGCACGCTCAGATCGCCGCCGTCATGGCGGCCCAGCACGGTGCCGTCCTGCAGATCCAGCGCGATGTTGTTGGCCCGTTCGCGCACCAGCCAGGCAGTGGCCTCACCCACCAGGACCAGTCCGCGACCATCGCGACTCACGAGTGCGCCGGTGGGCGTGAACGCTGGCCATTGCTCACGCACGTGACGCACGGCGGCATCGACCGCCGCGGGGTCCACCGGGCGCGCTGGTCCGTCGCCGTCCACCAGGTTCGTGACCGGGGCCGCCGGCGCATCGCCCCCCAGGGATTCGACCAGATACCACGCCCCGGTGATGCCGATCAGCAGCAGGAACCACATCGACCACACGCCGGCCAGGCGATGCAGATCACCCCAGAGGCGGCGCGGACGCGCGGTATCGGGACGCTTGAAGAAGCCACGCCACCATTTCTTGTAGATGTACAGGCTGCCCAGCCAGGACAGCAGCAACGGTACCGAGAGTGCCGTCACCAACGGCACCCCATAGATGACCGGCAGCATCAGATGGCGATGGGTGTTGCGCAGCAGGCGTTGCACATTGAACCAGCCGGTGTCGCCGGTGACCTGCGCGGTGTAGGGGTTGATCCACACGAAACGCCTGCGGCCATCGGACAGGCGCATCTGCGCGCGGGCCGCGAACAATCGTGTGTGCCCGGCACTGATGCCCTCCAGTTCCCAGTCCGGCCGGGCGGTCTGCACGGCGGAGATCATGCGCCCCCAACTGGCGGTGTCACCACCGTCGGCCACCCGCATCGGCTTGTGCAGCAGCCAGTCGATCTCCTGCGAGAACACCGCGAGCGTGCCGGTCAGGCAGACGAAGCCCATGAACAGGCACAGCTTCAGCCCGAT